>ERZ772917.792-NODE-792-length-20981-cov-19.006834_pt1 | contig 20981 bp, 6 predicted proteins | sample MGYA00511187_ERZ772917 | MGnify/ENA primary metagenome ERZ772917 (study PRJEB29015, sample SAMEA2737925) | human oral metagenome | biome: human oral; feature: human-associated habitat; material: dental | place: China | collected 2012 ...
TCCGCGCAAACGTCTCCGCAAACCAAGCCGCATTCTCCTGAGTCATAGCCATAGGATATCCGCCTTTCTCTCCGCTACCGGGGGTCATCTGCAGCTAAGGCTGTCAATCATGTTCGCCCACTGGGCGTCCTTGTATTTGGTGTCGGCACCGAGCACGCCTATATTCCACTTACCCTCATAGGAGGCGTTTCCGGCCCCGTCAACGGGGATGGAGGTGGAGACGCTGTAGCCACCGAATTTGCCGGAGCAGCTGACCGTGGTATTGGGCGGCCAATCCGTGAGCCTCAGGCCCACCACGTTGCAGGTCGCTACGGCGCAGTACCCTATGCTCGAGCCCCCACCGAACTGCCCTGCCGCCTTATAGGTCCCTGCCGAGCGCGCGTAGGTCCGGGTCCTGGCCTCCGCGCAGCTGTCGGAAGTCGGCGACTCGCCCTTCTCGGAGGAGTGCTGGACCGCCTTGACGCACAGGCGGACGTAGCCCCCCTCACCGACGTCCCACGACCTGGACCCTGAGGGCCCCACCGACGCGGATTCGTGGCCTGAGAGCACGAAGCTGGTGTCCCGGCCGTTGCCGTTGCCCCCGCTCCAGCTGCAGTCCACGCGCGTACCGTTGGCCGCGCAGCTCATGGTGGGGCCGACCGGGGACCCGAAGGGGGTGACCGTGCCGGCCTCGGTGGGCGTCGAGCAGCTCTGGGTGCCGGTCTTGGCCCCGCAGGCCCGTACCCTGACGGTCGCGGCCTGGCCGTTGGACAGGCCGTTGCCGCTGAGGTTGGACACCGACTGCCAGGCGCCCCCGCCCACGCTCCACTCCAGGGACAGGTCGCTGGTGCGCCAGCCGTTGCCGGCCACCGCCGAGGTGGTCATACTGATCTGGTTGTCGCTGCCGGTGGCCGCCAGGCCCGAGGCGTTGGGGGAGGCGGGCACGCCCACCACCCAGGTGCTGACGCAGGTCTGGGAGGAGGTCCGCGCCGAGGCGTTCGCGCCGTCGTTGGTGGCGGTGACGCAGAAGCTGACCTGGTCCTCGGCGGTGCCCACGCCCTCCAGGGTGGTGGACCGCGAGCCCCCCTGGACCGTGGTGCTGGCGCCGTTGGAGGAGGTCACGGTGTAGTACTCGACGTCCTTGCCGTTGGTGCTGCTCACCGGGCCCCAGCTGACGCGCACGGAGTCCGACCCCGAGGCCGTGCCCAGGCCGGTGGCCTCCGCGGAGACCGTCCCCACCGGGCCGGGGCGGCCGAAGGGGGTCACCGCCACCGACGGGGAGGACCACTCCTGGGACTGGCCCTTGGCGTTCTCGGCCTTGACCACCACCGTGTAGGCGCTGCCGTTGGTCAGGCCCGTGAAGGTGGCGCTGGTGCCGGTGACGCTCTGCTGCTGGCCGCCGGGAGACAGCGCCACCGTGTAGCCCTTGAGGGCCGAGCCCTCGTTGCTCGGGGCCGACCAGGTCACCGAGAGCTCACGGTCCCCGGGCGTGGCCACCGCCTGGGGCACGGTCCCGGGCACCACGTCGATATTGGTGGTCGCCGAGGCGGAGGCCGGGGAGTCGCCCACGGCGTTGCGGGCCACCACGTGGAAGGTGTGGTCCACGCCGTTGGTGCGCCCGGAGAACAGGCAGCTGGTGACCACTCCGCAGTCGGTGGAGTCGCCCTGGGTGTCGTCGTAGAGGGTGAAGCCGGTGACGTCCGCGCCGTTGGCCGGGCCCGCGGTCCAGGAGACCAGGGCCGTGGCCGGGGAGTTGGAGGTGGCGCTCACCGCCGTGGGCGCGCCCGGCCTGTCGCGCACGGTCACGGTGACCACGCCCTCGACCTCACGGGTGGGGTCGTCGGTCTTGTCGCCCACGCGGTAGCTGACCGTGGCGGTGCCGTTGGTGCCCGACGGCGGGGTGATGCTCAGGGTGGTCCCGGACACCGAGACCGTCCCCCCGTCGGAGGAGGTGGGTGTGCCCACCAGGTGCAGGGGGGTGTCGGGGAAGGGGTTGGAGGCGTAGGAGGAGACGTCCACGCTCACGGGCCTGCCGGCGTCGGTGGTCACCGAGGCGGCGGAGAGCTGGATAAGGGGCCGGGTGGAGCCCACCACGCTCACCGGCACGCTGGCGGAGGTGCTCGCGCCCCCGGCGTCGGTGACGGTGAGGGTCATGGACCCCGCGCTGCCCCGGGGGGCGTCGGCGGACACGCCCACCGACAGCGAGGAGCCCGACGCCGAGGCGCTGACCCCGGCGGGCACGTCGGACAGGGTGTAGGTCATGGAGGCGGGGTCCTCGCCGTCGGGGTCGGTGACCCACTGGGCCATGGAGACGGCGGGGGAGGTCTCCCCGGCGGCCACCTCCACGCCGGTGGGCGTGACCACGGGGGGCCGGTTCTCACCGGGGGTGACGGTGATAGGCAGGGTCAGCGGGACCACGTTGCCCGCGGGGTCGTTGAGGTCGGCCCCGTCGGTGACCTCGAAGGTCACCGAGGAGGGCCCGGAGTAGTCCGCGGCGGCGCCGAAGGTCAGGGTGGTGGCGTCCTTGACCAGGGACGAGCCGTCCCAGCCGACGGCGGCGCTGACCTTGTCGGGGTCCGTGATCTGGACCTTCTTGCCCGGGGCGGCCAGGACGTAGTCGCCCAGGGGGATGGTCACGGTGGTGCCGGCCCTGACGGTCACGGCGCCCTTGGTGGCGTCCAGGCGCGGGACGGTCACGGTGGTGCCGGGCACGTTGACCACCGCCGAGGAGGTCAGGCCGTCGGGGTCGGTCAGGGTGTACAGGACGAAGCGCTGCTGGTCGCGCACCTCCACGACGAGCTTGCCGTCCTGGACGCGCACGCCGTCGTCGGCGGAGGAGATGGTGTCCGCGGCCACGTCCCCGTCGGGGTCCTCGTCGTTGGCCAGCACGTCCACGGGGACCCAGGCCCCGGCGCGCACCTGGTCGGCGGGGACCTCGTCGTCGCGCGCCACGGGCGCGGACAGCGGGGCGGTGGGTGAGACGGTGAGGGTCAGCAGGCCGGTGACCGGGTCGGACCTGCCGTCGGTCACCCCGTACTCCATGGTGTAGGTGCCCGGGGTCGTCGGGGAGCGCAGGGCCACCCGCGAGCCGCGGGCCGCGGGGGCCACGGCCGGGTCCTGGGAGGCGATGAGGCTCTCCACCAGGGACAGGGAGTCGCCGTCGGGGTCGACGTCGTTGGCCAGGACGGGCACGGCCACCGCCACGTCGGGGCGCACGGTGACGGCGTCGGCCACCGCCACGGGGCGCTGGTTGCTGGTGGCGGCCGGGGCCACGCCCACGCGGACCTGCGCGGTGGCGATCTTGCCGAGGCGGTCGCGCACCGTGTAGGTGAACACGTCGGTGCCGACCTTGTTCGGGGCGGCCGTGTAGGCCATCTCGGCGGTGCCCAGCTCCACGGCCCCCAGCCTGGGGCTGGTGCCCAGGCCCACCAGGGTCACGGAGTCCCCCTCGGAGTCGATACCCTCCAGGGGTACGGGGATGGTCACGGTCTCCCCGGCCACGGCCCAGGCGGTGACGTCCTTGGGGTGCGGGGGCGTGTTGCGCTCCTCGTCCATGGCCACCACCGTGACCCGTACCACGGCGGAGGCCACGTTGCCGGCGGTGTCACGCACCGTGTAGATCATGTTGCCGCTGCCGGGCTGGTCCCCGGCGCGGAAGCGCACCTGGTTGCCGGAGGTGAAGGGGGTGCCCATGGCGGGGGCGATCTCGTGCTGGAGGTCCCCGCTGACGCTCATGGTCAGGCCCGCCGGGGAGCGGTCGTTGGCCAGCACGGAGACGGTGCCGATGTCACCGGCGCGCACCACCAGGGTGTCGTCGGTGAGCTCGGGGGGCGCGCTGGCCGAGGCCGCGGGGACGGGGATGACCATGACGTGCCCCTCGGTGGTGCCGTAGGCGTTGGCCACGGTGTAGGTCACCTGGGCCGGGGCGCTCAGGCCGCTGGGGGCGGTGACGCGCAGCAGGTGGTGCTGGAGGAGGGCCGCCACCAGGGGCGAGCCCTCGGGGGTGCGCACGGACTGCACGGAGAGGACGCCCCCGTTGGGGTCCATGTCGTTGTCCAGGACCGCTACCAGGGCCTGGCCCCCGGCGGGCAGGGTGGTGACGTCGTCCATGGCCACCGGGGGCAGTGAGACCGCCGGGTCCACGGCGTCCACCCGGATGAGGCTGTCGGTGGACGAGGGGCCGTCGCTGACGGTGTAGGTCAGGTAGGTGGTCCCCGGGGCCGACGGCGTGACGGTCACCATGCCCAGGTTCTGGTCCACGCTGACGCCCACCCCGGCGGGGGCCTGGCCGACGGAGACCAGGCGCAGGGTGTCGCCGTTGGCGTCGGTGTCGTTGAGCAGCGGCATGACCTGGACGCCCACCCCGGCGGGGGTGATGACGTGGTCGCCGTTGGCCACCGGGGGCACGTTGTCGTTGCCGCGCACGTCCACGCGCAGCACGCCGTCGGTCTCGGCGGTGCCGTCGGAGTAGGTGACGGTCAGGTCGGTGGTGCCGGTGGCGGAGCCCAGGTCACGGACGTTGATGGTGCCGTCGGCCCTCCAGGTGACGTCGAGGTCGGCGGGGAAGGCCACGCCCTTGAGGTAGACGGGGTCGCCGTCGGGGTCGATCCAGTCCCCGGACACGTTGAGGGAGACCTGCGCCCCGCTGGTCAGGGCCAGGGTGGAGGTGCGCAGCTGGGTGGGGCCGTCGTTGACGCTGAAGGGGTGGACGGTCAGGGTGACGGTGGCCTGGTCGGTGTCCTGGCCGTCGTCGAGGGTGTAGGTGAAGGTGGACTCCCCGGTGGCCTGCTCCTGGACCTGCGCCTGGAGGGCCGCTCCCCCGCGGACCTTGCCCACGGTGGCGAAGGAGGGGTCGGCGTCGGGGGTGGCCACCAGGACGTCGCCGTCGGGGTCGGTGTCGTTGGCGACCACCGGCAGGTAGGCGGTGCGTCCGGGGCGCACCCCGAAGGAGTCGTCCACGGCGTCGGGGGGCGTGTTCTCCTCCTTGCGCTCCTGCTGGGCCTCGTCCTGGGTCCGGGTGGAGTCCTCGTCGCTGGTCTCCTCCTTCTCGACGTCGGAGTTGACGGCGTCCCAGTTGTCCACCTGGACCATGTTCCTGTCCGGCAGCCACAGGCCCCCGGACTCGACGTCGTTGAGGACGATGACCTCGCGGTTGACGCGGAAGACGGCCCGGGTGGCGTCGTCGAGGCCGGCCACGGCCATGTCGACGTCGTCCTGGGAGCCCTCGCAGTCGCGCAGGAAGGAGCCCTTGCCGCCCCAGGCGGCGTAGGCGCACCCGGCGTGCTGGGCGGGGCGGGCGGGGGTGCCCCCGGCCAGGGTGGGCGCGACGGTGGTGACCTCGCCCTCCAGGGACACGCGCAGCAGGGCCTGGCTGGTGGACACCAGGACCTCGCCGGCGGCCGGGCCGGGGATCTGGAGGCGCCAGGAGTCGCCGGGCAGGGTGACGGTCCGGCCGCCGGGCAGGACCAGGGTGCCCGAGGTCGTGTCCAGGACCGCGGTGGCCGAGCCGACGGCGCTGACCTCCAGGACGGCCTCGGGGCCCAGGGCGGGCAGGTCGGTCTGGGTGACGTCGTAGGTGGAGCCCGCCGGGGTCAGGGTGCGCAGGGTGCCGGTCTGGGTGGAGGCGACGTGGACCGAGCCGTCGGTGCCCATGGCCAGGACCGCGCCCGGCATGTCGGTGACCAGCGGGCTGGAGGAGGCGGGGTCGAAGCTGGCGTACCGGGAGGCGGGCATGACCCAGACCTGGCCGCTGTCGGGGGCGGCCACGCCCACCGAGCCCCCGCCCAGCTCCATGCGGGCCGAGCCGGTGGCGCTGGAGGCGGTGAGGAGCTCGCTGCGGGCCACGTCCACCTGGGTGTAGGTGTCGGACTCGGTGTCGGAGACGAAGACGTCGGCGGCGGCCTGGTCCACGTCGAAGGAGGCCGAGCCGGCCCGGAACCCGGAGTCCAGGGCCTGGGAGGGGTAGTTGAGGTGGGCCACCAGGCGCATACCGGCGTTGGTGACCCACACGCCGCCGTCGTGGAGGTCCACCTCGTGGGTGGCGACGCCGGGGTTGAGCAGCACCAGGACCACCGCTGCCGCCGTGAGGACGCTCGTGACCCACACGGTCAGCCTACGTACCGAGAGACGCCGCAACAGCCGACCTTTCCACGGGGACGGGGATCCTCCGGCCGTACGACGCCGCAAGTCACGGAGGAGACGGAAAACGTCGCCGTGAGTATGCCACAGCACCAGGACGCCTCAGGGGCCTCGAGGACCCCGGATACAGACAAGTTCTGACCCGTGACCAAGTATTTCAATGTGTTTTGATCACATTACTTTATCTTGAGGCTCTTTGTTACGTGGAAGTAACGTCCCGTTCTCCTCCGTCGGCCTTCACAGGCACCTGCGGAAGCGTCGCGAGTGGGTCCGCTCCCTGGCGAAGCACCAGGCGCTCCAGGAGGTGCGCAGGGTGCCCTCGTCCTGCCCGAACTCCTCACGCAGCCCCGGGTAGAGGGCGACGGCGTCCTGGAACGCCTCCTGGACCTCCTCGTAGCGTTCCAGCTTGGCCATCTCGCTGCCCGCGCGGTACAGGCAGACGGCCTGCTGGCGCCCGGTACCCCCCACCTTCCGGTAGAGGTCCAGGGCCTGGCGGAAGGAGGCGGCCGCCTCCTCGTGGCGCCCCGCCGCCCTCAGGGCGACGCCGGTGTCGTACAGGCAGTCCGCCTGGTCCTGCACGGCGCCCGGAAGGTCCCGGTACAGCTCCAGGGACCCCCTCAGGGCGTCCAGGCCCTCCTCGTGGCGCCCCACCGCCACCAGGGCCGTGCCCATGTCGTGCAGGCAGCCTGCGCGCTGGCGCCCGGTCACGAGCAGGTCGGGCGGGCCCTGCCGGGTGGGCTCCGCCTCCTTGTGCCCCTCGTCGGCGCCGGCATCCGGGCGGTCGTCCTGCTCCTGGTCCCCGGGCAGGTCGCGGTAGAGGTCCAGGGCCTGGTGGTAGACCGTCAGCGCCTCCTCGTGGCGGTCCGCGTCGTCCAGCGTCAGGCCGGTGCTGTACAGGCAGTCCGCCTGCTTCTCCTGGGTGCCCGGCAGGTCCCGGTAGAGCCCCAGGGCCTGGCCGAGCCCGGCCAGCGCCTCCTTGTGACGGCCCGTCTCCGCCAGGGCGCTGCCGGTACCGTACAGGCAGCCGGCCTGCTCCGCCCGGGTGTCCGGCAGGTCCCGGTAGAGCCCCAGGGCCTGACGGTAGGCCTCCAGGGCCTCCTCGTAGCGCCCCACCCGGTCCAGTGAGTCGCCCACGCCGTAGAGGCAGTCGGCCTGCTCCGCCTCGCACCCCGGCAGGTCGCGGCAGAGGTCCAGGGCCTGCTGGTAGGCCTCCAGGGCCTGCTGGTAGGCGGTGCGGGCGTCGTCGAACCGGCCCAGGGTGCGCAGGGTGACGCCGACCTGGCCCAGGCAGTCGGCCCGGCAGTGCTCGGCGTCGGACAGGTCGCGGTAGAGCTCCAGGGCCTGACGGAACCTGCTCAGCGCCTCCTCGTAGCGTCCCATGGCGTGCAGGGCCAGGCCGGTATCGTACAGGCAGTCCGCCTGGTCCTTCTCCGTGCCCTTCATCTGCCGGTAGAGGTCCAGGGCCTGACGGAACCTGCTCAGGGCCTCCTCGTGGCGGCCCTCGGCGCTCAGGGCCACGCCCGACTCGCACAGGGAGTCGGCCTGCTGGTACTGGGTGCCGGGCAGGGAGGGGCAGAGATCCCGGGCGTCCCGGAAGGCCTCACGGGCCCGGGCGTAGCGGCCCGTGGCGTGCAGGGCCTTGCCAATGCCGTTGAGGCACTCGGCCTGGCTCTTCTCCGTGCCCTCCGCCTGGCGGTACAGGACCAGGGCGTCCCGGTAGGAGGCCAGGGCCTCCTCGTGGCGCTCCATGCTCCCCAGGGCCAGGCCGATATTGCGCAGGCAGCCGGCCTGCCGCAGCCCCGTGCCCTCCACCTGGGCGTACAGGCCCAGGGCCTGGCGGTAGGCGGCCACTGCCTTCTCGTGGCGCTCCATGCTCCCCAGGGCCAGGCCGGTGTTGTACAGGCAGCTGGCCTGGTCCCTCTGGGTGCCCTCCACCTGGGCGTACAGGCCCAGGGCCTCCTGGAAGGCGATGCAGGCCTCCCCGTAGCGTCCCACCTGCCGCAGGGTGTTACCGGTGCCGTACAGGCACAGGGCCTGGTCCTTCTGGGTGCCGTCCACCTGGTGGTACAGGCCCAGGGCGTCCCGGTAGGAGGCCAGGGCCTCCTCGTAGCGGCCCAGGGCGTGCAGGGCCAGGCCGGTGCCGTGCAGGCACAGGGCCTGGTCACGCTCGCTGCCCTCCACCTGGCGGTAGAGCTCCAGGGCCTGGCGGTAGGCCTCCAGGGCCTCCTCGTGGCGGCCCGTGACACGCAGGGTGTTGCCCGTCTGCCCCAGGCAGTCGGCCTGGTCCTTCTGGGTGCCCTCCACCTGGCGGTAGAGCTCCAGGGCCTGGCGGTAGGCCTCCAGTGCCTCCTCGTGCTTCTCCAGCCCGTGCAGGGCCAGGCCGGTGTTGCGCAGGCACATGCCCTGCTCACGCTCCGTACCACCCTGGCTGCGGTAGAGCTCCAGGGCCTGACGGTAGGAGGCCAGCGCCTCCTCGTAGCGCCCCACCGTGCGCAGGGCCAGGCCGGTGTTGCGCAGGCACATAGCCTGCTCACGCTCCGTACCACCCTGGCTGCGGTAGAGCTCCAGGGCCTGGCGGTAGGAGGCCAGCGCCTCCTCGTAGCGCCCCAGGCGGCGCAGGGTGTTGCCCGTGTTCTCCAGGCAGATACCCTGCTGGCGCTCGGTGGCCCCCACCTGGAGGTACAGGTCCAGGGCCCGCCGGTAGGCGCTCAGCGCCCGTGCGTAGCGCCCCGCGTCGTCCCAGGTGTTACCGACGTCGACCAGGCAGACGGCCTGGTCCCTCTGGGAGCCCCTGACCCGGCGGTAGAGGGACAGGGCGTCCTGGAAGGCGGCCCGGGCCTCCTCCTGACGGCCTACCGTGCGCAGGGCCAGGCCGGTGTTGCGCAGGCACATAGCCTGCTCGCGCCCGGTACCGCTCTGGCTGCGGTAGAGCTCCAGGGCCTGGCGGTAGGAGGCCAGGGCCTCCTCGTAGCGACCCAGGCGGCGCAGGGTGATGCCGGTGATGTTCAGGCAGCCCGCCTGCTCCTTCTCGGCGTCCTCCACCTGGTGGTACAGGTTCAGGGCGTCCTGGAAGGAGGCCAGGGCCTCCTCGTACCGGCCGACGTCGTCCAGGGCGTTGCCGGCGTTGAGCAGGCAGCTGGCCCGCTGGCGCTCGGTCCCCTGGATCTTGCGGTACAGGCTCAGGGCGTCCTGGAAGGAGGTCAGGGCCTCCTCGTACCGGCCGGTCTCACGCAGGACCAGGCCCATGCCGTGCAGGCAGTCGGCCTGCCTCCACCTGGTGCCGTGCAGGCCGCGGTAGAGCTCCAGGGCGCTCGTGAGCTCGGCGAGCGCCTCCTCGTGGCGGCCCTCACGCCTGAGGGCGACGCCGGCGTCATACGTCTCGCGCGCGCGCCTGCGTCCCTCCTCATCTTGGCTTGGCATCCTCATCTCCCACCTATCATAGACAACAATATTTTAACATATGACGCATGTGTCCGGTACCGGGTAGGGCGTACCCGCGGAGGCCTCACGGCAGGCCCCTGTCCTCGGCGAGGCTCCGGGTGCTCCAGGCGCGGTGCAGGGTGTCGTCGTCCACCCCGACCTCCTCGCGCAGGCCCGGGTGGAGGTCGACGGCGGCCGCGTAGGTGCTCGAGGCCTCCTCGTAGCGTCCCAGCTCAGCCAGTGCGCCGCCAAGACGGTACAGGCAGGTGCCCTGCTGACGCCCGGTGCCGGCCAGGGTGCCGTAGAGGTCGGCGGCGGCGCGGTAGGCGGCCGCCGCCTCCTCGTGGCGCCCTGCCGCCCCCAGGGCGACGCCGGTGTCGTACAGGCAGGCGGCCCGGTCCCCCACGGAGCCGGGGATGTCGTAGAGCTCCGAGGCCTCCTGGAGGGCGTCCACGGCCTCGGTCAGGCACCCCACCTCCGCCAGGGCCCTGCCTACCTCGTGCAGGCAGTGGGCCTCCTGCGCCTCGGCGCCGCCCAGGGCGCGGTAGGCCCTCAGGGCCCGGCGGTAGGAGACCACGGCCTCCTCGTAGCGCTCCTGCCCCATCAGGAAGCGGGCGGCCTCGTGCAGCTGGTCGGCCTCCTGGCGCCCGGCCCCGGGCTGGGCGGCGTGGTCGGGCTGGGGTACCTGGGCGGCGTGGTCGGCCGCCACGTCACCGGCGGGCTGCCTGCCGACAGGAGGCGGGGCCTCGTCGGCCTCGTCCTGCGGGCGCCCCAGCGCCTCCAGGCAGTGGCGGATGCCCCTCAGGCAGTCGTCCTGGTCCGTCTTGGTGCCCTCCACCTGCCGGTAGGCCTCCAGGGCCTGGCGGTAGAGCTCCAGGGCCTCGGCGTACCTTCCCGCCCGACGCAGGCAGCTGGCCGTGTTCTCCTGGCAGACGGCCTGCTGACGCCCGGTGCCCTCGACCTGCCGGTACAGGCCCAGGCTCTGCTCGTGGGCGGTCGCAGCCTCCTCATAGCGTCCGAGCTTCTCCAGAGCGCTACCAGTATTGAACATGACAAGAGCCTGACGACGCTCGGTCGCCTCCACCTGGCGGTAGGTCTCCAGGGCCTGGTGGTAGGAGCCCAGCGCCTCCTCGCAGCGCCCCTGCCCCACCAGGGCCAGGCCGGCGCCGTTCAGGCAGTCGGCCTGGTCCCGGGTACTGTCCTCCACCTGCTGGTAGGCCTCCAAGGCCTGGCGGTAGGCCTCCAGGGCCTCGGCGTAGCGTTCCATGCGGCGCAGGGTGCCGCCGATGTTGTACAGGCAGTTGGCCTGGCCCCGGGTAGCGCCCTCGAGCTGGTAGGCCTCCAGGGCCTGGTGGTAGGCCTCCAGCGCCTCGGCGCAGCGATCCAGGTCGTCCAGGGCGTTACCGGCTCTCAGCAGGCAGTCGGCCTGCTGGCGCACCGTGCCGGGCACGGCTCGGTAGGCCTCCAGGGCCTGGTAGAAGGCCGACAGCGCCTCCTCGCGGCGCTTAAGGGCGTCAAGGGCCCGCCCGGTATTAATGACGCAGTCCGCCTGGTCACGCTCACTGCCCTCCACCTGCCGGTAGGCCTCCAGGGCCTGGCGGTAGGCGGCCAGCGCCCCCTCGTGGCGGCCCAGGCGGCTCAGCAGGACGTTTCCAATGTTGTACAGGCAGTCGCCCTGGGCCCGCGTCGTGCCCTCCAGCTGCCGGTAGGCCTCCAGGGCCTGGCCGTAGAGGTCGACCGCCTCCTCGTAGCGCCCCAGGTCGTCCAGGGCGTTGCCGGTATCGAGCAGGCAGACGGCCTGGGGGCGCTCTGTGCCGGGCACGGCGCGGTAGGCCTCCAGGGCCTGGCAGAAGGCCTTGTGGGACTCCTCATAGCGCCCCAGGCCGCGCAGGGCCCGCCCGATACCACCCAGGCAGTCGGCCAGGTCCCGCGTCGCGCCCTCCGCCTGCCGGTAGGCCTCCAGCGCCTGGTGGTAGGTGGCCAGGGCCTCCTCGTAGCGGTTCAGGCGGCGCAGGGTGTCGCCGGCGTTCCTCAGGCAGGTGCCCTGGACCTGCGTCGTGCCCTCCACCTGCCGGTAGGCCTCCAGGGCCTGGCGGTATGAGGTCAGGGCGTCCTCGTAGCGCCCCAGGTCGTCCAGGGCGTTGCCGGTATCGAGCAGGCAGAGGGCCTGACGACGTAGCGTGCCGGGCACGGCGCGGTAGAGCTCCAGGGCCTGGCGGTAGGCGCTCAGCGCCTCCTCGTGGCGCTTAAGGGCGTCAAGGGCCCGCCCGATACCACCCAGGCAGTCGGCCTGGTCACGCTCACTGCCCTCAACCTTGCGGTAGGAGGCCAGCGCCTTGCGGTAGGAGGCCAGCGCCTCCTCGTAGCGGCCCAGGCGGCGCAGGGTGTTGCCCGTGTTCTCCAGGCAGATCCCCTGGTCCACCTGGGTGCCCTCTACCTGGCGGTAGGCCTCCAGGGCCTGGCGGTAGGTGGCCAGCGCCTCCTCGTAGCGACCCACGTCGCCCAGGGCGTTGCCGGTATCGAGTATGCAGACCGCCTGGCTGCGCTCGCTGCCCTCCACCTGGCGGTAGGCCTCCAGGGCCTGGCGGTAGGCGCTCAGGGCCTCCTCGGGGCGGCCCGCCCGGCGCAGGGTGTTACCGGTGTTCCTCAGGCAGATCCCCTGGACCTGCGTCGTGCCCTCTACCCGCCGGTAGGTCTCCAGGGCCTGGCGGTAGGCGGTCAGGGCCTCCTCATAGCGCCCGACGTCGTCCAGGACGTTACCCGTGCTCAGCATGCAGTCGGCCTGGTCGCGCTCACTGTCCTCGGTCAGCCGGTAGGTCTCCAGCGCCTGGCGGTAGGCGGCCAGCGCCTCCTCGGGGCGACCCGCCCGGCGCAGGCAGTTCGCCATGTTCTCCCGGCAGATGGCCTGCTGACGCTCAGTGCCCTTAATCTGCTGGTACAGGTCCAGGCTCTGCTCGTGGGCGGTCACGGCCTCCTGGTAGTGCCTGAGATCCTCCAGGCAGTCACCGATATTGAACAGCACGAGGGCCTGCCGACGCTCGGTCCCCTCCACCTGGCGGTAGGCCTCCAGGGCCTGACGGTAGGCGGTCAGGGCGTCCTGGCAGCGGCCCAGCCCCGTCATGGCCAGGCCACGACCGTACAGGCAGTCGGCCTGCTCACGCTTGCTTCCCTCCACCCGCCGGTAGGTCTCCAGGGCCTGGCGGTAGGAGGTCATGGCCTCCTCGTAGCGCCTGGCCCGGCGCAGGGTGCCGCCGATGTTGTACAGGCAGTTGGCCTGCTCCCGCGAGGTCCTCCCCACCTGGCGGTACAGCTCCAGGGACTGGCGGTAGGCCTCCACGGCCTCGGCGTACCGGCCGACGTCGTCCAGGGCGTTGGCGGTGCTGTGCAGGCAGTTGGCCTGGTCGAGCTCGGTCCCCGGCAGCTGCCGGTAGATGTCCAGGGCCAGGCTGTAGGGGGCCAGGGCCGCCTCGGAACGCCCGGCACCCGTCATGGCCAGGCCGACGCCGTTCAGGCAGTCGGCCTGGTCCTCCTCGGTGCCCTCCACCTGCCGGTAGAGGCTCAGGGCGTCCTGGTAGGCGAGGCGGGCCTCCTCGTACCGCTGCGAGCGGCGCAGGGCGTTGGCGGCGTTGTACCGGCAGTTGGCCTGGTCCCGCTGCGTGTCACCTACCTGGCGGTACAGCTCCAGGGACTGGTCGTAGACCTCCAGGGCCTGGCTGTAGCGCCCCGTCGTCTGCAGGGTCAGGCCAATGCCGTAGTGCAGGCAGTCGGCCTGCGCCACGGTGGTGCCGGGCAGGGCGCGGTAGAGCTCCAGGGCCTGGCGGTAGGCCTCCAGGGCCTCCTCGCACCTGCCCGCCTCACGCAGCCTGACGCCCTCCTTGCGCAGGGCGTCGGCCCGCTGGCGGTCCGGGCCGGGCCTGCCGTTGGTGACCGGGGCGGGACCTGAGGGGAGGGGGTCTGGGGGGACGGCGCCCGGGGCGCCGGGCCCTTGCCCGTCGGTAGCGGACACGGTCCTGCCCATGCCGCGTAGACAGGACCTGTAGTTGTCCTGCCTCAGCTCCCTGGCCCACTTGGGCAGGGCGTCGTAGAGGCGCACGGCCTGCTCGTAGGCCGCCCGCGCCTCCTGGCGCCTGCCCAGTGCGATCAAGGTCTCACCGGTGCCGTGCAGGCAGTCAGCGTACTCGTCCTTGGCGTAACCGAGGTCACGGTAGATGTTCACGGCCTGCTGGTAGGCGGCCAGGGCCTCCTCGTAGCGTCTCATGGCACGCAGGGTCTGGCCGATCCTGAACAGGCAGCTGGCAGGCTTCCAACCGGTGTCGGAGGTCTCACGGTAGATGCTCAAGGCACTTCTGAGCTCGGCAAGCGCCTCCTCGTACTGCTCGCCGTGCAGGAACTTCGTTCCTGCGTCGAAGTGCTTCTTCGCACGCCCCTCGTCCTTGTGCGCCATTCTTGCCTCCTGCCTCGCGTGATCCGTCGTGTGTGCGTACCTGGCGCGCCCGCCGTGAGACAGTTCTGGGTTCAGTGGCTCTCCGCCGTTGGGGAGGGGCGGGGCCGACGCGTGGGTGCCAGTTCCGAGCCTAGGAGGCCGAAGGGCCCAAGGGCGTGATCCACACGCCCTTGGGCCCGGTGATAGGACACGATGTCGGCGGTAGCAGGCCGCTGGCGTGACCCGCGCCCCAGGCAAGGGGCGTCCGCGCAGGTCAGCCCTGGCGCGTGCGCCCGGGGGCGTCGCCGTCCTCGGTGAGGCGCCGGGTGCTCCAGGCGGCGCGCAGGTCCTCGGCGTCGGCCTGCCCGACCTCCTCGCACAGACCCGGGCAGAGATCCTCCGCCCCCTGGAAGGCGGCCGGGGCCTCCTCGTAGCGCCCCACCTCCACCAGGGCCAGGCCGGTGCTGTGCAGGCAGGCGGCCTGCTGGCGGCTGGTGTCCGGCAGGCTGCGGTAGAGCTCGACGGCGTCCTGGTAGGCGGTCAGGGCATCCTCGTGACGCCCCGCCACGCCCAGGACCACGCCCGTGTCGTACAGGCACCCGGCCTGCTCCGCCACGGTGCCACCCAGCGTGCGGTACAGGCCCAGGGACTTACCCAGGGCGGCCAGGGCCTCCTCGTAGCGCCCCGTCTGCGCCAGGGTGGTACCCAGCTCGTGCAGGCAGCCGGCCCTCTCCGCCACGGCGCTCTCCCCCTGGTAGTCCTCCAGGGCCTGGCGGTAGGCGGCCACGGCCTCCTGGTCGCGCCCCAGCTCCACCAGGAGGGTGCCGACGCGGAAGCGGCAGACGGCCCTCACCTTGCGCACCTGGTCACCCTGCCCGCAAAGATCCAGGATCTGCCGGAGAGCGGTCAGGGCCTCCTCGTAGCGCCTCGTCACCCACTGGGCGATGTCCGCGCAGCGCAGGAGGCACTCGGCCTGCTCCTCCTGGGTGCCGGGCAGACTGCGGTAGAGGCTCAGGGCCTGACGGTAGACCGTCTGCGCCTCCTGGAACTGACCCGCCTCACTGAGGCAGTCGGCAGCAGCCTGCAGGCACCAGGCCTGGTCCGACTGGGTGTCAGGCAGGCTGCGGTAGAGCTCCAGGGCGTCGTGGAGGGCGGTGCGGGCCTCCTCGTGGCGCCCCAGCTTCCTCAGGGCCAGAGCGGTACCGCGCAGGCAGTCGGCCTGGTCCGACTGGGTGCCGTCCAGGGTGCGGTAGAGCTCCAGGGCGTCGCGCAGGACCGCCAGCACCTCCTCGTGGCGCCCCGCCCGCAGCAGGCTGAGGGCGGCCATGTGCAGGCAGTGGGCCTGCTCCTCCTCGCACCCCTCCACCTGCCGGTAGGTCTCCCGGGCCTGGCGGTAGGCCTCCGCGGCCTCCTGGTACCTGTCGAGGTCGTCCAGGATGCTACCGGTATCACCCAGGCACTCAGCCTGCTCCTCCCGGGTGCCCTCCACCTGCTGGTAGAGGCCCAGGGACTGCCGCAGGCAGGTCAGGGCCTCCTCGTGGCGCCCCAGCTTCCCCAGGGCCATACCGGTACCGCGCAGGCAGTCGGCCTGGTCCCGCTCGCTGCCCGCTACCTGGCGGTAGAGGTCCAGGGACTGCTCGAACCGGGTCAGGGCCTCCTGGTAGCGCTCCTCCCGGTGCAGGACGTGACCGATGTTCTCCAGGCAGACACCCTGCAGCCGCTGGGTGCCACTGACCTGGCGGTAGGCGTCCAGGGCCTGGAAGTAGGCGTCCGCGGCCTCCTGGTCCTGCCCCAGCGCCCCCAGGACCAGGCCGATGCTGTTGAGGCACTCTGCCTGGCCCACCTTGGTGCCCTCCTGACGGTAGACGTCCAGGGCCTGGCCGTAGACGGCCAGGGCCTCCTGGTACCGTCCCGCCCTGCGCAGGACCAGGCCCTGGTCACGCAGGGAGTCGGCCCGCTGCTGCGCGACGCCGGAGGACGTAACGCCCTCTGACGATGGGGCAGGTGGGGCGGGCGGGGCTGACGGGGCGGGGGCGGTGTCCTGGGTCCCGCCCTGGCCCAGCGCACGCAGGGCGCGGTCGATCCCCGCCTGGCAGTCGGCCTGGTCCTTCTCGGTGCCCTCCACCTGCCGGTAGGCCTCCAGGGCCTGGCGGTAGGAGGCCAGCGCCTCGGCGTAGCGGCTCATGCGGCACAGGGTGTTACCCGTGTTCTCCAGGCAGACCCCCTGGTTTCGCGTCGCATCCTCCATCTGGCGGTAGACCTCCAGGGCCTGGCCGTAGGTGTCCACGGCCTCGGCGTAGCGCCCCAGGTTGTCCAGCGTGTTGCCAATGTCAAGCAGGCAACCAGCCTGGCTGCGCGCTGTCCCGGGCACGCTGCGGTAGGCCTCCAGGGCCTGGCGGAAGTTGTCCAGCGCCTCCTCATAGCGCTTGAGGCCGCGCAGGGCCGTCCCGGTACTGCTCAGGCAGTCGGCCTGGTCCTCCGTGGTGCCACTCACCTGCCGGTAGAGGCCGAGGGCGTCCTGATAGGCCTCGCGGCTCTCCTCGAGGCGCCCCGCCAGGGACAGGGTCTTACCGGTGTTGTACAGGCAGTTGGCCTGGTCCTTCTGGCTGCCCTCCACCTGCCGGTAGATCTCCAGGGCCTGGCGGTAGACCTCCAGGGCCTGGCTGTAGTGCCCCGTCGTCTGCAGGGTCAGGCCAATGCCGTAGTGCAGGCAGTCGGCCTGGTCCTCCGCGGTGCCGCCAATGCCTCGGTAGGCCTCCAGGGCCTGCCGGAAGGCGTCCAGCGCCTCCTCGTGACGCCCTTCCCTGCGCAGGGCGAGAGCGTCGTTGCGCAGGGAGTCGGCCTGCTGGCGCGTGGTGCCGGACGACGGGACACCCCCTGACGGTACGCCGGACGGTGCGGCGGCCCCCGGCGCAGCACTGGCTGGCGCGGCGGTCCCTGGCGCGGAACCGCTCGACGCCGGCCCGGCACTGGCGGGCGCGGCGGCCCCGTCCCGGCCCAGCGCACGCAGGGCGCGGTCGATCCCCGCCTGGCAGTCGGCCTGGTCCTTCTCGGTGCCCTCCACCTGCCGGTAGATCTCCAGGGCCTGACGATAGGAGTCCAGCGCCTCAGCGTAATGACTTTCCTGGAGCAGGGAATCGCCAGTACTATAGTGGGAACTGGCCTGCTTCTTACTGATGTCAGACCGGTAAGGCCACAGATGCTGCGCCAGCCGGTAGGCGGCAGCAGCCTCCGTATAACGCCCTAGTGCGCACAGGGTGGCACTCGCGTCACTCAGACAGTAAGCTCGCTCCTTCTTGTAGTACTTGGAGCCTTTGTAGTCACGGTAAGTATTTGCAGCCTGCTGATAAGCGGTCACGGCCTCCTCGTAGCGCCCTAGCGCACGCAGCACATCGCCGACGTCACTCAGGCCGCTAGCCCGCCGCGTTTCGAAGCTCTTCTCCTTGCGCCAGTAGTCCAGGGCCTGCTGAAAAGCGGACAGGGCCTCCTCGTGCTGCCCCATTTCGTACAGAGCCTCACCAGTTTTTTTCATGAGTTGGCCCCGCTCGTAGTCCGAGTCGGACACCAATGCACCCTGCCGGTACTCCGCTATGGCCTCCTCGTATCGTTTCATGTCACGCAGGGAGTCGCCAGCTCCCTCCAGACAGTCTGCCCGTCGAAAATCGAAATCGCACACGTCCGCACCCTGTCGGTACGCCTTGAGGGCCTCCTCGTACCTCCCTAGCTTACGTAGAACCCCACCAATATCCTCCAGGCAACAAGACTGCTCGAACTCGTCACCCAGGCTGCGATATATACTGAGAGCCTCCTTATACGCGGCAAGCGCCTCAGCATACTTACTTTTCCACTTAAGTTCAAAGCCCTCATCGCACTTCTTCTTTGCGCGCCTGCGCTCTTTCCTGTCCTGACGTGACATTTTTATCTCCCGTCTACCTCAGACAAACACAACCTGACACGATCTCTCACAGACCCCTCCTGAGACGTCGCAGGTGGGCACCGCGGCGAGCACGGCCCTCAGACGCGCCGCGAGCAACGCCCTCAGACGGCGGACCTGGTCCTGGTCATCCTGCCAGTAGTACATTCCTATAACCCCTAGCTGTCGATTACCTGCTGACAGTGTGCCCGCCCAGCACCCGAGCCCCGCGGGCCGCGGGACCGCCGTTCCAGGCGTCGCCTATCCACCCGATGAAGTCACCTGGGCCCCGCGGGACCGCCGGCCGCGGCGCAGGCCACCGCCCCGGGCCCTGCCCGCGCACCCGGATCCCTTGGTAGCGTGCCCCTCCGCGGCCTAGAACAGGTACCCCGCCTGGGCCATGCCCCACAGGATCGGGTCCAGGACCCTGAAGGGGGAGACGCCCCGCAGGGTCAGCTGCTGGTTGTGCTCCGGCGTCTCACCCAGGGCCGAGACCGCGAAGTGGCGCAGCTCGCCGATCTTGTGGCTCTGGTGGGCCTGCTCGGCCAGGAGCACCACATTGTTCTGCCCGAGCTCCTGATACAGGGTGCGCAGCTCGGCGTCGAGGAGCTCGGAGTCGCGGTCCAGGGCCTTGACCGCCTCGCGCGGCGGCAGGGCGGCACGGGCCATGGTGTCGTCCTGGTTGATCTGGGACCCGGGGTTGGCCAGGGGCGCCGCGAGAGGGTTATTGGCCTGAGGGAGCTGCTGCAGGGAGTCGAACTTGGAGATGGTCAGGGCCACGGGCACCTTGCTCCTCTCCATCTGGTTGAGGACGCTGGTGAGTACCTTCTCCGCGGGCGCGCCCAGGCGCCCGGGATCCACGTCCGGGATAATGCCGGACAGGACCTGGCGGACGCTGTTCAGGCGCAGCGGGTCGAACAGGAAGACCACGAGATCCGCCCGGCTGAAGAAGGAGAAGGTCTTGGACCGCCCCACGATCTTCTCCAGGTCCTCCCCCGCCGCGTCACGGATGACCAGGAAGAGGCGCCCCAGGGGCCCGCCGGACATGTCCCAGATCAGCGGGTCGCGCTGGTAGGCGCCACCGGCACTGACCGGAGGCGTGCCCCTCATGGTGATGTTCTCGTCGAACAGGGGCTTGTAGTACTCACGGTTGTAGACGTCCAGGGTGCCCTGCGTGTAGGGGCTCACCGTGCAGGCCCGGGACTGGGCGTAGCGTGTGAGCGACTGCATGCCGACCCCGATGTACACCGACTTGCCGGCGCCGCGCGCACCCGCCACCGCCACGGTGAAGGCGCGGGAGCTCCGCCAGCCCGCGGGGATGTCGTAGTGGCAGGTGGGGCAGATCTCCTGGGTGCACCGGCTCTGGCAGCGACGGCAGGGGACCGAGGAGGGCAGGACCTTGATCTCACCGGTCAGGGCGGCCCGGTACCAGGGCGTCAGGAGCACGTCCGTCCCGGCGTACTCGGAGGCCACCGGGTCACTGGTCTGGGGGCAGGTGCCCGTGCAGCGGAAGACGACCTGGTCGTCGGGCAGCGGCGTGAAGCACGAGGGGCAGGCGGTGGTCATGCGGGGACTCCATTCGTGTCTGCGGGGTGGCTGACCCACTCCAGGAGCGGGGTGAGTGTGCTGAACGTGTGCTGCGTGAACGCCGTGTCCTCACGGCGCAGCTCGTGCCACACCTCCTTGGTGGGCACGAAGACCTGCCCGGCGGGCAGGATCTCAGCGAGCTCCGGGGAGCCGATGACCAGGCTCTCGCCGTCGCCGTCCAGCAGCGGCATGTCGGTCACGACGACGGTGCGTCCCCTCCCCCGGAGCCGGGAACCGCCCACGTAGCCCACCCCGTGTGCCAGCGCCCCGCCGGCCCCCTCCCGGACCACCGCCGGGGGCGTGGCACCCAGGGTGGCGTAGACGTCGTCGAGCCACCGGGTCAGCGCCTCGACCTCCCGGGCGTGGCGGCGCATGGAGGAGGAGTCGTCCAGGACCACCGTGCCCACGGTGGGACGCAGAACCCGTCCGTTCTCCTCACAGCGCCTGACGCACCACCCGCCCAGGCTGAGGGCGACCTGCCCCTCCGCGCCGGGTACGAGGACCAGCCCCCGCTCGGTACGGCGCAGCTGGACCAGGGGCGCCTCCACCTGCCCGGTCACCGGCAGGCCGCGCAGGAGGTAGCCGGCTCCCCCGCCGGCGTCCACCGAGAGGTCCACGACGCAGTCCGCCGGGAAGGGCTCACGGCTCACGGTGAGTGCCCGGATGGTGACCGGCTTGTCCGGGGCGACGGCGCCCACGGGGAACGCGAGCGTGTCGTGGGCCGCCCCGAGGTACTTGGGCGTGGTGGTGGTGCCCGTGGCCGCCACGGTGGCGGGGACCTTGCTGACGAGGGTCAGGGTGAGGGCGGAGCGCCCCGTGACCGGGAGCTCGTCCCACTCACCGTAGGAATGGATACTGGACATGAACTACGACCTCTCCTTGTAGTACCCGGCCTCAGCGGCCGCCGAAGAACCTGCCGCTGAGCTTCTTCCTGAGGCCCGACGCAGGCATAATGTGCTTCCTGACCCACTTCTCCGCGTCGGGGTCGCCGGGGAGCCCGGAGAGCACGGTCGCCACGAACCTGTTACCGGAGTCCTCGTCAAAGCCGCACACCCACGCGCGGCACAACGCCAGCACCAGCTCGTCCTGGGAGTGCAGGAGGTGGTGGGAGGCGGTCTCCACCTCGGTCAGGGCCTCCCGCTCGGCCTGCTGGTCCTGGTGCCTGGAGCCGTTCATGAGCCAGTAGAGCCGGACCACGGCCCCCGCGACGAGGACGGAGTCGACCTCCTCCCCGTCGACCAGGAAGGCGTTCGTCTCCTCCAGGCGTCCCGCGAGCAGCCCCAGACGCTCCTGGGCCAGCACCGTCATCTCCGGGCGCAGGCCCTCCAGGCGCACCGCCTGGTCGTTCCACAGCACCAGCAGGAGGACCGCGAGCGCCCGGTCGCAGACGTCCTGCTGGTAGGGGGTGAGCCGCACCGACTCCGGGGAGGGGGGCGCGGGCGGGCGGGGCGGGTCACCCGGGTAGCGGATGTCCTGCCGGGCCGGGGCCTGGGTCCAGGGGTCCGGGCCCCACACGCCGTA
>ERZ772917.794-NODE-794-length-20948-cov-21.653281_pt1 | contig 20948 bp, 20 predicted proteins | sample MGYA00511187_ERZ772917 | MGnify/ENA primary metagenome ERZ772917 (study PRJEB29015, sample SAMEA2737925) | human oral metagenome | biome: human oral; feature: human-associated habitat; material: dental | place: China | collected 2012 ...
AGCTCGCGTACGTGGTTCTCCGGGGTGGTCGGGTCGTGGGTCTCGATGACCGAGCGCCCCCAGTTGACGGTGATGAGCGCCGAGGTGTCCCGGCAGGCGGCGATCTCCTGGGACAGCGACAGGAAGGCCTTCTCCGAGGGACCCACACCGCCCTCGGCGTCGCAGTGCTCCACGATCATGCCCAGGTTCCGGGAGGCGAAGTCCTCGGCCAGCTCGCTCAAGGAGGCGTGGAAGGCCTCGGCATCGGCCTGGTGGGGGGGCGCCGAGTGCAGCTCCACCCGGGTGATGAGCTGCTGGCCCGCAGCCTCGTGGAGGCGGTCGACCGCCTCGAGCAGCGAGCGGGTGTAGGCCAGGGCCTGGGCGCGTCCATCGTCGTCGGGGGAGGCCAGACCGAAGGCGGGATCGGCCCCGGCACGTCCCATGGTTCCCGGAATCGCCGTGACGACGCACTGGGTGAAGCGCCCCGCCAGCTGCTCGGCCAGCCATGGCGTGGGCGCGTCGAGCGCCTCCCGGAAGGGCAGCTCAATGCCGTCGACCCAACCGAGGTCGGCCAGGGCGGCGTAGAGGGCAGCAGCCCCGTGGCGGTCCTCGTCATTCGGGGGAAGCATGGGGTAGGCGCCGACGACGAACGGTACGGCGCGGTGCTCAGCGGGTTTCTCAGCCTGGTGCTCAGTCTGGTTCTCAGTCCGATTCTCTGAGGCGGACATAGGGTCTCCTTGAGGTTCTGGAATCGTGCTACAGTGCGCGATACATCAGACATCATATGACTGAATGGCGTTGTGGCGCACCGTCGCGCACAGGCTTCGCTTCACCGCATCAATCCGCCAGAAAGTCGATACTCTCCTGAGAGACCCGGCTCATGCTCCTCGAACTCATCCCATCCGATGCCTCCTCCCCGCTGAGCGTCAGCGGGCGCGACCTCGGCGTCCTGGCCGCCTGCGAACGCGGCACGATCCTCCTCGATGTCTCCGCCAGGGCCGACGCCACCCTCATGACGCTCACCGGCACCAACGGGCGGATCGCGCTGGAGCTGCGCGGAGGCCGCCTCTACGGCGAGCAGGTGCTCGGAGCCGACGGTTCGCCAGCGGCGGGGCCGCAGGCGAGCGACGGCGTCGAGCGGCGCGTCCTCGACGCCGAGGACGCCCTGGGCCTGGATGACGGCCGCCCCCACACGATCGCCCTGAGCGTCAACGAGACCGGTACCCACCTCTACGCCGACGGCTACGAGTGCTTCTCCACGACCCTGACCGCCTTCCTCGCCCAGATCGGCCTGACCGGCGTGAGCATCGACCCCGACGGGATCGCGGCGGTCACGCGCCTGGCCGCCTGGGCCGAACCGCTCAGCGACCGCGCCGTCATGGCCCAGTCCCTGGCCGCCACCCCGATGGTGCAGTTCGCGGCCAGTGAGCTCTCCGCCCGCGACGCCCGCCGCACCGGGGACCCGGCTGGCGCCCAGGGCCGTCTCCAGCGGGGCGCCGCGGGCCAGGGCTCCCCGGGCGCGGGCGAGGTCTTCCTTGGTGGCCACGGTTCAGGATCCAATGCGCTGCGGTGCGGCCAGCAGCGTGCGGGCCAGGGAGCGGGCCCGGCGCCGCATGCCCCCACGGGCCCGGGTCGGGTCGTCACCGCGGGCCACGCGCTGGGCCACGGACCTGTCCCAGGGGATGACGCCAACGACCTGACAGCCGGTGATCTCCTGAAGGTCCTCGACCAGGACGTCCTCGGCCCGGTCCAGGACGACCAGCCGCAAGGATCCCTCTGCGTCCGGGCCGCTCCCGCCTGGGTCTCCTTCGCCCTGGTCGTCGCGGCGCAGCCTGTGAACAAGCGCCTCAGCGGCCAGGGCCGAGCGCAGGTCCAGCGCGGACAGGAGCAGCACCTCGCAGGGGGTGGGCGGCTCGGCTCCACGGGGCAGGTCAATGAGGACCATGTCATGGTGGGCGCATAGGACGTCCAATAGGGCAGGCACCGGGACGCCCTCGCGGGCGCCGCCGCGCCCGTCACCGGTGAGTACGGGCATGCCGAGCCAGGTGGGCAGGGCCTCAATAAGCAGGTCGTGGCGGTACCCCTGCTCGCCGTCGGGCAGGTCGGCCCAGTGCAGGCCAGGGCGCAGGGACTCGCCAATGAGCAGGCCCAGGCCGCCGGCGGGGTCGAGGTCCAGCAGGGCCAGTGTGCGCCCCTGGGCGGCTAGGGCGCGGGCGAGGTGGAGCAGGAGAGTCGAGGCGCCCAGGCCGCCGCGGGCGGCGGTCACGGCGATAACACGGGCGCGCGGCGGGTGCTGAGCGCCCAGGATGAGGGCCACGAGCCGGTCGGCGCCCTGAGGCCAACCCGCGTCTTCGGCGCCGTCCGGGCCCTCAACGCCCCCGAGGTCCTCAAAACCCTCAACGCCCCCGGGGTGCTCGTTGCCCATGAGCTCGTTCAGGGAGGCGACGTGAACACCCGGTGGCAGATCAGATGTCAGATCGGCCGGGGGCGGGCCGCTGGTGAGGAGGACAACGGCCTCAACGCCGGGCTCGGCCAGCAGGTCGGCCGGCTCAACGGGCTGAACGGACTGGCAAGAGCCCTCCTGGCCCTGGCCGGGAGGGCCGGAGCCGAATCCACTGGGGCGGGCCCCGCCCGGTCCAACCTCTATGAGACTGGTACCGGTGCAGGCGCGCACGACCTCCGCGAGCCACCGCGGCGCCCCGCCGTCGGCCGGCCCGGCGTCACCGCCGTCGGGTGGCGGCCCGCCGGTAAGCGGCCCGCCGCCACCGCCGCCGGTAAGCGACCCGCCGCCAAGCGGCCCGGCAGCGCCCTCAGTTTCGGGCTGGGGCTCGGTTCCGGGCCGGCCCCCGGCCAGGCCCCTGGGAGGCTTCTCACCCCTGGGTCCCTGAAGCTGGAGGAGGACGCGCACGCCGGGCGCCAGGATCTCCCCTCCGGTACGGGCCTGGTCGCCTACGCCGGCGTCCTTGATCTCACCTGTCTCACCACCGACCTCATCGCCCTCTTCGGTCCTGTCGTGCTCCCCGGCGCCATTACTCGGGGCGCAGGAACCGGGGAGCGGCACCCACTGCCTCAGACGCGGAGCCCGCCCCGGGTCTGACGGCCGCGCTTCCGCGCGGTCAGGGGCGGGGCGGCGATGTGGGACGGCGGTGCGCATGGGTCCTCCTCGGTACCTCCCGCGCCCCGGGACGGCGCGGGACCTCCACAGTGACCTGTCTGGCCGCCGACACGCACCCAAAGTCGTCGATGTCTGTGGAAAACTGCTCACAGGGCCCAGCCTGTGGAGCCCGACATCCCCACCTCCCTCCAACAAAATCCTCACAGCACACCATCCGCGGACGTTGTGCTGTGAGGATTTTGTTGGAGGGGATGGGGAACCGCAGCCAGTCACAGCGCAGGAGGCAGGGATGAGCACAACCAAGCCGGCCGACCGGCGCACCCGCGCCGCGGCCTACTTCGACCTGGACAAGACCGTTCTGGCCACGTCCACCACTTTCGCCCTGGGCAGCCCCATGCGCCGCTCGGGACTGATCTCGACCACGGCACTGGCGCGCGGCCTCGTCGCCCAGCTCCCTTACCTGCTTATGGGGGCGGATGAGGACCAGACCACACGACTCATGAACCAGCTCGCCCAGCTCTCCGCGGGGCTGGAGCGCTCGAAGCTCATGGAGCTAGTGCGCGAGGCGCTGACAACCTCCATTGAGTCGGCGGTTTACAGCGAGGCCCTGGACCTCATTGAGGCCCATCATCGCGCCGGGCACGACGTCATTATTGTTTCCGCCTCCATCGAGGAGATGGTGGGGCCGGTGGCCGAGCTGGTGGGGGCCGACCGCGCTGTGGCCACGCGCATGGAGGTTGACGAGGAGGGCCGCTTCACCGGCCTGATTGAGCGCTCACTGCTGCACGGGGCGAAGGTGGAGGCCCTGCGCGAAGACGCGGCGGCGTACGGCATTGACCTGTCGCGCTCGTGGGCGTACTCCGACTCGATCTCAGACCGGCCCATGCTGGAGGCGGTGGGGCATCCGGTCGCCGTCAACCCGGACCGAGAGCTGCGTCGCTTGGCGACCCAGGAAAAGTGGCCGGTGCGCGACTTCGAGCGCCCGGTGGCACTGCGCGCCCCCTGGCAGGTTCTGGAGGTCTCAGCACTGGACTCCTCGGCGCGCGGACCGATTCTCTTCAGCACCCTGGCGCTCCTGGCCGTGGCCGCAACGACGGCGTTCCTGGCGGCACGCCGCCGCTGAGCGGCGCACTGGCCTCCGCCCTACTGGCGCGCTGGCACACTCCGGTCTCAGGTGGGCAGTGGGCGCCGCAACGGTCGTTACGCGTCGCCAGGGGCGGTCGCGGAGGGGCTGGGGAGACTGCCGGCCTGGATGCTGCGACATAGGGCGGTGGCCTCGGTCATGCCCATCAGGATTGCCTCGGCCTGCCACACCACCCAGGCCACGACGCCGTCGGCGCTGCCTGAGGCGTAGGCGGCCAGGGCTTGGGCGTAGGCGCCCGGTGCTCGCGCCGGGTACTGGTCGACGACGGCGGTACCGGTCGGCTCCAGCCCGTCACGGGTGATGAGGTGGCGCACCGCCAGCCTGCCCAGGGCGGCGTTGCCCAGGGCGAAGGGCCGGGTCACCGCCAGTTCGGCATGGACGACGGCGGCCCGCACCAGCGCGGGGGCGCTGGACGCTCCGATTAACGCGAGGATCCCGTCTAGGCGCGCGGTGAGCTCCTCCCCGCTGAGGGCCGGGCCGGGGCCGCCCTCCAGGGGCGCGGCCCGCCCCCGGGGGGCGCCGACGGCCTCCATGGGGACGGTCCCGGCTGTGGCCAAGGGCCCGGACAGGTCGCGGTGGAGGGAGGAGAGCAGCGCCCTGGGGCTGGGCTGGAGGGGGCGGGCCTCGCCGCGCAGGTCGGGCATCCAGCCGTTGAGCCGCACCTGGGCACGCCAGAGCCCGGCGACGGCGTCCAGAGCGGGGTCGGCGGTATTCGCCTGGGTCAGGGCGGCGGCGGCCACGGCCCGGCGCAGCTGGGAGACGGGGAAGACGGCACCCTCAATAGCGCCAGAGGCGGCGGCCCCGCGGATGGCGGACTCTGCTCGGGCCTCGCGCCAGCGCCGGCGCAGGGCTTCATGCCAGCGCAGCTTGGCGCTCGCTTCACGCAGGACATCCTCGGCGCCGCGGACACGTTCGTCGGCGCCGATCGCCCGCAGTGCAGCAATGAGCCCGTCGGGGGCCGCGGGACTGCCGGCCGGACGGCCCCCAGCCCCATGTCCAGGTCTGAGCCCCGGCCCAATACTCACTGACATGCCGCCCACTGGGCTCACTGTAGTGACCCCATCCGCCCAGCGCCGCACTCTAAGGCGCAGCACACCTCAGTGCTGCATCCCAGAGTCGCGCCCCCGCCCGCCCCCGGGGCCACTGTTCAAGCTGGACATTGATAGCTTCTGGCAAGCAGCCGACGTGGTACCGGAGTTTGACACGGATCTAATCTTGCGCCAGGCGGATGCGTTACATCACCCGGTGCGCGGGGTGTTTGAAAGTGTGACCACCGATCGACTGCGAGAGGAAGCGCTGCGAAATGACTGACGCCTTGATGCGGAACGCCGCTGTCGAATCGGCACTGGGGTCGCGAGCCACCGCGGGCGACTCCACTTTTACTCAGAATCTGACGGAGACGCGGCTCACGCCTCCCCGTTCGACGACAGAAGTCGGCGGGATTCGGGGCATGGCCCGAGCGCTCAACAATGACGTCGACAACCTCCACAAGCGCACTCACGAGGATGAATGGCGCACGGCAGCGGCCGAACGCGGTAAGGCCAATGTGAAGTCGATGCTCACTGAGCTTGCTGATCTAGGATTCGCCTGGCGTGACATCGCGCGGATGGTCGGTGTGAGTGTGCCCGCAGTGCAAAAGTGGCGGAAGGGCGAGAAGGCATCTGGTGACAGCCGTATTCGGGTTGCGAGCCTCCTTGCCGCGTGTGACTTGATCACAGGGCACTACATGGTCGAAGAGATTGCCTCCTGGTTCGAGATGCCGCTGTCCTCGTCTGCTCCTGTCACACCGATCGTGCTCTACGCGGCCAATCGCGCCGACCTCGTGTTTGAGTTTGCGAGCGGTCGCGTAGATCCCGAAGCGCTGCTGTCGGAGTTCGACCCGTCTTGGCGTGAACGGTACCGATCAGACTTCGAAGTCTTCGAGGCGGGCGATGGCAACCGCTCGATTCGCATGAAGGGCTGATCTTGAGCAAGGGCCTTGAATCCCCGTACGTAGAGGGTGTCCCAGACTGGGGGCCCTCTACCGTGCGCGCAGCGAAGAGGTCTCAACGACCCGCCCCAGGGCCGGGCCGGCCCGCCCCGGCACCCGCATTCACCACCGGCCTTCGGCCACCATCGCCCAGTGAACGTCCACTACTCTCAGGCCTGTGAGCTCACCCAGCCCCCTCCCAGGACCGGACCCCGCCTCCACGCCTGCCGGCGGTGTGCCCGCGGCCCCGCGCGGGCGCCGCCGCGACCACCTGCTCACCGGCGCACTGGGTCTGATCCTCGCCCCTGCCTGCCTGATCCTGGCCGGGCTCGCCGCACAGCAGTCGACGCGCGGGAACGCAGTCCTGACAGTGCTGTACCTGGCACTGCTCTTCGCGGTTTGCATGGCCGCCCACGGCGTGTTCGCCGTGCGCTCCTCGGTGGGGCCCCTGGTGGCCGGCCTGACGGCCCTGGTGCTCCAGCTCGCGGTCCTGGGCGTGCCTGAACGGGTACTGAGTCTGCCCTATGGGTGGATGCAGGCGCTCATCCCCACCGGGATGGTCTTGGTGGTCGCCGCGGTCCTGCTGGGCGGGTCGTGGGGAATGCGGCGGGCGCGACGACGCGGCCGGGGCGAGGCGCGGCTCTCATTCCGACTGTCGCAGTCGGACAAGGAGATGGGAGTCACACCTTCGGCGCCGCCCTCTCGCAGGCGTGACCACATCGGTTCCCTGGTCCTCACTGTCCCCAGCATGTTGGTGGCGATCACGTTGTTGCACCGCGAGTACACCGGCGTCGCCCATCCCCCGGCAGGTTCTCCGTCGTGGGGGCTGTTGGCGGCGGGCCTCCTCATGCTCCTAGCGGCCGCCGGCTCGGCGCGCTCCAGCCTGGGTCTGCGTGCCACGGGTCCGCTACTGGTGCTTCTTGGACTTCCTGCGATTCTGAGCCTGAGAGTCCCCTTCTATACTCGGGTGATTCGTCTTCTGCCCGGGGATCCGACAGCGATCACCTTGGTCGGCACGGGTCTGATCCTCTCGGCCCTGGGTCTGGGGGTTCACCTGGCGCGCCGCGACGGCCGCCTCTCCGAGCTGGCGGCGCTGCACCCCTCGGGCCCCGGGTCCTGAAGACCGACGTCGAGGCTGGGTGCCCCGCGCCTCTCACGTCATCCCCCGGCCCACCTCGACCCATTGACACCCTGTAGGCGAGGATAGCGCAGGGTCTACCCCCATAGTTTCCCTACCCGGCACGCCTTCCGGGTGCACGACAGCCCCACAGCTACCGTGTGGGCGTGAAGGAGGTCCCCGTGAGCACTGAAAACCCCAAGGATCCCGAGGAGAAGGGCAGGGATGGCGTCGACGACGCCGCCCAGAAGGCCACGCAGTCCTCGGTCACGCCGTCGACCAGTGCCCCCGATGAGGCCGGCACGGCCCCCGCCGGGCAAAGCCCTGAGTCCGCCCATGCGGGCACCTTCCCGGTAGGCCACCCGTCTAAAGAGGCCCCTGGCGTCATTACCGACACCCCCCGCACGGGGGCGCCTCAGCCCGGTGCCGCCGAGGCGCGGCCCGTACCCGGTGTCGCCGAAGAGTTGTCGCCCCTCATGAACGAAGCCGTCACCCGCCCCGTGAGGCGACCCGTTCGCGTTGAGGAGGTGCCCATCCCCTTCGATGAGGCACCCGCCCCTGTCCAGCAAATCCCTCAGATCATTGAGGAGGTGCCGGCTGTCGCTGGAAAATCGCCGGCCGACGTCGTAGAGGCGCCCATCGCAGTGGAGGAGGTGCCCACCGCCTCGGCGCCGCCCACCAGAGCTGAGGAAACGGCTAACTTTATTCGGGAGGTGCCCACTGCCTCGGCCCCAGCCGCCAGGGCTGCGCAGGTACCGCCCCGCCCTGCGAGGACGCCGGCCCCGGCCGACAAGGCGTCCAGTGCCGCCGAAGACGGGTCGGCCAGCGCCGCAACCAGTCCCGCCAAGCCGGCGCCCGCCTCCGCTGCACCGGCCGCACCCACGATGGCCTCTACACGCCCTCACGACGCGTACTCGACCTTGGATGTGCCCAGCGTCATTGAGCCCACGGACGCAGCCACCCCTAAGACTCCATCGGCCACACCCCAGCCGACCCCCGCCCAGCCGACCCCCGCCAAGCCGGCACCCGCCACGTCCAGGCCAGCATCGGCCTCCTCTGCCTCAGGGGCCGCCAAGCCAACACCGGCACGCACCCAGGGCACGAGCGCCCAGGAGCAAGCCCAGCCGGTGAGGACAGCGGCATCCGGTAACCAGGCGCCGGCGGCTCACGCGCCGGCCGGCGACAAGGCGCTCCCTCCCACAGCCGAACCGGCCGCCGAGAAGACGCCGACGTCGTCCACCCCGGCGCCCACCGCCAAGAAGAAGCCAACCACCGCTAAGGAGAAGCCGGCCGGTGCCGAGAAGAAGCCGGCCGGTGCCGAGGAGAAGCCCGCCGGTGCCACCGCCAACCCCTCCCGGCCAGCGGCCGCCACCAAGGCATCACCAGCCAAACCAACACCCACGGCCGCGCCCACAACCGCCGAACCCGCATCACCCTCCACCGCGCAGACACCGCAGCCCGCACCTGCGCGCGCCCACGACGCGCGCTCCACCCTGGATGTGCCCAGCGTTATTGGGCCAGCAGACACCGCCGCAGCACCTAACACCCCCGAGCCGGACGCGTCGGCTGCTGAGGAGGTGCCAGAGCCGGCGTCGGCGCGACCACCAGCCGCACGCCCCCAGGAATCAGCGCCCACCACCAAGGCAACAGCACCGACCACCGGCAGCAAAGCACCCGCAGACCGGAAGCCAGCAGACACCACCAGCCAGAAGCCAGCAGGCACCACCGACCGGAAGCCAGCAGGCACCACCGACCGGGAGCCGGCAGACACCACGGACCGGGAGCCGGCAGACACCGTTGCCGTGCCCGCGTCCACTGGGTCGTCATCCGCCACCCCCAAGCCGACGACACCCGCCACCAGCGACAAGGCACCCACCGACCAAGAACCGGCGGACACGGCCACCAAACCAACACCCGCAACCACCGAGCCGGCATCACCGGCCCCAGCCAAACCAACATCCACGGCCGCGCCCACAACCGCCGAACCCGCATCACCCTCCACCGCAGGGACACCGGAGCCCGCACCGACCAGGACGGCGCCCAGTGCGGTCGGGCGTTCCCCCGAGCCCGCCGCTGAGCCCGACTCTGCTCAGAACCACCAGCAGAACGCTCCAACCGTCCGGGTTTCCGCCCGGCACCGAGCCATGAGGCACCGCACGCGCGACTCGCTGCCGCCCATGGACTCGCCGACCCCTCACGATGAGCCCGCGACTTCACCCAGCCCCGAGGAGGCCGGCCCCGCACCGGCGGCTGAAAGAGTAGTTCTCCCGATTGCACAGGAGCCGCCGACTATCTCCAGGGCGGGCCGCCGAGCCGCCGGAGGGGGTCATGCGGCGCGCGCTGACGTCAGCGACACCGCCGTGCGCCGCCGCGCCCTGCTGGAGACCTCTGGGTTGGCTAATGCTGGAGCGGACATCCTCGACTCCGCCACCGATCAGTCAGGCGAGCAAGCCCACCCTCTGACCGACACCAGCAGCGCCGATGAGTCCTCAGCAGCCTCTCCGGCCCCCGCTCTCGCCTCCGAGGACGCCTCGGTCGTATGGCCCAAGATGGCGTCCGCCCCGGAGGCCACCACGCCCGGTTCACCCTCCCCTGAGACTCCCGGGGGCCCTGAGACTTCTGACTCCATCGCCTCTGAGGAGAAGTCCTGGGTGGCGCTTCGCAGTGGCGCCGACTCCGAGTCGAAGACGGCGCCCGATTCCCGGGCCGCTTCCAAGACCACGTCTGCCTCCGCCCGCAACGAGGACGAGGTGATCCTGGAGGGCTCCAGCGTGGTCGGCCAGCCCCCCTCTCGGGCCGCCACCCACTGGGCGGGCGTGCTCGTGGCCATTGCGGCCCTACCGGTGAGCTGGTACTTCCTCCATTCCTCAGCCGCTCACATGCGTCAGGGCGTGGAGCCCTTCGCCCTGTCCTTCTCTCCAGGCGGCTTCATGGAGTTGATCGTCGGCACCCTGGCGCTGCTCGCCGCCATGTGGATGGCGCGCAGCTCCTCCCTGGGCCCCTTTGTCGTCGGCGCTATCAGCGTGGTGCTGGGGCTGCCCTTCCTCCTGGCCCCTCACACCATGGCCAGCGCCCTGGGCCCAATCATGGAGCGTTTGACCATCCACTCCGACCTGGGGGCGAATCTGGCGAGCTTCGTGTGGAGCGATGCCCTCAGTGGTCATTTCCTGGCCTTCGGCCTGTTCATGATCCTGGTCGGCGTCGTCTCCCACTCGGCCCGCCAAGCCGGACGGCGTGAGCAGGAGATCATCGACCGCGCCCGCCATGACTGAGGATCTCAAACCCGCCCCCGTCGCAGGCTCCCCTCGCGGCACGGGCTCGTCCGGGGCCCCCGCCGCGCCAGCCGGTTCCGCCGCGCCAGCCGGTTCCGCCGCGCCGGGAGACTCCGAGGCGCCTTCAAAGAGCGGGCACCCCCGGGCACGAGAGAGCGGGAGTGCCGGGGCGCCTTCAGAAAGCGGGGACTCCGGGGCGGCGCCGGCCCCCATGTGCTCTGCTGGTGACGCCTTGCGCGACGCCGCCCCGGTCATGATCGGCTACACGACTCTGGGGCTGGCCGCGGGCACTCTGCTGGCGGCCGTTGGCCTGGACTGGTGGTGGGCGCCGCTGTGGAGCGTGGTGATCTACTCCGGCACCATGCAGATGCTGCTGGTGCCCCTGGCGGGCGCCGGCGAGCCGCTGGCGGCCATAGCCGCGTCAACGCTGTTCGTCTCGGGCCGGCATGTTTTCTACGGCCTGAGTTTCCCGCTGAGCCGGGTGCGCGGCCCGGCCCTGGCGCGCCTGTACGCCATTCACGCCATTACCGACGAGGTCTACGCGCTGCTGGCCTCCAAGGACCAGCGGGCGATGAGCGGGCGCTACGTGCTGTGCGTGGAGGCGTTGAGCCAATCCTCCTGGATCGTGGGCACCACGTCGGGGGCACTGATCGGCACCGCGCTGGCGAGGATGGTCGGGGAGCGCATTGAGCTGCTGGGCTTCGTTCTCACCGCGCTCTTCGTTGTTCTGGTCATTGAGAACTGGCGCACCCATCCCGACACGACGGTGCTGGCCGTGGGCGTGGGGGCGGGCGCCGTCGGTCTGCTCGTCGGCGGCTCGGCGGCACTGCTCAGCGCTCTGGGGGTTCTGACCCTGGGGCTGATCGCGGTCTACTCGGTGCGCCGACGCAGGACCGAGCGGGAGGAGACGCCCCCATGCTGACCAACCCTCAGATCGCAGTGGCGGTCGTTGTTGTGGCGGCGATCACCTTAAGCTGCCGGATCGCCCCTTTCGTGCTTCTGCGCGGGCGCGCCGGCAGCCCCCTACTGGCCTTTTTGTCCCAGGCCATGCCCCTGGGGGTCATGATCGTGCTGGTCGCCTACACCCTGGACGGCCTCACCCCGGCACCGGCGACCTGGGTCCCGGCCCTCGCCGGGATCGGGACGACGGCGGCCCTACACCTGTGGCGTAGAGCCATTGGCCTGTCACTAGTGGGCGGCACCGGCATCTACGTGCTCCTGAGCCTGCTCATGACATGAGAACTGAGCCACCGCCGGCGCCCCGGACGGCGGATAGGCTGCGAGTATGCCCGTCGTCGTCAAACGCCCCGGCCCTTGGACCCACCGTGACCTCACGGCAGGGGACACCCGCTTTCACGTCGCCATGGCGGGACCCGAGACTCCCCCTCCAACCGACCCCGCCCAGGCCGATCCTCCGCTGATCCTGCTGGTTCACGGCTTCCCCGAGTGCTGGTGGGCCTGGCGCCACGTCATTGGGCCGCTGGCCCAGGCCGGGTACCGGGTCGCCGCCCTGGACCTGCGTGGCTTCGGCGGCTCCGACCGTCCGCCGTCGGGCTACGACCTCATCACCTTGGCCGAGGACCTTGAACGCGTGGTGCCGGCCCTGGGCCACGAGCGCGCCGTCGTCGTAGGAGCGGGGCTGGGCGGGCAGGCCGCCTGGGCACTGGCCGGAATCGCACCCGGACTGTTGACCGGAATCGTTCCCGTGGGGGCCCCTCACCCACTGGCCGTCCGCTCCTTGCGGGGGCGCGCCTTCTCAGGGACGGCCCTCCAGTACCTCTCTTTCAAGGTACCGCTGCTCCCGGAGCGCTCCCTGCGCACGCGCGTGGGCATGGAGCGCCTTTTGCGCTCCTGGACGGGCCCGCGCACGCGTCGGGCGGTGGTGGAGTCCGCGGGCTACTACGCCTCCCTGCTGGCTCGTCCCGGCGCCGCCCGCAGCGCCATGGAGCCGGTGCGCCACTCAGTGCTCACGCGCGCGGAGATAGCGGCACTGGCGAAGCCCGTGAGTATCCCGGTGCTCTCCATCCAGGGTCAGCTCGACCCAGTGCAGCCGGCGCAGGCCTACGCGCGCGACACCCATCACGTCGCCGGGCCCCTGCAGCAGGTCACCATCCACGACGTGGGGCACTTCCCCCACGAGGAGGCCCCCGACAAGCTCACGGCGGCACTGCTGCCCTTCCTGGCCGAGACGACCTGAGCTGCGCCCGGGCGCGGAGGGCGCGCCCCGCCCCTGGTTCACACTCCGACCTGCGGGCACAGCCCCTGGTCCAGGAGCGCGCACTCCTGGCAGCGCGGGGCCCGGGCGCGGCAGATCCGGCGTCCGTGCTCGATTAGCCGGTGGCAGCCGTCGGTCCACCGGTGCGGCTCCCATACAGCGGCAATGTCCGCCTCGACCTTGAGTGGGTCCTTGTGCTTACTCCACCCCAACCGCCGCGACAGGCGCCCCACATGGGTGTCCACGGTAATGGCGCTGTGGCCGAAGGCGTTGCCCAGCACCACATTGGCCGTCTTCCGACCCACCCCCGGCAGGCTCATGAGGTCCTCGCGCCGGTCGGGGACGACGCCGTCGAAGCGCTCGGTGAGCGCCCGCCCCAGGCCCAGGAGGCGCTCAGCGCGGGTGCGCTGCATTCCCAGGGGGCGCAGTAACCCCTCAAGGCCCTGGCGGTCGGCGGCGGCCAGGGCCGACGGCTCGGGAAATTCAGCGAAAAGGGTGGGGGTGATGGTGTTGACCCGGGCGTCAGTGGTTTGGGCGGATAGGACTGTGGCGACCAGCAGCTGAAAGGGGCCGTCGTGAATGAGGGCGCAGCGCGCGTCGGGGTAAAGGGCGACGAGCTCGTCGTCGACGGCGGCGGCCCGACGGCGCAGCTCCTCCTCGCCGGCCGGTACGGCGGGTGTGCTCATGGATGGGCTCCTTGGTTTACGACTCAGGCCCTCTGACGGCTCCTTTGACGGATAATGCACCCGAAAAGCTCTTTGGACGCGGCTCTATCGGCGTGGCTCATTCCTCCGCGATTTGACGTACGCCACACTGAGACTACAATGCTCCACGGCGTGCGACAGATCACAGACCGTAGCTAGGATAGATATGCGGGCTGCGCGAGGCAGAGCCCGGCAGACCAGCACCACAGGAGGACCTTCGTGGAAGACAGCATCATCTCCAGGATTCCGCTCTTCGAGGGCATGGGCCCGGAAGAGCGGGAGGAGCTGCGCGCCATGATGACGCAGACCACTCTGCGCCGTGGCGAGACCCTGTTCAACGAGGGCGATGCGGGAGACCGCCTTTACGTCCTGCTCTCAGGCAAGGTCAAGCTCGGCCATGCCAGCCCCGACGGTCGTGAAAACCTCTTGGCGGTGCTCGGCCCCGGCGAGGTCGTAGGCGAGTTGACCCTCTTCGACCCGGGCCCGCGCTCAACGACCGCTACGGCCGTGGCGCCCACCGACCTGCTTACTCTCGAGCACAACCAGCTCATGACCTTCATCGAGTCCCACCCCACACTCGCTAAGGACATGCTGCGGGCCCTGGCTCAGCGCCTGCGCCGCACGAACACCGCCCTGGCCGACCTGGTCTTCTCCGACGTGCCCGGGCGCGTCGCCAAGGCCCTGCTGGACCTGGCCGACCGCTTCGGCTCGACCACCGAGGATGGCGTGCACGTCCCGCACGACCTCACCCAGGAGGAGCTCGCCCAGTTGGTCGGCGCCTCCCGCGAGACGGTCAACAAGTCGCTGGCCGAGTTCGTCTCTCGCGGCTGGATCCGCCTGGAGGGCAGGGCGGTCACGCTGCTGGATGTGGACCGTCTCCGCCGTCGCGCCCGCTGATCGTCACCCTCCCGCCAATGTGGCAGTGCTCACCCTCCCGGAGGAGAGCGGACACTGCCACGCCGGGGCGGGCCTCAAGAGGGCGGGCCTCAGGCCCGTGGGCGTTTCATGTAGGCGACCAGGTTCTCCGAACCGGTGGGGCCGGGGATGACCTGGACGAGCTCCCAACCATCAGCGCCCCACTGGTCAAGGATCTGCTTGGTGGCGTGGGTGAGCAGGGGGACGGTGGCATATTCCCATGTAGTCATGAGCCCACCCTAAGGTCGGCGGCCGTCGGCCGGAAGCGCCGTCGCACCACGAGGCGCTGCCGCCACCAGTGCCGTCACCGGTCCGCCGGGCAACTCACTGGGCAAGCCGGGCAACTCGGCGGCCCGCCTCCCGGAGGCCCTTTCAGTCGGCCCGGGCCCATGAGGCGTCTCAACGGACACGGGCCAGGATTCGTGGGGCGCGCCGAGCATGGATTTCGGCGACGAGGTCATCATCCTCGCGCCGCAGCCACGCACCCCAATCGGTCACCTCCGGGAAGCGGCGCAGTAGGGCCCGGCGCTCGCGCTCGGTCAGGCCGCCCCACACCCCGAAGGCGGATTCGGAGTCCAGCGCCTCAGCCAGGCACTCCATGCGCACGGGGCAGGTGAAGCACAGCGAACGGGCATCGCGCTGCTCGGCCCCCTTGCCGAAGAGCTGGTCGGGCTCGACATTGGCGCAGGCTGCCCTCGCCGCCCAGGTCTGGTCGATACTCGTCATCTTCACTCCCTGATCTCACGACGAACGACAGTGTCAGCCGCGTCACACCAGGACAGTATGCCAACCGAACGTCATCCGCAAAACCATTCGTGTCTCAGGCCACATGAAGGAGATTTGCGGCGGCCCCGGCTCCCCCCTCGCCCCATTTCGCCGCTCTTGGCAAGGTTTACCTGCCGTAAAGGGGCCGCAGCCAGAGATGCGCGCGCGGGCGGGGTTGGGCTGAGGGCGGAACGCGGAGACGCTACCGGCCGGACAGTGGGACGAGGGGCGCCCACTTGCTGGACGCACAGGGCTTTTTCAGGCTGAGGTAGTCGTGCGACACAACATGAGGCGGCCGCTTCCACGTACCCTGACCCCATGTCGAAGTCTCCCGCCCGCGGTCGATCCCTCTCGCCTGCCCAGGTCGTCTCGATGTTCCTTGTCTTCATTCTGCTTTCCGGCGCAGGCGGCGTCCTGTCCGCAGGCTTCGCGGCACCGGCGGTGGGAGTGGCCTCCGCCCTGACCAAGGCCACCCAGCAGGCCTTCAACGAGCTGCCCTCAGACTTCAACATCCTCGAGCCCAGCCAGGTCTCGGTCATTAAGGCCTCCGACGGCACCGAGATCGCCCAGTTCTACGCCGAGAACCGCATTGTGGTGCCCTTGGATCAGATCAGCCCCACCATGCAGGACGCGATCATCGCCGTTGAGGACCAGCGCTTCTACCAGCACAAGGGCGTCGACCCCACCGGCATTGTCCGCGCCGTCGTCTCCAACACGAACTCGGGAAGCACCCAGGGCGCCTCGACGCTGACGCAGCAGTACGTGCGCAACATCCTCATTGAGGCCGGTCTGCGCTCAGGGGACCCGACACAGGTCGCCGCCGCCGGGGAGAAGTCCGTCTCCCGCAAGCTGCGCGAAATCAAGTACGCCCTGGCCGTGGAGCAGACCTACACCAAGGAGCAGATCCTCGAGGGCTACCTCAACATTGCCGCCTTCAGCCCGTCGACCTACGGGGTTGAGGCCTCCGCCCAGCACTACTTCTCCCACTCCGCCGCCGAGCTGTCCATCCCGGAGGCCGCACTCATGGCGGGCCTGACCAACGCCCCCGGCGCCTACGACCCGGTCACCAACCCGGATGAGGCCAAGGCCCGTATGGACTGGGTGCTGCTCAAGATGTATGAGGAGGAGTTCATTACCGAGGAGGAGTATCAGGCCGGGTTGGACACCCAGATCGCCGACATCCTCAATGTCACCAATGAGGTCGGTGGCTGCGGTGCCGCCGGGTCGGCCGCCTACTTCTGCGCCTTCGTCGTCGGCGAGATTGAGAACTCTGACCTCTTCGGCGCCACCAAGGCCGAGCGCAACCAGCTCCTGCTGCGCGGCGGACTGGAGATTATTACCACTATTGACTTGACTAAACAGGCGGCGGCCGACGCGGCCGTCCAGGAGTACGTCCCCACCGGGGATCCCTCTGAGGTTAAGGCCGCCCTAGTCTCCGTCGAGCCGGGCACCGGCAGGATCCTGGCCATGACCCAGAACACCACCTACGGGGAGGAGGGGGACTTCTCCACGACGCAGATCTCCTACGCGGCGGACTACCAGCACGGCGGGCTGGAGTCCAATGGCTTCCAGCCGGGCTCGGCCTTCAAGCCGTTCGTTCTGGCGGAGTGGTATCAACTCGGCAAGTCCGGCTACACCACCATGAACACCTCCCCCACCACCTTCGCCTCCTCCACCTGGACCATCTCCTGTGATGACACCATCCCCGAGCCGTGGCCGGTCAACAATGCCAACGCCAGCGAGGGCGGCACTCACAACGTCATCCAGAACACGGCCATGTCCATTAACGTGGGCTACGCCCGCATGCTCGCCCAGATGGACATCTGCGCCGTCACCGAACTGGCCGCCAACCTGGGCGTGACCAAGGCCGATGGCAGCCGTCTCGATCCCATGCCCTCGATCGTTCTCGGCGCCCAGGAGATCACGCCACTGGCTATGGCCAGCGCCTACGCCGCCTTCGCCGCGCACGGCGTCTACTGCACCCCGATCGCCATCGACTCCATTAAGGACGCTGACGGCAACGCGATGGCGGTCCCCAGCGCCGGCTGCACCCAGGCGATGGACGCCTTAGCGGCAGACCGGACCGCCTTAACCATGACCAATGTGCTCTCCTCCTCGGGTACCGCCCCGGCGGCGGCGCTTTCAGGAGGGCGCCCGGCTGCGGGCAAGACCGGCACGACTGACAGAATGGACAATGCCTGGTTCGTGGGCTTCACCCCCCAGCTCGCCGCCGCCGTTTGGCTGGGCCACTCCGACGGCTACTACCCCATGGACGGCCAGTACGTTGGGGGACGCTACTACCCGACCATGTACGGCTCCGACGCCCCGGCCCCACTGTGGAGGATGTACATGGATGCGGCACTGGCCAATGAGTCCGTAGTCGGCTTCAACCAGGTGAGCCTGGGTGGCGGTACCGCCACCCAATCCTCCTATGACGGGAGCACTGGCGGCACGAGCAGTAGCTCCAACGCCTCCAGCGACGTTTCCACCAGTGGCATGAGTCAAGGGGAGTGGCAGCAGGCGAACCAGACCGCTTTAGATGCCGGGGGCACCACCTCCCCTGAGCCCAGCACCCCCGCCACTGGCGGTGCTTTCGAGGCCAACCGCCGCGGCGACGACGAAGGCTGATCCGTGGCGGCACAGTTCATAGCGCGAAGCCTCGCCGGCCTCGCGATCACTGGCCTGGGCACGCTCGGATACGCGCTCATCGAGGCGCGCATGCCGGTGCTGCGGCGCTGCGAGGTCCCCGTCTTGGCGGAGGACGAGGAGCCGATCACCATCCTGCACCTGTCCGACCTCCACTTGACCGCGCACACCGAGGCCCGCGTGGCCTGGGTGAGAGGACTGGAGCAGGTGCGCCCCGACGTCGTGGTCAACACGGGGGACAACCTGTCCTTCGCCGACGGCGTTGAGCCACTGACCCGGGCCCTCGAGCCCTTCCTGGGGCTGCCGGGCGCTTTTGTCATGGGCGACCACGACTACTACGCCACGGTGTTCAGGCTCCCCACCCGCTACCTGCGCACCGATCCTCGTACCGCCGACGCCCCTGACGCCAAGGAGGCCCTGCCGGTTCTCCCCTGGCGGGAGGTGCGGGACCTTCAGGCCTCAGGCGGCTGGGCGAACCTGGGCAACCGGCGCGATCAGCTGGTTGTGCGTGGGAAGCGCATTGACCTGGTGGGGGTCGATGACCCGCACGCCAACCAGGACCGTTACCCGCCGCCCTCCGCGAGACCAGAGGCCAACGACGACGGCGCCCCCGCGGTCATGAACCGGTGGGGCCGGCCCTTGCGCCTAGGGCTCACCCACGCCCCCTACCAGCGAGTGCTGAACACCATGGTCGAGGACGCCGTCGACCTCGCTCTAGCGGGCCACACCCACGGCGGCCAGCTGTGCGTGCCCGGGTACGGGGCCCTGGTGACCAACTGCGACCTGGACTGCTCACGCGCCTCAGGCCTGTCCCAGTGGCCGGGGCGCCTTGGCGATCCGGCCGCCACCGAGGACATGTACCTCCATGTCTCCGCAGGCCTGGGAACCAGTCCCTTCACGCCAGTGCGTATAGCCTGCCGCCCTGAGGCAACCTTGCTGCGCCTCGTGCCGGCCCGCCCGGCTATTGCTGCACCTTGAGCCGGCTCGCCCGGTCCCGGAGAGGGCGTGAAGCCGGCCCGGCGGCGCCTCGTGCCGACCCACCCGGTCCCGGAGAGGGCGTGAAGCCGGCTCGCCCGGTCCCGGAGAGGGCGTGAGCGAAGCCTCAGCACCGCCGATTTCCTTCCACCTGGGCGCTGCGACTATAGTGGCTCTGCCGCACACGGGGTGTGGCGCAGTTTGGTAGCGCGCTTCGTTCGGGACGAAGAGGTCGTGGGTTCAAATCCCGCCACCCCGACTATTCAGTGGCCGCCGTCACAGATGGCGGCCACTCCTCGTTGGAACCGCGTGACCCGGCCGGGCGGGTTCGATTCGGCCCTCTTCGAATGTGGTTACTTTGCGACCATGTTCCTCTCGCGCCGGCCCGGCCTTGTCCCGGAGGCGGTGGCGGAGCCGGCCGAACGTGCTCGTCCAGGCGGGTCGCCGTCCGGGAGACCCGGGACTTGGACGGGAAGCTGATACCCGGGGTCTTGACGAGCCGGGGCCCGGACGCGATGTGCGCGCAGTGTGCGTCCGGGGAGCCATGCGGCGCCTGGACACGCCAGCGGGGCGGCAGTCGGCGTCGACAGTGATCAGGGCGGTCTCGGCGCGCTTGCGGTGCTCGAAGCAGCCGGTCGGAGACGTAGCCGCCCTGACGCGGCTCGGGGACGACGCCGATCGCGCCGACGCGGGTGTCCAGATCGCGGTGGCGGTAGCCGTTGCTCCGGGTGACCCGGTCCGGGCGGGCCCTGCTGAGCGGAAGCGCGACGTCCACTATGGCGCCAGTATGTCCGTGACATTGAGATCCCAGGCACCATCTCCGGCAGTTATCGCGAAGAGTCGCACCCCCAGATCGGAACGCCCCTCCTCCAAGGACCACAAGGGACAGTCGATCGAGAATCCCGTTCCGTCGTCCAGTTCAATCCACTCAACTGGATCCAGAAGATTCTGCGGCGGCAGCACGAATGCGGCCGGATACTCGCGGAGCACGCGCTCCGCGTCTCTCCACCTGACATACCCGTCCGGAAGAAGCGCCTCATCGTTGTCGCGCCGGCCCTCAATGAGGATGATCATGAGTTCGCGCAATTGATTGACAAGCCCGTCCGGAAGGGTCTTGCATCCCATCATGATTCCGCCGCGCTCCCCGGGGCTCCGGTGAATGCGGCGCCCGGCGACCCGTCAGGCGTCGTGCCTCATCTCAACGAAGTCATACTCGCCGCCGTTCGTCACCTGCACGAAATTGCGCACCACGCGAAATCCGCTCCTTCGATAGACCTTGATCCCCCGCTGATTGAACGAGGCGACCGACAAGCGAATCTCCGCGCCGGGGTGCGCCTCCCGGATCCAGTCCAGGTTGCGCCGCATGAACATGAGGCCCAGACCCCGGCCGGTGAGATCCGGGCGCATCCCCAGCCCGATCTCCACCGCGCGCCCCTCTTCGGAGAGGTCGCCGGAGAGGAAGCCGAAGAGCCGGCCGCCCCGCCTCACCTGGAGGAGGAAGTCGGGCCACAGCGCCGGGGTCACGAATTCTTGGTAATCCTCCGGATCCGCCGTCATGTCGTAGAAATCATAGGGCGGCGGATACTTCCACTCGTCCGCGATCTCCCGGGCGGTGGAGGCGTCCATGCGCGAGTAGACGAGTTCGGAGCCGCCCTGGTCGGAGGCCGTACGGGGAGAATACTGGTCCATCAATCCCTCCACTTAAATCATTCGGAGCAGAATCTTCGCAGACGGGGCCAGGCCCCTCCGCCGGCATCGCCGGTCCCGCCGCACCGGTCCGGGCGCCGCGGACGACGGCCTCAGATGTCGAGGTCCTCGACGGCGGGGCGGTCCCCCGCGCTCCTGATCGCCGCGACCAGGTCGTCGGGCAGTTCGCCGGCCATCTCCTCGATGGTGGCGAAGACCCTCAGCTCGCGCGGACCCCGCTTCCACCAGCCCCCGCGTCGGAGCGCCGGGTCCTCCCAGACCGGGTTGTCATCGTCCGGGCCGGACAGGACGGCCCAGTTCGGATCCTCGCGCAGGTGCACGGCGTACTGACCCCTGGCGGTCTCGTAGACGCGGGCGGTGCGCGAGCGCAGGCCCTCCTGCCGGCTCCACCGCAGGATCTGACGCCCCGAGAAGCGCTTGACGCC
>ERZ772917.796-NODE-796-length-20886-cov-4.486775_pt1 | contig 20886 bp, 16 predicted proteins | sample MGYA00511187_ERZ772917 | MGnify/ENA primary metagenome ERZ772917 (study PRJEB29015, sample SAMEA2737925) | human oral metagenome | biome: human oral; feature: human-associated habitat; material: dental | place: China | collected 2012 ...
ACCTCGGTGATGATGCGATTCTTGCGGCTGCTCAGTCGGGACAGGTGGATCTCGTGTTTACCCCGACGGAGTATGCAGGGGCAAGTGTACCGAATATGAAGTTGGTATTGATGGACAGCATTGACAGCTTCTGCGTCAATATGCCGCAGGAACCGGAGCATGACGAAAACGGCATGCTGGTCGGCAACAATGTGACGAGTGATCCTGCCATCCGCACAGCGCTGAACATCGGCATCGACCGCAAGACGATTATTGAGAATGCGCTCGGCGGTTTCGGAAAGCCGACCATGAACTGGGCGGAAGATCTTCCATGGGCGAATAGCGATTTGAAGGAATCGGACAACCGCGTGGACGAAGCGGTAAAGATCCTTGAGGCGGCAGGCTGGAAGGATACGGACGGTGACGGCATCCGTGAGAAGAACGGCGTAAAGGCTGAGTTTGTCATCAATGGGCGGGCGAATGATCTGCAGCGCTATAATACCGCGGTGGCACTCGCGCAGGATGCGAAGAAGCTCGGCATCAACATCATTGCAAAGTCGACGCCGTGGTCGGAGGCGCGCAAGATTGCGCGGAATATCCCGACGGTATGGGCGTTTGGCGACTATACACCGCAAATGTTCTACAATTACTACCACTCCTCACAGGTTGGGGTGAATGTCATCCACAATCCTGCGATCTACCGCAATCCGACGGTCGATGCGCATATCGATCGGGCGCTTGCTGCTGTGACGGATGAGGAGATGCTGAAAGAGGTCCGTGCGGCGCAGTGGGATGGCGTGACGGGCCCGAAGGCCGATGTCCCTTATCTTTGGATCGCGACGGTTCAGGTGCCGTATTTCGTCAACGATCAGCTTGATCTCGGCCGGATGCGCGTGGGTGAGCGCGGACAGGGCATGGGGATCCTCATAACGCTTGACCAATGGCAGTGGAAGAAGTAAATGGATAAAGGAGTATTATACTTTCTCGGGGGCAATCTGTTTCGACTTGTGCTCCTCCTTGCTGCGGTGAGCGGCATCAGTTTTATTCTGCTTGCCAACTCGCCCATCGATCCCATCGATGCGTACTTCATCAATAAGGCCGCGTCAGCGGAGCAGCACGCGCTCATCGCCTCTTATTGGGGCTTTGACAAGCCGCCGCTCGAACGCTTCCTGTTTTGGGCGGGGAATATTCTGCATGGTGATTTTGGCACGTCGTTCATCTATCGTGCTCCCGTACTCGAAGTCATCGGAGAGAAGTTTCGACTGACGCTTCTCTTGATGATGACGTCGTGGACGCTGTCAGGCGTGATTGGCTTTGTGCTGGGCGTGCTCGCGGGAATGTACCGCGGGAGCCGTCTCGACAAGGCGATTCAGGGCTTTTCTCTGCTGTGCGTCTCTGTGCCGGTGTTCTGGCTGGGGCTGCTCTTTCTGATGATCTTCGCGGTCAAGCTGCAGTGGTTCCCGCTTGCTCTTGCCGCTCCGATCGGGAAGCTGCATGAGGAGGTTACACTGGCAGAGCAGATTCATCATCTGATCCTGCCGGCACTGACGCTGAGCGTTACGGGAATCTCCGCAATGACGCTCCAGACGCGGGAGAAGATGATCGAGGTGATGGGGACGAACTATATGCTCTTTGCCAAGGCGCGCGGCGAAAATCTTTGGCAGCGCGTGCGGCGGCATGGTTTGCGCAACGTTCTGATGCCCGTGGTCACGCTGCAGTTCGCTTCCTTTAACGAATTGTTCGGCGGAGCGGTGCTTGCGGAGACGGTCTTTTCCTATCCGGGGCTTGGCAGTACAGTCACGATGGCGGGACTGCGCGGTGATCTGTCGCTCCTGCTTGGCATTGCGGTTTTCAGTGCCGTGTTTGTCTTTGTCGGAAATTTCATTGCCAATATTCTGTACGGCATTGTCGATCCGCAGCTGCGTGAGGGGAGGGGAGATGCTTGATGAAAGAGACACTTTCCCTGCGCAGCGGCATGAGCGCCCGGCAGCGGCAGCTGATCTTTGCCGTTATAGCGGGCTGTTTTATCTTCGGCATACTCGTCTGGGGAACGACGATGCCGGAGAGCGCGTATGCGGTCGACTATGGGCAGAAAAACCTTGTGCCGTCCGCTGCACACCCGTTTGGGACGGATCATATGGGGCGTGATATGCTCCTCCGCTCGGTTAAGGGGATGTCGATCAGTCTGCAGATTGGAATTGCTGCGGCATTTGTCAGCTCCTGCATCGCGCTCGTCCTTGGGACGCTGTCGGCTGCGTTCGGCGGCAAGGTGGATCAGTTTGTACTCTGGCTCGTGGATCTCTGCATGGGGGTTCCGCACATTCTGCTCATTCTCATGATCTCGGTCATGATGGGCGGCGGCATCATGGGTGTGTCCGTCGGTGTCATCGTCACGCACTGGCCGCGGCTGACCCGCATCATCCGCGCAGAGGTCATGCAGCTGCGCACGCAGCCCTACATTCTGGCGGCACGGCAGTACGGGTACTCGTGGATGAGTGTGGCACGGCGGCATTTTGTGCGGCATGTGCTGCCGCAGTACATCATCGGACTGGTGCTGCTCTTTCCCCATGCGATCATGCACGAAGCCGGAATCAGCTTTCTCGGGTACGGCCTGCCGCTTGACATGCCGGCGATCGGCATCATCCTCTCGGAGTCGATGCGCTATCTCGCGCTCGGCATGTGGTGGCTTGCCTTCTTCCCGGGATTTTTGCTGCTGCTCGTTGTGCTGATCTTTGACCGTCTCGGCGCGGCACTGCGCGATCTGCTTGATCCGCAGTCCGGACAGGAGTAGGACGATGGAAAAAGAACTTCTTCGTGTAACGAATTTGTCGGTCTCCTTCCGGATGTATCAGAGTGCACTGACCCATACGATGGTGGCAGGGATGCACGATGTCAACCTGCGTCTGAACTGCGGCGAGATCCTTGCTGTCGTCGGCGCAAGTGGCTCCGGCAAGAGTCTCCTCGCGCATGCAGTGCTCGGCATCCTGCCCTACAATGCCGTGATGGGCGGTGAAATGCGTTACCGCGGGGTACCGCTCGACGCTGCGCTTCAGGAGCAGCTGCGCGGGCGGGAGATGGCGCTGATTCCGCAGTCTGTGACCTATCTCGATCCGCTCATGCGTATCGGCAGAGAGGTCTGCGGGATCTACGGCGCGCCTGCGGATATGGCGGCGACACTCCGCCGTCTGCATTTGGAGGAGAATGTGCAGCATCTGTACCCGTTCCAGCTCTCAGGCGGAATGGCGCGGCGCGTCCTCTTCTCGACTGCCGTCATTACGGACGCTTCGCTCATCATCGCTGACGAGCCGACGCCCGGCATGGATGTGAAGAGCGCTGTCGAGGCACTGCACCTGCTGCGTGAGCTTGCCGATGCAGGCAAGGGCGTTCTGCTCATTACGCATGACATTGATCTTGCCGTTGAGGTTGCAGACACCGTTGCCGTTTTCTATGAGGGGCGGACGGTGGATATGGCACCGGCTGCTGCATTTCGCGGCGACGGCGCTGCGCTCGTGCACCCCTATACAAAGGCGCTCTATCATGCGCTGCCCCAGAATGACTTTACCGTTTACACGGCGGCAGAGGTGGCGCGGATGACTGCGGCGGGAGGTGCGTGAGATGCTGGAAGCAAAGGCCCTGTCCTATCGCTATGGGGAGGGCAGTTCTGTTCTGCGCAATGTGTCGCTGCGCGCTGCGGACGGGGAACGTCTCGCGCTTCTCGGACCGAGCGGCCGCGGCAAGAGCACATTGGCGCTTCTCCTTGCGGGGTATCTGCCGCTGCAAAAGGGGGCGATCACGCTGGACGGCGCACCTCTGCCAAAGGACTGCTACAATCCCGTTCAGCTTGTTTATCAGCACCCGGAAAAGGCGATGGATCCGCGCTGGAAGGTCGGTGATACGCTGCGTGAGGCGTGGGATGTACCGGAGGAACTCCTTACAGCGATCGGTGCGGAACCGGGATGGCTGACGCGCTGGCCGCATGAGCTGTCCGGAGGGCAGCTGCAGCGCCTCTCGATCCTGCGGGCGCTCAGTCCGAAGACACGCGTGCTCATTGCCGACGAGATCACGGCAAGTCTCGATCCGATCACACAGGCGCAGATCTGGTCCGTTATTTTGCAGGAAGTTGAAAAACACAATATGATCCTGATCGCCATCACGCACAATGAGGCGCTGGCACAGCGGATCTGTACACGTATGATACATATTGAGGAGTTGCAGGGAGAATAATAAAAATCCGGCGTCTGCCATGTGGCTGACGCCGGATTTTCTATTATACGGGGATATTATGCTTTTCCTGTACTGCCGATCACTTCCATTTTCTGCATGACATACTTTTGTACCTCTTTCATGCCCTGTGCGGCATATTTCTTCGGATCGAAAACTTCCGGGTGTTCCTGCATATATGCCTTGATGCCATGCGTGAAGGCGATGCGCAGATCCGTCGCATAGTTGACCTTGCAGATGCCGCGGCTGACACAGTCGCGCACCTGTTCATCCGGTACGCCGGAGGTTCCATGCATGACGAGGGGAATGTCGACAACGGAGCGGATTGCGCTCAGACAATCCACATTAACGCAGGGCGTTCCCTTGTAGACGCCGTGTGAGGTGCCGATGCCGACCGCGAGAAAATCCACGTTTGTGCGCGCGACGAACACAGCGGCTTCATCAGGATCTGTATAGGGACTGCCATCCTCATTTTCGAGATCATCCTCTTTTCCGCCAACCTTGCCAAGTTCACCCTCTACCGGGATATTTCCGGGGTGGCAGGCATCCGTTACCGTTTTGGTGAGCGCAATGTTGTCCTCAAAGGGGAGCTTTGACCCGTCGATCATGATGGAGGTGTAGCCGGTGCGATAGGCCTGCATTGCCATACTGAGGCTGTCGCCGTGATCTAAATGCATTACGACGGGAATTTTTGTCCGTTCGGCCGCCGCCCGTACATTTGCAAAATAGTAATCCAGCCCCGCAAAACGAATGGTGCCGGGTGTTGTCTGCATGATGACAGGGGAGGAAGTTTCCTCTGCAGCGGCGAGAACGGCCATGACCATCTCCATGTTCTCTACGTTGAATGCGCCGACAGCATAGCCGCCTTTCTGCGCATTGAGCAGGAGCTCCTTGCTTGTTACAAGTGCCATTTATATTACCCTCCTTACCTGGATATCGTTTTTGTATTCGTCCACCCTCGACAGCGTTCCGAGCGCATTGCTTTCTGCGACATTTGCACCGACAGCTGCCATAGTTTTCAGCGCATCTTCGATATGATCAGGATGGCCCAGCCATATGCTCAGAAATGCAGCGAGAGCCGCGTCCCCTGCACAGGCAGAGCTGAGCAGTTGAATGGGGCGTGCCGAGGCAAAATAGACTGCACTGCCGTTTGAGAAATATGCGCCGCGTTCTCCAAGTGTGAGCAGGACGTTTTGTGCGCCTTCGGCATGAAGGAAGTCAAAGGCCTTTCTTATGTCGCTTTCCTTTTTGATGCGAATGCCAAAAATCTGTTCCAGCTCTTCGTCATTTGGTTTGATCAGAAGCGGATTCCAGTGCAGGAGATCGCGCAGCTTAGTGGAGCTGATGTCCAGTATGATGCGGACATTCCGTTCGCTGCAGATGGCAAGAATCTCATCGTAGTAAGACGGATCGATCCCCTGTGGCAGACTTCCGCTGATGGAGAGGTGTGTCATATCGGCCGCATTTCGAATGCGCTCCAACATTTCTTGCTGCTTTTCCCGCGGTACGAGGGCACCGTCGTTTACGAGCTTATACTCCGTTGTGCCGTCGTTCAGAAAAATATTGATGCGCGTGATGTCATCGATTGCGACGGGGATCACCTCAAAACCCCGTCTGCGGGACTCCTCCACAATATAGTTTCCGGAAAACCCGCCGAAGAATCCCATGATCTTTGATTCTATGCCGAAGTGGTGCAGAATAAAGCTGACATTGAGGCCTTTGCCATTGGGCGTATAGACTGCATCGAAGGTGCGGTTCACCTTTCGCGCTTCCAGGCCGTTCGTGCAGATATTCATATCGATGGCCGGGTTTGTCGTCAATGTATAGATCATGAGCTCGCTCCTTCCATTTCTTGAATGTTAGAGCAAATCATGCTTACTCCTGTTCCGGTTTTTTTCTTGTGAGACCGTAGATCACGGCACCGACCAGAGAGCCGGCAAGAATGCAGAGCACCCATGCAACCGGCTGATCTACGAGTGCGAGGATCAGGAAGCCGCCGTGCGGAGCAGGGACCTGAATCTTCATCATATACGTCAGCACTGCCGAGATGGATGAGCCGAGCATGAGGATCGGGAGAACAGTCAGCGGTGATTTTGCTGCAAACGGGATCGCTCCCTCTGTGATGTGCGTGCAGCCGAGAATATAGTTGACGAGACCGGCGGCACGTTCGTTTTTCGTGAATTTATTGCGGAAAATTGTTGTAGCAAGTGCAATGAGAATAGGCGGGGTGATGCAGGCGGCCGAAACGCCGGCCATAAAGTAGTAGTTGCCCTGCCCGAGAAGCAGCGTTCCTGTCACATAGGCAGCTTTGTTGACAGGGCCGCCCATATCGAACGCGGACATGCAGCCGATGACGATGCCGAGGATAATGGGATTTGAATTTTGCAGATTTGAGAGGAAATCCATCATGGCCGCATTGATCGATGCGATAGGTTCAGCTGTGAGGCACATGATCACACCGATCACAGCGACACTGACAAGCGGTATGAGAAAGATGGATTTCAGACCTTCAAATTCCTTGGACAGACCAGATAGGGAATGTACGAGGTATTTGCAGAGGTAGCCCGCAAGGAAGCCTCCGAGAATACCGCCGATGAATCCGGAGCCTGTTCCTGCTGCAATGACGCCCGCAACAAAACCTGCGACGAGGCCCGGGCGGTTGGCGATGGATTCGGCGATATAGGCCGCGAGGACGGGGACCATCAGACCCATTGCGTAGCCGCCGATTTGTTTTAAAAGTGCTGCGGTGGGGTTGTACTGATCCGAGTTCGGATCAAAGGAGTAAATGCCCCAGAGGAATGAGACTGCAATCAGTACGCCGCCCGCAACAACAAATGGAATCATGTGCGATACGCCGTTCATGAGATGCTTATATATCTCATGCGCAGCGCCTGATTTCCCCTCGAGGCGGAACATTTCATCGGCTGCATCTGCCGGCGCCGTCCCCCCATATACGGGGACTTTGCCGGACATGGCCTCTTCCACGAGTTTTGCTGCGTGCTGAATACCCTGTCCGACGGAAACCTCCAGCACAGGCTTGCCGCGGAAGCGGTCCATCTCTACCTTTTTGTCGCAGGCTATGATAATGCAGTCTGCTTCGGCGATCTCTGCTGCTGTCAGGGCATTCTCAACACCGATGGCACCGTTTGTCTCTACCTTTATTTCTGCGCCTGCCGCCTCTGCTGCACGACGCAGAGCTTCGGCTGCCATGAAGGTATGTGCAATGCCTGTTGGACAACCTGTGACGCCCAATAGCTTTTTCATCTGTCTCCTCCACCTTTCTATATATTCCGCTGATTCGGGATATATATCATAGTAAAAGAAAATCTGATGAAAATCTTTTCGTTTTCGGAAAATGGATTTTCATCAGAAGATGTCAGCGATCGTATGTGGTTTTGTTTTCGTTTTGCTGTACGAGGTAATCGACAATCATTCGTGCCATGATGCTGAGAGCAACGCGGCTGGTGACCTCATACTCCCGGATTGATACGTGCTTGTGTTTGAACCCAATCAGGGATTTTGCAGAGTATGGCAGGAGCGGGCTGTCCTCCGCACAGCAGCAGGTAATGACATCTGCGCCCAGAGAGTATGCATTGCGTGCGGATTCGACGAGCTCTTCTGTTTTTCCCTTGAGGGAGAAGATGATGACAAGCGCTGTGGGGGACAGGTGTTTTGTAATGCTCTTCATGATGTTCGGATCATCTGTCTCCATCACATCGTAGTCGAGCAGCTGGAGCTTCAGACTAAATTCTTTTGCTACGTATGAAGTCAGCCCTCTCGCCAAAACGTATACACGAGAATCCTTTGCCAGCTCGATGCGCCGGACAATCTCGAGCAGATTCTGGAGGGAGATGCGCTCAAGCAGCACCTCCGCTTCGATCAGGGATTTGTTCATGATCTCGTTGATGCTGACAATCGCCCGATCCGTGTTCGGGCGCATCAGTTTGTAACGCAGCTCATTGAATCCGTTGATTCCGCATTTGCGGATGGCACGGGAAACGGTGGACGGTGAGCTGAAGGTTTCAAAGGCAATGTCAACGATCGACATGCGGGAGAGCTTTGTCTCATTTTGATTGATATACTTGACAATCGATTTTTCTGTTTGCGTCAGATTTTCCGCGATCGATTCAGTTATCTCAATGATCATTTGTACTGTGTCCTTGGGGGCGATAGTTTGAGCTGTTATTTTCCGCGTCTTCCCTTTTTGCGCCGATCGTCTCCCTGCGGAGGCATGTTGTCCTTCACGGGCGCAGGAACGGCCCGCAGTCCGAGCCAGAGGAAGACGGCGAGTGCAGCAAGGCCAAAGCCAAGGCTGGTCATCTGGGCACTTGTAAAGAGACCAAGATATTTCTCTGTGTAGTCGCCGCGCAGATACTCGAGGGCAAAGCGCACGAGGCTGTACAGCATGACGTAGAGAGCGAAGCATTGACCGCGCGCATGCCCGCGCGCACGGAAGATGAGGAGGAGAGCGAAGATGACAATATCCAGCTGCCCCTCCCAGACCTCCGCCGGCCAGAGCGGCTGTGCACCGTAGGTGTGGTGGGCGAGGGTGCTCTCCGGATAGAGAATGCCGAAGCTGCTGCCGGTCGGTGCACCGAATGCATCGCCGTTGAGAAGGTTCGCGCAGCGGCCGAGCGCCTGTCCGAGGACAATGGCGGGCGCGGCAATGTCGAGGAAGTGAACGGTGTCGAGCTTGTGCTTTCTGCTGTACAGAATGCCGATCAGTACGCCGAGGAAAACACCGCCCTGGATCGCCATGCCGCCCTGCCAGACGTTCAGAATCTCGGTCAGATGGTGCTGGTAGTAGTCCCAGTCAAAGAAGAACACATCCCAGAGACGCGCACCGAGGAGTCCTGCGATGCCGCAGTAGATGCCGAGATCGGGGATGTATTTCTCATAGCCGCGTCCGTCCGCCTTTGCGAGGAAATATCCGACGCCTGTCGCGAGTAGGATGGAGAGAGAGATGACAATACCATAGGAGCGGATGGGGAAGTCCCCGATGTAGAAGAGATACTGATGCAAGGAAGCCTGCCTCTCTAGGAAAGACGAATAATCTACTCTGCTTCAAAGAGCGGAAGGGCCTCGAGGAAAATGATGTCCGTCCGCTTTGCGGCGTCGCCTTCAGCGAGGACGGCAGCCTGTCCGATGACGTGGGCACCTGCCTTCTCCGCGAGATGGGCGAGTGCGGTCATGGAGCCGCCCGTGCTGATGACATCGTCGAGGAGCAGGACCTTGCGGCCCTCAATGCGTTCAATGTCGCTGTTCATGAGATAGAGGCGCTGTTTGCCCATGGTTGTGATGGACTCGTCCTCGACCCAGATGGGGTCCTCCATATATGCCTTGACGGATTTGCGTGCAGTAACATAGTAGGGGATGCCGAGCTGGCGTGAGAGCTCGGCGGCAAGGGGAATGCCCTTGGTTTCGGCAGTCATGATGATCTCCGTATCCGCAGGGATTTTTTTTGCGAGTGCCCGCGCGCAGTTTTCACAGAGTTCGACATCGCCGAGCATGATGAAGCCGGCAATCGCGAGGTTCTCGTTGAGGTTGAGGATTGTGAGCCTGCGCGTGCATCCCGCGACGGTGAGATCATAGAATCGTTTTGCCATAGTGCACCTTTTAGAATCCTTTCTCTGTGAGGACGAGTTCGAGGGCATTCAGCACGTCGCTGATGTTCTCCTCCGTGACAACAAGAGGCGGCTGGAATGCCATAACATTGCGGCTGATGCCGTTCTTGCCGACGATGAAGCCGCGGTTCTTGAGTTCTTCGATCACGATGTCAAGCTCGGCGGCGGCGGGAGACTTGTCCGTATGGACAAACTCGGCGCCGACCATGAGGCCGAGGCCTCGGATATCACCGATGATGGGATGGCGCTGCTGAATCTCCTTCAGTCCTGCACGCAGCTGTGCGCCGCGCCGGTCAGCATTTCCGATCAGATCATGCTCCTCGATGTAACGGATGACCTCGAGTCCCGCCGTCGTGGAGACCGGATTGCCGCCGAGTGTCGAGGCACCGGGTTTCGTGTAGGTGTCGGCAATCTCGGGCGTGGCGATGAATGCACTGATCGGTGCGCCGTTGCCGAGCGCCTTTGCCATCGTCATGATGTCGGGCGCAACGCCGAAATGCTCGATGGCGAACATCCTGCCCGTGCGGGCAAAGCCCGTCTGCACCTCGTCCGCGATGAAGAGAACGCCGTAGTGGTCGAGGATTTCCTTGACGCGCTTGAAGTAGTTCTTCGGCGGGACGATGATGCCGGCGTTGCCCTGAATCGTTTCGGCGATGAATGCCGCCGGACGTCCCGCAGTCGCGCTTTTGATCGTCTCCTCAAGCTCATACGTGCAGTCAATCCCGCACTCCTCGGGGGAGTGCTGATGCGGGCAGCGGTAGCAGTAGGGATTCTTGACGAAGTGGATGCCGCCGACGGGGTTCGGGTCCGTCCGCCACATGGAGATGCCCGTAAGGCTCATTGTGAGCTTGGTTCTGCCGTGCAGCCCGCCGCGCAGCGCAATGAACTCACTGCTGCCCGTCGCAATCTGAGCGAGGAGTGCGGCTCCTTCGTTCGCCTCTGTGCCCGTGGAGCAGAAAAAACTCTTCTGCAGGCGGCTAGGCGTGATGCGCGCAAGCTGTTCCGCGAGGTTGACAAAATTCTCCGTGAGGTAGATGTTGCAGACATGCTGGAGGGTATTCAGCTGCTCTGTGACGGCGGCGTTGATCTCCGGATTGCAGTGGCCGCAGTTGATGACGGAGACACCGGCGAAGCAGTCGAGATACTGCCGTCCCTCGCTGTCGTAGAGATACTGCATCTCCCCGCGCACGATCTGGCGCGGTTCGCTGTAAAAATGCCCGAGACAGGGCATGATGTATTTCTTCTTTTTTTCCAGGATGGCGGCAGCGCCGATGTATGACGGTGCGTTTGCAGAAGGTGTTTCCATAAAATTATGCTTTCTGACTCAGATGGAATTACGGCTCTGGCGGAAACGGTAGGTGCCGATGCCGAGCGGACGCGGAGATACTTCTGTGAGACGGTCGAAATCCGCCGCCCGATATCCGTCTCCGCCGGCTGCAAGGCGGTCGAGCGCGGCACGGTAGATGCAGACGATCTCTGCCGTCTGCTCTGCGGTATAATCCTGTGCCTCAATGCGATAGGAACCGAGTCCGTTGAATTTTTCAAGATAGGGATAGAGGCAGAGGTCCTTCGCAAAGTAGATGTGATTGCGCCCGTACTGGTCAATGCGGATCGGATGCACCCCGTCGGCCTCGTCGCGGAATGCATAGTGTATATCGAGCAGCTCCGGCGCGGAGAGGTCGCTGTAATTCGGCAGCGACATTGCGGGGAAGTTGTAGTCGCAGATCATGGACTCGTAGGAGCCGTGGATGACTGCCTCGATCGGCAGCACCGCATTTTCGACAATTTCGCGCAGCTGCTGAAACGAAAGCTCGTAGGAGGCAGCCGCCATCGTGAGTCCGTTTTCCCGCAGAAAGGTCACGGCGAGATGGTTGAAGATGTTGAAGGAGTGATCGGCCTGTACGAGCAGCTTCGTGCACGTACGGGCAAGCTTCAGTGCACCGAGGTTTCCGACCATGATGCCGTCTGCTCCGAGGCTCTCCAACTCCGTAAAGAACTGCTCCAGTTCGCCGCACGCACGCCGCATGGTCGTGCGCGGCGTATTGATGACAATGCGTGTCCGACCCGCTGCATAGCGGATGATGTCCTCATAATCTGCGCGCTTCCACGGACGGTTGGGACGAAAAGCCTCACCGCCTGCATAGATCGTATCGGCACCGGCATCGATTGCTGCACGCGCCGCTTCGACCGTGCCGACGCGCACACTCAGATGGCGGCTGGGGGTGTTTTTCTTCTCAATCGGACGCTCCGCGCGCAGAACCTCGTCGGCAAAGCCCGCCTCCTCGACGGCCTGGCTGAAGAAGCGCGGTTCACGCTCACCCGTCATGCCGATGTCGATCGCCGTGGGCTGTCCGAATGCAAACGTTGTCGTGTAATCGCGTACGCGATTGTCATAGAGCGTGCGCCAGCCGTCCTCATCCGTCGCATAGCCGTTCGGGTCTGCGATGTAGGCGTCGATTGCCCTGCGGTAGGTGGAGACAAGACGCCCGATGAACTCGGGCGAGCGCATGCGCCCCTCAATCTTGAATGAGTAGACGCCCGCCTGAATCAGTTCCGGAATGGAGCGATACATACACATGTCCTTCAGAGCAAGCTTGTACGGACCGGGGCTGTCCTCGTCGAGAACGGCACCCGTCTCCTCATTGATGAGTGCAAACGGCCAGCGGCAGATCTTCATGCAGCGCCCGCGGTTGCCGCTCTGTCCGAAGAGTACGCCCGAGTGAATGCACTGCCCGCTCTCGGAGATGCACATATCGCCGTGCATGAAGTACTCGACCTCGATGCCCGTGCGCGCACGGAAGAGGGCGAGCTCGGAGAGGGTCATCTCCCGGCCGACAACAATGCGCGTGATGCCGTACTCCTTGAGCTTTTCGATGGCGTGCTCATTGTGCGTGTTCATCATGACGGAGGTGTGCAGGGGGACAGTAATACCCATCTCGTGGACAAGCTCAAGCACGGCGAAGTCCTGCACGAGAATGGCATCCGGGCGAATTTCGTTGAGATACGAAAGGTAGTCCCGCAGTGCCGGCAGTTCCTCATTGCTGATGAGGTTGTTGAGCGTGACATAGAGTTCGACATTGCGCGCGTGCGCATAATCAACAGCCTCTTTGAGGAGTTCGTCATTGAAATTGAAGTCGCCTTCGTGCAGACGCATATTGAAATGTTTGCCGCCGAGGTAGACGGCATCCGCACCGGCTGCAATGCCTGCGGTCATGGCGTCCCATGTGCCGGCAGGTGCAAGCAGTTCGACGGATTTACGGTGTAACAGCATTCTGAAAATAACTCCTTTGAACGGAGAATGCGCTATTTTCGCAATCGATAATTCTCCTAAGATCAGATATGATTATAACAGGAAAAGGAGTTTCTTTCAAATGATGCGGCTGAGGGAATTGAGGTCCGTCATAAAAGAGTCTCTGCCGTTTTATGTTTGAAGTGCACGGCGATATTTCCGACAGCAGGGCTTGTATTTAAGAACGTCTGCAGGTATGATGAGAGAGAATTTATTCTTGCTGTTCCATTCAGAAAGGCGGAGACTTTAATGGGGATCAGAATCGCAGGCATTCTCCTGTGCGGACTTCTTTTTATGGGGAGCTGTGCAGAGGCATCCGGAGAGTTCCCGTATAAGAGCGAGGTGCTCGCACATCGTGCACCCGACGGCAGTATCGGCTTTGTCGCAGGCCCGGATCTTCCCGTGCTGAAAGCATTTGCGCCCGATGGAGCGGCGCCTGTGTACTACATCCGATTTGACGCAGAAAAGAGTTCGTTCAAAAAAGCAAATGCGGTCCATGCGCGTGCCTATGCCGATGGTCAGCCGATCGCACTGGAGCCGGTCGGCTCCGAAGCCGATATGCATGACAGCAAGTGGTTCTCCGGATGGTACCGTCTATCGGCAGAGGATATTGCGCGAATGGGAAAAGCTGCGGAATTTTCGTTCCAGCTTGTCGATGGGGACAAAATTCTATGGGAGAAAAAGGGAAAGCTAAAAACGGCAGAGGCGATGCAGAAGCTCGCTGCCGCAGATCCGTCGCAGTATCTCCGGGAAGGCAATATACGTGCACAGAATGCAGATGATTCTGTACAGGAGGATTCCAGACCGCGTGTATTCCTCCCTGATGTTTCGCCTGAGGTGGTTCAAGGTCGAATCTATGGGCATTTGGAGGAACTCAAGAAAGACAAAGAAATGAAGTCGGATTGGAGGGGCTTTCACTTCTTTCCGAATACGAACGAACACATCGTCAGCGTTATAGGGGACAGTATCGGCGACCAATGGCCTCTGGTCACGTTTGAAACGATTCCATATCATGGAGGGACTCTTCTTGCGATGATGAAGGATCAGCAAGGATATCTGTCATTTGCAAAATCATATTATACAGTCGGCATGATGACACCGGAAGGATTTGTCGTCACTTCGACCGGAATATGGCGGAGTCTTGCAGATCAATGGGATGGCTTCCTGAACGATCTGTATCGCGAAATGAGCCCGCATGCAGTGTTTCCCTTCGAGATCAGTTATTTGTATAAGAAAGATGAGGGGAATCATTTCCTTATCAAAACATCAAGCGATGCTGCCTTTTCAGAGGGCGATGAGATCCTGCACATTGACGGCGCATCTGTTGCTTGGTACAAGCCAAACGAACTGCGCCTTCTGCTCCTGCAGAAACAGGGAAACACTGTCTTCCACATTAGGCGGGCGAATGGGACGGAACACGATATCTCAGTGATGCCCAAGATTCATGCGCCCAATATGACCGCCGAACGCATGGAGCAGGAAGGAAAATCTGCATCCTTCGAGGGAAAAGAGATCGATGCTCCGGGCTTCTCTCTTATTACGCAGGGAAACTATCCTGCGCTCTTTGGCTTGATGGACGAAAGTTATCGCGAAACACCCTGAACGCAGAGAGAATAGACAACAAAAACGGGTCAGCCGTACGAACCAAATTTTGGGTACGGCTGACCCGTTTTGTGCGTGATCATATGAAAAGAAATATTTTATATATCCCAATGCAGCTGCTCGGGATTCGGCGTGGCGCGGTCAATTTCGCGCAGGATCCAAGAGGCATTTTCGTGCGATGCCGCAAAGGCATCGGCAAGGCCCTGTTCATATGCGGGGGGAATCTCCATGGCGTGGAGCGCCATGTGCATGTAGTCCTTTGCGATGAGTACGACGCCGCGCTCCGCAGCGAGATGGGCCTTGAACCGGTAGCCGTAGTAGAGATAGCTGTTGTGCGGAACCGTATCTTCAAGACCGTCAAAGGCGGCAATGCGTTCATCCGCCTCTGCCTCCGCTTCCTCGGTCATGCCGAGCTTGTGCATGAGGTTCCAGCGGTCTGCCCAGAGTTCGCCGCGCAGAATATATTTGTAGAGAAAGTCTGTGGCCTCCGCGCACTCGATTGCCATATTGATATGATCAAGCGCCGCTGCCTGCGTTTCCTTTTCACGGGCTTCCAATGCACTCAGTCCTTGAAGAGCGTAGATTTTTTCCTCTACATCCTGCGCCAGCTCCTCGTTCGGATCGGCGTCTATGATGCTCTGAAAGAGCTCCATCGCCTCTGCCCGATACTCCGGCATCTGTGCGAGGAAATGTGCGAGCCGTGCGCGGGCATGCCAGTCCTCTGCACCGCCCGCAAAAAGCTCATGGGGCGGTGCTGCTGAGCCGAGGCGGTCCAGAACAACATGGATTCGTTCGTGAAATTGTTCCTGCGTCATAGTTCTATCACCTGTTTCATGCGGTCTAAAAGGGGGAGATCGTGCGTGATGACGATGAGCGTTGCACCGCGCGCGTCGAGCGCAGCAAGAACACGTTCGATCAGGCGTGCACCGCGCGCGGCATCGAGTCCTGCCGTCGGCTCGTCGAGGAGCAGTATCGGCGCATCGGAGGCGAGGGCGAGCGCTGTGAGCAGCCGGCTGCGCTGGCCGCCGGAGAGGCGGGCGGCATTTGCACCGAGCGGCTCATCGAGCCCTGCAGGCAGCGCACGTGCGGTATCCGCAAGCTGTGCCGTTTCAAGCGCCTGCCAGATGTGGGCTTCGTCCATATTGCCGTACAGACGCAGGAAGTTGTCCCGGATCGACGTGCTGAAGAGATAGCTTCCCTGAAGGGCTGCCCCGAAGAGGGCACGCGTTTCCACAGGGGTGAGACTCGTATGCGGGATGCCGCCGAAGCGAATCTCACCGCTGTCCGGCTCCCAGAGGCGCAGGAGGAGGCTTGCGAGTGTGGTCTTGCCTGCACCGCTCTCTCCGATGATGGCCGTGTGCTGACCGCGGCGGACCGTGAACGAGAGTTGACTCAGAATCGGAACCGCCGCATGATACCCGAAGGAAATCTGTGCAGCCTCTATCAGAGGGGCTGCCGTCTCGATATTTTTTCCCGTGTGTGCCCGCGTTTCATCTGCATCAGATGCGGTGTGCGGAAGAATATTCGCCGCTGCCTGTACGGCTTCGGACGCGCCGAGACTGGCGGCAGGGATGGCGCGGTACTCGCTGAGTACCGCCTCGAGAACAAGCACCCAAACGGCATACTGTACGCCGGTCAGCGAAGCATCTGCAGCAAGAGGAGTCAGTAGTATGATCAGGAGAATCCAGACCGACACGCGCAGGACATCCAGCAGGGTAAAGAGACGCTCACGCCGTACATGTCCCTCCCTCTGCCGCTGCTGAAAGGTTGCCGCGGCGGCATTGAGCAGGTTTTGTGCATGGGGAAGCGCTCCTGCTGCGGCAAGTTCTGTGCGCCCGTCGATGAGGTCGAGCAGTCTGCCCCGATAGGCGGCGCTCTCCATGCGCAAATCCTTCTCGCGAAGGAGATGAGGGAGGGTGAGATGGAGGAGATAGAGCAGAACTAGGGGGATCGGAGCCCAGGGATTGAGCGGCAGGAGTGCCGCGCAGGTCAGGAGGGTCAGAATCCCTGCGATCAGCGGCTGGGGAACAGTGCGCAGATAGAAGTTGCGCAAAGTCTCACAGCCTGTGAGGAGATCGTGCAGGAACTCGCCCTCGCGGACATTGCCCTCGCGCAGGGGAATTGCTGAAGCAGAGCGCCGATAGGTTGCCTGCTGGACTTCTTCGTAGCAGGCGAAGGCTAGACGATGCGAGAGCAGGCGGTCGAGATAGCGAAAGACCGCGCGCCCGATGCCGCAGGCACGCACCATTGTGATCGCGAGGGCGAGGGTCGAGAGCGGCGGCTGGAGGGCAGCACTGGCAATGATCCACGCTGCCGTGCCGATGAGCGCAATGCCGGATGCTGTCGCAAGCACTCCCGCAAGGAGGGCAGGAAGTGCCTTTGCCGGGGATGCAATTGCAAGAAGCCGATAGAGTGTGCCCGCCATCAAACCTCACCTCCCAGCGTGATGACGTGATCCGCCCATGCAATCAGCGCGGGGCGGTGTGATGTCAGAATCATCGTTCGATGATGTGCGAATGCAGTCAGTGCCTCGATGACGAGTGCCTCCGTCTCGCCGTCGAGGCCTGCGGTGATCTCATCGAGGAGAACGACGGGACGGTTTTGGAAAAATGCACGTGCAAGGCCGAGACGGTGGCGTTCCCCCGCAGAGAGGGGATGGCCGCCTGCACCGAGGGGCGTTCGAATTCCCTCGGGCAGACCGCGCAGGAAGTCATCGAGCGCCGCGGCCTCAAGGGCGGCTGTGACAGATGCATCCGAAGCATCTTCCAGCCAGAGACTGACGTTCTCTGCAAGTGTTGCTGTAAATATATGCGGTTCCTGCGGCACATAGGTGATGAGCGACTGCCTCGTCCCTTCCGAGAGACGTGCGAGATCGAAGGCATTCCCTGTGCCTGCACCGTCGGCCAGAAAAATACTTCCTTCTGTCGGTGCAATCTGCCCTGCAAGCAGGAGCAGCAGCGTGGACTTTCCGATACCGCTTGCACCCGCAAGAACAGTGGCTTTTCCTGTGGGAAATGAAAGGCTCAGGTCAATCAGTACGGCCTCATTCGTCATTGGGTAGCGATAGCCGAGGTGTTCCGTATGGACGGCGGGCGGTGTGAGAATGCGATCGTATGCCCCGTCCGCAGGAGTGGAGAGATCCAGATAGGGGAGGAGGGCTGCCTCTGCGGTCTTTGCGTCCATCGCCGCGTGGAAGGCGATGCCTGCCTCGCGCAGCGGCTGATAGTAGAGCGGTGCGAGGATGAGCACAAAGAATGCTGTTTGAAAGTCCATCATCCCCTCGAGCAGGCGCAGGCCGATCGAGACGGCGATGAGAGCAATCGAGAGTGTCGTGATCAGCTCGAGCGCAAATGCCGAGACAAAGGCAAGGCGGAGGACAGAAAGGGAGGCCTCGGCGAAAGAGCGGCTCATCTGTGCGAGATGCGCTCCCTCGCTCTCCGCGCGGCGGAAGATTTTGAGGGTCATTGCCGCGCGGATAAGCTCGCCGAAGCCGTCCGTCAGCGACTGCATCTTGTCCCATTGACGTTCGCTCGCACGGCGCGTGGCGCGTCCGATCAGGAAGAGCAAAAAAGGTGCAATGGGGAGGGTCACGAGGAAGAGCAGGGCCGAAAGGGGATCGGCAAAGGCCGATATTATGAGAATCATGGGGATGAGCACAGCACCCGCAATCACCGTCGGCAGGACGGTGTGAAAAAACGGATCAAGCGCATCGACGCGTTCGAGCGTGAGTGTCAGTACCCCCGAGGAAGCCCGTCCGTGCGTGAGCATCGCATCGTGCAGTGTTCTGCGGCAGGAGAGCCGTACATGATGGGAGAGCTGCGCGTCGACGCGGCCCTTTGGCAGGCGGAGCAGCGCCATTGAGAGAACGCACAAAAACAGCATCAGAAGTTCTGATGCTGTTTCACCAAGTCCGCCGTGCTCCATGAATACCGTGTTCACGATCACAGCAGTCTCCCATGCCGCTGCGACGACGAGCCCCCCATGCAGGAGCTCGATCGCCGCGCGCACGAGAACACTATTCCTTTGTGTGCGAAGTGCAGAGAAGAGAATGGACTTCTTTTTTTTCATAGGTTTTGTCAATATGCCTGATGACCTGTATCATTCGGAGAGATGCGCTTGCGAAAGATGTAGTACGTCCAGATCTGATAGGCAAGAACGACAGGGACGAGAACGGCCGCCGCAATCGTCATGATGGAGAGCGTATACTCCGTCGAAGATGCATTGTAAATGGTGAGACTCCAGCCCGGATTCAGGCTCGAGACCATGAGCCGCGGGAAGAGACCGGCAAAGAAGCCGACCGTCGTGCCGACGATGGCAAGGCTGCCGAGGATGAAAGCACCCTTCGTGCAGCTCTTCCAGAGGGCTGCGATCCCCGCAACAAACAATACTGCTGAGGCGAATAATGCTGCTCCTGCAGCAGAGCTGCTGTAAAGATCCGTTTCAACGCAGGTCAGAACCATGCAGAGTACATAGAGCAGCGCCGCAAGGATGCCGAACTTCAGTCCGAAGGAGCGTGCTCTCTCGAGCAGATAGCGGTCCGTGAGACGCAGACTCAGGAATGCTGCGCCGTGGAAGGCAAAGACGCATAGGAACGCTGCACCGCCGACCACCGTGTAGGGCGTAAGCAGATCGAAGAATCCGCCCTGATAGACCATATTTGCGCCGATGGGAAGACCTGCGATGAGATTTGTCACGACCACGCCCCAGAGGAATGCAGGGACGATACTGCCGAATGCAATGGCGTATGACCACATGCGCTGCCATTTTTCATCCGTGCGCTGATGGCGGAATTCAAACGCGACCGCCCGCAGGATGAGCGCGACCAGCATGAGGAAGAGCGCGATGTAAAACGTACTGAAGAGGGTAGCATAGACATGCGGGAACGCTGCAAACATCGCACCGCCTGCCGTGATCATCCAGACCTCGTTGCCGTCCCAGACGGGACCGATCGCGCGGACGATCTGAGAGCGGTCGCTCTCCTTGTTCGAGAGGAGCGTGAGGAGCGTGCCGACACCGTAGTCAAATCCCTCGAGGAAGAAGAACCCCGTGAAGAGCACGCTGATGAGCACAAACCAGAGAATATTGTAATCCATGCTTACTTCCCTCCTTCGATGGCAGGTGTAATCTGCGTCCGGCGGATGAAGCGGAAGGCGATGTAAAGCGCCGTAATGATGAGCAGCAGGTAGAGGACCGTAAACCCGATCATCGTAAACATGATCTCCGCCGCACTAAGGTTCGGCGAGACGCCGTCCATTGTCTTCTGCAGGCCCATGACAATCCATGGCTGACGGCCCATCTCTGCGACAATCCAGCCGCAGGAATTGGCGATAAAGGGAACGACAACGAGCCAGGGAAGTGCGCGCAGGAGCCCCTTGGCCGAGAGGATCTTGTCCTTCTTCGAGAGATAGAATACCACGAGTGAGACGAGCACCATAAAGAAGCCTGCGCCGACCATCGCACGGAACGAGTAGAAGAGCATCGTTACATGCGGACGGTAGTCGCCGGGGCCGTGCTTCTGGACGGCTTCCTTCTGGAGATCGTTGATGCCGCGCACCTCGCCCTTGATGTTGTCATGCACCATGATGGTGAACATATAGGGGATCGTGATTTCAAAATCGTTCTGGCCCTTTTCCATATTCGGATAGGCAAGAACAGCGAACGGAGCAGGATCCTCCGTCTCCCAGAGTGCCTCCATTGCTGCGAGCTTCATCGGGCTTGCCTGTGCCAGATACTGCGTGTGGAAATGACCGCTGAGGATGACGCCGAAAACACCGATGATCGTGTAGACTGCACCGGCCTTGATCGCCTGCGTGAATGCATAGCGAGACTCTTCATCGTGGAGCAGCTTCCATGCGGAGACTGCCATGATGACGAAGCCTGCCGTTGTGATGCCTGCAAAGAGCGTATGTGACTGTTCGCCGAGGATATAGTGGTTTGTAATCAGCTCGGTGAAGCTCGCCATCTCCGCACGCCCGTTGGCAATCGTATACCCGACAGGATGCTGCATAAAGGAGTTGGCAACGAGAATCCAGAAGGCAGACAGATTGCTGCCGATGGCAACGAGCCAGATGCATGCGCAGTGTGCCTTCTCAGAAAGCTTGTCCCAGCCGAACATCCAGATGCCGAGGAACGTCGACTCGAGGAAGAACGCCGTCAGTGCCTCGAGTGCGA
>ERZ772917.797-NODE-797-length-20881-cov-10.323058_pt1 | contig 20881 bp, 23 predicted proteins | sample MGYA00511187_ERZ772917 | MGnify/ENA primary metagenome ERZ772917 (study PRJEB29015, sample SAMEA2737925) | human oral metagenome | biome: human oral; feature: human-associated habitat; material: dental | place: China | collected 2012 ...
CGAACTGTCGAACATACCCCAATTTTTTCAGAATTGGAAATGCCTCGAAAACTACCGATGGGAATATAAAATTTGAATAGTTGTTCATAATGATAGGGGATAATTTATTCGCTAAATTTATTTTTACCGTATTCGATAAATTGATCAATCGGCTTAGCAAATTCAGCGGCCCAGCCGTCATCTTTCTTCTTTTTCTTTGCGTTGTCTAGTACAGTCCATGTATATTCTTGCAGTGACATGCCGAGGTCGTCCGCCCCCTCCTCTCCATTGTCGTATAGTCGTGTACACAACATACCAAAAATTGCCAATGCTATTTCGTTGGTGCGTGTCAAAATCTTAACGTTATCAAGATTTTCATCGGTAAGCTGCTTGACTGCTTTAATAAGCTCCCAATCGGATTGGGTGTACGGCTCAAAATCTTTTTCTGTCCATTTTGACATGGTAGCTCTCCAGGTAAATGAGTAGTTTTATATCATACTCAGGATAAGACATTTTTCAGGTCACGTCCAGGACGATAGGACTTCCTGTGAAGTCGCATCCGCCCGTCGGCTCGGCCCAGTTCTGTTAAAAATGGTAATTTTGTGCATTTTAAAATAGCGTCAATTGCTCGCTTGGTAGTTCCAGCTCAACAGGTTCGGTGATCTTTCTAGCACGGTAGCCGACGTATTTTTTTAGGTTGTATGCCAGTAAGTTGCCGTCATATTCGGTGATGGCGATACTGCCGATGACGCTCAAGACGCGGCCGACTAATTGCGATTCATCTTTCATTAATGCAGCCCTCGTCAAGTCAATACCTGTTGTCTGAAAATAATCTTCACATATGATTAGTTCGGCTTTCGGAAAGGAAACGCCCAATTTGCCTTCAATTTCTGCTATTTTTTCGCTGAGTTTTCGTTCGCCACTAGTCCGATCAAACTCTTGTTTTATCAATTCAAGCTTCTTGGACGCTGGTACAGTTTCTAGCACACCGTCCAGAGCCGCTATTTTCGCCTCATATTGTCGAGCGATCAATGCTGAGCTAAAAGTCTCTAGCTTCAGTGCCAAGCGTGCCCCCTGCTCCAGTAACCGCCTTAATCCTCGCACTTCCTGGGAAATGCCGACTTTCATTATGCCTGGTGCAAAGTACGCTAGATATAAGTAGTGTGGTTGCTGATTAATTTGTTGCTGCTGCTCGGACACTTCGGTTGCGTGATAAAACGCTGGATTGAAACCTGTTCGGTCGCGGCACTTAACGCAATTTTCATACTTGGTTTCTACTGTTGCCCGCTCCGGGCAAGCTTGGCTGCAACGATTGGCGAAATCTACCCAGCCAGTGCAAAATCTTTGCGATAAATCAAACTCAAACGACAATTCCTGCTCAAGGGTATTGCAGCGTCCAACCTCGCCGTCAACCTGCCATTCCAGAAGCGGCTGATTGTCGGAATTGAAACTAACATAACTTAACAAAAAATCATCAGGCGTAGCCTAATTATACCAAAAACCGCCCAGCAGGTGCGGACGGCTTTATGTTGCTATAAACTACAGTGCTGCTTCGACAGCCGCCCAGGTCGCGTCAGGATTGTCTTCTGGGATGATGATCGTGACTTGGTCGCCGACGTTGATACGGAAATAAGTAACGCTGGCAAGCAAGATGCGGTATTCGCGGCCGTTTGTCTCGACGTAATATACGCCGTCATGCTGCACTAGTGTACCGATAACTTGTCGGCGTGGCACTGGGCCGATTTGCTTGTAGATAAAGCCGCCATCATCAGCAATTGTCAGCTTCATCAAATCGCCCTCTACTAATTTCGACTTTGAGGCATAGTTGGCTGGGATTGGGTAATTCTTGCCGTCTGGGCCAAGCATCATTTGCCCGTCAAACACACCCTCAATTACCTTGCCCGCCACGTCCTCAGAAGATGTCCGCGGTGTTACTACTTGACCGTCATCGCCGACGATACTGATTAGCAATTCTTTTGCGGCTGCCAGATTGGTTTCCGCCTCTTGAATAAGCGCTCGGAGACGCTTTACTTGTTTTTCTGGTAATTCAGACATATGGCTCGCATTCCTTGTCTATTTTTGTTAATGACTGTTCGTAATATAGCATGTTTTGGCGTATAGGGCAAGCATTTTTCTGGGCGTGGATTTTATTTTTCCAATCAATCCACAGCCGCAACAGATAGGCTGGCAAAAGCGTGGTAAATTTTACTCTTGCAATTAAAACACCGCCCGTGATATAAGGGGCGGTGCTGTAAAAACGAAAACAAAATGACGTATACAACTGTAACTTACGCGAGCTCGACTGATGCGCCAGCGTCTTCCAAAGCTTTCTTTGCAGCTTCAGCTTCATCTTTTGAAACTTTTTCCTTGACTGGTGCTGGTGCGCCGTCAACGATAGCTTTTGCTTCACCGAGGCCTAGGCCGGTGATTTCCTTAACAGCCTTGATGACTGCAACTTTCTGAGCACCTGCGTCCTTCAAGGTAACGGTGAACTCAGTTTTTTCGTCAGCCGCAGCAGCGTCACCGCCAGCAGCTGGACCAGCAACAGCCACAGCTGCAGCAGCTGGCTCGATGCCGTATTCTTCTTTCAAGTGATTTTTCAATTCGTTAACTTCTAGAACTGTCAATTTGGTCAGTTCTTCAGCCAATTTCTTAATATCAGCCATGATACTTCTCCTAATTAAATTAAAATTGCTAGATTGCTAAACTTAAGCCGCAGCTTTGGCTTCGATGCCGTCTAGTAAACCGTGCAAATTGCCACCCAGTGCGCCCACGGTGTCGTGGACTGGTGAGAGCAGTTGTGCCACCACTTCGGCGATGAGCTGGTCTTTGCTTGGCAAGCCAGCCAGCGCTTTGATGTCAGCTTCGTTGATGCCGAGGCCCTCACCTGAGAAACCACCAGCCAACTGCAGTGCCGGATGCGTCTTGGCAAACGTGTCCAGAACTTTGGCTGGCATGACCTCGTCTTCGGCGCTAATGGCGTAGACCAATTGGCCAGCCAGCAGGTCGGTGTCGGTTTCTTTGTAGGTATCAATGCCCTGCAATGCTACGCGCACCAAACGGTTTTTGACCACCTTGATGACGACGTTTGCTTCGCGGGCAGCCTTGCGCAGCTCTTGCAATTCAGCCACGCTCAGCCCCTGGTACCGCGCGAATGCCGTACCTTTGGCGTCTTTCAGAAGCTCGGTTAGTTCAGCAACCAAAGTTTGTTTTTTATCGCGTGAAATTGCCATAAAAATCCTTTCTTTGATTGGTTCTTGTGTGATTCGACCGATTTGTTAACGTGCGGTAATGGAGAATCTGGTTCTCGTTTTTCTGGGCATTAGCCGAGCAAACAAAAACGTCTTTGATTCTCGCACTACCAAAGACGTCAAATAAAACTGTTCGTTTCATCCCTCGGCGGCATTTTTATACCTCAGTTCCCTTCGGTCGCGCGCTGTCTTTGGTAATGTTCATTAGAATTGTAGCAGAAATGACAACGGGATGCAAGATGATTCAGGGTTAATTTATGAATTTTTATGTATACGATGGCGGGTTTGTGTATTTCTGCTGCGTCGAGATAGCTTCTTCCTTGCCTCTGGTGTCATGCCGCCCCAGATGCCATATTTTTCATCGTTCTCAATCGCGTGATCAAGACAGTCATCCTTGACCTCGCATTTACGGCAAACTGCGAGAGCGTCTTTGGCGTATCGTTTATCTTTAGATTCTGGAAAGAACGTGTCTGGGTCACTTCCGAGACAGTTTGCCTCATTACGCCAGTTAGCGGTGGCAGCTTCGGACTGGTTCTTAGTATTTGGTAATAATTCACTCATTGGGTTATTATATCATACTACACGGTTATTGCAATATAAAACGCGCCTCAGGTGTGAAGCGCGTTTTATATTAAACAGGCCAACTTTACAGTGAAGTTTCAACCTTTACGCTCGGCCCCATAGTGGTGGCGATAGCGATAGATTTGACGTAAATGCCCTTGAGGCTGGATGGCTTTTGGGCGTTCAGGCTGGCGAGGAAAGCGCGGGTGTTTTCCGCCAGTTTGTCGGCGCCAAATGACACTTTACCAACTGCCAAGTGGACAATAGCCTGCTTGTCGACGCGGTATTCGACCTTGCCGGCCTTGGCTTCGGACACAGCCTTGGCGACGTCGGCGGCGACGGTGCCGGACTTTGGATTTGGCATCAAGCCGCGCGGGCCGAGCAGCCGGGCGTACTTGCCAAGCTTCGGCATATATTGCGGCGTGGCGACTAAGATATCAAAGTTCAATTCTTCCTTGTCCAGCTGCTTCAGGAATTCCTCGTCGCCGATGATGTCTGCGCCGGCTTTCTTGGCAGCGGCATGTTCGGTCTCCGGTGCGAACACCGCCACGCGAACGTCTTTACCAGTGCCGTGTGGCAGTGCTACGGTCGAGCGGACGTTCTGGTCGGCTTGGCGCGGATCGACGCCCAGGCGAACATGGATTTCAACGCTGGCGTCGAATTTGACCGGGCTGGTCTCAGTCGCCAGTTTTAGCGCTTCGTCAAGACTGTACAGTTTATTTTTCTCAATCTTCTTCGCAGCCTCTTGGTATTTCTTGCCGCGGCGCTCCAGGCGCGGACGCGTGATCGGCTTCGGGCCTTTCTTAACATGCGCTTCGGCGTCGTCGGACTGCGGCGTGGTGTCGCCGGCTTCTTTACGGGCTTCTTTTTCGGCCTTCTCGGCAGCTTCGTCGAGGGCTTTTTGGCTGCGCTTACCAGCCTTGGCAACGACGGCCTCGCGCTCGGCGATGATGTCTTTGTCTTTGGTTTCGTGCGGCTTGCTGCTCTCAGGCGTGCCTGCTTCAGCTTCGGCAATTGCCGCCTCAATCTCAGCGATAGTATTCTTGTCGCTGACTGCTAATTTTAGTTCTGCTGCTTTTTCCAGCAGCTCGGCTTTCTTGGCCATACTAATCCTTTCTGTGGTACAAGCGGCGACTCACGACCTCTCGGGCGAATCTGCCTCCCAACATTGATTTGATGATGGTGGAATTATACCTGAAATAATGCAGTAAAGCAACTATGGTTTATGCTGCGAGAGCATCTGTGTCGCCGCTGTTACGGCGCATTAGCTTCGAGAGAAAACGACGATCTGGGATAACATGAATAGTGGTATTATCGCTAGCTTCCAGCGAAAGGGCAACCCGCGGAGCTGGCTCATCATTGGTGTGGTCGGTAATTACACTAAAGCCGGTGGATCTCATGTCGTTAAATTTACTATACGGAAGTCTAGTCCCCTCACTTGTAAATGTAGACCCTTCACCGGAAAACGACCCACTCTTATAGAAATCTTCGCCCAATTGCTGAGTCAATGTTTGTACGCCCCAAGCGATTATTGCAGCACGGTCAGCGGGTGAGGTAGTATATTTGGCGGCATTTGTCTATGTCGAGTATTGTCTTGTGTATCTCGGGATTTATGGCTTGAGCCGAAAAATAATTCGCCAGCAAATCAGTTGGTAGATGGACATCAAACTGGAGAATATTGCCGACTGTTTCTTGGGAGAGCGGAAAATAATGCGTACCTTCCCAGGAACGAATAGCCAGTGCTGCCAGTGTTCGTGAGCGCTTATTGACTGTAAATGCTTTAGCCTCTGGTGACAGGAGCTTTCCTCTCAGTTGATAAACAGCTAGTCCATTGCCTTCAGTAACATTCGTGATAGTCACTGGCGAGCCGATGTAGTCGTCCGGGATGTGCGGAATGATGTGCTGTTTGATGATGTTTTCGGGATTCCTATCCGGCGGGAGGTGCTCTCCTCTCTTCGTTACTTCTGTTTTGGCAGCAAGTGCGTCATTAGCCTCATCAACTCCTCGCTGAAAGCTTGGACTGCTCAGGATAGACAGCCCGTCAGCTATTGGCGAATAATGATGTCTTTCTCCCATAATTAACTACAAGTGTAGATGAGAACACATTATTTTGCAAGTAATTTGACATACCTGCAACGTAGCGGTACAATTATGTAACTATGAGTAAGGCGGAATTTTTAGGTAGATGCAAGGACTGTCCGATTGCCGGTCCGGCTTGCGAGAATGTAGAGAATAGACGGCAGGCTGCCAAGGAGGCTGCAAAGTTAGCTCTGAAGGGACTGAGCAATAATCCAAATATTCAACTTTTTCGAGGTGACGGCGTGCAGGTTGATGTCGCAGATCTGGACCCTAAGGCACTAGAGGAACTTAATAAAGATCTACGTAGTCAGGTAGCGGGCTGTTTTGATGAGATTGATGAGTCTAGAAATTATGTACTGCAGTTGGCCGAGAAGTGTCCCGGGCCAACGACAGCTTGATTTCGGGCAAAGACGGGTCGCTTAGTAGAGGTGACGGTGTGTGATAGCGCTGCACTGCCTTGGCAAAGTAGCGGAGAGGGAAACATAGAGCCTGTACGAGTGAGGCGAAGGTCGTAACCCGCTTGCCCCTGCTCTTTTATCTCTGCTACAATAGCGAGTATGAACAATATCACAATCACAGACATTCACGCACGACAAATTTTAGATTCTCGGGGTAATCCGACGGTGGAGGCCGATGTTCGGTTGAGCGATGGCTCGTTCGGGCGGGCGGCGGTGCCGTCAGGTGCCAGTACTGGTTCGCACGAAGCGGTTGAGCTGCGTGATGGTGACTTGGCGTATGGCGGCAAGGGTGTGCTCAAGGCGGTCGAGCATGTCAACACTGAGATTGCGCGGGCGCTGCGCGGCATGGATCCGTTTGCGCAACATCGGGTTGACGAGCGGATGCGACAGCTGGACGGCACGCTAAATAAAGGGCGGCTTGGGGCGAACGCGATCCTAGCGGTTAGCCTAGCAGTTGCCAAAGCGGCGGCTGAGTCTAAGGGTATTGAGCTTTTCGTCTATGTCAATCAGCTGGCGAATGCCGGCACGATGAGTCTGCCGATGCCGATGATCAATGTGATGAACGGCGGGCAGCACGCGCTCGGTGCTACTGATATTCAGGAATACATGATCATACCAGTCGGCGCATCGACGTTCGAGGACGCGATGCGGATGAGTGCCGAGGTGTTTCATGCGCTGGCAAAGGTACTTAAGGCTGAGGGCTACCCGACGACGGTTGGTGATGAAGGTGGCTACGCGCCGCATGTGCGCGGCGGCAATATGGAGCCGGTCAAGCTGCTGGCACGGGCGATTCAGCAGGCTGGCTACAAGTTGGAGCAGGACTTTGCCTTTGCTCTTGACGTGGCCTCGAGCGAATTCCATGAGGGCGATGGCCAGTATCGGCTGGAGACGGAGCATCGCACGCTCGACGTGAATGGCATGATCAAGATGTACAAGCAGCTGCGGGCTGAGTATCCGGTGGTGTCGATCGAGGATGGGCTGGATGAGGAAGCCTGGCACGACTGGCAGACGCTGACGACGGAGCTTGGCTCGACGACGCAGCTGGTCGGTGATGATTTGTTAGTGACGAATGTGATGCGGCTAGACCGAGCGATCGCTGAAAAGGCTGGCAACGCGATTTTGATCAAGCCAAATCAAATCGGCACACTGAGCGAGACCATTCAGGCAGTGATGATGGCGAAAAAGGCCGGCTGGAATACGGTGATGAGCCACCGCTCGGGCGAGACCGAGGACGTGACCATTGCTCATCTGGCGGTCGGACTCGGTACGGGTCAGATCAAGACCGGCTCGATGTCGCGCTCAGAGCGTATCGCCAAGTACAACGAGCTGATGCGTATCGCCGAGATGCGACCAGAGCTAGAGCTGGTGCGGCCGTTCAAGCAGTCGTAGTTCATAGGCTACGAGACAAGACGTCGGGCGCCTGGTTAGCTGTAGTGGAAATTATTGCCGCAGGGCAACCAGCTGCCCCTCATCAGTAAATTTGATGATCCGTGAAGGCATTACCCCTGTCACTTCTCCGCTGTCAACGTAGATAGCCACCTGGTCGCCGAAATAGGCGGTTGCTTCGTTGACTGTAGCGGCTGGTGGCTGCCCTGCGAGGTTGGCGCTTGGTGCCAGCAGTGGGCCAACCAGTCGAATCAGCTCAGATAATGATGTCTCTGGTGGTACAACGCGAAATGCTAAGGTTGCATCAGTACGCACCAGGTGCGGCATAACGTCTGGACTAACCTTGGTGGCAACAGTGGTCGGTCGTTCGCAGTATAGCTGGTCATAGATATGTCGCTGCTCAGTGGTGAGTTCGGGAATGTTGTCGGCGCTACTAAGCAGGATGATGCAGGATTTGGTGCGGTCACGCTGGCGTACGCGGTACAGCTCATCAACTGCCCTCGGGCTATCAGCTCGAGCGAGCAGGCCATAAATAGTATCAGTTGGTGCCACGACGAGTTTGTCAGCTCGTAGCGCCTCGATAACAGCAGGATCGAGTAGACTTTTGGTGATCACCAAATGATTATACCACAATAAAATTGCTCCCACGGCAGGGAGCAATTTTGGATGAATAGGTGTAAATTAGGCGGCGACTTCTACGCCCATTGAGCGAGCGGAACCAGCAACGACTTTCATCGCGCCTTCGATGTCGATGGCGTTTAGCTGATCCATTTTTGCTTCAGCAATTTCCTGAAGCTGTGCGCGAGTGATTGTGCCAACTTTCTCGGCGTGCGGCTTGCCTGAACCCTTTTGGATGCCGGCTTTCTCGCGGATCATGTCATCGACTGGCTGACCAAGCGACTTCCACGTAAAGGTGCGGTCTTCGAACACCTGAATGTGGACGATAACGTCCTTGCCCATCATATCTTTGGTGGCGTCGTTGAATGGATTGATGAAATCCATCATGTTCAGCCCCCACTGACCGAGGGTTGAGCCGACTGGTGGCCCGGCGGTTGCTCGTCCGGCAGGGATGCGTAATTTTAGATTACCGATAACTTTCTTTGCCATAGTTTCCTCTTATTTTTTCCGTGCGTAACCACTGTATTATAACGAAAATTGTGCTAGAATACAAGCATGGACGCTCGCAGCATCAAGCCGGTTCGTCGCCTCATCAATATGTTTGGGGCGCTCGCCTACAGCCTGTTAATCTTCACTTATGCGGTTATCGTCGGTGCTGGGTTGTTGTGGCTGGCGCGTAGTGGCCTACTCATGCAGCTCGGTGTATCGCCAGAGACAGTCCAGCCGGCACCCACCCCGCCCACTACGCCGAGCGATACGACGCCTCGTGCGGTACCGTTTCTCCTTCAGGTGGTGCAGCTGGTGCTGATGTCGGTAATGACGGTGGCGGTTTTGGGTGTGGTGGTGATGCTACCGTATTGGCTGGGGCGCTGCGGCTCGTATCTATTGAAGCGCAGCATTCGATTATGTCACAGCCAAGTGACGCTGGCGACCTTGTTGTTCGGCAAGATATTGGCATGTGGCATCGGAACGGTGCCGGTGCTGATCATGGCGATGTATGATGCTAGGCAGTGGCCGATCGCGGCGGTGCTGCTGGGGGTAATTACGGTAGCGCTGGTCCTCTTTGCTACGCAACACTACCTCGCCAAAAGTAGCGAGGTAGTTGAAGCCAAAGATGTCTGGTAGCTCGACCGGTGTATCGCTGCGCGTCCAGATGATCAGGTGGCTAGACCTTCTTGACCTGTAATGCGTCCAGCTCGACCGGCGTATCGCGGCCAAACATGCTGACCATAACTTTAATTTTGCCCTTGATGGCATCAATTTCTGCGATCGACCCATCAAAGCCCTTGAATGGCCCGTCAATGATGGAGACCACTTCGCCGACCGAGAAATCAATCTGATGCTTTGGCTCTTCGACGCCCATACGCTTTTTGATCTTGGTAATTTCTTTGTCGGACACCGGTGTTGGCGTGGTGTCGGCACCAACGAAGCCAGTTACGCCCGGCGTGTTACGGACGATGTACCACGTCTCGTCAGTTAGTTTCATTTCAACCAGCACGTAACCCTGAAAGATCTTGGCATCGACAACCTTGCGCTTGCCGTTTTTGATCTGAATTTGCTTTTCTTTCGGCACCATGACGTCGAAGATTTTGTCGGCCATATCGACGCCGTTAATGCGCTGGCGGATGGACTCAGCGACCTTTTCCTCATAGCCCGAGTAGGTGTGAATGGCGTACCACGCGCGAGTTGAATCATAGCGATTTGATGACATAAATTCCCTTTCCTATTTCAAAATTTGATTAAAGCCCCAGTTAAAGCCAGCGTCAAGCAGCAATATCAGCACCACGAAGATCAACGTAAACACCAGCACCGCCGCCGTCATGCTCCAGGTTGCTGAGCGAGTTGGCCAGCGTACTAATTTGAGCTCCTGCCATGCACCCTTGAAATAGCCAACGTCACCTGATTTCTTTGCAGATTTTTTGGCCGTGGTTTTTGGTTGCTTTGGTGATGTGCTGGTCGCTGCCACTGTTTTTTTGGTGGGTGCGGTTGCTTTTGGTTTACTTGGTGACGGCTGCTTCGTCCCCTCATCTTTCGCGGTGATGCGGCGAACCCTCGTCTTTGATTCTGCTGCGTTTTTTTGAGCCATAGTTTCTCCCAATTTAAAAGTCTGCTTCTTAGCAGACTGTCAAGTCTATTGTAGCGTGTCCGGGCCGTGATTGCAAGGGCGGTCTCACGCGGACGTGGGCGGATCGGCCAGCTCAAAGCTAAACGTCGAGCCGTGATTGAGTCGGCTTTTGACAGAGATGGTGCAGCCGAGTTTGTGCGCCAATTTACCCGCAACATACAGCCCCAGTCCGGTGCCGCTGGTCTCGCGGGTACGATAATCCTCGGCCCGGTAAAACCGCTGGAAAATCTTTTTTTGGTCAGTCTTGCCGATGCCTATCCCGGTATCAATTACCGCAAATTGTACGACGCCGTTACGCCGGTGCATCCGCAGCGTCACCCCGCCACGAGGCGTGTATTTGATGGCGTTGATGATGAAGTTTTGCAGTAGCTCGGTCAAGTACAGCCGCGAAACCTTGATCACGCCAATCTGCGCACTTACGTCGAGGTCAAACCGCAACCCCTTCTCGGCCGCTCGCGGCGCAAACTCACTGTGTAACGTGCTAGCCAGCTCCATCAGATTAATCGTCTCCGTCTCGTCCGCCGCTCCACGCTCGGCGCGCGATAGGGTGCCAAGGTCATTGATCATTTTAGCGAGGAACATCACTTGATCGTGCGCTGCCACTAGTGCTTCATGCACCTTTTGGGTGTAGCCTTTCTCGGCGAGCAGTCGAGCGTTATCGAGCGCTCCCTCGGCGATCGCCACCGGTGTGCGCAGTTCGTGGCTAACGACACTGATGAACTCATCACGCTCCTCTTCGAGACTTTTTATCTTAGTGACGTCGCGCAGAATCAACACGTAGCCATCAGTGCTGGAGCTGCCGCCCAAAATTGGCGCAAAGGTCGCTTCCAGTCGCAAATGATCGCCATCGCTGAGTGGCATGATCAGATCGTCACGAGTACGGATTGACGGCGATTTGCTCAGTTCTTCAAATACATTGATTGGCATTCTACCGAGTGTCTGTAATTGAAATATCTCGTTAATGTGGTGGCCATGGAGTGTGGCGTTGGTGTCCAGTAGGCCGATCATCGCTGCATTATAAATCGTAATGACACCGTGAGCATCAGTACTTAGTACCGCATCGGTCAAGCTGTTTACCAACGTCATCATCTGGCTATGCTCTGGCGCGACCTTCACCTCGTCGCGTACGCGCTGCTGACTGCGCCCCATGCGCCATCTGCCCATCCCTTGTCTCATATGATTTTAGTATAGCACATGCTACACGTGCGGTGTATGGTTTTTCAGTGCCGCTCGGTGCGTTTTGTAGGCTGGGTCGATGGCCGCAACCTCTCGCCAAAAGGCGTCAGAGTGATTCATCTGGCGGGTGTGAGCTAGTTCGTGAATCAGCACATAATCAAGCAACTCAAACGGCAGGTTCATCAGTGCGATGTTCAGGCTAATCGTGCCGCGCGACGAGCAGCTGCCCCAACGGCTGGAGGCGTGCGTCAGTTTGACGGTTTGATAGGAAAAGCCGTGTTCCTCAGCCAGGAATTTCAGTCGCCGCGGCAGGTAGCTTTTGGCTTCTTTGCGTAGCGCTGTGATGACGACTTCGCGAATGCGCTGCTGGATGGCTGGAGTAGTAATGTCGGTGCCGGGCGGTAGCTTGACGAGGATGCGGGTGCCGGAGCGCTTGATAATGAGTTCGGTGAGCGCGGGCTGGGTTTCGATGATCAGGTGATGACTTTTACCAATTGATTGATCGTGCGTGTAGTAGTGACCTTGTTGATGCTCGCTCAGGAGTTCGCGAATACGCGGCCGGGATGACTTGATAAGCATTTTTGCTGCGAGCAGCGGTGTGTACGTCGGCAAGCTGATCCGCAGCTGCCCGTTTGGCGCGACTTTCAGTGACACCTGACGCGCTAGGTGTGAGCGCCTGACGGTGATGTCGCCAAACTCAGCATCAGTAATGGTTGGCATGTATAGCTCCTAGCTAACGCGAATATGACTGAACACTGGACGTTGCGGACGGCGCTTGGGAGTATCAGTCTGAGCAGCCTGCGGCTGGGTTGGGGTAGCTATGGTGTTTGGGCGAACGTCGGCTAGACGCTTAAGCAAGGTGCGCGCCTGTGTATTGTAGGTGTGGCGGCCGCTGATGACGACACATGGCTCACTGGGATGTGGCGGCGAAAATTGTTTGAGCTTAGTGTCAAACGTTGCCTCATCATTATCATTGGCCTTGAGCCAGCGCATCTTTGCAGTCGCTAGGTCGGTCTGCACCCAGACAAAGAGAATCTTATACCCAGCCGCGCGGGCCGCCTTGGCGAGCTCCACCCGCCAGGCTCGCTTCTCCGTCGCTCCTTCAAACACGATGGTTTGATGAGTCTTCATCAATTCTTTGAGGAGCGCACCGCTCGCATAATTAACAGCTGCCTCATCGTCAGATAATGCCGCTAAGATATCAGAGTCTAAATGCGGTGCATGAAACATCTCAGAAAACTCAGCCGCGAATTGCGACTTGCCCGCCCCCGGCACGCCCACCATGGCAATGATGTGAGGAGAAGAAAGTTGCAAAGGTTTCATATATGTTAGTATACACAAAAAATCCCCCTTATCCAAGGGGGATTCTCGCCTGAAACCTCGCGCTTCAGAATTAGATTCTCGGAGCGGTCAGTCTCTTATAGTTGGCGTCGGCTAGCGACGTATGCTAGAGCTGAGGTAACCAGTGCACCGAGGCCCAGACCACCGAGTATCATGTCGGTCATACCAGTTCGTGGCAGTGCGGTTGGTGTTGATGGGGTTGGGGTGGTTGGCTTTGGATTACACTCTTCGCTGTCAACACCGACGAATCGCTTGGTGTCTTCAGCTTCTTTCTTGGTAACTTCGCGGATTGCCTTGGTGGTGACGTCACAGACCTTGATCTTTTCACATTTGCTGCGATCAGTGGTGTATGGCGGGGTGTTCTCTTTGCCCTTTTCGACTTTCTCGATGACGCCAGTTTGAATGTTGCAGGCTTCAACTTTTTCTGGTACATCGACCGTTGCGTTGTCGCAGCCATCTTTGTCGCCAGGAATCTCTGGGGTGTCAACGCAGGCGGTGTTGACGACCTTGCCAGTAACTTGTTCTTTGATGGTTGCTGTGATGGTAAAGGTCTTTGAGGCGCCTCGTTTGAGCTCAGGGATTGTTGTCTTCCAAGTATTGTTCTGGATGGTACCCTCAGATGCCCTCAGGAAGGTGACGCCTTGTGGCGCATTGTCAGTGACAACAGCGTTCTTCAGGTCAACGTTGCCGGTGTTGGTGACGGTTACCTGGTATGGGAATTCGTTGCCAACTTGGACGGTCTTGTGCTTGACGCCATCAACCTTTTTCTCGATTTTAATGCCAGGGTTAGCCTTTGGCGTCTCTGGCTGGATGGTGAACTGCTTGACACAGTCGTTGCTGGTGCGATCACCAAGGCTGGTCGTGACTGTGACGCGAGCGGTGTAAGTGCCCGCTTCCTTGATGGTGGCGCTGGTCTCGCTGGTCAGCGCTGAAGTAGTGTTGTTGCGTGAGAAGACTTCCTTGCCTGAAGCATCGGTGATGCTAAAGGTGTATGACTTGACAGTTGCGCCGTTCTCGACTGTTGCGTGAGCCTTCAGGGCGACCGTGTTAGTCTGGCGATTAATGACTGGCTGGTCAAGTGCTTTACAAGTAGCCACTGGCTGTGGTTTCGGTTTTGGTGGTACAACAACGTTGGTGGCGACAACTGGGTTACCACATGGTGTCATGATGGCGAACTTAAAGCGACCCTGTTCATCAAGCCGAATGAAAGCTTGCTGTGCACTGCTCATGCGGCTGGCTGGAACGACCTTAGCATTGGTGCCTGAGATCGGTGTACCACCGCTAATATTACGGATGGCTGTCCGGGCGTTGGTGGCGACAACGGTGCCGTTATCGAGGCGAACCTCGCCGTTACGGTAGACTGCACCATTAACGTAGTTGCCGCTCAGCATCTCGTAGGAAATACCGAACGCACCGTAAATTGTTGATACGCCTTTGTTGAAATATCGTTCGCGCATCTCTTGTACCGACATGGTACCACAATACACCACGGCGTACTTGTCACAGTCGCGGGTATTGTCAATTGTTTCTGCGTTGGCGTAGTAGACCAGTCCTGCTCCGAAAGCAGCGACCAGCGACAGCGCCACGATCTTAAGCTTTGTACTTAATTTCATAACATCCTCCTCACTGGTTGTTTCCCCAATATTATCACACAAGCATTATTTTGTCAATAACTTATATCATATTTTTTCAAAATGGTTAGTTTGGGTCAGTTTGCAGAATATTTTTTTCTGTTATAATAGATACGCTAACCCGCTCAGCGAGACGATAGGGGCATAGTTCATCGGCTAGAATGGCGGTCTCCAAAACCGCAGAGGTAGGTTCGATTCCTACTGCCCCTGCCACGATTTATGGCATGACGACTTGATGAAAGTCGTTTTTTAATGGCTTGCTGTAGAATTGACAGCGCATATCAATTCGTATCTTGTGAAAATAATGCCTTGATCTCGTGAAAAAATTGCCAGATGCGCTTGAAAAAGCATAAGCGGCGGTCTATACTGGGAATAAGATGAGAATTTTGATGCTAGGGTGGGAGCTTCCTCCGCACAATTGTGGCGGCCTTGGTGTGGCGTGTTACCAGATGTCAAAGGCGCTGGCAGCGCATGGTATTGCTATTGATTTTGTCGTGCCCTACTCGGCCGAGCATCCGAATATTACCCATATGAACATTCACGCGGCCTCGCCGCTACCGCCGGGTTATCATGATCTCGGGGCGTATGATCACGGGGTCGCACCAGAAGTCGAGGATACGGATGGGCACGAACTTGAACCGATGCGTCGGTTGCAGCGCCGCTATGGCAAGTTTGTCAGGCAGTTCGCTCGGATGTATCCACCGGACGCCATTCATGCTCACGACTGGCTGACGATGGAAGCCGGTGTGATCGCCAAGGAGGTGTCGGGCGCACCGCTGATCGTTCATGTGCATGCTACTGAGTTTGATCGCTCGGGCGAACATTCGGGTAACCCCTTAGTGCATGAGATTGAACAGCAGGGGCTGATGATGGCGGATCGAATTATCGCGGTTAGCCGTATTACCAAGGACATGATTGTTAAGAATTATCACATCCCGCCAGATAAGGTTGAGGTGGTATATAATGCGATCGACCTGGCTGACCTGCCGCCGCATGAGTATGATACGACAACATATAAATACCTCGAGGATCTCAAGACTGATGGCTATACCATCGTTGGTGCGTTGACGCGGCTGACGGTACAGAAAGGGCTGACCTACTTCGTGCGGGCGGCAGCCAGAGCGCTAGAGCGCTACGACAAGATCGCATTTTTGCTATCGGGTGACGGCGAGCAGCGGGATGAATTGGTAGCGTTGGCGGCACGGCTAGGTGTTAGTGACCGGGTAATTTTCACTGGTTTTGTTCGTGGCAAGCAGTGGCGCGATGCCTACTACCTGATCGATATATTTATCATGAGTTCGGTGTCAGAACCGTTTGGGCTGACGGCACTGGAGGCAGCGCATCACGATACTGCCCTGCTCATCAGCAAGCAGTCAGGTGTTGGCGAGGTACTCCATAACATCATGCGGTTTGATTATTGGGATGTTGATAAGCTGGCGGACGAGATCGTCAATATTGCGCGCTCGCCAGGCTTGCAGTCGGCCTTAAAGCGCAATGTCAAGGATGAGTACGCTCGGCTGTCGTGGCGGGATGCAGCCGAGCGGTGTGTCGCGCTGTATCAAGCGTCGGCTGAAAGGAGGTGGGCATGAGTCGAGGCATCACCCTCTATCTCCACGTACATCAGCCGTGGCGGGTGCGACGATACAGTATTTTTGACGTGGCGGCGCGGCATGATTATTTCGAGACGAATGATCCAGCCCAAAACAACGAGTTAATTTTTCACAAAGTTGCCGAGAAGTCATATCTACGGATGAATACTCTATTGGAGGAGCTGCTCAGGCGGCATCATGATTTCAAGTTGTCGCTGAGCATCAGTGGTGTATTCCTCGAGCAAGCGGAGCGCTTTAACCCAGCGGTGATCGAGAGCTTTAAGCGGCTGGTTGCCACTGGTAAGGTCGAATTGGTATCAAGCCCCTATTATCACAGCCTGGCGTTCTTTTATTCGCGACCCGAGTTTGAGGAGCAAATTCGCCGTCACCAACAGAAGTTGCGCCAGCTGTTTGGCGTCGAGACCAGGGTGCTCGCAAATACTGAGCTAGCATATAACAATGACCTCGCCAAGTGGGCGGAGAACGCTGGTTTTAGCGGCGTGCTGGCCGAAGGTTGGGATGAGGTGCTGGATTGGCGCAGTCCGAATTATGTCTATCGGCCGGTCGGCACGGACACAATTGGACTGTTGCTCAAGAATTATCGCCTGAGTGACGATATCGCCTTTCGGTTTAGCAATCGATCGTGGGCGGGTTGGCCGCTGACGGCAGAAAAATATCGGACGTGGCTGATGGAGGCGACGGCCGAGGCGCCGCTGGTTAATTTGTTCATGGATTATGAAACCTTTGGCGAGCACCAGTGGTCGGATAGCGGTATTTTTAGCTTTTTTAATCAGTTCGTTGCCTCGTGGCTCGAGGTTAATGGTAATACGTTTTATACGGTGTCTGAAGCGTTGGCGGCGCATCGGCCGGTCGGTGATATCAGTATGCCAGAGACGGTGACTTGGGCGGATAGTGAGCGCGATTTGACAGCGTGGAACGGCAATGATTTACAGAAGGAGGCGCTGCGGTATCTGTATGAGCTGGAGGCCGATGTACTGAGGAGTGGTGACGAGCAGCTGATCACTGACTGGCGGCGACTGCAGTCGTCTGATCATTTTTACTATATGTGCACCAAGTGGTTTACTGACGGCGACGTCCACGCCTATTTCAGTCCATATGATTCGCCGTACGAGGCCTTCCTCTATTATGTTAACGCAATTCGCGATGTGCGCTGGCGGCTGAGTGCGCATCGGTACGAGAGGTTTTGATGGCGGTGCTACTAGCAAATGGCACGTTGGCGATTAGGCTCGATCAGTTTGGTCGAGTGAGTTCACTGTCGTTCCCGCACGTTGGCCGCGAAGTCCAGAACCATCAGGCCGTGCATCGGATCGGCGTGTGGGTGGACGGCGAGTTTTCGTGGATTGATGATGGATCGTGGCAAGTGACGATGCGACTGCCGCAGGGGGCGCTGGTGGCGCACACGGTGCTCAAGCATGAGCGATTGGGACTGGTGCTGGAGTGCGATGATTTTGTCGATAGCAAGGTCAATGTGTTCGGCCGCAATATTCACGTGGTCAATCTGCGAACTGAGACGCGCCAGGTGAGGTTGTTTTTGCATCAGGCGTTCCGGCTGCACGATGATGGTCAAGCGATTGATACGGCGCAGTATGTCGAGGCCTCACGGGCGCTGCTGCATTATCGCGGGCGGCGGGCGTTTGCTGTTGGCCTACGGACGTTTGATGGGCGTGATTTTGATCGGTGGACGGTCGGGCGATTTGGCGCTGGGCTGGATGGAGCGTGGCGTGATGCGGAGGACGGTGAGCTGGCGGGCTGTCCGCATGAATATGGCATGACTGACTCGGTGCTGGGCTGCTCGCTGCGGCTGGCGGCGCTAGCGTCGGATCGCTGCACCTACTGGTTGGCAGCCGGGACGTCGATCAAGGAGGCGTTGGGGCTGCACGAAAAGACGCGCAGTGTCGGCTTGGTGCGGAGCTTGGCGCGGACAACGGATTTTTGGCACAAGTGGCTGAGCCCCGGTTTTCGCGCAGCCCAGAAATTGCCGCTACCACACCGTAAGGCCTTTATTAATTCCTTGTTGACACTGCGAGCCCACGTGGATGAGCACGGGCTGATACTGACTGATGGTTCAGCCGGCAGTTGTCGTCTGCACGACGCGGCGTTCGCGCTGTGGCCGCTGATTCGGCTGGGCTATGGCAATGAGGCGGCGATGTTTTTCGAAGCTTGCCGGCGGATATTTGAGACCGATGGTTACTTTGCACCGGCGTATTATACGGATGGTGAGCCGGTGGCGACTGATACTGCGTGGCGTCAAGACCGGCCGCCAATGCGCTTGAGGGACGCGGCGGCGGTACTATTTATCTTCTGTCAATTTGCAACGTCGCGAGTTGGCGCGGAACGCTCGCGGCAGCTATATCAATCGGTGGCCGCCAAGGTAGCGACATTTTTGACGGATAATTGGGACAATCCAGCGGCAGACGACGACGCGGCGTTCGTTTGGCAGCTGTCGCGTGCGGCACTGGAGCAAGCGAGCGAACTCGCGCAGCAGCATGACGACCCAGCCAATGCGGTGCAGTGGCGAACCTGCGCTGACGATATTAGCACGCAGCTAGCGGGGCGTGATGCTGATGAGGTGACGATGGATGCGGTATATGCTGCCTATATGTTCGGTGTTGAGAGTGAGGCCTATCAGACCAAGCGATTGGTTAGTGAGGCGACACGGACATTAGCGGCAGTTGATGGTCTGTTCAAGCGACGGGCGGATGATCCAGATAGCAGTGTGGTCGCTAGTTTGTGGCTGGCGCAATACTATATCGAGACGGGAGAGCTGGCGCGAGCAGAGCGAATCGTTGACTTGATCCGCGAGCGGCGCATTACTAAAACTGGCGTGGTGAATGAGCATAGCGCGTCTTCGGTGGTAGCTTCGGCTGAATATGTCAATACCCTGCTTGATATGATCGTGGCCCAGCGCTGAGGTCGGCGCATGAAAATTAAACCGGCCTACTGATTTGGTCGTTTGTCGGAAATAAAAAATCACCCCCGGCTGAGGGGTGATTCTCGCTTGATGTCATTAGCCCTTACGCGGCTTGACCTCGTTGCGACCGAGGTTTTTCTTGGTCTCGGTGTAGGTTGCATGCTGGCGGGCCACTGGATCGTATTTTCGGAGCGTCAGCTTGCCCTGCCCTTTTGTGGTGCGGTTTTGGGTGTTGACCGTGGTGTAGTACGTGCGGTGGCCGCTCAAATTACTGACCAAACCAATCAACTTCCGCTTCGTGTTCTTCTTCTTTGCCATCTCTTTACTCGTTACGTTTATTTACAATCTTGACCGATTATAGCACAGATAATTAGGAAACGCTAGGGGCGCTGACAAGGAAAATTGCTCTTGCCCCCGAGCTAATACCAGCGTACCATCTCATCAAGTGGCCGGCGGCTGCGCGGGTGTGGCTGGTCGCTACGACTGGCGTAGCCGAGCGCCAGCATGAGAACCGGCAGATCTTTGGCTGGGTCAATGAGCTGGTGGGTTGTCAGTACCTCTGTCGCTTGATCAATCGAAAATCCCTCAATCGGACACGAATCAATCCCCCGCTGAGCTGCCACCAGCATGGCAAAGCCGAGGGCGATGTACGCCTGGTGCGCTGACCACTGGTGCAGCCCGTCAGGCGCGTCCATCAGCTTGAAATCTTTCTTGGCCCACTGCTTCCAGAACGTTTTGTAGGCGGTGCGCTCGACCAGATCCATTTCTTTTACGTCCTGGAGTATGTGATCGATGTGATCGCTGAGCGCGTCGGCCGTCTTGGCGGTAAAAATGAGGAAATGGCTGGCATCAAAGCGCGGCTTGTTAATCGGTGCGCATTTTTTCAGACCCTGGCGCAACTGTTGATCTTGGGCGACGATGACGTCGAATTGCTCAAAACCGTACGAGGTTGGCGTGAGGCGAATTGCCTCAAGGATCAGCTCCATATCTTGGTCAGAGATCTTTTTATCAGCATCAAATTTCTTGCAGGCATGGCGAAAGTCCAGCGCTTTGGTAATTTCCGCTGCTGAAATGGTTGGTTTGCTGGTCATTGGCGTCCCCCTTTTTGTTGCCTAATGATACGTTGCTCTTCGGGTGTGAATCGCCGTGATTCGCGCATTTTTTGGTAAGCTTTGTTGCGCGTCCAGGCGTCGATATGCTCGTTTTCTAATTCAGCCAGCGTCAGCTCAAGGAAGTGCACCGCCGTCGTCGCATACAGCCAAGCTAGCCCCATCTTGACGTAATAGCCATCGTGCCTGACGTTTCGCAGCGCCGCGAAAACTTGATCAATATGTGCTTTATCCAGGAAATTAGTCATCAAAGAAATTACGCCGTAGCGCACTGTAAATTCAGCTTCGCTTTGTAGGCATTCTAGTGCAAAATACCACCACAGCTCGCCGGCAAAGCGCCGCTTTTTCTCGACAAATATATCGATGTGCGCCCACGAGTCAACATGCGGCAAATATTGTTTAGTCAAATCAATCGCCGCCTGATCATCAAGCCGAGCATGTGTGATCAACAGCCCGCACAGCAGCACGTAGTCAAATGACTTGTTCTTGGCTGTTAGTAATCTGCTAATGTCCGCTGCGCTCATGTCAGGCGCTAATTCCCTCGCCAATCGCCGCAAATCCGGCACACGCACACCGATGACCGGCATCTTGGTGTTGACGATACGCTTGTTAAAGGCGGCGTAGGATTCGTTGCCTTGAGCAAGTG
>ERZ772917.800-NODE-800-length-20840-cov-5.799278_pt1 | contig 20840 bp, 18 predicted proteins | sample MGYA00511187_ERZ772917 | MGnify/ENA primary metagenome ERZ772917 (study PRJEB29015, sample SAMEA2737925) | human oral metagenome | biome: human oral; feature: human-associated habitat; material: dental | place: China | collected 2012 ...
GTTGAGCAGCACCGTGTACTCCGCCGTGGTCTGCTCGATGGCCCGGTTGTACCCCTCGGCAAAGCCATAGTTGCGGTCGAGCAGGATGAGACGGACACCGGGGAAGCGCTCGCGGAGCATGGCCACAGAGTCGTCCGTCGAACCATTGTCGGCTACGACCACCTCGGCCACGTCCGACGGCGTATGCGCCACGACCGACGGCAGAAACTTCTCGAGCAACTTTCGCCCGTTCCAATTCAAAAGGATGACAGAGACTTTCATGTTTAATTAAGAGGTGAGGGGCTACCCCCGACCGTCTCGATCAATTCTTCCACCGTGACGGGGCGCTGCTCGCCCGTACGCATATTCTTGAGCAAGACACGGCCGGCGGCCATCTCGTCCTCGCCGACGAGGGCGACGAAGGGTATCGCATTCGTGTCAGCGTAGCCCAGCTGCTTCTTCATCTTGGCCGCGTCGGGGTAGAGCTCCGTGCGGATACCGGCCGCGCGGATGCGCGCGATGATAGGCAGCAGATACGTCGTCTCCCGCTCGCCGAAGTGGACGAAGAGCAGCTGCGTGGTGCAGAGCGACTCGGCGGGGTAGAGGTCGAGGCGGTTGAGGACGTCGTAGATGCGGTCGGCACCGAAAGAGATGCCGACGCCCGAGACGCCTGCCAGGCCGAAGACGCCCGTCAGGTTGTCATACCGTCCGCCGCCCGTGATGCTGCCAATCTCCACGTCTAAAGCCTTGACCTCGAAGATGGCGCCCGTGTAATAATTCAGGCCGCGTGCCAGCGTCAGATCTGTCTCAAAGTCGGCCGTGAGGGGCAACGACTCGATGTGGTTGAGGATGTACTCCGTCTCCTCGATGCCGCGCAGACCCACCTCGGAACTGGAGAGCACCGTGCGCAGCGCCGCCATCTTCTCCCGGTTTGTACCCCGGAGGCCGATCACGGGTTGCAGGCGTGCGACGGCTTCGTCCGAGATGCCCCGTGCGCGCAGTTCAGCGTTGACGTCGTCGGGGCCGATTTTGTCGAGCTTATCGATGGCCACGGTGATGTCCGTGATGCGCTCCGCCTCGCCGATCACCTCGGCGATGCCGGCCAGGACCTTGCGGTTATTCATCTTGATCGACACGCGGATGCCGAGTCGGCGGAACACCTCGTCCATGATCTGCACCAACTCCACCTCGCAGAGCAGCGAGTCGCTGCCGACCACATCGGCGTCGCACTGGAAGAACTCGCGATAGCGCCCCTTCTGCGGCCGATCAGCGCGCCAGACGGGTTGTATCTGGAAGCGCTTGAAGGGGAAGGTCAGCTCCGAGCGGTGCTGCACGACGAAGCGCGCAAAGGGCACCGTCAGGTCGTAACGCAGCCCCTTCTCGCAGGCCTTGGCGGCGAATCGGTTGGGGTTGCGCTCCTGCCAGTCCTCCTCGGTGAGCCCCGAGAGGCAGTCGCCCGAGTTGAGGATCTTGAAGAGCAACTTGTCACCCTCCTCGCCATACTTGCCCATGAGCGTGGAGAGGTGCTCCATAGCGGGCGTCTCGATTTGGCGGTAGCCGTAGAGGTGGTAGACCTCGCGGATGGTGTCGAAGATGTAGTTGCGGCGAGCCATTTCTGCCGGCGTGAAGTCTCGAGTCCCTTTCGGTATAGAAGGTTTCTGTGCCACGGCTTAGTCCCTCCTTCCCATAAAGATCATGATGTAATAGAGCAGCGTGGCGAGCGACCCGACGGCGGCTACGACGTAGGTGTAAGCGGCCGACTTCAGCGCGTCCCGAGCCATGCCGTCCGTCTCGCGCGTGGTGAGGTTCGACGTTTTGAGCCAAGCCAAGGCTCGGCGACTGGCGTCTATCTCCACCGGCAGGGTGACGAAGCTGAAGAGCGTGGTCAGGGCGAAGAGGACGATGCCGATGAGCATCAAACCCGGGAAAACGCGCAGCAGCACCATGCCGCCCATCAGCACCCACGGCATGAGCTTCGACGAGAGGTTGACGGCGGGGACGAGCGCGGAGCGCATCTTCAGGGGAGCGTAGGCGCGGGCGTGCTGCACGGCGTGGCCACACTCGTGGGCGGCTACGGCGGCTGCGGCGATGCTGTTGCTGTCGTAGACGCCTTGGCTGAGGTTGACGGTCTTTTTCATCGGGTCATAGTGGTCGGTCAATTGGCCGTCCACGGAGGTGACGCGCACGTCTGTGATGCCGTTCTCGCGCAGCATGCGTTCGGCCACCTCGCGCCCCGTCAGCCTGCCGGGCAGGGGGATGCGCGAATACTTCTTGAACTTCTTTTCTAAGCTGGAAGAGACCAACCAACTCAGGCCGGCGATGCCGAAGAAGATGATCCAGTAAAGGATGTTGGCAGTTGTGATCATTTGAGTGAAAAGGAAATTGATGTGATGAATAAGTGGGAAAGAAAACAGTCCTGCCGGCGAAGGGTGGGAGGCGCGTTTTGCGTGACGTCTCCGAGTTCGGCCGGAGGACTGTTTTGTGTTTATCAGTCTGACAAAAACAGTGCCGATCAATGTTTCATTCGTCGTAACGCACGATTGTTTGTTCGCGATCCGGCCCGACGGAGACGATCTTGACGGGCACGCCAAGCTCTTCCTCTAAGAAGGTGAGGTAGGCGTTGAATTCCTCGGGGAACTCGTCCTCGCTCTTCATGCGCGACATATCCGTCTTCCATCCCGGCAGCTCGGCGTAGATCGGTTCTGCGCCGGTAGCGTCGAACGGGAAGCGATCTGTCTCCTGGCCATTGATGCGGTAGGCCACGCACGCCTTGATGGTGTCGAAAGTGTCGAGCACATCGCTCTTCATCATAATCAGCTGCGTGACGCCGTCGATCATGATGGCGTAGCGCAGAGCCACGAGGTCGATCCAGCCGCAGCGGCGGCGACGTCCGGTGACGGAGCCGAACTCATGTCCGCGTTCGCACATGGTTTCGCCCGTTGCGTCATGCAGTTCGGTGGGGAAGGGGCCGCTGCCGACGCGTGTGCAGTAGGCCTTGAAGATGCCGTACACCTGGCCGATGTTACGCGGAGAGATGCCGAGACCCGTGCAGCAGCCGGCGCAGATGGTGTTGGAGGAGGTGACGAAGGGGTAGGAGCCAAAGTCGATGTCGAGCATCGTGCCCTGTGCGCCTTCGGCCAGGATGGATCGCCCCTCGGCGAGGTACTCGTTCACGACGTGCTCGCTGTCGATCAGGCGGAAGCCCTTCAGGTATTCCAACGCCTCGAGCCACGGCCGCTCGATGTCGACGAGGTTGTAGCCGTAATTCATGGCGCGGAGCATGTTCTCGTGTCGGCGTTTGGCCTCGGCATACTTGCGGTCGAAGTCGTTTAAGAGGTCGCCCACGCGCAGGCCGTTTCGGCTGATCTTGTCGGTGTAGGTTGGGCCGATGCCGCGTCCGGTGGTGCCGATCTTTCCCGTGCCTTTGGCTGCCTCGTTGGCTTGGTCTAAGACGCGGTGTGTGGGCATGATCAGGTGCGCCTTCTTGGAGATGTAGAGCTGATTCTTGATGTCGTGGCCGTGGGCCGCTAAGGCTTCGGCCTCTTCCTTAAACAACAGCGGATCGAGCACGACACCGTTGCCGATGATGTTGACCTTGCCGCCCTGGAAGATACCGGAGGGGATGGAGCGCAGGATGTAGCGCTCGCTGCCGAATTCCAGTGTGTGTCCGGCGTTGGGGCCGCCCTGGAATCGGGCAACCACATCGTATTTCGGGGTGAGCACGTCGACAACTTTTCCCTTGCCTTCGTCGCCCCATTGGAGGCCTAATAAAACGTCTACTTTCATCTTGTTTTGATTCTTTTTGGGTGAATGGTTGTGGTAATTGTATCGGAAAGTCCCTTTGCGGGAGCTCCGCAAGCATCAAATTCTCCGTTTTGGCGTTTGCGGGAGTCCCGCAAGCATCAAATTCTTCGTTTTGGCGTTTGCGGGAGTCCCGCAAGCACTAACGGTTTAGGATTTGGCGTTTGCAGCGTTTCTGTTGGCTGCCTTACGCTGGCTCATGCGGAGGCGGAACTTGCATTTCGAGCACATGCCGTAGATGTAGAGTGAGTGGCACTCGTAGGTGAACTTCGAGATGCGTCGGTGAGCCAATTCGCGCGTCAGTCGTTCGTCTTGCACCTCGATCACGGCGCCGCAGTAGGTGCAGACGGCGTGATGGTGTGTGGCGGCGGCGGTTTGCAACTCGTACTGTACGGACTGCGACGAGAACTGGTGGCGGATGACGATGCGCGCATCCATCAGTAGCTCGAGCGTGTTGTAGATCGACGCCCGGCTGACGTGGAAGTGCTCCTCCTCGAGCCGCAGATGCACCATCTCCACGTCGAAGTGGCCGTGGATACGGCAGATGTGTTCGAGGATTTTGAGGCGCTCTGTCGTCTTGCGCATTCCACGGTCGGTGAGGAAGCGGGAGAACGCCTCTTTCATCGGCTCAAAAGCATAGGCATCGTTCGCAGTGTCCATAGCGTGTGTCGTAGGGAGATAGTTACGAGTTACAAGCTACGAGTGGCGAGTAACTGGGGGGAGACTTGCCACTCGTAGCTTATCCCAATTCAGTTATAAGTCGGCAGGAAGGAGTAGTCCTTGCTGTAGCGCATCATTTGGTCGGGGTAACTCTCGGTGTAGTCCAAGGTGATGTCGGTCACTTTGCCAGCGGCGTTGCGCACCTCCTTCATCACGGGGTTCACGAAGCCCTTGTACGGCGCCAAGTTCAGTCGAGCGTAACGCGCCAGCACCTCGTCGTGCAACGTGCGATCCACCTTCACGCCATAGTCCTCCACCAACTTTCGTCCGGCCTCGAAGTCGCCCTCACTCTTGATGCGTTGCAGCTCGGCCAGCAATTCGGCGAAGAGGCTGCGCAGCTTCACGTAGTCGTTGATTGCGACGAACGTCTTGCCGTCGCGCTTCTCGAAAGACACCACGTTGTCCGCCCGTCCCTTCTCGTACACCCAGCGGGCGATGAGCTGGCGGTTGCGCATGTGTGCCTCCTCGATGTCGTTGCCCGGCAGGATGCGCACGAGCTGCGTCATCAGGCCGTTCATGATGTACTTGTAATACTCCGCCTTGTAGGCCTCGGGGTCGCTCAGCAGACCCAGCTCTAAGAGTTTCGGATCGGCCAAGTAATAGAGCGCGAAGATGTCGGCGCGGGCCTCCTCCAGTGTGGAACTGTAGGCGCCGAGCGCATTCGGGTCAGTGCCCTCGAGCAGCTGTCCGGAGGCGTGGCCGAGGCACTCGTGTAGGTCGGTGTGGAGGTTGTCGGTGATGAAGCCGAACTTGTCGATGCGGGCGTGCTCCGTGTCGTTCCAGACGAACTCTTCGCGGAAGCCGTCGCCGAGGGCGGCCTTGTCGTAAGCCTCAGTGATGTTCTCTATCGTGACCGATTTTGAGCCGTGATCCTTGCGGATCCAGTCGGCGTTAGGCAGGTTGATGCCGATGGGCGTTGTCGGGTAGCAGTCGCCGCCGAGCATGGCCACGGTGATCACCTTGGCCGTGATGCCCTTCACCTTTTTCTTGCGGAAGCGCGGATCCATCGGCGCGTTGTCCTCGAACCATTGTGCGTTTTCGCTGATTGTCCGGGTGCGTTTCGTGGCCTCGCGGTTGATGAAGTTCGCGATGGCCTCCCAGCTGGCCTTCATGCCGAGCGGGTCGCCGTAGGACTCGGTGAAGCCGTTCACGAAGTCTACCTCCGAAGCCGTGTCCTTCACCCACAGGATGGCGTAGGCGTCGAACGTTTTCAGGTCGCCTGTGCGGTAATACTCCACTAACTTCTTGATCACTGCGCGCTGGACGTCATTCTCTGCGAATTGTTCCGCCTTCAGGAGCTCGTCCACGATGCGCTCGATGGCCTCGGTGTAGAGTCCGCCGACCTTCCAAACCTTCTCTACCAACTTGCCATCGGCCGTTTTGCTGAGGCGACTGTTCAGGCCGTAGGAGGGCGCTGTGGAGTCGTTCGGCGTGCGCATGGCGGCGTAGAATGCCTCGGCCTCCTTTTGCGTCACGCCACCCTCGTAATAGTTGTTGGCCGAAGCCAGCAGGATGTCGCTGCTGCCGCTCTGCACGGTGCGCTTGGGCATCACTTTCGGGTCGAAGATGACGGGCGTGATCTCCGCCAACCATGCGTCTACCGTTTGGCCTTTGCGCACGGGCACGTGTTTCGGGTCGAGGCTGCGGATGCATTGCGCGAAGTAGTCCGCGGTGAAGCCCGTCGGCTCGAACTTGTCTTCGCCGTAGTGGTGGTGTATGCCGTTGGCTAACCAGACGCGTTTGAGGTAGAGCTCCAATGCTTTGAAGCGGGCGTCGTTGCGGTCGCCGCGATATTCCCGGTGGATGGCCTCTAATGCACGGCGGATGGCCAAGTTGTATCGGCAGTTTTGGTCGAACACGATGTCGCGCCCCATCAGTGCCGCCTCGGAGAGGTGGTAGAGAAGTTGCTTCTGCTGCAACGAGAGCGCCTCGAATCCGGGCACTTCGTAGCGCAAGATTTGGATGTCGGCGAAGCGATCTACGGTGTAATCGATCTTCGGTTTCTCGTCGTTAGCCGCCGTTGCATGCATCGCGCCGGCCGAAAGAAGTGATGTTGTCATAAGGAGTAAAACAGACCTTTTCATTGTGATTGATGTATATGTTTTTTCGATTTGGATAGAAGGTGAAGAGGGTGTGAGAAGCGGGGCGTCGACCCAAAAAGAGGGAGCGAACGCCTGGTTTCGACGGCCGCTCCCTGCTTCCTGTTAAGAATGAAAATGTGTAGTCCGTGCGGGGAGGTTCAAGCCAACGCGTCCATTGGCTCATCCTTCCCTTCCCAACCTAAGGCGCTGGCGCCGAGCACGGCTGCGTCGCTCTCTTTGAGCTGCGAGAACAGCAATCGCGTCTTGCCTTGGAACACCTTCAGCATGTGTGCCTCCATCGACCGTTTGACCGGCTCCATGATCAGGTCGCCAGCCTTAGCCAACCCTCCGAACAGGATGATCGCCTCCGGGCTCGAGAAGACCACGAAATTGGCAAACGCCTCGCCCAGTATCTCGCCCGTCACATCGAAGATTTCGATCGACAGTTTGTCGCCCTGCTTGGCCGCGTCAAACACATCCTTCGATGTGATCTTATCCGGATCCAGCGCCCGCAGCAGGCTCTTGTCCGTGCGCTTTGTCAGGAACTCGCGCGCTGTCCGTACCACGCCCGTAGCTGACGAGTAGGTTTCCAAGCAACCGTAACGCCCGCAGCCACACAGCCGGCCATTCTCGCGTCGCACCGTCGTGTGTCCCAGTTCGCCGGCGAAGCCGTCGTGGCCGTACACCAAATTGCCGCCGCAGACGATGCCGCTACCTACGCCTGTGCCGAGCGTGATGACGATAAAGTCTTTCAGGCCGCGCGCTGCGCCGTAAGTCATTTCGCCGATGGCCGCTGCGTTGGCGTCGTTGGTGAGCGTCACGGGGATGCCGCCCGTGCGATCGCTGATGAGTTGTGCCAGGGGCACTTTGCCCTTCCACGGCAGGTTGGCGGCAAACTCGATGCAGCCATTGAAATAATTGCCATTCGGCGCGCCTACGCCGATGCCTTTGATCTTCTCTCGTCCACCGGCTGCACGAATCACGGTCTGCAGCCCTTCGCCCAAGGCGCGGACATAGTCATTCACATCTTCATACTGTCCGGTTTTGATCGAACCGTTATACAGCACATTGCCTCGCGTATCGACGACTCCGAAGACGGTGTTCGTCCCGCCAATATCTATCCCGATTACAAACGGCTTATCCATGAGATACCTGTTATTTTATGTGTGATACATTGTGTTGATTATGTGTGGACAAAGATAGAGACGAAAAAAAATCCCGGCGCTTTCGCGTCGGGATCTTCCAAATGCCTGTGAGAACTTCCCCTCGGAGGGGGAGGAGAGGCGCGTGAATTACTTCACTTCCTGCTTGGACTTGTCGCACTGCTTGCCGTCCTTTTTGGTGCAGTGCTTGCCGTCCTTCTTGTCGCACTGCTTGCCGTCTTTTTTGGCGCAGTGCTTATCGCTCTTCTTATCGCAGTGTTTCTTCTCCTTGTCCTTGCAGCAGCTCTTCTGCTCGGTCTGCTGACCTTCCTTTTTCACGTCCTGTGCGCCGGCCGAAAGGGCAACGCCGAACGTCATGGCAGCTGCAATGGCTGCGCTTAAAATCATTCTTTTCATTTCTCGGTTGCTTTAAATTGAATCGCCGGCAAAGGAATGTCTTTTTGCACCTCCGCTCTGCTGCGTCGGCTGGCCGATTAATGATATTTGGGTGAAAGGCCTCCCATTTTGCCTTTTTTGGAGCCCATCCCGCGCTTCGTCGGCGCCGTGCCTTAACAAAACTTTCCGCCTCCCTCTGGCTTTTCTGCTTCCGCGCTCACTTTTTGCCCGAATGTATGGAGAGAACGGCTTGAGCGACATTCCGAGGTTCGGACAGCCGAAGCAGACATGCTTTAGTGCCTCTCCGAGATTCGGGTCGTCGGGATCGACATGCTTTAGCGACTATTCCAGCCTTTGGCGACTGGTCTCAACGCGCTTTACTATTGTCTAATGCCTCTGTTTTATTTATAAACAGGCTATCGAAAAACTTTTTCCTACTGTTTTGATTATGGACGAGAAATCTAAAGTGATTTTTCTTTTGTTTTGTTTGTGGTCATAGGTAATGATGGTTTATTGGTGTTGTTTATGATGTAAACAGGCTGTCTAAACTGTTTGATATATTGTTTATGATTGAAACGCTGTGGGATGATTCTTGGATAGTCTGTTTTTGTTATAAACAGGGTTGTAGGAGATTTATAGATACTGTTTATGATAAAAAAGCAGTGTATAAGAATTTAGACCTTAGATTTAGGTCATAAATAGCCTTGTAAATCTTTTGGATCTAAGATTTAGAAGAAAAACAGTGGCTAAATATGTTTCTATTCTCTGTTTATAAAAGAGATAATAGATGATAGCTTTTTGAGTAACTGTTTATAATCGAAATAATGGGTGGAAGTTTTTCTACAGCCTGTTTATGAATAAAACAGAGGCAGTAGATGGTAGTAAAGTGCGTTGAGGCTGGTAGACAAGAGTTAGAATAGTCGCTAAAGCATGTCGATCCCGACGAGCCGAATCTCGGAGGGGGGCTAAAGCATGTCTGCTTCGGCTGTCCGAACCTCGGAATGTCGCTAAAGCGCGTTGAGGCGGTGTTTCGGGCTGTAAAGAGGTTTTGGAGGCCGTTTGCGCGAGGTTTTCGGGCGCCCTACTTTTGCGCGCAAAACACAAGGATTGAATCATGTTTGAAAACTTAAGTGACAGATTAGAACGCTCCTTCAAGCTGCTGAAGGGCGAAGGGAAGATCACAGAACTGAACGTCGCCGAGACGCTCAAGGACGTTCGACGCGCACTCTTAGACGCGGACGTGAACTATAAAGTGGCCAAGCAATTCACCGACACGGTGAAGGCTAAAGCAATGGGCCAAAACGTGCTCACAGCACTCAAACCGAACCAGGTGATGGTGAAAATCGTGCACGACGAACTGGCAACGCTCATGGGCGCGTCGGCCTCGGAGTTGGTGCTGAAAGGGCAACCCGCCGTCATCCTCATGGCCGGTTTGCAGGGCTCGGGTAAGACCACCTTCTCGGGCAAGCTGGCCGGGCTGCTCCGCGGCAAGAAGGGGCGCAAACCGCTGCTCGCCGCTTGCGACGTCTACCGACCTGCGGCCATCGATCAGCTGCACGTCTTGGGCGAACAGCTCGGCGTGCCCGTTTACTCCGAACGCGAGAACAAGAATCCGGTGGAGATCGCGCAGCACGCCATCGCCGAGGCTCGCCGCACGGGGCGCGACTTAGTGATCATCGACACGGCCGGCCGACTGGCGGTCGACGAACAGATGATGCAGGAGATCGCCGCCATCAAGCAAGCCATCAACCCGGACGAGACGCTCTTCGTGGTCGACTCGATGACGGGGCAGGACGCCGTCAACACGGCCAAGGAATTCAACGAGCGACTCGACTTTTCGGGCGTGGTGCTCACCAAGCTCGACGGTGACACCCGTGGCGGTGCGGCGCTCTCGATCCGCACGGTAGTCGACAAGCCGATCAAGTTCATCGGCACGGGCGAGAAGATGGAGGCGCTCGACGTGTTCCACCCCGAACGTATGGCCGACCGCATCCTCGGCATGGGCGACGTCGTCTCCCTCGTGGAGCGCGCCCAAGAGCAGTATGACGAGGCCGAGGCGCGACGCTTGCAGAAGAAGTTGGCGAAGAATCAATTCGACTTTAACGACTTCCTCGGCCAAATCCAGCAGATCAAACGCATGGGTAACCTCAAGGATCTCGCCGCGATGATCCCAGGCGTGGGCAAGGCGCTGAAGGATGTCGACATCGACGAGAACGCATTCAAGAGCATCGAAGCAATCATCTACTCCATGACGCCGCAGGAGCGCACGAACCCGTCTATCCTGAACGGTTCGCGCCGTCAGCGCATCGCCGCCGGCAGCGGCACTTCGGTGCAGGAGGTGAACAAGCTGCTCAAGCAGTTCGACGAGACGCGCAAAATGATGCGTATGGTGACGACCGCTAAGCCGGGCAGCCGCATGTCGCTGCCTTTCCGCAGAAAATAAATTGGGTAATCATTCAACACATATAGATAATGGAAGAACACAGCTATCAACTGATCGACGGCAAGGCCGTGGCAGAGCGCGTCAAGAAAGAATTGGCCGCTGAGGTGGAAAAGATGAAACAGAGCGGAGCCAAGGCGCCGCATCTGGTTGCCATATTGGTAGGGCACGATGGCGGAAGCGAAGCCTACGTGGCCAACAAGGTGAAGAACTGCGAAGAGATCGGCCTCCGCTCCTCGCTTGTCCGCTTCGATGAGGACGTGACGGAGCAAGCGCTGCTTGACAAGGTGAACGAACTGAATGCAGACGACGACGTGGACGGGCTGATCGTGCAGATGCCCCTGCCGAAGCACATCTCCTCGCAGCGCGTCATCGAGGCCATCGACTATCGCAAAGACGTGGACGGCTTCCACCCGATCAACGTCGGACGCATGTCCATCGGCCTGCCGTGCTTCAAGCCGGCCACGCCCGCAGGCATCATCGAGTTGCTCCGCCACTACGAGATCCCCACGAAGGGCAAGCATTGCGTCATCTTAGGTCGAAGCAACATCGTCGGCAAACCGATGGCGATGCTGCTGATGCAGAAGGATTACCCGGGCGATTGCACCGTGACGGTTTGCCACAGCCGCTCGGAGAACTTGCGCGAGATGTGCCTCAGCGCAGACATCATCATCGCAGCCCTCGGCGTGCCGGAGTTCCTGAAGGCCGATATGGTGAGAGAAGGCGCCGTAGTGATCGACGTGGGCACGACGCGCGTGCCGAGCAGCGTCACCAAGAGCGGCTACCGACTGATGGGTGACGTGGCTTTTCACGAGGTCGCGCCCAAGTGCAGCCACATCACGCCCGTGCCCGGTGGCGTAGGCCCGATGACGATCATCTCGCTCATGCGCAACACCATTCTTTCGGGCCAAAAAGCAGTTTATCACAACGAATAATTCTGACGGAGGAGAAAGAGATTTATGGGAAAGATTTTAGTGATCGGCGCCGGCGGTGTGAGCACCGTGGCGGTGAAGAAAATGGCGATGAATGCCGACGTGTTTACTGACATCATGTTGGCCAGCCGCACGAAGAGCAAGTGCGATCGCATAGCAGAAGACATTAAGAACGTGAGCGTCCGCACGGCGCAAGTCGATGCCGACAACGAGGACGAATTGGTGCGCCTCTTCGAGGACTTCCGTCCCGAGTTAGTCGTCAACCTCGCCCTGCCTTATCAGGATCTCCACATCATGAACGCCTGCCTCAAGTACGGCGTCAGCTATCTTGACACAGCCAACTATGAGCCGCTCGACGAAGCCAAGTACGAATACAGTTGGCAGTGGGCCTACAAGGATCGCTTCCGCGATGCCGGCCTGACCGCCATCCTCGGTTGCGGCTTCGACCCCGGTGTGACGGGCGTCTTCACAGCCTACGCCGCCAAGCATCACTTCGACGAGCTCCACACGCTCGACATCGTCGACTGCAACGCCGGCGATCACCACAAGGCCTTCGCCACCAACTTCAACCCCGAGATCAACATCCGCGAAATCACCCAAAAGGGTCGCTATTTCGAGGACGGCAAGTGGCACGAGACAGAGCCGCTCTCCGTACACCAGGCGCTGAACTACCCGAACGTTGGGCCGCGCGAGTCGTACCTCATGTATCACGAAGAGCTGGAGAGCCTCGTCAAGAACTACCCTACGCTGCGCCGCGCGCGCTTCTGGATGACCTTCGGCCAGGAATACCTGACCCACCTGCGCGTGATGCAAAACATCGGCATGACGAGCATCAAGCCGATCCTCTACAAAGGCGTGGAGATCGTGCCCATCCAGTTCCTCAAGGCCGTCCTGCCCGATCCCGGCGAGCTGGGAGAGAACTACACAGGCGAGACGTCGATCGGCTGCCGCATCCGCGGGTTGAAGGACGGTCGCGAGCAGACGTACTACGTCTACAACAACTGCAGCCACCGCGCCGCCTACGAGGAGACCGGTGCGCAGGGCGTGAGCTACACCACGGGCGTGCCCGCCATGATCGGTGCCAAGATGTTCCTCGAGGGGCTGTGGCGTCGGCCAGGCGTATGGAACGTGGAGGAGTTCGACCCCGATCCCTTCATGCAGGAACTCAACGTGCAGGGCTTGCCGTGGCACGAGATCTTCGGTGGCGATTTAGAACTGTAATCCCCCTATGGCAATACAAATAGGTGATCGCGTCCCCGACCTGCTCGGGACGGATCAGGACGGAAATGAAGTGCGCATGAGCGACTATCGCGGTCGCCGCGTCGCACTTTATTTCTATCCCAAGGACAACACCAGCGGATGCACAGCCCAGGCCTGCAGCCTGCGCGACGGCTACGCTGACTTGCAAGCGGCCGGTTACGACGTGATCGGCGTCAGCAAAGACAGCGCCCGCTCGCACCGCGGATTCATCGAAAAGCAAAGCCTGCCCTTCCGGCTCATCGCCGACACAGACACCACGCTGCAGCAACAGTTCGGCGTCTGGGCAGAGAAGAAGCTCTACGGACGCACCTACATGGGCACCCTCCGCCAGACGTTCCTCATCAACGGTGAGGGCGTGGTGGAGCGCGTGATCGAACGTGTGAACACGAAGGATCATGCTCGGCAGATCCTCTCGTCCGAGGAATAAACCCCACATAGATTTAAGAGAGAATATTTATGGCAAAAGAGAAAAAGGATGCCGCAGCGGGCGGGTCGGACAAGCTGTCGGCCCTGAAGGCGGCAATGGAAAAGATAGAGAAGAACTTCGGTAAGGGTTCGATCATGGCGCTGGGAGACCGGCAGGTGGAGGAGAACATCGAGGTGATCCCCACCGGATCCGTTGGCTTGAACGCCGCGTTAGGTGTTGGGGGCGTACCCCGCGGACGCGTAGTGGAGATTTTTGGCCCCGAATCGTCCGGTAAAACCACCATCGCCCTGCACATGATTGCCGAGGCACAGAAGGGGGGCGGCATCGCTGCCTTCATCGACGCCGAGCACGCCTTCGACAGCATCTACGCCAAGAAGTTGGGCGTTGACACGGATCACCTGCTCATCTCGCAACCCGACAACGGTGAACAGGCGCTCGAGATCGCCGAGCAACTGATCCGTTCGGCTGCGGTGGACATCATCGTCATCGACTCTGTGGCCGCCCTCACGCCCAAGTCTGAGCTGGAGGGAAACATGGGAGAGAGCCAAATGGGCTTGCAGGCGAGGCTCATGTCGCAGGCACTGCGCAAGATGACGGGCGCCATCAGCAAGACGCGCACCGTCTGCGTCTTTATCAACCAATTGCGTGAGAAGATCGGCGCACCGTCGTATGGCAGTGGTCCGCCCGAAACGACCACCGGTGGCAACGCCCTGAAGTTCTACGCTTCCGTTCGCTTAGACATCCGTCGCAGCACGCCGATCAAGGAAGGCGATGTCATCATCGGCAACCTCACGCGTGTCAAGGTGGTCAAGAACAAGGTGGCGCCGCCCTTCCGCAAGGCGGAGTTCGACATGATCTACGGCGAGGGCATCTCCCACACCGGCGAGATTGTCGACATGGGCGTCGACTTGGGACTGATCGCCAAGAATGGTTCATGGTTCAACTTCGGAGAGATACGCCTCGGTCAAGGTCGCGAGGCGGCTAAGCAGTTCTTCAAGGAGAACCCTGAGGCCGCCGCCGATTTGGAGGCGAAGATCGCTGAGAAGATGAAGGATCAATAACTAAAGAAGGGGAGCCGTACCACCGTGGCTTTATCTGAGAAAGAGATCTACCGCGCACTCTGCCGCACGGAAGTCGGCATCCCCCTCTTCTCTCGCGACTGGTGGCTCGACGCCGCCTGCGGGGCAGATCGGTGGGACGCGTTGGTCGTCGAAGAGCGCGGACGCATTGTGGCTGCTATGCCGCTCTACACGCCCCTCGCTGGCGTTGTTACTATGCCTTGCTATACGCAGACGATGGGTCCGTGGATTGCCCCACTTGCCGCCGACACCAAGTACGCTTCCGCGCTGGTTCGCCGGCAGGAACTCATGACGCAGCTATTGGAGCGGGTCGACGGCCACCGCTTCTTCCTGCAAAACTTCCATCACGCCATCACCGACTGGCTACCCTTTTATTGGGCCGGCTACACGCAGACTACTCGCTACACCTACCTCCTGCACACCATCAGTGACATCGATGCGATACAGGAGCGGATGAGCCAAAACATCCGCCGCAACCTTGTCAAGGCGCGTGACCGACACGGCATCACCGTCCGCACCGGCCTCTCCACCGACGCCCTCCTCACCGTGCAGGAGCAGACGTTTGAACGGCAGGGCATCACCAACAAACAAGACTCGCAAGTGCTGCGCCGACTTGTTGAGGCGGCACGCAGCCGCGGCCAAGGCGAAATCTTCGGCGGTTACGATGCCGAGGGGCGACTGCATGCGGCCGTCTTCGTCGTTTGGCAACCGAGCGGCGCCAGCTATATCGCCGGCGGCAGTCATCCCGAGTGGCGTCGGTCGGGCGCGCATGCACTCACACTTTGGGAAGCCATTCTTCATGCCGCACAGTTCACCGATACGTTTGACTTAGAAGGCTCCATGCTGCGTGGCGTAGAGCGCTTCTTTCGCGAGTTTGGTGGTGTGCAGACCCCCTACTTCTGCATCCGTCGCGGGCGGCTCAGCCTGTTGGATAGGGCGCGGATGAAACTGATGAATAAAGGCAAGTAAATGGACGAGACACAAGCCTATCTCCTTCGCTTCCTCTTAGGCGACGGCGTCTCCGAGTCCGTCTGCCGACAAATCGGCTATACCGCCGACGAGTGCACCTTCAGCACCTATCGCCTCGTTATTATCCCCTCCGGATTCTTCGACGCCGACGTCTACGGCACACCCCGCTCGCTGCCTGCACTTCCCTTGCCCACACTTGCGGAGGGCGATCCCCTGCCCGTCTTGTTCGGTCGTCCAGAGATTGCGCGCCGTGGCCACACTGTCATCGTGCACGCTGACCTTATCGCTGGTGCTTACTTCCTGCTTAGCCGCTACGAGGAATGGATGCGTCCCGATGTTCGTGACGTGCACGGGCGCTTTCCCGGAGGCGAGTCGTTGCCCCATCGCGCCGGCTTCCTCCACCGTCCGATTATCGATGCCTACGGCCGACTGCTGCGGCATTTGTTACGCGAAGCCGGAGGCCAAGTCCCCGAACCGCCTGCTGGGTTCCGACAAATCAATCTCACACACGACGTCGACGCACCTTTCTTCTGCCGCACGTGGCGCAGTATCGCTCGCGAGACACTCCGAGGAAACTTTGTTGGGGCGTGGCGCGGTCGCTTCGGCCGACTTGAGGACGACCCTTATTACACCTTTCCGTGGATGCTCACGCAGGACGATCGCATGCGTACGATCTTCGGCACCGACCGTTGCCATCCCATCCTCTTCTTCCGCGCAGGTGGGCGCGACACGGAAGACCGACCGCATTACGATTTGCAGAGCAAGGACATTCGCGCCTTACTCGACCTCTGCCGTGCATACCGCGCAGAGATCGGTCTGCACGCCAGCTACGAGGCGGGACGAAGACCTGAGCTGATCGCCTCCGAAAAGCAAATCCTTGAGGCGGCCATCGGTCAGGCTGTCACGCTGAATCGGCATCACTTCCTTGCGCTCCGTGAGCCCGCAGACATGGAAGCTCTTGAGGCAGCCGGCATCACAGACGACTATACGATGGGCTACGCTGATCAGGTCGGTTTCCGACTTGGAACCGCGCGCCCTGTCCGCTGCATTCACCCGGCTACGCGTCGCCTCTCGCGCACACTCACCCTGCACCCATTGACCGTCATGGAGTGCACCCTCTCCGCCACGCGTTACATGCATTTGGACGAATCGGACGCCCTCCGCCTCACCCTCGACTTAGCTAAAGAGACGCATCGCGTCGGCGGTGAGCTGACCCTACTTTGGCACAACACCTCGGCCGCACCGCGCACGGGCTATCTGAGAAATTTGTACAGCAAAGTCCTCTACCTGCTGGCCCAAGAGGCCACCCATGATTAGGCCAGTGCGCAGACTGCGTGCGGGCGTTGCACAAAGCGATAAGGCTGTCACTGAGTCGGCACGACCCGTGCGCCGGAAAAATTTCTTCTTGTGCAGTAAGAAACCGCCTCTATCTTTGCGGCCAATTAATACAAAATGTAGGTATATGAGTCGATTTTACGCATACGGATATTTTTTCTTTTACGTCGCAAACGAGGTAAAGGCAGGATCTTACGTATGTCATCAGTAAAGGAGACCAGGTTAAACAATGATTTGAGATAGAGAAATCCTGCCATGCGAATGGCGGGATTTTTTGTTTTCAGGTAGTCCCCTTTTCGCAGGAAGGGAAAAACGAATGAGGAAAACGGAATGAATAAGAAAGTAGCCATACAAGGCATAGCGGGCTCGTATCACGACGTGGCGGCGCAACGCTATTTTCAAGATGAGACGGTCGAGCCCGTAGCGTGCGACACGTTTCGGGATGTGATCGCAGAGGTGGCCGCCGGCACGGTTGGCATGATGGCGATCGAAAATACGATAGCAGGCAGCCTGCTGCAAAACCACGAATTGATTCGCGAGGGTGGTTGCCGCATCGTGGGTGAGTACAAACTGAGGATTATGCACTCGTTTGCAGCGCTGCCGGGTACGCGTTTAGAGGACGTGACCGAGGTCAACTCGCATCCGATAGCGCTGATGCAATGCCGCGACTTTTTGGACACGCTGCCGAATGCCAAACTCGTGGAGTGTGACGATACCGCCGGCAGTGCACGATGGGTGGCCGAGGAACAGATGCGTGGTCACGGCGTGATTTGCGCCCGGCGCGCGGCTGAGATGTACGGGCTTGAAGTGCTGGCGGAAGGTGTGGAAACGAATAAGCGCAACTATACGCGCTTCTTAGTTATCGCGCGGCCCGATTTGGCCGATCGCATGCAGGAGGGGACGACTCCAAACAAGGCGTCACTCGTGTTCGCCCTGCCGCACACCTCGGGAAGCCTATCGAAAGTGCTGACTATCCTCTCGTTTTACGACATGAACCTATCCAAGATTCAGTCGCTTCCCATCATTGGGCGCGAATGGGAATACTTGTTTTACGTCAACCTCACCTTCGAGGACTACACGCGCTATCGGCAGGCCTTAGAGGCCATTATGCCGCTTACGAACGACTTAAAAATATTGGGTGAATATGAACAAGGACAACAAAGCATTTGAAGTGCGGCCGGCTGACCGCGTCAGCACCGTACAGGAGTACTATTTCTCCAAGAAACTCAAGCAGGTGGCGGAGATGAACGCCGCAGGTCGGCGGGTGATTAGTCTCGGCATCGGGAGCCCTGATCTGCCCCCGTCGGAGGTGGCGATAGAGACATTTAAGCGCGAAGTGGAACGCGCCGACGTACATGGATACCAACCGTACACGGGTCGCAAAGAGTTGCGCGAAGGGTATGCCGCGTGGTACAGCCGTTGGTATGGCGTGGCGGTCGATCCCGCACGCGAGGTGCTGCCACTGATCGGATCGAAGGAGGGCATCCTCCATATCTCGATGGCCTTCCTCAACCCCGGCGATGGGGTGCTGCTGCCTAACCCCGGCTATCCCACTTATAGTTCGGTCAGCCGGTTAGTGGGCGCAGATCCGGTGTCGTACACGTTGGAGGCATCGCGCGGCTGGCAGCCTGACTTTGAGGCGCTGGAACGGTTAGTGTCCGAGCGCGAGGCGGCGGGGCTGGCGCCGATCAAGCTGATGTGGGCCAATTACCCCAACATGCCCACCGGCGCGGACGCTACAGACGAACTGCTGGAGCGCTTAGTGGACTTCGGCCGGCGACACAGCATCATCATTTGCCACGACAACCCGTACAGTTTTATACTTAATGACCACCCACGCAGCATCCTCGCTGTGCCGGGAGCCAAGCAAGTGTGCATCGAGCTGAACTCAATGAGTAAGGCGCACAATATGCCCGGCTGGCGGATGGCCATGCTCACGTCCAACGCACAATTCGTGGAGTGGATACTCCGGGTAAAAAGCAATGTGGACTCGGGGCAATTTTGGCCCATGCAGTCGGCGGTGGTCGAGGCGTTGCAGGCCACACGTGCGTGGTACGACGGGATGAATGCCATCTACCGTAGCCGGCGCGAATGGGCTGGGAAGATCATGGATGCGCTTGGCTGTCGGTACGACCGCGGGCAGGTAGGCCTCTTCCTGTGGGGCGAGATCCCGGCTGCGGAGGCGAGCGGCGAGGCCTTGGCCGACCGTGTGCTGCAGGAGGCGAATGTGTTCATCACGCCCGGATTCATCTTTGGATCCGCCGGCGATCGCTACGTGCGCATCTCGCTCTGCTGCCCCGAGCAGACACTGAAGGAGGCGTTAGAAAGAGTGAAGAAATTATAGGGGAAAACGAATCACACATACACACACAGATACACAAGACAATGAGTAACAAGAAGGAAAATTTGGATTTGCAATCCATCTTATTGCCAGGGATTGAAGAGAAACGTCCGTTGGTAATTGCCGGTCCGTGCAGTGCGGAGACCGAGGAACAAGTGATGACTACGGCGGCTGCTTTGGCCGCGATGGGCGTGAAGATCTTTCGCGCGGGGATCTGGAAGCCGCGCACTCGCCCGGGAGGTTTCGAGGGCGTGGGTGCGCCGGGGCTGAAGTGGCTGAAACGCGTGAAGGAGGAGACGGGCATGTACGTGGCTACTGAGGTGGCTACGCGCGACCATGTGTTCGAGGCGCTCAAGGCGGGCGTCGATGTGCTCTGGATTGGTGCGCGCACGGCGGTCAACCCTTTCGCCATGCAGGATGTAGCCGATGCGCTTTCAGGAGTGGACATCCCTGTATTGATTAAGAATCCCGTGAACCCGGACTTAGAGCTATGGATCGGCGCGATCCAACGCATCTACGGTGCGGGCATCCGACGCATAGGTGTTATTCATCGCGGGTTCAGTTCATACGACAAGAAACTCTATCGGAACATCCCGCTCTGGCACATACCGATAGAGCTGCGCAGACGGATTCCCAATTTGCCCATCATCTGCGATCCGAGCCACATCGGCGGCAAGCGGGAGCTCATTGCATCGCTCAGCCAGCAGGCGATGGATTTGAACTTCGATGGACTGATCATAGAGTCGCACTGTTCGCCCGACGATGCCTGGAGCGATGCGGCCCAGCAAATCACTCCTGAGGTGCTGGACTATGTGCTGAACTTGCTCGTCATTCGCGATGCGACGCAGAGCACGGAGAGCCTGTCCGCCTTGCGCCGCCAAATCGACGGCGTGGACGAGCAGCTGCTGGAGTTGTTAGCCAAACGCATGCGCATATCGCGCGAGATCGGCCTCTACAAAAAGGAGCACAACATGCCTATCCTGCAATCGCCGCGATACGGAGAAATTCTTGAGAATCGCGCGAAAGCGGGCGCCGCGATGGATCTGAATCCTGAGTTTGTGCAGGCCATCTTGAAGAATATCCACGAGGAGTCTGTGCGCCAGCAGATGATCATCATGAACGACGGCGACGACAAAGCCGTGAAGCCATGAGGATTCTCATCTTAGGTGCTGGTCGGATGGGTTCGTTCTTCTCCGACCTGCTGAGCTTCGACCATGAGGTGGCCGTCTTGGAGAGCGATCCGCGCCGGATGCGCTTCATCTATAATGCGCAGCGCATGTCTTCACCGGACGAGATTGATGCGTTCGCTCCGGAGTTAGTGATCAACTGCGTGACCCTCAGCCGAACGATCGAAGCCTTCGATGCTGTGCTGCCTCACCTCAAGCCTTACTGCATTGTGTCGGACATTGCGTCGGTGAAGACGGGCTTGGCGGAGTATTACGCTGGCTGCGGGTTCCCCTATGTGTCCACGCATCCGATGTTTGGACCCACCTTCGCGAACCTCGGCAACCTGATGAACGAAAATGCGATCATCATTTCCGAAGGTGATCACTTAGGGCGCATCTTCTTTAAAGACCTATACGGCCGGCTGAAGCTCAACATCTTCGAGTACACTTTCGATGATCACGACCGGGTGGTGGCCCAGTCCCTGGGCATACCGTTTGCTTCGACGTTCGTCTTTGTGGCTACAATGGAGCATCAGGACGCGCCCGGAACGACCTTCCGCCGACATATGAAGATTGCTCGTGGGGTGCTCTCTGAGGATGACTATCTGCTGACGGAGATCCTCTTTAATCCCCGCACGCCGGGACAGATAGAACGCATCCGTGAGGAGTTGGCCGAGCTGCAACGTATCATCGATCGGCACGACGCGCCGGCCATGCGGGAGTATCTCGGCAAGTTGCGCAAACGCATTGAGTGAGGCGAGGCGTGAGGCGG
>ERZ772917.804-NODE-804-length-20756-cov-9.268586_pt1 | contig 20756 bp, 14 predicted proteins | sample MGYA00511187_ERZ772917 | MGnify/ENA primary metagenome ERZ772917 (study PRJEB29015, sample SAMEA2737925) | human oral metagenome | biome: human oral; feature: human-associated habitat; material: dental | place: China | collected 2012 ...
GGAATGCCCATCCTGGAGAGCATGTCCGTCGTCTCCTTGACGTTCCGGGCCCCGACGGCAAGGAAATCCGTCTGCGCGCCGGGCAGGGCGAACATCTGGGCGCCGCCGGCGATCTTCGCCTTCATGCGGGACTTGGAGGCCCCCTTCTTGATCATCTCGTCCAGAAGGGCGGGCACCGCCGTATCCGCGAACTTCCCCACCTTCTCCAGCGACTTGGCCCCCCGGCTGTCGGGGAGCATGATATGCACCATCCCCGCGATCTTCGCCGTGGTATCGAAGATCACCAGCCCGATGCAGGAGCCCAATCCCAGGGTGATCAGCTTTGCAGGCGCGCTGGCAACCACCAGGTCGGCCATCCCCACGTGAAAGGAATTCGTTGCCATAGCTACAGCACCTGCAGCTTTCTCAGCAGAAGCTCCAGGGCATCGGGGTCCGGCAGCATGATGATGTTTCCAGACCCGGCGGCGCCGTCCGCCCCCTCGACGCGGAGCTCCGTGTTCACCACCAGGGCCATCTCGCCCATCTGCCCGAAGATCGAGGCCACGACGTCGAGGATCGAGGACAGCATGTCGTGCGCGACGCCCGGGACGGAGATCTGGTGTTCCGTCCCGATGAGGAGGTTGATCGCGTTGAGGAAGGAGCTCAGGATGATGTTGCCGACCTCCGTCAGAGCGCTGTCGCTGATCTCCTGCGGAAGGTCCGGCGGGACGGCGTCCCCGAACTGCTGCCTCAGCAGAAGGTCCACCATCATCCTGGCGTCCTCTTCCTTCTGGATGAAGATCAGGCTGCACCCGAAATCCCCGAGGGAACGGACGAAGACGGCGGCGATGAGCTCCGTCGGGTCCCCGTAATGCCCGGCCAGCTCGTAGATCGATACGAGCTCCGCCTTCGGGACGTCCATGTCGATCATGCGTCCCAGGAGCTTGGACAGCGCGGTCGCCGCGTTGCCCGTCCCGATGTTGCCGACCTCCCGAATGGCATCCAGCTGCAGATAATTGAATGAGCTCAGATCAAGCATGCGCTACCTACCCCTTGGTCGAGTAAAAGGACGCCACGTCCAGAATCAGCGCCACGTTGCCGTCGCCGAGGATCGTCCCGCCCGTGATCCCCTTGATCTTGGAGAGGAACCGCCCCAAGGACTTGATGACGATCTCCTGCTGACCGATCAGCTCGTTCACGATAAAGCCGATCTTGCTCTTGCCGATCTTGACCACGACGACGGGATACTCGTCGCGCTCCGTGTCGTCCATCTCGGTCTCCAGGACTTTCCCCAGGTCGCTGAGCGACAGGACCTCGCCCCTCAGAAGCGTGGCGGGGGCCCCGTGCACCGTCTTGATGTTCTCCTTCTTGACGAGGATGGTCTCCTCCACGTTCTCCAGCGAGATGGCGTAGGTCTCGTTCCCCACCTTGATGAGCAGCGAGAGCACGATGGCGAGCGTCAGGGGCAGGCGGACGTAGACCCGCGTCCCCTGCCCCAGCTTGGAGACGAGGTCCAGCTGCCCTCCCAGGGCCTCGACCTTCGACTTTACGGCGTCCATCCCAACCCCGCGCCCCGAGATGTCGGTCACGGCCTTCGCCATGCTGAACCCCGGGATCAGGACCAGCTGCACGGCCTCCTCGTCGGTCATCGCGGCGGCTTCCTCCTCCGTGATGAACCCCCGCTCCACCGCCTTCTGTTTGACCTTCTCGGCGTTGATGCCCGCACCGTCGTCGGACACCTCGATGATGACGCCGCTGCCCTCCTGATAGGCCGAGATCTTCAGGATTCCCTTCTCGGGCTTGCCGACGGCGCGCCGGTCCTCGCGCCGCTCGATGCCGTGGTCCAGGGAGTTGCGGATCAGGTGCACCATGGGGTCGCCGATCTCGTCGATCACGGTGCGGTCCAGCTCCGTATCCTGCCCCTCCAGGACCAGCTCGATGTCCTTGCCGAGCGTCTTCGACAGGTCGCGGATCAGACGCGGGAAGCGATCGAAGGTGAAGGAGACCGGGACCATGCGCAGCTTGGTCACCAGCTCCTGGATGTCGCCCGAGATGCGCCCCAGCTGGGAAAGGGGCTCGTCGAACTCTCGAAGGCGGGCCTCCTGGACCAGGCGCTCGATCCGGGCGCGCCCGATCACCAGCTCGCCGACCAGGTTCATGAGCTTGTCCAGGCGTCCGATATCCACGCGCACCGTCTGGCTCGCCTTCTTGACGCCGTCCGCCTTGGCGGCGGCGGGAGCGGCAGGTTTCGCCGCAGCAGCCGGCGCCGCGGGCTTCTCGGGCTCAGCCTTTGCGGGGGCCGCGCCTTCGGCCAAAGCGGCGGGGGCGGCCGGGGCCGGCGCGGCAGGCGCCGCAGGCTGAGCGGGGGCGGCCTTCATCTCGCTCAGCTCCACGGATGCGACGTCGCTGATCTTGAGCGCCGCCTGGCGGATATCCTCCGGGGGCAGGGAGGAACCGACATAGACCGAGAACTCCATGTCGAACTCCTCGTTCTCCAGGGCCTCGACCGGCGGCTCGGTCTTGATGATGTCCCCCATCTCCTCGAGGCGGTTGACCACCATATAGGAGCGCGCCGCCTTGAGCAGGCAGGTCTCGCTCAGGGTGACGCGGAGCTTGTACACGTTCATCCCCAGGCCCTCCGCCTCGGCCACCCACTCCGATTCCTGCTGGGAGAGTCCGTCAACCGGCTTCGCCTCCGGGGCGGGAGCCGCGGCCGCCGGAGCCGCAGGGGCTGCGGGGGCCGGCGCTGCCGGTGCGGGCCCCTGGTTGCGCAGGGCCGCGACCAGGCCGGACACATCGAGGTGGGCGTCGCTCCCGCCGCCGCGGATCGAGTCCACCATGCCCTGTATCGAGTCTAGGGCGGTAAACAACAGGTTCATATCCGAATCGCCAAGGTGGCGGACTCCCTTGCGCGCCTCGTCCAGGCGATCCTCCATCGCGTGGGTCAGCCCCGCCATCTTCTCGAACCCCATTGTCGCCGACATACCCTTCAGCGTGTGGGCGGCCCTGAAGATCTCGTTGATCACGTCCATGTTGACCGTGTCCTTCTCCAGCGCCAGAAGCAGGTCGTCCAGCCTCTGAAGATTGTCGTCCGCCTCGTCGAGAAAGGCCCCCAGGTATTGGCTCATGTCCATATCAGTCATGACTTACCATCCCCAAACTCGTGATTTCCGATCCCGGATAATGTATTTTCAAAGAATCCTCCGCCGGCGTCGACAGGCCCTCGAAAGCGCCGATGAAATCAGCGTTTCCCCTTATCCGCCGACATTCCTGACCAAAGCGCCGGGGATCTCCGGCAGAGGCAGCAGCTCGTCCACCGCCCCCAGCTCCACCGCGGCCCTCGGCATGCCGTAGACCACGCAGGTCTCCCGGGACTCCGCAATGATATGGGCTCCCCTCTCGTGCAGGGCCAGGGCCCCGTCCGCGCCGTCCCGCCCCATCCCCGTCAGGATGACGCCCAGGACGTTTCCGCCAAACTCGTCCAGGACGCTCGAAAACATTATATTCGCAGAGGGCTTGACAGACAACACCGGAGGGGCGTCCGAGAGCTCGCAGAACGTCCCGCCCCCCCTGCGCCGGACCAGCAGGTGGCTTCCGCCCGGGGCGATCGCGACGAGCCCCGGCCGAAGCTCCAGCCTGTCGGCCCCCTCGACGACCGTCAGCCCGCACGCGGCGTCCAGACGTTTGGCAAACAGCTCCGTGAAGCCCTTGGGCATATGCTGCGTCACCACGATGGGGAGCGGGAAGCCGGCCGGGAGCTCGGACAGGAGCTGGTGCAGGGCCACGGGCCCTCCCGTGGAGGCGGCGACCGCCACGATCTCATACCGCCCCCTCGGGCCCGAAGACGCCGAGGGGCGGCGCGCGGGAACAGGTTCCGGACGCGGTTCCGCCGCACGCTCCCCGCGGAGGGACCGGACGCGCGCCATACTGGCCGTGATCACCTTGGAGATCAGTTCGGCCCCGACGACCCGGATGTTCAGGGACGTGGCGCCCGAGGGCTTGCCCACGAAGTCGACGCAGCCCAGCGACAGGGCCTTCATCGTCACCTCGGCCCCCCTCTGCGTCAGGCTGCTGACCATGACGACCGGCATGGGACGGACCCTCATGATCTCCTCGAGGGCGGTGAGCCCGTCCTTCCGGGGCATCTCCACGTCCATCGTGACGACGTCGGGGGACAGGGCCGCGATCTTCTCCAGCCCGTCCTGTCCGTCCCGGGCCGTGCCGACGACCTCGATGCGGGGATCGGAGGACAGGATATCCCCCAGCATTTTCCGCATCAGGGCGGAATCGTCGACGATCAGCACCCTGATCTTCTTCATCTCTGCCATGGCCCGTCACACGCCCCTGGAGCTCAGTTCCTGCTGACGGATAAAAGCGCCCATCAGCTTCTCCGTGAAGGCGGGAAGCCCCTCGTAGGCCATCCCCGCCTCGGCGTCCCCATCCTCATCGACGCTGAACACATTGATCAGGCGGCAGACCAGAAAGAACTCGGAGTCCGCTATGGCCGCCTGCAGAAGGTAACGTCCCCGCTCCCTGAGGTACGGGGCCTCCGTCCTCCGAACCGCAACCCCGACGCCCCCGAGGCTGATGTCCTGCAGCATGATGGGGAACCAGCGGCGCTCCGGCAGAGGGGGCCTCGGCGCCCCATCCTTCTCCTCCGCGCTCTCCCCCCCCGGATCGACCTCCAACAAGAAGGCCTGAGCCCTGATCATGCAGGACACCCTGACGAACATGCGCCTCTGAGTCCTCTCGAGCGGCCCCTTCAGGGCCAGCCACAGAAGGGGAATCCGGGCGTTGATGACGTGACGGACGATCTGGCCCTCGCCCTGATAGAAGTAGCCGCTCGCCTCGATCCGCAGCGTGAGCTCCAGGTTCCGGGACATCGGCAGAAGCGCCCCCTTGAACATGGGGTGCGCGACGCCGAGCAGGGGAAGTCCGTCCCCCGACGAGGACAGATCCTCGAGACGGGAGGCGTAGTTTCCCTTGTAAAGGCCGTCCGCGATGCCCAGCTCCATCCTGGAGCCGATCAATTCCTGAAGAAGGTCCTGCATCTTTATCTGGTCTGCCGACATGATCATTTCTCCATAAAAAAGCCTCGGGACAGGCGCAGAAAGAAGGCCTTCAATCCCCTGGGCGGATACGAGAACCCCCTGCGGACCCCCCAGCGCGCCAAAAGGTCGTCCGCAAGCCTGCGAACGCAGAGCCCCGCGGGGGCCGACGGAAAAAGCCGGTAAAACGGCCTTCTGAGGCGCACCGCCCGACCCACGGCATCGTCCCTCAGCACGTGCCCCAGATAGACCGGCGAGCGCCCCAGAAACTGATGGGACGCCGTCAGGATGCGCCCGGCCACCTCCCGCGCCTCGCCGCCGCTGCCCGCCATGTTGACGACGAGCAGGAGCTCCTTCCCCTCGGGGGAGGCCCCCTCCAGGGACTTGAGGACGCCATAGGCGTCCCGGACCGACGTGGGCTCGGGCGTCGTGACCAGAATCGTCGTATCCGCCGCCAGGGCGAAGGCCAGGACCCCTTTATGGATCCCCGCCCCCGTGTCCAGAATCACGATGTCGGCCCTGTCCTCCAACAGCCCCAGGGAGTCGATGACCCCAGAGAGCTCCGTATCGTCCAGGTCCGCCAGGTCCTTCAGCCCGGATCCCCCCGGCAGGATCTCCACATTCTCCTCCAGGGACACGACGACCTCGTCGAGACGCCTGCTGCCGTCGACGACATGGGACAGGTTGAACCGGCCGCCGATTCCACAGAGAAGGTCGATGTTCGCCATCCCCAGGTCCGCGTCCAGCAGGACGACCCTGTTTCCGCTGTCGGCCAGGGCGCAGGTCAGGGCGAGCGCCAGATTGCTCTTGCCCACGCCCCCCTTGCCGCTGAGGACCGCGACCGTCCTGGGCCCGTTCCCGCAGTGCCGACGAACCTCCTGACGCCGGGCCTCGACCAGGCGCCGAAGGTCTCCGGCCTGATCCGACGGGGCAGGGTTCATGCCATCCGCCGCTCGCGGTCCGACGACATCAAAAGGTCCGCGATCCGCTTGCCCGACGCCGTCTCGATATCGTTCGGGACGTTCTGCCCGGCCGTGAGGAAGGAGACGGGGCGCCCCAGTGTCTGCTGCACGCTGAACACGGCCCCGCAGCTGACCGTCTCGTCCAGCTTGGTGAAGATCAGATGAGAGACCGGGATATCCGGGATATGCTCCACGACGTCCATCATGTCCCCGTACTTCATGTTGGCAGCAAGGACGAGGTGCACCGCGTCGGGCGCAAAGGCATCGTAGAGCGTCTTGAAGGCCTCCAGGCTCCTGCGGTCCCTCTGAGCCCGTCCCGCCGTATCCAGCAGGACGAGGTCCGCCTCCGGGTGCCCGTCCAGCACCGGGGGAAAGCTGTCCGCGCCAAAGACGACCTCCAGGGGCACCCCCAGTATCTTAGCATAGGTGCGCAGCTGGTCGACCGCGGCGATGCGGTAGGTATCGCTGGTGAGGAGCAGGACGTTCCGATGCTCCAGAAGCGCCTGAACCGCGGCCAGCTTGGCGATCGTCGTCGTCTTTCCGACGCCCGTGGGCCCCAGGAACATCACCTTGCGGCCCCCCGCAGCGTCCCCCCCCCCGTCCCCCGAGCACGGGATCCTCGACGCCAGCCATTCGACGAAGGGAAGGGACCGGTCCGAGGACCCGTAATCCGCCAGCAGCTTCTTTATGATGCCCTCGTCGACCTCGGCGGCCCTCAGCCGTTTCCCGACGTCCTGCCCGTCCCCGGCGCCCGGACTTCCCGCCAGGCCGGGCACCGGCAGCCCTGCATGAAAGGCCGTATCGGCCCTCGCGGGCTGGGGCTCGGAGTCCTGTGCTTTGGGGATCCCAAGGCGCTCCATCAGAGAGTCCAGGCGCTGCGACAACGCGCCGACCTCATCCTTCAGCAGACGGGCCTCGGAGACGGGAAGCGCCCCCTCCGGCCTGACGTGCCGAGCGCTGTTCAGCCCCTCGGAGGAGAGCTGAACGCTGTCCCCGTCCGCAGAGGAAGCGACCCCTCCCCCGGCCGCGGCATAGGCCGCCCTGGCGGACCCGGCCTGGGAGGGAGAGGGGGACGGGGTCCCGGAGGAGCGTTCCTTGAACTCCATGAGCTTCTGGAAGGCGATGAGGCTTTCCCGGCGCGTGAGCTCGTCGTCCCGGGACTCCCTGGCGCGGGGCTCTTTTTTGGGCTCCTCCTCCAGGATGCCGGCCGTCACCATCAGGACCGAACGCTGGAAAAAGCCCAGGATCCCACCGACGCGCACCGCCCGCGTGGAGAGGATCACCGCATCCTTGCCCAGCCGCTCGGCCGCCAGCCTCAGAGCATCCGCGTCGTCCCTGGCCTCGAAGGATATCTGATTGACAACCCTCATCTATTCCACCATTCCCACCGTTTTGATTTGTATTCCGTGAGCGATCTCGTTGTACGATACCACAAAAACGTTCGCCACGGAGCCCTCGATCAGACGCCGGACGATCAGCCTCACGTTGGGGTGCACCAGCAGCACGGGGGTATGGCCCTTCGCCAGCATGTCGTCCACGGCCCGCGAGATCGCGGCGATCATCTTCTGGACCTCGCGCGGGTCCATGTTCAGTTGCCAGCCCCGGGCCAGGTCTCCATCCATGCTCGCCATGATCTTCTGCTCCCAGTTCGGCGAGAGGGTCGCCGCCGTGATCACGCCGTCCTCCCCCTGAATCTTGAGGGAGATCAGTCGGGACAGGGACTCGCGCGCCCGCTCCGTCAGGAAGTCCACGCTCCGGGACAGCTTGCCGTAATCCGCCAGGGCCTCGAAGATCGTCACGAGGTCGCGGATCGGGATCTGCTCCCGGATGAGGTTCTGCAGCACCTTCTGGATCTCGCCGAGCGACAGGGAGGCCAGGAGCTCCTCCACGACGGCCGGGGCGGTCTCCTTGACCATATCCGTGAGCTTCTGGACCTCCTGGCGGGTCAGGAGGTCCGCCCCATTCCGCCTGATGACCTCCGACAGATGGGTCGCCAGCACGGACGGCGCGTCCACGACCGTATAGCCCATGGCCTCGGCCTTGTCCCTGAGGTCCGGGGATATCCAGAGCGCCGGCAGCCCGAAGGCGGGCTCCTTCGTCGGGATCCCGATCAGGTCCTCCTCCACCCCGCCCGTGTTCATCGCCAGGTAGTGGTCCGGCAGCAGCTCGCCCCGCCCGGCCTCGGCCCCCTTGACCCTGAGGACGTACTCCGTCGGCTTGATCTGGATGTTGTCGCGGATGCGGATGGGGGGGACGACGACGCCCAGCTCCACGGCCATCTGCTTCCGTATGGTCCCGATGCGCTCCAGCATGTCGCCGCCCTGGGCCGGGTCCACCAGCGGGATGATCGCGTACCCGATCTCGGCCTCCATGGGGTCGACGGTCAGAAGGCGCATGACGTCCTCCGGCGAGGCCGGCGCGGGGCGGTTCTCGCCCTCCGCCTGCGGCGCTCCGGGCGCACCGCCCCCGGGCACCGGCGTCTCACCGGCCTGCGGCGCTCCGCCCTCGATCTCCTGCGCCGTCCCCTCCCGCGCCACCATGTAGCCCATGCCCCCCATCAGGGAGGCCAGGATGACGAACGGGACCGTCGGCAGCCCCGGGATCATTCCCAGGGCAAGGAGGAGACCGGACCCGATGTAGAGGGGGCGGGGGTACCTCGTGAAGGCGACCACGATATCCTGCCCCAGGTCGGAGGCCGCGGCCGCGCGCGTCACGATGACGCCCGTGGCCGTGGAGAAGAGCAGGGCCGGGATCTGGGAGACCAGGCCGTCGCCGACGGTCATCAGGCTGTAGAGCGCGGCGGCCTTCCCAGCGGGCATCCCCCTCTGGAAGACGCCGATCGAGAGGCCGCCCACGATGTTGATCATCGTGATGATGAGGCCGGCGACGGCGTCCCCCTTGACGAACTTCGAGGCTCCGTCCATCGCCCCGTAGAAATCGGCCTCCCTCTGGATGTCCCTGCGCCGGGCCCGGGCCTCCTGGTCGTCGATGAGCCCGGAGTTCAGGTCGGCATCGATCGCCATCTGCTTGCCCGGCATGGCGTCCAAGGTGAAGCGCGCCGCCACCTCCGCGACGCGCTCCGCCCCCTTCGTAATGACCAGAAGCTGGATGATGACCAGGATCAGGAAGATCACGACGCCGACAATGTAGTTGCCGCCGACGACGAAGTTGCCGAACGCCATGATGATCTCGCCGGCGTAGCCGTTCAAAAGGATGAGGCGGGTCGTCGAGACGTTCAGGGCGATGCGGAACAGCGTCACGATCAGGAGCAGGGTCGGGAACACCGACAGGTCGAGCGCCCGCTTGACGTAGAAGGTCACCAGAAGGACGACGACCCCCAGTGTGATGTTGGCGGCGAGCAGGACGTCGATCAGGCCCGTGGGAAGGGGAATCACCATCATGACGACGACGAGGACCATCAGAAGTGCCACGCCGACGTCCGAGTAGTGCAGAATCTTTTTCAGCATGGACTTCTCGAGCCCCGCAGTCTCAGCCAAGCTGGTCCCTCCCGAGCGAAATCCCGGCGGCCCCCCGGAGGCCGACGCCGTGCGGCGCGGTCCCGCCCCGCAAACTCCGTGGGACCCGCCCGTCTATCCTCTTCATTGTACACGAAAAGAGGCAAAAAAGCCGTCCCACGAGGGGGACGGCTTTCGCAAGACAGAAATTGAAACAGCGTTTTCCCGATGAGGACGGACGGTCAGGAACGACGCCTCCGCGCGAGGGGCGGAAGCAGCGGGACCAGCAGGAGCATCGCCCCCAGCCCCAGGCCGATGCCGCACCCGCTCTGCACGTCTTCGATCCCGGGCCTCTCCGTCCCCTCCTTCCATATCGCACTGGTCGACTGGATCTCCGTCCTGCCGATGACGTCCAGGTCAATCGTTCCGTAGATGTCCACCTTCCCGGACGTGACGGAGGTGAGCATCACCTTGTAGGTCAACCCCTCCTTCGTCTTCACCGGCGGCAGGTAGAACGGATTGCTCAGCGTCGGCCGCAGTTCCGGAAGGGGAACGGGAACGCGCAGGGTCTCGCTGTAGCGCTCCGTCCACGCCTTGATGTTCATCCGGGAGGCGTCGAGACGAAGCCACAGGTCGTAGCCCGTGATGCAGCGCTTCCCCTCGTGGATCGCCGTGTGGATGTCCAAGGTGCCCTCGAGGGCCAGCTGAACGCGCACCCTCTTTTCCCCGTACCCCTCGCCCTGGATCAGCCAGCGGCCGGCGATGTCGTAGGACACCGGCTCCGCCGCCGCCGGAAGGACGGCGCAGCAGACCGACAACAGCACCGCCAGAAGGAACATCCCATAACGCTTGTTCTTCAACATCTCAAAAACCTCCGTTTCAAACGGCCGGGCCCCGCGAGTTCGCCCCCGGAGGGGCAACACCGCGGACGCTGAAGGCCATCAGTTCTCCAGCACGACCTCCGTCTCGAAGACGGGAGTATGGTCGATCGTGCTGCGCACCGTGCAATCGGCCTCGCTCTCCTCCACGACGGCCCGCACCTGCTCCAGGGACGCGTCGGTCCTCATGAAGACCTTCGTCCTTACGATATCGAGGGCGGAGCGGCCGGTGTCCGGGGAACGCACCCCTTCGATCTCGATCCGCAGCCCCTCGTAGGCCAGCCCCTTCTCCTCCATCGTCGCCCGGATGGTCATCCCCAGGCATCCCGCGATCCCCGACAGAAGCAGGTCCACGGGGCAGAACCCGACCACGGGCACGGAATCGGACTTCATCGTCCGGCTCATCAGCAGCCTGTGCCGCCCCACCGTGTACTCGAAGGAGTAGGCGTCGCGCTCCTCCGCCCTCAGCTTAAACGTCTTTCCCGCACCGGCCATGATGTCCTCCCATTCCTCTCCTCGAGGGGACGCCCGCGCACCCCGCCGATCGACCTCCGCCGAAAGGGGGGTCGCGTCCGCCCCTGTATGCCCCCGGGTCGAAAAACCGAGCTCCATTATAACAAAACGCCGCCGCAGGAGATGGGAGGAGCCGCCCCGGGGCGGCTCCTCCCATGAAACCTCTCTCGTTTTTTCTCCTCGAACCCTTCTCCGGGGCTTCCCGCGCCCTACCAGGCGCAGACGATGGCCCCCTTGTATTTCTCGTCCACGAACGCCTTCACCGCATCGCTGTTGTAGCACTCGACCAGGGTCTTGAACTCCGGCCGGGCCTCCTCGCCCTCCCGCACCACGATGACGTTGACGTAGGGGGACTTGCTGCTCTCAATGAAGAGCGCGTCCTTCGCGGGGATCAGCCCCGACTCCACGGCGTAGTTCGTGGTGATGACCGAGAGGTCGGAGTCCTGGATAGCCCGCACCATCTGGGAGGCCTCCAGCTCGACGAACTTCAGGCCGTGCGGGTTCTCCGTGACGTCCAGCACCGTCGGCAGGAGTTTGGCGTCGGGATTGACCTTGAGCAGCCCACGGTCCTGGAGCAGGAGCAGCGCGCGCCCCCCGTTGCTGGGATCGTTGGGGATCGCGACCGTCATCCCGTCCTTCAGCTCGTCCACGCTCTTGAGCGTTTTCGAGTACGCGCCCATCGGCATCAGGACCGTGCTGCCGATCGAGACCAGCTTGTACCCGCGGTCCTTCATCATCGCCTCCAGATACGGCAGGTGCTGGAAGGAGTTCACGTCGATATCCCCGTCGGCCAGCGCGGCGTTGGGAAGGATGAAGTCCGCGAAGCGCACCAGCTCCACCTCGAGCCCCTTCTCCGCCGCGAGCTTCTGCACCAGCTCGCCGATCTCCTCATGCGGGCCCCCGTCCACACCCAGCTTGATCTTCGCCGCCTCCGCACTCCCGACCCCAAGGGAAAGGACAAACAACGCAGCCAACACAACCCCAAACTTCTTCAACACAACGACAACCTCCTTAACCATCGAACGAACTTCGCCACAGGGGCTTCGCCCCCGCACCCCATCAGGGGAGCGAGCTCCCCTGAACCCCATCACACAAAGCACAAAAACCGCAAAACGCCGCTATCCCTCCATACCCCTGCGGCGCAGCACCGCCCGAACCGTCCAGTCCCCGGCGGTCTGGATGGCCTGCACCATGACGATCATCACGACGATGGTCGCCAGCATGATGTCCGGCCGGAACCGCTGGTGGCCGAAGCGGATGGCCAGGTCCCCCAGCCCGCCGCCCCCGACCGCGCCCGCCATGGCCGAGTACCCCACCAGGTTGACCAGCATCAGGGTGACGCCGCGCAGCAGGTCGGGCACGGCCTCGGGAAAGAGGACCTTCCGGACGATCTGAGCGGGCGACGCCCCCATCGCCTGAGCCGCCTCGACGACCCCGCCGTCCACCCCGTTCAGCGCGCTCTCCACAAGCCGCCCCATGAACGGCAGGGCCGCCAGGGCCAGGGGTACGACGGCCGCCGAGGTCCCGATAGACCGTCCCACGATCAGCCGGGTCAGCGGGATGATCGCCACCATCAGGATGATGAAGGGCGTGGACCGCGTCGCATTGACCACGAACCCCACCGTGCGGTTCAGCCAGGGGCTGGGCATCAGCCCTCCGGAGGACGTCACGGCCAGCAGCACGCCCAGGGGTATCCCCCCCGCGCAGGCCAGCAGCCCCGACAGCCCTATCATATAAAGCGTCTCACACGACGCCTGCCACAGAAGTCCCCAGATTGCGGCGGACATAGCCGATCACCTCCAGTCCGAGATTCAGATTCCTGAGATACTCCATCGCGGCGTCCCGGTTCCCGTTGCCGGAGAGCTCCACCACCAGCGTCCCGTAGGGCACCCCCTGGATGTGGTCGATGGCGCCGTAGAGGATGTTCACGTCCACGCCGAACCTGCGGACCACCCTCGATATGATCGGCTCCGCCGCCGTGTCGCCCAGGAAGGAGACGCGCAGCAGGAGCCCGCAGCCCTCCTCGGGCTCCCGCAAAAAGTCCAGCGCCGCGAAGTGCTGGGGGATGTCCCGCGTCATCACGCTCGCCACAAGCTCGCGCGTCACCGGGGACTGCGGCACCGTGAAGACCTTGAAGACCGCTCCCGACTCCACCACCCGCCCCGCATCCAGCACGGCGACCTCCTCGCAGATCTCCTTGATGACCGCCATCTCGTGGGTGATCAGGACGACCGTCAGGCCCAGCTTGCGGTTGATGTCGCGCAGGAGCTCCAGGACCTCCCGCGTCGTCTGGGGGTCGAGGGCCGACGTCGCCTCGTCGCACAACAGGATCTTGGGCTCAGGGGCCAGGGCCCGGGCGATGCCGACGCGCTGCTTCTGCCCCCCGGAGAGCTGCGCGGGATAGGCGTTCCGCTTCCCCCCCAGGCCCACCAGCTCCAGCAGCTCGTCCACGCGGGCCGCGATGCGCGCGGCGTCCCAGCCCGCGAGCTCCAGGGGGAACGCGACGTTACCCGCCACGCTGCGGGACTCCAGCAGGTTGAACCCCTGAAAGATCATGCCGATGCCGCGCCGCGCACGGCGAAGCTCCGCGGGGGACAGGGCCGCCAGGTCCACGCCGGCGACGGTCACCCGGCCGGACGTCGGCCGCTCCAACAGGTTGATCGTGCGCACCAGGGTGCTCTTGCCCGCACCGCTCCGCCCGATGATGCCGTAGATGCACCCCTTGCGTATCGAGAGGCTCACCCCCCTGAGGGCGTGAAAGCATCCCCCCTCCGTGTCGAAATCCTTGCACACATCCTCCAGAACAATCAAAACCCCTTCACCTCTCCCATCCCGACGCCCGCGCCGAACACGAAAAAAGCCCCCTCCGCGAGGAAGGGGGCTTTGAACGACGGACAAACTCCGCTGCAAGCACCCATCATCTCCCAGGATATACCTGCAGGAATTGGCACCGTTTTGCTCTCGCAAGGGTTGCCGCGGCTTCACAGGGCCTTTCCCTCCGCCGCTCTTGATGATGTCGCAAGTCCTATTCGATTGTGGTGCGTATGATACAGGGAGGGGCCCCCGCTGTCAAGGGTCGTCCCCTCTCTACTTCTGCGGAATGTCCCTCCACTGCCAGGTCGTGCCGTCCGCAAAGACGATCGCGTCCGGGTGGTGGAAGCCCGTGAACCAATGCGCTTTCCGGAACGTCACGCTCCCTCCCGGCAGCACGACCCTCACGCCGCCGCTGCGGCGCTCCAGGCTCACCTCGCCCGGCGCTATCCCGAGCCCCAGACGAAGAATCCCGCGGCGCTGACCGGACTTCTGCCCGAAAAAGTAGAAGTCCACCGTGTCGTCCCCGTCCCCGCGGTTCCAGATGAAGGTCTTGCGCGACTTCCCGCCCACCAGGCTCCACGAGTGGATGAAGTCGTCGCCGGGACCCCCGACGAATACGTCGTCGCCCTTCCCGTCCTTCAGGCGGTCGTCCCCCTCCAGGCCGTAGAGGACAACCGTATCCTTCTTGCGGCTGCGCGTCTTCATGCGATCGGCGCCGCTTCCGCCCTTCAGCGCCACGGGCGGGTTCCCGGCGCGCTTCTCCGCGTCCTCCGCCGTCCAGGCCGTGCCGTCCATGAATACGATTCGGTCCAGGCGCGCCCCGGCATCCTCGTACCAATCCTCGACCGTCGTGCTGGCCGATTCCTCGCCCCTCTCGTCGGGCAGGGAGAAGACCAGATCGCCTCCCTTGCGGTAGGGGAACAACGTCTCCGGGACGATTCCGGGGCCGAAGTGCAGCTCGTCGACGTCGTTCGCTCCCCCGCTGCGGTTGGAGATCGTGTCGTGCCCGCCGCCCAGGTTCTGGACGTAGATGTCGTTGCCCCCCTTCCCCTCCAGCCAGTTGTCGCCGCTGCCGCCCACCAGGACGTCCGGTCCGTCCGTCCCCAGCAGTTCGCTGTCGCCCTCCGACGCGATCATGACGTTATGATCCGGATACCTCCCGCGGTAGTAGGCCAGCTCCTCCGGCGTTCCGCCGCCGCCGTTCTTCTTCCTTACCGTGACGGAACAGACGGCCCGGACGCCCGCGTCCGCCGCGGAGACCGCCGTGATCTGCGCCGTCCCCGCACCGACGGCCCGGACCTGCCCGTCTTCCGCCGAGGCAACGGCAGGATTGGACGTGCTCCACACGATTCGTTTGTCCGTCGCGTCCGGCGGCACGACGAGGACACTCAGCCGCATCGCCTCCCCAGGGCTCAGGGTCAGGGACGAGGGCGTCAGGACAATGGAGGCGACGGGGACGTCCTGGCTGACGGGCACGTCCTCACTCGCTGGGGGTGTGACGCCACCCGCCGCACAGCTCTCCACTTCCTCCGCCGTCAGGCTCAGGCCGTCCGCAAAGGCGACCTCCCTCAGCTTTTTACCCGCGCCGGAGTACCAGTCGCGCACCGTGACGGACCCCAGCTTCGTCTTGTTCTCACCCCGCAGGGTGATGACAATGTTGTTGCCGACCCTCTCAACGCCCATGGCGGACAGGTCCGTTCCACCGCCAAGCCACAGCGTGGACTTCGCGCTGTTGTTGACGATCGTGTCGTCGCCGCCCCGCAGCTCCCAGGTGTAGAGGTTCTCGCCGTTTCCGCCCACGTATGTGTCGTCCCCCGGGCCGCCGACGAACACGTCCACGCTCGCCGGATTCGAGGCACCCACCAGCACATTGGCTCCGTCGTCGCCGCTGACGACGTTCAAGGCCGCCTGCCAGGCGTTCGGGTTGTACCCCGGGTCGCCGTTGTCAAGCCGATGGAGCCCCTCCAGACAGAAGGCCACCACAACCTGACGAGGCGTGAAGCCCTTCGTCTCGTTCAGCTTTATCCGCCACGTGCCCACGCGGTCCGCCCCCTCCGGCGCCACGTCCGCAGACACCGCGAAGGACGCCCGCGTGCCGTTGAGCTTCTGCCGAGAGAACAGCTCCCCATCCGGAGTGAAGAGCGACACGTCGAGGGCGTGCAGCGTCTCCGTCGGGGGCAGGTCGAGCCCCAGCGTCTGGTCCGTGACCTGAAGCACAAAGGTCACGTCCCCGGACAGGGAGCACTCCACCTCGAAGTCCCGCGAGGCGGCCTTACCCAGCTCCATGCTGCCGAGGCTGTCCCGCTGCACGGCGTCGCCGGAGCCCCCCGCCTTGCCCATCTCCGCCGCGGCCTCCCGCGTCGTCCGACGCTCCTGCGCGTACCGTACAGGCCCGACCACAAGCTCGCGCATCAGCCTCTTCGCCTCCGGCGATGCAGCGGCGGAGAGGTTCGGAGCCGCCGTGAAGGACGTGTAGATCACCTTCCCCTTTCCGAGGTCGAACTCCACCGCCATGGGGAAGAACTGCCATTCCGCGCCGAGGTTCGTCGGACCGCCGGTCAGGACCGAGACCTCGCCCATGGCGAGGATGCGGATGCCGTCCGGCAGGGACTTGTACATAAGGGGCGCCTCGAGGTCCGGGGTGAACTGGACGGCGACGCGGCCCATGCCCGTCTCCTTCGCGAGGCGCCCCTTCAGGTCCACCTCGACGGCATTGGGCGACATGTGGCGTATCGCCCCCTTGCTGTAGAAGCCCAACGCCTTTCCGGCCCTCGCAGCGAGGCGCTGGGCAAAGGGCCAGGACTCGCCGCAGATGAAGACGATGCCGCCGTCCGCCGCGACCTTTTCCGCCTTCGTCATCAGCTCGCCGATCCACGGGAACCGCCCCGCCCCCAACGACAGGAAGGTATTGTACGGAAACGTGTCGACAAAAAAGGCGTCCGTTCCCTCTCCAGTCCATCGGCTGTTCAGCCGCTTGCCAAAGCCCGATAGGCACCATTGATTGAGGTCACTGTCGTCGCTGGCGTTTTCGGAAGACTGAATCAAGGCCTTCAACCCCTGCATATCCGCCCCTGTCCCTATAACCACGGATTCGTCCAGGATGAAGTCCACGGGCCAGAAATTACGGCTTTGAAGATGATGAGATCCCCCCAATATCCCAGGCGGCAGAGCGTCTAAATACCCCACATCGGAGTCGTCGTCTTTATCGCCGACAGGCAAGATATTTGATGATACCAGGACAGCTCCATCCACCCTGTTTATAAGCCTGACGGCTGCGTTATTGAGAAGCCGTCCCCATCCTATGGGATATCTCAGCGCATAGTGCCCGTTAGCCTTAGCCTGCGTCGCCCCGCTCTTATCCCCACCGAAAGGAATCAGCTGCGCCTGCATCTCGTAATCGGCACAGGCGTCGCCGGAGAGCAGATCCAGTTTTCCATCGCTCTTCCTGAGAAAGAGCCTCCCCCCGATAATCCCTCCCTCGTCCTTCGAGCATATGTTGTAGTTGATGGCCGTTACCTTCTTATAAGCTCCCCTGGTTACCCCTTTGCTTCGGTCTTCCAGGTCGTGCCACCCATCCTTAACTCTATCTCCCTCGTTCAAAACCAAGTGATATAGAAGTTTCTTAAACTTATCATTGTACTTGCCGTTATACCTCTCCCGGATAAATTGGTCGTTGGCATAGGCGTAGCCGTCGACAACAACGGCATGGCTTGCCCAGAAAGCATCTTCACAACCTGCAAGCTGTATCATCACCGGCATGCCCATATCCAGGCTGGGCGTGATGGTCTTCTCTATTTCCTCTCGCGTTAAATCCGCAAGGGTGCAGAGCAAGGTAAGTTGACTGCATCCATAATGACACGCGTCTTTGTAAAAGAAATATTTTTTGAGAATCCCCGGAGCCTTGAAAAAATATGAATTTCCCGCCGAAGAATTATACTCCGTCCTCATGGCTGCGCCAATATCGCGCAGAAACACGGCCATTTCATCCCTTCGGCGATCGGCGGAAGCGACGGGCGACAGGTCCGATGACACGGGGTAAGGGATCATCAGATCCCAGTCATAGAAATTGCAGCTGTCCGAGCCTCCCTTCATCCTAACCCGTTTCCAGTTGAAAAGGTTGCCGACAGAAATCGTAAACTCAGTGTCCGTATCCAGGGCCTTTCCGGGCAGTGCGGAGGCGCTGGGGTAGGCGTTGGCGTACATTATTGTCCCCATCGACGTGTTGACGCACCCGGCCTGGGCGTGCTGAAGCCCTTCCTGCCCCTTCACCACCTTATCGAGGGAAACGTTGAAGTAGGGCTCGCCGCTTACCGTCCCATCAAAGTTCCAGCATATCGGGGCGCCCTTGTATTGCAGCAATGGCGAAACGATCTCCTGATCTATAAGCTCCTTCTTAGCATACCTGATAGCACACGCCTCACCACAGGGCATCAGCAGGCCCAACAGTACAACAAAGAGAGCATACCGCCTCATGACACAACACACCCTTCTTTTAGGATTTTCTGGAAACTACGGCACCCTGACGCAGGGGAACGGTTCGATGTTCAAAAACATAACAAGCGGGATGTACGCGTTGTCAAGAATACGCCCCTTGTCATAATCCCGGTAGTCATAATCATCCATCGTTACAAGATCCGGGTGTTTGAAATCCGGCACGGCAAGTACCGGGCCATTAAGCAAAAGACAATTCCCCATAGGTTTCGCCTTTGAAAGGCGCTCAGCAAAAAGAGCATCCCACAATGGCTTATCCGTGTAATAGACGTCGCGTGACGCTTCGGAGGAGATCTCAAAGTACCCCTCATTTGAAAGAGCCAGCCTCAATATGTCATTATCAAACTGAGGCGAAACATAGATCAACGAGGCGGTTTTGTTGAGGTCGATGTCGAGATAGCACACGTTGTCACGAAGGATAAAACGAAGCGCTCCGGCGTCAAAAAGCACCTTGTAATTCACGCTGCTCATGGAAACGGCCGTTCCCCGGGCATCCGTTGAAGCGGCAATCTCCCCCAGGGCGCTCAGAAATTCTTCCCGATCCGTCAGAAGGTAGTGTTCATCCAGGCCGCGCCTGTCATAGACCGCTCTCACCACATCGCCTCTTATGTTATCGCTCAACTTTTCTATGTTCAATCGCTGGGGCCACACACCTCTGAAGGGCGCAGGACGAAAGTCGTAATAACTGAAAGGGTTATATATATCCAATTCATACATAGCCACCACAGAAAGAAATATTAAAAAGACAAAAATTTTGCGAAAAATAGATATAATAATCCCGTCGAGAGTAGAGCTTGTACCTTCTTCCCGCAAATCGAAGAAGAAAGCAAAGATAACGATGCTCGTCAGAACATATCCAATGCATAACAGACAGAACAGAATAAGAAGCCCGAGGCGCTTCCATTTCAGCGTTATGCCGCGATAGATCGTCCAGGAGAAATAAAACTCCGCACACAGCGCTGTTGTCCACTCGATCAAAAGGCTGGTGAACTTCTCCTCTTCGCCGAACACAAGATACGCCTCGTATTTACCCATTGAGTCTCGGAGGTTCATGAAAATCAAAAGGATGGCCGAAACACAGACAAGAATATTGTATATCCTTGTCTCGTCCAGATGGAATCCCGATCCCTTGACGCCTGCAGCATCGTCGTTGACACGAGACATCTCGACAGCCCCCCGGCTTTTCGAAGTCAGGACCAAAGGAAGTACGCAGTACTCCGACTTTATCCCCACCTCCGATTCGTGTCAAGGGTTAGGGACAGCCCCAATCCGCAGGCTGCGACGACCCCGATCAAGCCGTCGCCGTACAGGTTAGCTGACTCCGCCCCTCTCCCTGAGCGCCTCCGCTGTAGACAAGGACATCCCCAACCTTGTGCCCATGCCGTTTTTCATGGGGTTGGAGTCCTTGAGAATCCAGCTTGTCGCAACATTCCTTGCCTGCAGAACAATTACGGTGGCCCCTCAGGCCTTATCGCCTCCTCCAGGGACGAGCAGAACACAGGCAAAAGCCACGGCATACAAGCCTCTCAGAATCTTTCTCGTCACTTCACCCCCCCCTTCTTTTTTACAATTGTTTTCCAGCTCAGAAATCAATATAACGTTGGACCCTGAGCCTTTCCCTTTTTTCAAGCGTCTTAATAAAGGCTTCGTATGGATTGACAAAAATACCTAGACGGCTTGCAGGGGAGGAATCACCTTTTCTCCATTTCCGAACAGACCGTGTATAGTCTTCACCGAGGCCGGAACGGCGCAGAATCTCCACGATGCGGGCCGAAAGCTCCCGGTGCGCTTGGCACTGGCGCACCCAGGCCAGACTCATGCAACGATACGCCTCCTCCGGCGCAGAACTCCAGAGGAACAACCCGGTTTCGACAAGAAACAGCAGGTGTGTCGGACTGCTCAAGGCTTCCCCCTCCATGGACCGCATTTTTCGCTCCTTTTCGTGCACGTATTGCGGCCAGGTCTTCCGGGAAGCCCCCTCGGGAATGTCCCAGTAATCCGCTATAAGCCGGACGATCCTTTTTCCGTAGAGGGGACGGTGGCGTATCAATTTGCCCAATTCCTGCCCCTTTTCATCATAGTACCCCTTCGCATCTGCCTCCCCCAATCGATACAGGGGATCCTGCTCCGGATTTTTCTCCCCCAGATCCGTACCCACCCCCAGCTCCGCCATGAGGCGGCGCTCCTCCATGCGGCGCAGGTACTCCAGGCGCAGTGCGTCGAGCTGGCGTGCTTGGCAGAAGTATTGGAAGAGATCCGGCAGATAGGCACGCACATAGTCCTTTGCCCCGTCAACTGTCTTATCGTTCAACCTGGAGTAAAGGGACAAAAGCCCCGTGGGGGTATAAAGCGTGTCGAAACGTCTGCCCTCGAAGTAATCCCGGACGGCGACGTCCAAGGAACCGCCCTGCCTGCGGAGGCCGTCGAGGACGTAGGCGGGAATGTCCCGGGACACTCCCTCGAACAGGACGACCCGCGTCTCGTCCGTCTCCTGCGCCTCGTCCTCCACGTAGGGGTTGAAGACCGGCGGCATCTCTCCGTCGTTCCAGCCCGTGCCGCTCTTCGCCTCCCCGCCCCCGGCACGGCAGGGCAGAAAGACCGACCACATCAACAGAC
>ERZ772917.805-NODE-805-length-20735-cov-31.614023_pt1 | contig 20735 bp, 18 predicted proteins | sample MGYA00511187_ERZ772917 | MGnify/ENA primary metagenome ERZ772917 (study PRJEB29015, sample SAMEA2737925) | human oral metagenome | biome: human oral; feature: human-associated habitat; material: dental | place: China | collected 2012 ...
CTGGTCGGCAAGAGGCGGTTTACGAAAAGCCAGCGATTTTGATTACCGATAAGAAGATTTCTAGCGTGCAAGAGTTCTTGCCGATGCTGGAGAAATTGGCACAATCTGGCAAGAAGGACGTGGTGCTGATCGCTGATGAAGTTGAGGGTGAAGCGCTGAGTATTTTGGTGCTCAACAAGCTCAAGGGCGTATTTAATACCGTGGCGGTCAAGGCACCAAGCTTTGGCGACCGCCGTAAGGAGATTTTACGCGACATCGCGGTGCTGACTGGCGCAACAGTGATTTCTGAAGATCACGGTTTGACGTTTGAGAATGCTGGCCTGGAGGTCTTAGGTTCAGCGCGTAAGGTGATTGTCGGTAAAGACGAGACCACTATCATTGAGGGCGCGGGCAAGCCATCTGGCGTTAAGGAGCGAATTGCCGAAATTAAGTCGCTATCCGACAATGCCTCCAGCGAATACGAAAAAGAACAATTCGACAAGCGGGCAGCGGCGCTATCTGGCAAGGTGGCAGTCATTAAAGTCGGCGGCGCGACTGAGACCGAGATTGACGAAAAGAAATTCCGCGTGGATGACGCGGTGGCAGCGACCAAGGCAGCCTTGGCCGAGGGAATTGTCGCTGGCGGTGGCGTCACGCTGGTGAATTTGGCTGGCGGCCTGAAGGTGAGCGGTGCAGACAGTATCGCGGCTGGTCGGCAGATTCTAAAGGACGCCTTGAAACAGCCATTCCTGCAGATTATGCGTAACGCTGGATTGAACGCCGACGCGCTGCTGGCGCAAGTCGAAGCGGGCAAGGCTGGCTTTGGTGTTAATGTCATGAAGCCTGAAAATGAATTGGTGGATGTTAAAAAAGCTGGCATCATCGACCCAGCGCGCGTCACCAAGGAAGCGGTGCAGAACGCGGTATCTATCGCCTCAACCGCAGCGACCATGGGCGCACTGGTCGTCGACGTGCCAGAGCCAGAAGCTCCAGCTGCACCTGGCGGCATGCCTGGTATGGGGATGATGTAAAGTCATTCTGCTAGTAGCAAAAATCCCGCTAGAAGTAGCGGGATTTTTTATTGGAGGAATTAACTAGCGAGGGTTTGAAAGATAATCAATCTCTTTAATGATATCCAGCAAGGCTTGAGCGCGACGAGCTTCGTCGGCAATAGCTATAGCCGCATCGTGTGCTGGTGCAATAAGGCTTTTATCATCAGTAGAGCGCAACAATAATAGGTAAGTATCAAACTTTTCTTCTGGTGAAACATCAAGCTTATCAACCAACGGACGAAGTTCATTTAAAGCAGTCTGCTTAATACTGTCAAGTGTAGGGTCTGTAGTTGGGTGTGATGAATCCGTGGACATCGTTGGCGTTGGATTTACAGCTGCTGGATTTACGGATGGCTCAACCACAGGCTGGCTATTATCTTCGTCTGTAGTAACGGGATCTGGTGAAATAGTTGCAGGATTAACCGTTGGAGCAACTATATTATTTGTTTCTTCAAATTGTAAATTATTATCTGTGTCTTGTGATACGCCAGCTAGTACCTTAGCCAATTCCTGGTCGTCACTGATTGATTGATTAGCTCGAGAATCCATTTATAACCCACCTTATATGTTAAATTGTTTAAGCTTATTATGTTATACTATAGCATGAGTGAATTGAGGAGTGCAAGATGTTAGATGATATAAATGTGATAAAACAGTATGATCCAGGAGATGTGCTTAGTGGTGTTTTGAATATTCCGGAGCAAGCGCGTTATGAAGTTGTAATTCACGAGGGGTCAAATCAGCGACGTGATTTTAAGAATATTGTAATTGCTGGAATGGGTGGGTCAGCGCTGGCGGCAGATATGGTTCGAGTATTAACTGCAGGTTGGCTACATCTTCCACTAGAGGTAGTAAAGGGCTATGATTTGCCGGGTTTTGTTGGTGAAGAAACGCTGGTTATTGTGGTTAGTCATTCAGGTAATACTGAAGAAACATTGAGTTGTTATCAGCAAGCATTAGATAAAAAATCTTGCTTAGCAGTAATGTCAACTGGCGGAGAATTGATTAAGCGAGCAAATAACGACAATATTACGTACGCTCAGATTCCAGCGGGCACTCAGCCACGCATGTCGACTGTTTATCATTTGCGAGGGCTATTGAAATTATTACAGCATTTTTGGGTGATTGATGGCGATTTATATAATCAGGTGGCGGATAGTGCTGACTGGCTGGAGGGCGAGATCTCTCGTTGGACGCCTGCAGTACCAGAGGTAAATAATTTAGCTAAGCAGATTGCTAAAATGACAATTGGTAAAACGTTAGTTATTTTTGGTGGTGAATTAACTTGGCCGCTGGCTTACAAATGGAAGATTAGTTGGAATGAATCAGCAAAGAATCTGGCGTTCTCTAATCAGTATCCAGAATTTAATCATAATGAGTTTATTGGCTGGTCGTCACATCCAGTAGAAAAACCATTTACCATCTTTGATATTCGTAGTAATTTGGAGCGAGCTAGGATCCGCGAACGGATGGAATTAAGCGACCGTCTGTTGAGCGGCAAGCGACCAAAAGCGCACGTACTGGAACTCCAGGGAAGGACGCTGATGCAACAATTATTGTGGGGATTAGTATTGGCTGATGCGGCTAGTATTTATACGGCAATTCTCAACGGCGTTAATCCGGGGCCAGTCCATCTAATTGAAAAGTTAAAGGCTGAGTTAAGTTAATATCTTAGTGATTCAATTGGGTCTCGTTTGGTGGCACGAGCTGCTGGATAAACACCAGAAATTATGCCAATAATCAACGAAAGTCCAATTGATAAGACGGCTGTCTGCCAATATATGTATGGCGTGAGAGGAAGATATAAGCTTACTAAATAAACTCCAGTGATTCCTAATCCGTAGCCAAATATACCGCCTAGTAGTCCAATGATGGCTGCTTCGATTAAGAATTGGTTGATAATGTCCCAACCTGTAGCGCCAACTGCTCGCCTAACGCCAACTTCTCGCTGACGTTCGGCAACGTTGACTAACATTACGTTCATAATACCAACTCCGCCGATTAATAGAGAGATGATACCGATAACTGTGAGGATTATTGAGATAAACTTTGCTAGGTTAGATTTCTTCTCATTGATTTCATCGCCAGAAACAATTCGATAATTTTTGTCGCTATCGTGGTTTTTCTTCAGGATATTATCGGCAGATGCTATGGCTGATCCAAGATGTTGGTGGCTATTGGTAGTCATGACAATTTGCTGAATTTGCGGCGTTCCTTGTGTGAATTTTTTAACCACCGAAAGAGGTGCAATGGCGGCATTATTAAAATCTATATCCAGGTAACTAACTGGATTTTCGATATTTTTTAATACGCCGACAACCGTTAGGGGTTGATTGCGAATAAAAATAACATTACCAATAGATTTCTCGGTGCCGAATAAATCAATTGATAGCTGTTGACCAACTACAACTCCGCCTACTTCGTTGATAAATTCTCCATGAGCAATTTGCAGATTAGCAACGTCTTTAAGAGACTCCGTGCTGCCAATTAGCGTGGCCTTTTGAGCATCAATTTTACCATCACGAGCGCGTAGTTCAGTATGTAAAAAGGCAATAGGCGCGGCTTTTGTATTGGTTATTTTACTAATATCCTTAGAATCTTTCTCGGTCAGAGTATTAACGGTGGTTGCGTTATCTGACTCTGTTAGTAGATTAGTGACATCTTTTTTATTGCCAGACTTAACTATAGCAACAGGCTCACTGGAATGTTTAGCGGCGCCACCGAATAGTTGATTAATGCCACTAGTTAAGGACAGAACCATGGTAATACTGGCAATACCAATCGTCACACCCATGACTGTTAAAAATGTACGCCCACGATTGGACTTCAACGCCTGGGTGGCGCTCTCGAAATGATTTCTTATCAATATTTTCATGATTTTTTTGCCTTCTTTTTAGTCGAAGATTTTTTATTCCTAGGTTTATCTTCTTTTTCATCATCTTCAATAAGTTTTTTAGTGAATTTACGCTTTTCTTTATGTTCATCAGTGTCAATTTTACCGTCCAGCATAGTGATGACGCGGCTTGCGTAATGGATCAGTTCTGGGTTATGAGTAACCATAATTATGGTATTACCACGACGATGCAGGTCCGATAGCTCTTCCATGATAAGGTGACTTGATTTACTATCAAGGTTGCCTGTTGGCTCGTCAGCTAGGATGATTGATGGACTATTAACTAGTGCCCTGGCAATTGCCACGCGCTGGACTTGACCGCCGGATAATTGATGTGGCATATAGTATTCGCGCTGACCCAGGTGAAAGGTTTTTAGGATACGACTAGCCTCTTGTAGACGTTTAACTTTTCCTAGTCCCTTGTAGGTTAGGGGTAGTGCTACGTTTTCGATGACAGTTAGGCGAGGGATTAGATTAAAATTTTGAAAAACAAAGCCAATGTGTTTGGAACGAATTTTAGCGCGTCGTCGTGATTTTAGGTTATCTACGGCAACGTCATCTAGGTAGTATTCTCCTTCGGATGGCTGGTCTAATAGACCGAGGGTATTTAAGAGGGTGGTCTTGCCGCAGCCGCTTGGGCCCATAATAGCAATAAACTCACCTTTTTTAACGGTTAAATTAACGTTATCTAAGGCGCGAATTTCAGCATCGCCAAAGCCAAATTTTTTAGTGACATTAACAAGCCTAATGCGTGGTGGAATTGCTTCTTTCATCTTTTCTTTATTATAAGAACAGGTATTGATAAGTGCAACCATAAGTGATAATAAAATTGTGGTATAATTATCAACAAGGAAGGGTGCAGGAGTGGTTGAACTGGCACGCCTGGAACGCGTGTAACGGAGCAATCTGTTCGAGGGTTCGAATCCCTCTCCTTCCGCCAGATAGAAATTGGAACTTTTTCCAAAGCCTTTCAGGTTCGAAATAACAAATTTGCCCCTGTTGGGGGCTTTTTTGTTGCTTCTGAGCGCATGAAAAAAATTCGAATCCTAACCCTCCGAAACCCAATTTTTCCAGATGAGCGCCACAAAAACTGTGGAACTTTTGTAATTAAAAAGACAACTCCACTCGTCTGATATACCTGTAATTTATAACTCCGTCACTACAGTTTTGTTTTTTAGATATAGAGTTTGGTTCAGGCAATCCAGCAAAGCTCGCTTTTCCAGCTTTGTGCCACTGCTGAATATATATTCAGCGAATCCGCCCATATTTACATCTTCGGGGTTATCATTATTTCCCCTGATAACTACGCTAAGGCGTACGAATTTATCAAATTCAGTCCGTAAATCTGCTTTCGCACGAACTTCATTTGGATTGATGTCTGCGAATAGTTTTGCGAATTCTTCAGCCAGTTTCTCTTCGCGTAAATATGACTCTTTGCAGTCATAGTTTCGGCTTTGTGTGCAATGATAATATACGTATCGCCGGACACCATACTTTTGTGTTTTCTTAAACTTCTCTTGAGCAGTAATACCAGACCCGCAACTACCACAGCGTAGGAAATTCAATTTTGTGTAATCGAATTCTTTCGTGCCAGGTCTGCTTTTAGGTGTAACTTGCATTTTTTCTTGTACTTTATCGAATAGTTCTCGAGAAATTATCGCTTTATACGAACCTTTGTACCATTTTCCAGAACCAATTGGGAATTCAAACAGTCCGCAGTAGTACGTGTTATTGAGCATCTTATATACCATGCTAAGTGTGATCGTTTTGCCTTTACGAGTCGTCATGCCAACGTCCTTGAACCAGTTGTAGATATCTCGACCACTCGCACCATTTGCAACTCGCTCAAACACTTCTACTATGTATGGCTCACGTTTTTTATCTACAAATACTCGCTTCATGCCTTTAACTGAATAATGATCATTGATGTAACCAATTGGTGTCATATTTGGTCGAAAACCCATCTCGCATTTGGTTTTCATGCCGCGTTTTACGTTGATACCGCGGTTGTCATTTTCTAGCTTGGCTTGCGACCCAAGAATCATTAGTAGGAATTTGTCATTTGGTGTATTTGTAAACGTTTGTCCGTGAGTACGGATTTCACGCAATTTACCACTATCTATAAGGTCTACGATTGACCCTAAATCGCCAGCATTACGACTGATGCGGTCGGTAGCCCATGTCAAAATACCATCAAATAGTCCAGCTTGAATGTCTTTGATAAGTTGGTTAAATACTGGTCTTTGACCTGAGTGTTTGGCGGAATGGCTCTCGGTGCGTGTTGCAGCTACAATTATGCCTTGGTTTTTATCTAAGGAAAGCATTTCTTTGATTTGCGAATCAATACTCAAGGCTTGTCGTTCATCGTCTTCGCTAGATTTTCGAGCATACAATACATAACGGATTGATGAAGAACTTTTTGATTTAGGTTGAACAATTGTTCCGTCCTTTTCGGCTGGAAGGACGCGCGGTGCGGTATTTGTCATCTGATTATACATCAAGTACAAAGTACCGCTGGGGGTGCGAAAAGTCTAGGCTTTTGAACTTATTTTAGTTGGTTTTACGATTCCAGCCAACGACGTTCAGAGATTTATGTAGATGTGTGGCGATGCTTTGAATAGCCTGTTTCTTAGCATCCGTAGAAACTTCTTTATTAAATATAGCAAAAGCCCTTTCGATATACGCCTTTAGTGACCAGTTTGGATTAAAAAAGCTCGTGTTTTTAACAACCAATTCTTGGTAGAGCATAACAATTTCAGCAAAATCATTTAAGCACTCAGCTATAGTTTTAATGTCGACCTCAGATATACGGCTTCTAATAGTCTTCTCTCCGCCTACAGATGGAAAATCTGTAGTTTCTTTGCGGACATTATATTTCGTTGGTCGCTTGTCCTTGTGAAATTCTAATGCTTGGTAATCGTAAACTATACTTTTAAAGTATCCCTTATTCTGAAATTGTTGCGCTTTTGTAATCAGGCTATTGACCTTTTTGTTTATTTTCGTGCGATTACTGTCTATAAACTTCACGGCGTCTACGGGTTTATCTTTGCTGTGATCATTCAAGTAATTAGACAGCAGTAAAGGGGGTATGCTGACACTGTTTTTGTAGAAATCTATGAAGTTATCCGTAGTGAGACCTTGAATATCTTTGATAAACTTTCCACCCGCACCGGCTTCTTTTTCTGTCAGTAGTTGGCGAACATCAATCATGAAGCCTTTTTCATAATTTTCAAATATATCAAGCAAAAGCCCTGCATTATCTGGGTCAAAGTCACCATACGCTACGCTGCCATCTTCATATTTTTTATTGTCGTGGCGAGCTTTTGACGCTTCCTTTATAACATAAAGTATTACGTCGCGTTGAATGGCGGCGAGAAGCACTTTAGCAAAATCATCCTTAAGATAGGTTTTGCTTTTATCTTCTCCAAAATACTCCTCGTTAATTTCCAATACCGTAGCCATACTTGAATTATATAGCACGAACAGTTGGTTGGTAAGCGAGGAATCAAGATGTTACTTATCTAACACCTTGCATGACCCATAGAAAGTCATGACCGTTGAGAGCCCTTTGCTCGAGATTTGTCGTAAATCCATCCGCTTGCATGAGCTCGCCAAGGTATAGTGATGAATCGTTTAGTAATCTATAGTTTTCGCCCTTAGTTTTAGGTTTGTCGTCGGCGCCGATTTCCGTCAACAACTTCACAAGATTAGTGTGATAGATAGCAAAGTTACCGCAATCTCTCGCGGCTAGCATATAGCCGTACATTGCGTTCCCAAATCTATGCTGTATTAGGAAGTTGCCAACGGTATCGACATTTTCAATTACGCTTTCAACTGTTTCGGGTGTTGCCTCCCATAGCGGCGCAACAACCTGCCAGCCGTTCTGATGGCGAGTTAGGATATTAAGATTATCGATTTCAGTCCAATGAGCGAACGAGCCTTGCTGAGGGTTGTGTTTTTTGAGAGCTTTTGCTATTTGTGGTAGATTGTCGGCGGTAATAGTTTTATATTGAGATAGAATTTCGTTAAGCTTTGGAAATATATCCCATTTGTAAGCTTCGTCCCACTGGTTTTTGTCGCCGCTACTACGGCGTCTATAGTACTCATCTTTGTGCGATTCATAAAATGCTTTGAGTTGTAGCTTGCTAATCATGATTTAACCTCCACAAATTCAGATAACCCAGCGATTACTTCGTCTACGTGCTTTTCTATATACTCAGGCGGTATGTATGCCCAGCCTACCAAACCGTTGTCAGCTAGGTCGGTTACTCCTGGTACTGTTATATGCTTTGCTAACGTATCGCGTAGTCGCTTGCGTAATTCGATGTCTTCTGGCAAATAACCGTAGCTAACTTGCACCGAACCATCCGAGAACATGGAGGTAAAGGATATTGGTGATATGTGCTTAAACCTAGGATTAAACGAGCCGCGAACCACACCAGTACCCCAGGCTACTTCATCAGCATTATTTATTGACCAGTTGTATAATTTTTGCAGTGCCTGTATCTTATTATCGTCCAGTTTATTATTAACTTCTTGCCAGTAGCTTGCGCTATCCCACTTGCGCCTAGAGTTAGAACTGGATTTGCTTGAAACCACATCTTTTTTGACCTCAGTACCAAACATTCTCGGTATAATAATTTCGAACTGGTTGTGTTTGTAGTATTCAAGCTCAACTGCGTATGTGTCAAATTGGCTATTGGAGTTTAGAAATGCGATGAGGTCTTTGAGATGTTTATGAAGATTATCCATCAGCACGATGAATTTAAACATGCCGCCATTCAGGTTCTTTTGAATATTATTTACGAGTAGGTCGACATCTTCATCCTCTAGCTCGAAGAAATCTTGCAGCTTTTCGGTAGTGGTCATATCAAACTGAGACTGCACATGTTTGTCTAGCTGAAGCAAGAAGTTAGTGAAATCAAGCGAGCTACTCCAAAGAGACGCGCCATAGTCGAGAACTTGAGCAACTACCGTGCGCTTATCTGGATTCTTGTATAATTTAGTTTCAATAAGGTAGATATCGCCGTTTTGATCGACACCAAGCGCATCAATAGGACCGCTTTGCGTATTGAATTCACGAGCAAGTATAAGCAGACGGATATCTTCGTCAATCTCATAAACTGGTACAGCGTCAGGATTCTTATAAATATATTGCTGCAGATAGTTCTCTTGATCAAAACCACTTGGACTAAGGCGTTCTGCGTTTTGACCGTTTTCTGAGATGATTAGTGACATATAGCTCCTTTCTACTCAGGGGCTATATACAAAACGACAGCCACGCTGAGCTGTCTAGGTTCCAGAAAGCATCGTTCATGCCGTCCTTTTTTACGTAGCTGCCGATTTCTTGGCATGAACTACAAAGTATTGAACAATACTTTCTAAAACCTAGACACTATCATTATATCGCCTTTGCGGGGTAAAAGCTAGCTACATAGTTTTGCAAACTGTTTGAAAAGTATTAAAATTCAGTATACAATGAGTAGAAATTTAAATTTGGTTGGATTTATATTATGAGGAAAGCGAAAACGTCAGCAGAAAAAGATTTTTTAACGAGTAATTTCGATATTTCAATTGTTGCTATATTTATTTCTATTTTGCTTATTTCTAACATCGCTTCAACTAAACTATTCAGTGTCATGGATACTAATATCATCATTGATGGCGGCACTATACTATTTCCTTTTGCTTATATCATAGGTGATATCATTACTGAAGTATATGGATTTAAACGCGCAAAGTTTATTATTTACTTGGGGTTTGTTTCGATGGCGCTACTAAGTGTCGTCTTGTTTATTGTGCAACTACTCCCTCCGGCTGTTGGGTGGGATAATCAAAGTGCATATGAATCAATTTTAGGACTTATACCAAGGATAGCGATTGGTAGTTGGGTGGCATACTTAGCGGGTGAAGTTACTAATTCATATCTGATGGATAGGATAAAACAATTGACAAAAGGTCGACATTTCTGGATTAGGGCAATAGGGTCAACCATTGTCGGTGCGCTTATTGATACGTCGCTTTTTTCAGTAATAGCATTTGCGGGCGTGATAGACATTGGTAACCTGATAAGTCTCATAATTACAGTGTATGCAATAAAGGTTTTGATTGAGATACTTGTTTTGCCAATAACCTATACGATAGTTACTTATGTTAATAAGACTAAACTAAATAGAATGAAAGGTATGGTGTCATGAGATATGTGAAAATAATAGATGAATTGTATAACGATTATTGCAAGCTGTTGCCGCTGGATTTAGCTGACGAGAAAGATGCAGAAAAAATAAACACGTGGAAGAATGACATTCGATATAGTCAGGCTGATTTTGCCAGATTATTAAATATTTTATGTACAAGTACTTCTCTTGACGAATTCGTAAAAGGTAGCGGTGGTGATTTTGATAATTTAGCCGGTATCGTAAAGGTTGCTGTCATGTCGGGTGTTGTTACAATCAGTAAATCGGGGTCCATTACTGCCAACGACGAGAAGCTGAAGACTATCAGTATTGATTCTGACCAACTTAATACAGGAATTACTCCTAACGCTGATTACAATCAGTTTCCTTGCGATGAAGAATCTGCTGACCGGCGTGCCAAATATATCCTATCGCGCCACCCGTACACAAAAAGCTTAAAAGTTGGTCTTATAGGGGACGATGATTTTATAAGTTTACGTTTCCTTAATTTGCCTACTATATCAACTATAGTTATAGAAAAAGATGAACGTATTATAGATACTATCAGGCAAGCAAAAGAAGACTCGGATACATTCATTATTGAGCAGGACGTACGCGAGATAACATCCTCGTACGATATTGATACTTTTGTCACAGATCCACCATATACGTTCGATGGTAGCTTGGCTTTTATTGTATGCGGGTTGTCTATGATGGGTGAACAAAAAGGAAAAGAATTCTATGTTATCTTAAACCCTACCATGATGGGGTCTCGTCTCTTTAGGTTGATTGAGGTGTTGGCACAAAATGGGATAACCGTGATAAATATCGAGAAAAATATAAGTAACTATCGCTTACCTGGTAATTTTTCTGAACGTCATAGGGCTGATAAATTTCTCGAAGAACTAGGTATAGATGGAAAATCTCTTCAGTACAGCTCTAGCTCAACAATGTATACTTTTTTTACTAAGACCAACGTTGACACTAATAAGCTTCGGAAGTTTTTATCGGAGGATAAGATATATGAACACTATTAATATGCGTGTGTCTAAGCTAACAGTAGATGATGTTGAGGAGCTTAATAGTTCAAGTACGCTGTATTTAGTAGATTTCCGGGCTACAGGTGAAACTCTTACGCATGAGATAGAGAGTATGTTCGTCTACGAGAATTTATCTCAATGGCTTAAGTCGATGAAGAATAAGCACACGAATGGTTTTTATGTAGTAAATAGCAATACTATCCAGCGAGAAGATATTATTGATACTGACTTGGTTGTTGCTGCACCTAGCAAGAAGGCTTCTACGGCATTGGCGGACAGGATTGGAAATATTCCACACGAAGCCACCTCTCTGTGGGTTGGTGTTCCGCACCCAGCTAGCGATAAGCTCGCCTCAACGCACAACTTACGGCTAAATTATCAGTATAGCGATTTTCTTAAAAAGAATAATAAATTGACACAAAAGGTGTTATTGGGTGATTTAACTCCGAGGTATTTTGAAATAAAAACTGCGGATGACCTTGATCGGGCGCTGCGACAGACATCGGGCTTTATTAAATCGTCACTCGGTGCTGGTGGTTTTAGTGTGTTTAGTGTAAACAAAGATGTCGCCACTATCAATAAAAAGCGAGATAAAATTTTGTCGACAGACGAAGAATGGTATTTTGAAGCATTAGCGGAAGGCTTACCAAAAAGCGTACAATTACATAAAACTGGTAATAAATACACTCTGTTTGGTTGCGCTGAACAAGAAATAGAAGGAGTTAACTATATAGGAGCGAAACTGCTTGATGTCGATCAGGAGGGGGACGAGCGTCTTAAAACTGCTATTAGTCAAGCATGTCAGCGGCTTTCGCCACTTTTGAGTGATTATGAAGGTTTTTTCGGTATAGACTTTATAGATAACGGTGATACCATTAGCATATTAGAGTTTAATATTCGTCTAACAGCAACAACTATTCCTACATTATTAGCAAATGCCTCTGGTAAGCACAAAGCAGTTTATTACCTTGAAGAGCGACAGATGGATAAGATTGACGACAGCGATGCTGTGCTGTCCTTGTCAAGGAATGGAGCTGAAGTCAATGTGCTGCACTTTGTTGATGAGCAAAAAATGGAAGTTGGAGATAACGCTTTTTTGCAATTTTCAGGGTGTAAGACACTACTTTCTAAGATAGACAGAGATACTATTGATCAGGTAAAGGAAGTTGTTGAGAAGCGCGTTAGTGCGGTTGTTGCTGAACAGCATGTTAATTTTTGGCCTTATGGCTGGACACTCAGTTTTGTGCTGGCTGAATCACATTGCGTAATCAGCTCTTGGCAGCAACAACGGAATGTTTTTGTCGATATATTTTGCTGTTCGGGTATAGATCTGGAAGGTATAGTTTCTGATCTGAGTAGGCTATTTGAAGGACGTCTTGTTGTAAAAGAAGTTAGCAGAAGGAGTGTGCGATAATGAGTAATCGCGCCCTGTTTATTGCACCTTGCTATTATACGGGCACTTCATTTGAGAGGATATTTGATGGAGTAACTAGAGTTATTGAAAATAACAATCTACCTATTGATACGTACGTTATTAGTCAGTACAAAAATAAGCTACAGAGAGGCGAGCTTGATGATGTAAAGTATATAAAAGCACAGGCACGTATGTTAGATGATATAGCGAAATCACTCATTGATGGTGTGTATGACAGGGTTTTGTTTATAGATTTTTTCAATCCTGGTATCGATTTACTTCGTTATACATCAGACAAGTCTGGTCATAGCGTTAAGTTCGCCTCTCTATTACACGGTGGGTCTTTCGTTGAGGGCGATATCTACGAGAAAGGATGGGTGGATAAGGCCGAGCAGTTGTGGGCTTCGCTATACGATCGGGTGTATGTACCGTCTGAATATGCTCTTAGTCAACTGCCTGGATTTTTAAGTTCGACTGCAAAAAATTTTGCTTGGGGCTTAGACGCTATAAATGTACCAAAAACCCAGAAGTCGTTTTGCGATAGAAAGTTTGACGTTGTATTCCCACACAGATTAAACCATGATAAAGGCAAAGACGACCTCCTGTATATTGTTCAAAAATTGAAAAATATCTCATTTATTATAACCACCCCTTCACCTAGCCTCAGTGGTAATGAAATATCTGAGTTTAATCTACCGAATGTAACTATGGAGTATTGTGAAACCACAGAAGATCTGCAACGAATAATGGATGATTCTCGATTAGTACTAAGTTGCGCTAAACAGGAACTGTTTGGCTATTCTGTTGCCGAGGCTGTTTTACGCGGATGTATACCAATTTTGCCTAATAGCCAGGTCTACCCTGAGATGTATGACAAAAATTTTCTTTATGACTCTCTAGACGATTGCTGTAACTTGATTAATTACACCTTAAACAATGGAGATAAAAACAGGATGGATTATAAAAAGCCGTCTTTCTTGCCTATGCTCCAAGATTTTTTGAATATATGACGAGGAACCCTAAGTCTATAGACTATGTGACTGATAGTATTCCAGTTTTTGTGTACGGTTCGTTACGAGGTGAAGGCATGGTGAATAATACTGGTTGCACCGCTAAGATGTTAGGTGAGTATGTAGTGCTGGGAGTATTATTAGGTTTTGGTGATAAATTTCCTTGTGCCGATATAACATTTGATGCTAGCGACACTATCCGCGGTGACGTCTTGAATCTAAACGATTATGAGGATTCATTGGCGAAACTTGATTTATACGAAGGAGTAGTTGAAGGTTATTATAGGCGAAAATTGGTTTTTGCTACAGACTCAGAACATCCGAACTTGTTTCGCCCTGTATGGATTTACACAAGAGGAGAATTGCTTGAAATGAAGGATCTATCCTTAGAGCTTCAGTCACAGATAGAGCGTATCGGTTTTGATGGTAACTTGAAAGACGTAGCAGAGCGTGCCTGCTTGAGTTACGGTCTCTCGGAAATAGCTGATATGCAACCTATATCGATTGGATTTGATGCATATAATGTTTTAGTGAAGCTTAATAGCGGCGCAGAATGGGTAGCTAGATTTTTTGCAAAAAATTCAACAGACAAGGATATTAATAGATACGTTTCAACAACACAACTGGCTGTACAGCAAGGTGTAGCACATCCAAAGTTAGCGAGCACTGAGAATGGTAGTATCTATTACGACCAGGAGTCTGGATTAAGGATGATAATGTCTGAGTATGTACCAGGAAAATTGTTATATGAATTTAACGCAATACCTGATAAAGTTTTTTCTAAAGTTATAGAAGAAGCGGTCAAGATCAGTAAAATTAATATACATTCCGAAGACAACTTTGATCCATGGCAAGTAACCAACTTAGTAGGACTGTATGAGAAAACCAAACATGTTCTTGATGAAGATATACAAGCCGCTATAAAGGATACGATAGAAGGATATCAGACTGTTGTTGAAAAATTACCTCGTAGTTTTGTACATGGTGATATGACAAGGACAAATATTATAGCTCGTGATGATAAAGAGGATGGTTCAATTGCGGTGCTGGATTTTGGCTCGTCTGGAGTATACCCTCGTATTCATGAGCTTACCATTATTGCGGCTCATTGTTTGGCTGATGGTGTGCTATCTTTGGACGAATGTATAGACAAAACATGTAATGAATTTTACTCTCAAGGCGGAGAGTTGACTGAATTTGAAAAACACGCCTTCTACCCCTACATCAGAGACATCATAGCTACGAAGTATCTATGTAATGTATTAGAAATAGACGAATCTGAAGAAAATGAGGAGATTCGCTATTGGCGTGAGCTGTCGATAGCTTACCTAATGGCAGATAGAAAAGAGAGCAATCCTATTGCTGGAACTTATGATTATAGAAAAGCATATAAACCATCAATGTGGCGTACTTGAAGACTTTTGAATCGTTTTTGATCCCGTAAAACTAATCCCAAAATCCCGATGTCGCCTCATTCCAGTCATCAAGTCGACGATTCCAATAATCTCTACCTCTGGGCGCTATTGTGCGCCTGAATGGATTGGCAATACCGGCGTCTTCCCATGTGCCGACCCGAACATAACTCGTTTCTGATTCACTGATTGCGAACGTCAGTACGGCGGTTGTTAACGCATCGACAAGGTCGTCGTGTTTTTCGATACCAAACCCTACAAGTTGCGTAATAAGATCCTCGACTCCCGTACGCGAAAATAGAATAACGCCTCGTTGAATTTTGTCGGCTATCATATTGAGCCGAGAACGCTTGTCCGAGTGCGGTGAAACACCAATCACATCAAGACCCCCGGTCTTTAGTTGTTGCACTACGGCAGCCTGATATGCTGTCTGTTCGATATAGAACTTTGGGTAGCAATAGAAGCGGTTTAATTCTCGCAGGCGATCAATTGTATCAGGAAAGGACATGCGCTTGTTGGTTATATTCGGCATGACGTATATGCGCTGTTCGTCGCCTCGACCAAGGATACTGAGGGGTATCATAGTAGTGTAGTCGGCTTTGTTGCTTTCAGAAATAGCAAGGTCAACGCCAATAATCAGGTCATTGTACTGACCTTGGAGCGCAACGGGAAGTTCGTCGTAATAGTGAATCATGCCTCTTTCGATAATCCGATCATCATCGGGCACAAGATGGAGCATGTATTCACGCTCCCAGGCGATACGATTGCCGATTTTACGCTTTTCCTTCTCGATAGCTTTCTCATCCGGAAATTTGCCAGTCCACAGAATATTACCGTTATCGTCGACAATTGGCCAGCTGTAGAAACTACCATCAATTTCATTGTTCTCAATCTTTGTTTTAAGGCGCATTAGCAGCGAGTCTTCGTGCAGTAAGTTTCCAATAACAATCTGGCGGCTGCCGACATCGTCGGCAGGAACCAGCTCGCCAGACCACCAATTGAAGGTCTTATTTCGACTTTCTTTGGTTCTGGTGGAATTGATATCTTCAACGTCATCAGCAATGATTAAATCAGGGCGATGAGCGCCATTGCGAACACCGCGAACACCTTGTTCGGCGGACACGGCCAAGATACGAGCATCATACTTTGGAATATACAGTGCCACTTGACCCCATTCGTCGGTCGCCTCGGTGAATGGTCCAAGATCGCTTTTTAGGAGGTTGTTGCTTTCAAGTTCACGACGAATGTTTAGCAAGTGATTACGAGCCTGCTGCTGAGTTTGGCTAGCAATAATAACAAATTTCTTTTGCTGTTTTCCCATTATTGCCCAAATAGGGTAGCTCATCGTCATGATGGTTGATTTAGCCGAACCGCGAAACGCCATGATGACAGCGAGTGACAAATCACTTCGCTCGCTAATCTCAAACATCTCACGCTGAAAATCTGCCGATCGGTGCTGCAAGTAGTCAGGAAAGTAGGTCGCAAAGAACCAATAATGACTGCTGGTGACTAATTCAACTCTAGCGTCTACGTCTTTTAAGAGTACTGCTACGAGGTGCTTCGAATCATTATTCATGCACATCTTCCTCAAGCTCAATAAGACCGGCGCGTCTATACGAGTCAAGCCTCTCGAGCATTTCAGCGGGCAGCAGTTCATGTTTCGCCTCAACTTTTCCAGACAATTCGAGCTTGTTGCGATATGCGGCATGGCGATGTTTTAGCCAAAATGTAATGGCTCGCATGTCCTTGTTTTTGATAGCGGCTATAAGCTGACTCTCGGCAATGTCGTTGACAACATCAGCACTACGCTCAACTGCCTCGTCGCAAGCATTAGCAAAATTTTTATCAGCCTTTCTCCAGCGATAGTAGGTACTCCGAGGAATACCTACTTGCTTACAAGCAATCTCGACAATGGGCATTTTGGAAAGCCTATTCAGAATCGCTTTCTTATCCTTATCAATATTTCTACTCATGTTTTGCCTCAATAAGTTCCTCGAGATTGACCTCAGGGGCGTTGTCTTCTCTGTGGATGAGCTTTCTCGTTAATCCCGTTTCTTTTTCCCAGCGGGCTAGCGCAACTTCGGCATATACTGGTGATTTTTCCATAATAAAACATCGCCTATCAATTTTTACCGAGGCGATGAGGGTTGACCCCGAGCCGCAGAATGGCTCGACTACCAAATCGCCGCGTTTGGTCAAAAACTTGATATATGGAATTAGAATTTCAAGCGGTTTAGTGCCAAATATCACGCCTTGCCCCGAGTGTTTTTCGTCACTGGCTTGAAACTCGATAAAGTCTGTCGGTTGCAACGTGGCTTTTTTGCCATGCTGATAACCCTCCCAATATGCCTTGCCAGAAATACCATACAAGGCGGTCTCGTATATCTCTTGGAACGACTCTTCTTCGCTATCGGTGTTATAGGGCACTTCGCCGCTACCGCCGACCATAGCAATATCGTACTTGCTGAAGAATTTGTTTTTGCTAGTATACCCCTGATGACGATTTGGTAAATGCCAAATAATCATGTTTTTTACGCTCCAGTGCTTTTCCATTTCATTCCAAATGATTCGCATATTTTTCCAATTTTCGTAGCAAATAATCGAGAAATCAGGACTAGAGTGCTTTTTAACATTTGCCATCCATAACTCGGTGAAGTTATCCGGCAGCGACTCGGTTTCAAGATATCTACGGTTGCGTTTTGAACCAAAACCAGTCACCGGTTTGCCGGCTCGCTTGGCGTGAAGGTAGTCTAAGATGTAGGGCGGGTCTGTCAGACACATGTCTGCTCGCTCTTTGTTCATGAGCTTGTCAAAATCACTTTCTACAGTGCTGTCGCCGACCATCAAACGTGAATCGCCGAGCTGGTAGATATCGCCCTTGCGAGCAGTGATATCTTGAATACCGAGTTTATTCAGCTCTTTACTTAGGTTGAAACTGTCGTTTTCGGTGCTGTCAGCGTCATTAAATATGTCGTCCAGATCCTCACTCAAGAATCCAATATCCGAAAGAAGCGATTCATCAAACTCGGCAAGCAGATCATAATCCCAGTCTCCAAGGTTTTTATTTAGGCGAATATTTAGTTCACGCTCCCGATTCTCATCTGGAATATCCACGTAAAGAACGGGGACTGTTTTATATCCTAGATTTTTAGCAACTTTTAATCTGAAGTGTCCGCCGATTACTACATTTTTGCGATTTTTTGCCGAGTTTGCCAGAATTGGATCTACTAGCCCAAATTTTTGAATACTTTCGGTGAGTTGTTTTGTTGCTTCTTCTGACCACTTTCTCGGGTTATAGTGAGCTGGATTTAGGTCGCTGATAGCAACCCGCACGATAGACTGATTTTGGTTAGGCATTTTGAGTCCTCCTGGCGATGAACCGGCTAGCTTTGTTCGCTCCATTTATATCCTGAAGGTGCGGGAGCGCAAGGATGTCGTCCGTCCATTCCTCGTTTTCTTTTCCTTGAACCCATTTCTCCGTAGTGCCGTCAATGAGATTCTTGGAGTTGACGGCACAAGGAATTTGTTTGCCGACAGCGTTGGCGACACAAACTTTTGTGCCGTTTTCAATCATTGCCACTACTTGCTCTTTTGATAGGGTAGCTAAATTGAAGCTATCCAGATGTAGTATTTGGTAGTGCGTGATACTCTGATCGCACGCTCTGTCGGTACTTGGCAGTACTGCGACTATTTGAAAGTTCATAAGAACCCTCCTTTCTTGGTGGCTATTAATAATTCAATAACCACAAGTCTTTGGTCGTGCTTTTTTAAGCAATCAAAAAAGCCAATCACAAAAAACTAATTACAGACATCTCTAAAAAGCATAAAATGCTCTATTTCTGTAATCAATTCCTCACGATCGGCTTTATTTCTTGTCCTCTATGGGATTGTCAGCCTTTTTCTGATCTCGATGCAGAATTGCGTGGGTCATGTCCGCGGTCACCTCACGAACATAACCCTACTATATACCTATCGATAGACAAAGTCAATTCATTTCCCGCGCTAGGCTGATTTTGGTCAGTGTAGCTGAAATGAGACAGTGAACTTCCTATAGTGTCTCGTTTGTCTTGTCCTAATCTGTTATAATGGTATCAAGCGAGAGGAAAGGCAAATATATTTGTGTCTCGGAATGGCGCTGGCGAAGTCATCTCGTCGCCCCTGTAAAGTTCCAGACCGTCGTGTCCCGCCAAGAGATATTTGAGAGGGCATTATGGAAATATGCGAACATCATAATGATCTACCTTGCCGCGAATTCACTCACCAAATAAAACGACCCGGCAACAACGACGTACGTATTGAGCTTCCGGGCTTTTTTGATGGCCTTTGCTAAGGCGATTGCCGGGTTCTGTTCAATTTTAGTGCTAGATTTCATGAGGTGCTGGATGGCTTCTGGCGGTACGTTGCGGTGGTTTTTACCGTAATCGGCGCTGAACGTGGTGGCGTAAGTCAGCTGTGCCAAGTTATCAATCATGGCGAGTGATTTCGCCAACGACAACTGCTTATTCTGCCCGAATGCTACTACGAAAACAGGCTTTTTATCCGGATACAATTTACGTAATGAATCAATCAAGGCGCGGATTTTCTGGGGATTATGCGCAACATCAAATATGACGTTAATTCCATCAATATCGCGCTTCTCTAATCGTCCGGAAATAGTGATATACACGGATTTTTCCAGAACTTCTTTTGGCAGAGGCGGCTTTTTGTCTAGCGCCAGCAGCTTTTCAACGGCGCGGTACGCCAATGTCCAATTCCGCCGCTGAAAATCCGGCAGTATTTTCAGAAAATCGTCAATAATTGGCGAAGCAATAGAGAACTGTGAGTGCTGTGACTCTGCATGTTGCCGAATAATCGTTTCAATCTCAGAAGCTTGTCGGTTCATCACGACTGAATCGCTTTGATGGATAATGCCAGCTTTTTCTTGGGCGATTTCTGTCAGAGTATTGCCTAATAATTCCGTATGGTCTAGTCCGATATCAGTGATGACGCGTACAGTTGGCGAACGGGAAATTACATTGGTTGTATCCAGCCGTCCGCCAATTCCAACCTCAATTATGATATAATTAACGTCTATTTTCTTAAATAGCCAAAAACTAAAAATCGTCAAAAATTCAAAATACGATAGATGCAGGCTGTGCACTACGTAAAGATTGGCAAACGTTTGAAAATAGTGCAAATATTCTTGTTCAGGCAGTGGCTGTCCGTTGATTAGCGAGCGCTCGGCGACGCTGGCGATATGCGGCGACACTAATGTACCGGTAGTATAGCCAGCTCGGTTCAGTAAACTGGTAGCATAATAAGCAGTCGAACCCTTGCCGGAGGTGCCGGCGATGTGGATGGCGGGAATCTGATTTTGCGGGTTACCAAGAATCTCCAAAATATGCGTCACATATGCCAGCCGATTATGCTTTTCGGGCGGATGGGCGATTAACTCGTTCAAAAAATAAGTGACGTCGTGCATTGAGGCAAATTTCATACCGTATCTGATTATAGCAAAAATAGGTTGTAAAATTTACCAAATGTCTTGAAAAACACTATATGTAGCGGCTATAGTTAGTGTTGTACGCTATATATGTAGCGAACCCATAAATAAACAAAAAGGCAAATTATCCAAATGAGCCACCAGATAGGGTACTGGCGGCTGATTTTTAGCAGGGCAAATTAAGGAGGGTACATGCAACAAATCAACGTCATCAAACGCGACGGGACGAAAGAGCCGTTTGATGCCAATAAAATTAACGCAGCGATTTTGAAGGCTT
>ERZ772917.807-NODE-807-length-20689-cov-24.633857_pt1 | contig 20689 bp, 20 predicted proteins | sample MGYA00511187_ERZ772917 | MGnify/ENA primary metagenome ERZ772917 (study PRJEB29015, sample SAMEA2737925) | human oral metagenome | biome: human oral; feature: human-associated habitat; material: dental | place: China | collected 2012 ...
CGTCAGCTGCATTGCCAGCTTTAGCCTTCACTGCGCCAATCACCTGGCCCATTTGCTGCATCGTCGCGCCCAGATCGGCGACCGCTGCCTCGACCATTGCCCGAATCTGGTCCTCGCTCAGCTGTTTAGGCAAAAATTCTTGTAAAATTGCCGCCTCTTTCTCCTCTGGCTCAGCCAATTCTGCCCGGCCATTTGCCCGGTACAACTCGGCGCTTTCTTTGCGTTTTTTAACTTCGCGGGCAACTACCTTCTCAACTTCTGTATCACTTAGACCTTCATCGCGCTTGCCTAAAGCCACTTCCTCGTTAAGAATCGCCGCTTTCAAATTACGCAATACATCGCCTCGAAAACGATGCCGCCCTAGAAGAGCGGCTTTCATTTCCTCAGCAATACGCGCTTTCAGCGCCGGCATTAACGCGCCGCTCCCAAACGCATCCTGGCTGTTTTCTCAGCTCGGCGCTCGCGGCGAATAATCGCTTTCTTACGGCGTTCAGCCTTAGAAATAGGTTTCGCAAACCGCATCACCGACTTTGCCCGCGCAAGGATACCACTCTGTAAAACCCTACGGTTGAACCGACGAATAATATTTTCGTTCGCCTCTTTCTGATCTCTACGTGTAACTTGAACCATACTTTCGCCATTATAACAGATGAGGGAACTATTTTGCAACTATTAATCCGCAATTTAGCATTAAATTAATAACTAAGATAATTCAGCCGCATAGACCGACGCTAAAGCTGGTGGCTGATTCATACTGTTGTGTGTATGATTCAGTACATTCCACTGGCTTACATCAGCCGTCAATCCAGGCACAGACCGTAAGCGCCCAACAATCATAGCAACATCGCGCCAATCATTCAAATGGCTCCCATCTGGCACAAGAATATCAACCCTACGTTCTACATTCGGTGCCGCCACTCGCAAATCACCCTCAAAGCCATCGCGCCTTAATCCAGCCGGATCAACTAAGAATTGCTGAATCCAACCACTTTCTGGCCGCTTAAATCCACCTGCCGCGCCATCCGATAAACCAGCGACTGCTTCAATATTATCCGGATCTCTTTGAGCCAAAAATTGCAGACCAACATCCCCAGGCTTTGGTACAGACGATGCCTTATCATACTTTATAAGCTCTCTACCTTCGCCTACGAAGAATCCCATCGCGATACCGCCAAGGCTCGTTTTTCGCGTACCAGTCGGATCATACAAGCGAAGCTCTTCTGTAAAGCCTTCTCTATTAGCAGCAACTGCCGTAGCTGTACGCGCACCTAACGAATGTCCGCCAAGATTTACTAATTCATAATCCTGAGCAACATGATCAACTACCGGTGCTAAATACTTTCCTAATGGTAAATAACTGCCAGTCTTTCTTATTTCTTTCTGAGCTGATTCTGGTAACATACCAGAATTACCAACCCCTGGGCCGTTCATAACCACATAAGCAACATCTGGATTTGCATAAGTCATTGTGATTGCTTCACGCTGTGCATTTGGATGACGGAAATTACCACCCCACCCGTAAAACACAAATTTAACCTCTTCTGCATCTGGATTGCCAACCACCGCTGCTTCAAAACCAACACCGCCTAGGCTACGAATATATCGTGGATTTTTCAGTTGTTCTACAACTCTACCAGCATGCTCTCCAGAATACGGGTCCTTAGATAGCCTCTGTATCTCTTCAGGTGTAGCAATTCGAAGCCGATTATCAGACTGGCTAGTATCTATCGGCAAGCCCAACGCTTCCGCATTGCCAATATTCTCTTGGCTATGCCAATCTGGCGTTAAATGAGCCTTCCTCTCAATCGTTAAACCCTCTGTAAATCCATAATCTGGCGATCTCATAGTACTTCCATATACATTAGTTTGTCTACTTACTTATTGTATCATATACTATACAATAATGCAATACCCGCGCACTAGACCCCTTAACCTAAAACGGAACATTTCACAGAATTAGATTTACGACAACAACGAAAGTATATACCATAGACACAAAGATACCAAAAGATATATTAATGTCGTAAACTTTTATGATTAGACCTGCTCGACATGCAGCAACCGCCCCTCGACCGTTCGCACCCCTTGCCATTCGTTGATGGCTGGCTGAAACCACGCTGAAACCTCGTCGCCTGGCTCGCGAAAAAACTCCTCTGGCGCGTTAAATGCCAGCGCTTGCAATACTTTACCATTTTTATCACGCAGCGCTAATTTAACGTGTTGTCCATCCGCACCCATCCGCCGCGCGCTCAGCACGCTCGCTGTGGTAATTTTTACTACAGGCTCTGGGTTACCATTGCCAAACGGTTCCATTCTTGCCAGATTCTCTACTAACTCCTCATCAATTTCTGAAAAATCATCAATTTCCACATCAGCTCGCGGCAATAAATATCGCTCTTGGTTTGTTAGCTGTAATGAATCATAAAACTCATTCACCCGCCTCCGAAAATCACCAATCTTTTCAGTCGCCAGCGTCACGCCAGCCGCCGCACCGTGCCCGCCACCTTTGATGATGATGTCGTCCGCCGCCCGCACTGCATCGGCCGCTGAAAAATCACCAAAACTACGCGCCGAACCCGTTGCTTCCTCGCCGCGCTCGCCAATGATAAACACTGGCTTTTTATATTTTTCCACCAATTTCGACGCCACGATACCAATCACGCCGTGACTCCAGTCATCACTACTCACCACCAGTACCCGGTCATCAGCCAACTCCTCGGCCTGCACGCACGCTTCTTCAAAAATCGCGTCCTGAATACCGCGCCGCTTACCGTTCAATTCCTCCAACTTCTCACTTGCCTCCAGCGCCACCAGCCCGTCGCGCGCTGTCAGCATATCTAGCGCGTGCTGCGCCGTTTCCAGCCGACCCGCTGCATTCATTCGCGGACCCAAACCAAACCCCAAATGTCTAGCATTGACCTGATCCGGCTCAACACCCGCCACCGCCATCAAGGCTTTCAATCCTGGACGTTGTTGTTTTTTCAACACCTCTAGACCCCAATACACATTTGCCCGATTTTCATCAGCCAACGTCACAATATCGCAGACCGTCCCCAATGCCACCAAATCCAGTAGCCATTTTTCATATCCATCAGGCAGTCCATCCAGTTCAGTCTGCAGTGCCTGTACTAGTTTAAACGCCACGCCCGCACCGCACAAATCACGGAATGGATAGCTGTGTCCTGAAAACTTCGGATTCACCGCTGCCACGCTCGGTGGCGGCGTTTCGGCCACGTTGTGATGATCCGTCACTACCGTATCAATCCCTAGGCTGGTGGCATACGCGATCTCCGCATGACACAAACTACCCGTATCCACCGTCACGATCAAATCCGCACCCATATCATACACCTTGTCCACCGCGCCCATAGTCATGCCATAGCCCTCGACAAACCGATTTGGGATAAAGGCGTCGACATCCTTAAAACCAAACTTACCAAACGCATCTAGCAGCAGCGCCGTGGCGCTCAGTCCATCAATATCATAATCACCATAAATGACGATTTTTTCGCCCTGATCCCGCGCCTGTTTCAACCGCGCCACCGCCTTTTCCATATCCGGCAACAAAAACGGATCGTGCTTCACCGCCATATAATCTGGCTGCAAAAAAGCCTCGCGCGCTGCCCGCGTCGTCAGGCCTCGCGCCGTCAAAATCCGCTCGAATAAGGTCATTAATCTCTATCAGCCGAACCGTGCCTCGGCCGTGCTGCATGCTGCTGCGACTTAATCACCATACTCTGTAATTCTTTGAAAATCGGGAATTGTTTATTCGTAAAGTATGCCCGCGAATTGCCTTGCTTCTCACTCCTCAGGAAACCAACTTTCTCTAGCCGCTTGAGCTCGCGCTGAATATTACCCGGATCTTCCTTGATCAGCTTGGCTAGCCCCCGAACATGCGTATGAAAATCAGGATACTTGGCATACACAACTACGATTTTGCGTCTCACTCGTGATGTAATAAAAATGTCAAGCATTCTCTCCCCATATTCCCTTTCGCTATCACTCAGTGTATCACAATTTTACAACACCCGACAAGCTTTTTTCGACAATTATACGCCCTACCCTTCAGCATACGTACTTACACCCTAAAACGCTCATGATTATATTCAACCAGCCGGCGCGGTATAATAAAGCAAGAATGTACTACTATTTGGTATCACCGATCAAGATCATTCGTGCCGATGCGCATTCGTTTACCTATTCACACCCCGAGCGGTTGCCAGTCGGTGCACTCGTGGTTATAGAAGTTGGCTCAGATCGTTGCGTTGGTATCATCATGTCAGCAGTCGTTAAGCCCGAGTTTACGGTTAAGGAAATCGTCCAGCTTTTAAATGACGCCCCCGTGCCGCTACCGCTCGTCCAGACGGCTCTGTGGATGAGTAGCTATTATCACACGCATCTCGCAACCGTCTGGCAGACCATTCTACCACGCGGTTTAACGAAGAAGCGCCGCCACATACCCGCACGCGCCACCAGTCCGCAGGCCTCACGACCACCGACAACAGCCCTTACGCCCGACCAAAGTGCCGCCATCACCACCATTGACGACATGCTTCCTGGTAGCGCCCTGCTACATGGCGTGACTGGATCTGGCAAAACACGTGTCTATATTGAGCTCGCCCGGCGGCTGATGGACGAGGGCTTGTCGTCAATTATCCTGGTACCAGAAATTGCCCTCACCTCACAGCTCGTTATCGAATTTGCAAGGTATTTCGACAATATTATCCTCACCCACTCGCGCCAGACCGAAGCCGAGCGGCACGTGACTTGGCAACATGTTATCAATTCACGCGACCCGCTCATCGTCATTGGCCCTCGATCAGCCCTGTTCATGCCCGTCCAGCAGCTGGGGCTCGTCGTCATTGATGAATGCCACGAACCCAGCTTCAAGCAGGAGCAATCGCCCCGCTACTCAGCGCTGCGTACTGCGGCCATTCTCGCTCGCCAGCACGAAGCCAAGCTCGTCCTCGGCAGTGCCACCCCTACGATCAGCGATTATTTTCTGGCAAAAACTGCTGGCCGGCCCATCATAACCATGCCCACACCCGCCCGTTCAGACGCCGTTAAACCGCGCGTCTCGCTAGTTGATATGACCAAGCGCACGAACTTTACTCAGCATTTCTTTCTCTCTGACCAGCTACTCTCGACTATCACTGGCTCGCTCAATGCCGGTCATCAAGCCCTCATCTTTCATAATCGCCGCGGCACCGCCGCTATCACCCTATGCGAACAATGCGGCTGGAACGCTGGCTGTCCGCGCTGCTTCATGCCGCTCACACTACACGCCGACCAGCACCAGCTCCTCTGTCATATCTGTGGCTTCAGAGCGCCCGTTCCCACCAGCTGTCCCGAGTGTCATCATACCGATATCATTCATAAAGGCCTCGGCACCAAACGCATCGAGGCAGAATTACGCAAGCTCTTTCCTGCGAGCACCATCGCCCGCTTCGATGCCGATACAAGTACCCACGACGCAGCTGACCAGCGCTACAACGAGCTCAAAAATGGCTCAATTGACATCATCATCGGCACCCAAGTGATCGCCAAGGGTCTCGATCTACCGCACCTACGCACTGTCGGTGTCGTCCAAGCCGACACCGGGTTGACACTGCCTGACTTTTCCTCGAGCGAGCGCACCTTTCAGCTGCTGGCCCAAGTCGTTGGCCGCGTTGGCCGCTCCCATCACGCCACCGACGTCATCGTCCAGACCTTTCAGCCGGATCATCCCGCCATCCGCGACGGACTCGCTCAAAATTATGCTGACTTTTATGCCCGCACTATCGCCCAGCGACGCGCTACTGGATTTCCGCCGTTTGTCTATCTGCTCAAATTAACCTGCGTCTACAAAACCGAAGCCGCCGCTATCCGCAATGCCAAAAAGCTTGCCCAGACACTGCGAGCGGCTGCCCCGGCCGACGTACACATCCTCGGCCCAACACCGGCATTTTATGAGCGAGTCCGCGACACGTACCGCTGGCAGCTCATTCTCAAAAGCCCCCACCGCAGCGACCTCGTCAGTCTCCTTGATCTCGTACCACCCGCTCATTGGCAGGCTGAGCTCGACCCGACCAGCCTCCTCTAGCCACATATGCTATAATGATCACAATGACTAAAGACGATATCATTGCTCTACCAAATCCGCATCTCCGCCAAAAATCAGCTAAAATTCACGTCATCACCGACGAGGTGCGCCAGTTATCAGCCGATATGATCGCGGCCGCTCTTGACTGGGAAGATTCTCGCCCTCATGAAATCAGCGCTGCCCTCGCTGCCATCCAGGTTGATCATCTCGAGCGCGTCATCATCATCCGCAGCGACTTTGACGACAAAGCCACTCGCGAATTCACTACCTTGATCAATCCTGAAATTGTCAAATACGAGGGAGAAATTGTTGCCGATTTCGAAGGCTGCCTCAGCGTCAAGCACGTCTACGGCAAAGTCCCCCGCCATTCTAAAATCCGTGTCAGGGCTCTTGACCTCGATGGCAATGAGGTTCGCCTCAAGGCCGAAGGCTTCCTCGCCCGTGTCATCCAGCACGAGATTGATCACACCAACGGCGTCGTCTTTATCGACCATATCCGTGACCAGCACGATGCTTTTTACACGCTTGATGATTCTGGTGAATTACAGCCGCTTGATTACGAAGTCGACATCAAAGATAATGCTCAACTGTGGGACTAACATGCCACCAATCATCTTTTTCGGCACCGAAACGTACAGTCTAGTTACCCTCAAGGCGCTCTACGAGGCAGGATTTCCTATTCACGCCGTTATTACCAAACCCGATATGCGTAGCGGCCGTGGCCACAGGCTCACCGAGCCGCCAGTCAAGACCTTTGCCCGCCAACACGGCATCCTCGTCTGGCAGCCCAACAAACTCCGCGACATTATCCCCGATATCACCGCCCTCCAGCCTGTCGCTGGCGTCCTCGTCGCCTACGGCAAAATTATCCCCCAGTCAATCATTGACCTCTTCACTCCTGGTATTATTAATCTCCATCCCTCGCTACTGCCAAAATGGCGTGGCCCTTCGCCCATTGAGGCCGCCATTGCACACCAAGATACAGAAACCGGTGTTTCCATTATGCAACTTGACGCCCAGATGGATGCTGGCCCAATTTACGCCCAACACCGTCACCCGCTCACCGGCACTGAAACCAAACCGCGGCTATATGATGAACTGTTTGCCGCCGGCAGCGACCTGCTCGTACGCACGCTGCCGGGCATCCTCGCCGGTACGCTCCAGCCAACTCCGCAAAACGACGCCGATGCCACGTATTGCCAGCTGCTTTCCAAGGATATGTCACTCATTGACCCGACGGCAATGACCGCCGCAGCCGCCGATGCCCATGTGCGGGCGTATCTCGGCTTTCCACGTAGCCGTATGCGCATCTATGATCATGAACTCATTATCACCAAAACTTGCGTCTCAGACGCTCCAGCATCGCCGCTGAGCGTTAAGTGCTGTGATGGACGATACGTAACCATCCTCGAGCTGATCGCCCCAAGCGGCAAAAAAATGACCGCAGAGGCGTTTCTCCGCGGCCATCAAGGCTAAGTTCATGAGCTAAGGCAGCTAAAGGCTCGCTCTAAGCTTGTCCCGGCGCCGAGGATGCACTCATACCGCCTAAAATAGCCTCGCGGTTAGTTATAATCTCCTTCTTCAGCTCATCCATCGTTGCCGCCACCACATCGCGATAATCAGGCCGGTTTACCTCCAGCCACTTCGTCGCCGCAAACTCGTCTTTTAGACCCGGATTATTCGGATCAGCCTTGGTCGCTTGCACCAGCCGCTGGAACATCGGCTCCTGCTGGTAATTTGGTGCGTGTTTGGCGAGAAACTCATCTACCGCGCCCGGCGCCTTGTCGATGATGTTCGCAAACTCATCCAGCTGCGCGTCGCTCATCCCCTGACTCAACCGCTCGCCGACCCGTAGCTCCAACTCGCTATAAATATGCTGTAAAAACGGCTTCTTCTGCTCATCCGGCAGTTGGTCTAGTCCTAATTCCTTCAAAAAATTATCGTCTAGTTGGAACATATCGTCTCCTTTGCTTCACTGCTCTTTTGTCTATTATATCAATTCTTCATGTTTATACCAACTCACTGCTCATCACGAGCAAAAGCCAGCGCCGACAAACAGCACTGGCTTTTACGTAATACCGTCCCCTCTACGAGGTTAATGTACCTTAGTTTGTAGCATTTGTACTACTTTTTCGCCTTACCTGACGTTTTGGGATTGGGTTCAGTGGCTGTTTTCGAGGCACCTTCACCTTGACTCGTTGTTCTTGATCGACCGTATTGCCCGTGCCATCAGATGACTTCGGGGTCGTGTCTATTGACGAAGTTGGTTCATTGATGGCTAACACTCGAATAAGCCATCCACCAAGCTTCTTGAGCATACGCCCTTTTTCCACATTTTTCTTGTCCGCCTCACTGCTACTACTTTCCGGCTGCTCCCCACCGCCATTCTTATTCTGTTCTGACTGTGAATTAGGCTCTCCATTATTATAAACAGCAAGATCCAAGGACGGGTCGTATTTTGGCTTGTAGTTTTCAGAATCTTTAAGCAAGTTAATAAGTGTCCTTTCCTTGCCTATCAGAGCCTGTCTCACATCACTGGATATTGAGGGATTAGCAAGTGCTAATTGCGTATCCCTTAATCCAGCGTAAATAGTCCCACGGTTGTTATACCACTTACTCACCATTAGCAGCTGCGACCGCTTCTCTGGAGAAGCATCTTCAGAAGCTGACTTGTAGGCATTACTATACCAGTTAGCAGAGTCCATATTCTTCCTATACTCTTCAGCCGCCAGCAAACGAGTTACATCTAATACCTCGTCATCATTTCCGTCCTCGCCAGAAACTGGACGCCCCGTCGTCTTAATCTCCGGCTTATCATTTTCCATCTCGCCGATCTTAGCAATAAGCTTTTCTTCCTCCTCTAGGAGCGCCTGTCTATTCTCAGCCGATGTGGCAGGATTGGCAAGAGCCTCTTCTGCCCACATCAACTGCCTACAGGACGTAAGCATTTCCATGAACCAATCTTCTAACCTGTCAAAATCCTTGTTAGCTTGCTCTTTAAGTTCGTCAGGGAAAGATCGGATAAACTCTTCGCGCCCGTCGAATATTTTTTCCGACTCATCCACATAGTCGTCTACCTTACGCTTATATTCAGCTTGTTTTGCCGCGTGAGCTTCCAGATCCGGGCCGGCGCCATCTTCACCAAGACCTGGTTCGCCACCCTCCGGTAGTTCGGGAGCAGGTTGGCTATTCTTTAATGACTCAAGAGCGTCGTAGACATCCTGGGTTGGCTTCGGTGGGGTTTGTAGTAGTGATCGTGGCCGCACCGGCTTCACCGGAGCTGTTGGCACGGTCTGGGTTGGCTCGGACTGTGTCGCCGGGGCAGACTCTGGGGCTTGAGGTGTAGCTGGGAAAGAAAGGGTTCGCTGGGTGGCTGCTTTGGTGGCTTTTTCTTTAGCGACATTTTCGGCGTTATCCATGATCTTAGTAAGCTGACGGATACGTTGGTCGATGGCTTCTTGGCTTAGATCGTAGGTTTCGGCTCGTTCAATGAGTCTTTGGAGGATCTCGTCTTGGAGATCATCAGCCATAGTCTTGTCGCCACGAGCAAGGGCTTCTCCGGCAGCGGTTGCGAGGTCAGTGAGACTCGTGGCCTCACGCTCACGGCGTGCTTCGTTGAGGGTTTGGTTATAGAGGTCTTCTTCGGATGGAAGTAGGTTGCCATTTGGATCTTTGCCGTATTCGTCGGGGCGTTGGTTGAGGTAGGCTTCCAAGTCATTTTGTGCGAGTTGAGCTTCTTCCAGTTGCTTTCGTCGGGCTGGATCAAAGAGTGCTTCGGCGTCGAGGTCACTGGCATTAAGCTTTCCTTTGAAGCGATCGTCTGAGTCTAGGGAATATGACGAGGAGGTTGCAGCCTCTGGGCCGAGAGACTCAGGGGAGGATGTTGGCAAGCGGTTTGGGTTTTGAGGCATTGTGGTGGTTCCTTTCTGGGGGGATTACAATCTAACGGTTACCATGCTATCATATATTTATATATAAGTCAATACTCTGTCCCTAACTATCTTCTGTCAAGGCACGAAAATTACCGAGCAGTTCACTGTATACGCTCATAAACACATCGCCAACTTCAACCCCCTGGTGTCTCAACCAGCTATATAGTTCTTCTTGATTGCCAGAATTAGTCATTTCATTGAGCTCATCCAACTGATTCTGGTCTAGCTCGTTACCTACCCGCACTATCACTGCGTTGATGATTGATCGCAAGATACGGTCAATCTCACTTTCGACATACTCGTTATTACCGGTTATATCAAAATCCTCCCGTATTCTTTCTGACGATAGACTATCCATATTTTGCTCTTTCTTATTTATTTATATTTATCTGATTGCCAATTATAATCTATACCCCCGCGCGAGGTGGACCTACCGGACCTCGTGGTGCAACTGGTCCCTGTGGGCCTGCCGGGCCTTGAGGTCCCTCGACACCAGTCGGACCTTGCGGCCCCTCGGCACCAGCCGGACCCTGGAATAGATTCGAGAGGAAGCCGCCAGCAATACCCGAAGCTACACCGAGGGCCACATTGCCAACGCGCCGTCTTATATTTTCTCGGCGGATTCCCTGCGTCCGTTCAGCGATAACATTATCAGCTTCTTCAAGTGCCTGATCTTGCTCAGCTTGGTCAAGCCGAACCATATCCTCCTTTGCATCGGCACGCGCTTGAGTCACAACACCGCGTTTATCCTGGCCTGCTTCACGCAAGCGACGGTATTTCACATTATGCATGTCATGGAAGAATCCAAGAGCACCACCAGCCACGCCACTAACAAAATGTCCAACAAATGGTATCTTATTAAGCACCACACCGAGTAGGCCAGCCTTGGCCGCCAAGTTCAGCGGTTTACGCATACTGCCCCTTTTCGGAGCTATGGTCTCTTCTAGCTCTGCAGTCGCGTTCACTGTCATCATAGAAGCTTCACGCGCAAGCTCTTTCCTTTTTTGCTCTATAGCTACTTGACGATCATGTTGACTCATATTCTCGTCAAGCGATTGCTCAAAGATGTTCAAATAATAATCGACGAATCTCTTTGCACCGTCACGCCAGCGTTCTCTTACTGCCTCTGCATTCTTTTTATTATAGGCAAGGGTCTCTTCGTCCTTAGCGCCGTTTTCGCCATCTTTCTTATCAATAGTCCCTCGACGAGCATGCGCTTCAAATAGAGCCCGTTCATTCACGGTCTCCCCCCAATCAGCCAACATCTCATACTCACCCACGTGCAATTCATTATTACTCTCACCGCCTTCACCGCCGCCAAATATATCAAGCTGCTTATTAAGCTTATCAATCATACCATCTACTATTCCAATACGATGTAGCAGCCGACGTCCCTTTTCACTCTCCTTATCTTTAAGATCATCATACTCTTTCTGCAAAGCACGTCGCCGGGCCTCTAATCGACCGCGGTGATCCTTCAGCATCTTGATTCTCTGCTCCTCCTCGGATGGCTCACCTGCGCTCTCCGGCCCGCCTTGACCACCGCCACTCTCACTGGTCGCCGGTGCTGGTCGTCCGCCAGTTTTCGATGGATCAGTAGCCGAACTGTCAAGAGCGTCGTTTAGACCCTTCATCAGCTGTCGCACTTCACGCATCAGTGCAGCTTTGCTTACGGGATCAATATTTGGGTTGCTAATAACTGCTTGCGCGTCGCGCATAAAGCCAACGGCTTCATTCATCAACTCTTTTTTTCCAGACCCCTCCCCTTCACTACCCGAAGCCCCTTCTGGCCCCTGCACCGGCTTCACCGGAGCTGTTGGCACGGTCTGGGTTGGCTCGGACTGTGTCGCCGGGGCAGACTCTGGGGCTTGAGGTGTAGCTGGGAAAGAAAGGGTTCGCTGGGTGGCTGCTTTGGTGGCTTTTTCTTTAGCGACATTTTCGGCGTTATCCATGATCTTAGTAAGCTGACGGATACGTTGGTCGATGGCTTCTTGGCTTAGATCGTAGGTTTCGGCTCGTTCAATGAGTCTTTGGAGGATCTCGTCTTGGAGATCATCAGCCATAGTCTTGTCGCCACGAGCAAGGGCTTCTCCGGCAGCGGTTGCGAGGTCAGTGAGACTCGTGGCCTCACGCTCACGGCGTGCTTCGTTGAGGGTTTGGTTATAGAGGTCTTCTTCGGATGGAAGTAGGTTGCCATTTGGATCTTTGCCGTATTCGTCGGGGCGTTGGTTGAGGTAGGCTTCCAAGTCATTTTGTGCGAGTTGAGCTTCTTCCAGTTGCTTTCGTCGGGCTGGATCAAAGAGTGCTTCGGCGTCGAGGTCACTGGCATTAAGCTTTCCTTTGAAGCGATCGTCTGAGTCTAGGGAATATGACGAGGAGGTTGCAGCCTCTGGGCCGAGAGACTCAGGGGAGGATGTTGGCAAGCGGTTTGGGTTTTGAGGCATTGTGGTGGTTCCTTTCTGGGGGGATACGACGGTCGGCATTTTTGCTACCGACTAGCTTATGTTTTGAATGGTAGCAGATTTAGGGGGGAAAGTCAATAGGTTGCTACCCGTCGGACAGAAATATGATAGATATTGTCCTACAACGTCTTCTTCACCAGCTCCCGTGTAAAGAACTCCAGCGTGTCACCTTCCTCGACAACAACTTTTCGCGTAGTTTTGAGGCTGAGTCCACACATTTCACCCTCAAACACCTCTTTGGCTTCCTGATGTTGACGCTGGACGGACGATACTTCAACCTCGGCAATATGCTCATCGCCACGCTTCAGGCGCGCCAACAGGCCCTTATAAACCTTACCCGTCATCACTTCACCACCAGCGATCACCTCTTCGCGCACCGTTCGGAACACGCCCTTAACACTCAGCCGGCCGACCTCAGTCTCGACGACCTCTGGGGCCAGTAGCGCCTCCATGGATTGCTTGGCATTATCAAGTAGCTCATAAATCACTCGATACAGCCGCACCTCAACATGCTCACGCGCTGCCAGGCGTTTCACCGCTGGTGGCAGATCGACATTAAAGCCATAAATGACCGTGTTCTCGCCAACCGCCAGATGAATGTCATTTTCTGAAATATTACCAACCCCGCTACCAATGACGTGCAGATCCACCAAGCCGCCCGTATCAATCAATTTCAGACTATCAATCACCGATGTGAGCGACCCCTGAACATCAGCCTTGACGAGAACATTGAACGACTCAGCGTCATGCTGCTGACTCATCATTTTCAAAATATCCGAGCTGGTGACATTGGTGCTAGCGGCCATTTTTTCCTGCTCTAGGCGCGCTGCCTGCGCCAAGTGCCGTGCTTCTTTCTCATTTTTAGCCAACCGAAAACTGTCCCCAAACTGCGGCAGCTCCTTAAATCCAGTTACGTTAACCGGTGTGCTCGGGCCCGCCATTTTCATTGTCTGACCACGAAAGTCCGACATTGTTCGTACTCGACCGTACGCCGTGCCGGCCACCAGATAATGCGCTGGTTTCAGCTGACCGTGCTCGACGAGTAGCCCGACCACTGCGCCACGCCCAGTTTCCATATGCGCCTCAATCACCAAGCCTTCCGCCGGCACGTCCTCATCCGCCCGCAAATCTTCCATATCTGCCACCAGTAGCACCATATCCAGCAGCTTATCCAAATTCTGACCGGTCTTGGCACTAACTTTCACCATCACCGTATCGCCGCCCCACTCCTCAGGATTGAGGCCGTGTTCAGATGCCAGCTGCGTTTTTACCAGCTGCGGATTAGCAGTATCTTTATCAATTTTATTGATCGCCACCACGATTTTCGCATTAGCCGAGCGCGCAAACCGAATCGCCTCGACCGTCTGCGGCTTGACGCCGTCGTCCGCCGCCACTACGATGATCACCACGTCAGTCAGTACCGCGCCGTGTTGGCGTAATGCTGCAAACGCCTCGTGCCCTGGTGTGTCGAGCAGTGTAATCATCCGCCCGTTGCGCTTCGTTTGGTAGGCGCTAATGTGCTGCGTAATGCCACCGGCTTCGCCCGCAGCAGTCTTGTTACCCAAAATCGCATCCAACAAGCTCGTCTTGCCATGATCAACATGCCCCATCACCGCCACAATCGGTGGGCGCGGCACCGCCCTTTCCGACAGTGTATGTTCCACGCGGGCGCGGCCAACAGCCGCTTCCTTTTTCTTAAGCGTTACCTCAAGGCCCAGCTCTTCAACGATGATCGACGCCGTCTCAAAGTCCAGTCGCTGATTAATCGTCGCCGCGATACCATTCTTAAACAGCTCGCCAATGAGCGTCGTGACCGGTAGATTCAAGGTGGTAGCGAGCTCTCCGACGGTTACTGAATCTGCAATTGCGACAATCTTTTCTGTCATCTGCTCGTGCTCCTTTCATCGCCCGCGTGACACCTCGGCGAACTGTTTACATTACTCTTTTTCTATAGGCTATTTTTTCTTGCCGCCAGCCAGCGACAGTGAAATCTTGCGATTATCTTTATCAATTTCGAGCACGGTAAAGGTCTTGCGCTCATTTAATGTAAAGACTTTCTCCGGGTCAGTCCCATCGCCACCCAGCTCCGAAACGTGAACGAGAGCCTCGACGGCCGGACTCAACTGCACAAACGCACCAAACGGTGTAATCCGTGTGACTGTGCCTTCGACGTCCTCGCCTGACTTGAACTGTTCTACCTCATCGAGCCATGGGTCTTTCGTTAGCTGCTTCATGCTTAAGCTGAGGCGCTCCTTGTCGATGGCGATAATCTTTGCCTCTACGGTCTGACCAACCTTGACGTAATCGCTCGGATTGTTGACCCGCTCCCAGCTAATTTCTGAGATATGAATCAGTCCCTCAATTCCCTCAACGTTCACGAATACACCAAAATCTACCACGCCAGTCACGATACCCTTGACGGTATCACCAACCGACAACTTCTCAAACCGCTCCGCCAAGCCCTCTTTGATGGCCTCTTTTTCGGAAAAGATGAGCTTATTCGCCTTGCGATCAGCATCCAAAATCCGCACACGAATCTCTTTGTTGACCAGCACGTTAAGCCGCTGCAAGATCTCATCCTTGTCACTTGAACCAACTCGCGGATAATGCTCAGCCGATAGCTGCGATACTGGCAAGAAGCCGCGCACCCCTTCATATTCAGCCAGCAGACCACCACGATTGGCGTCGTACGGCGTCACCGTTACAATTTCACCGCTCTCCAATTTGGCGGCGACCTCGTCCCAGCCACGATCGCGCGCCGCTTTACGCATGCTCAAAAGTGAATAACCGTTGTCCAGCTCAACCTCGACAACACTCGCAGTTACCTCGTCACCTTCTGTGTAATTGTTCGACATACTCACCTCACGGCGCGGCACCAAGCCAACGCCCAAAGGCCCTAGATCAATCAGAACTTCGTGTTTCTTTATTGATAAAATAGTTCCGTGCACAACCTCGCCCGCGGTCAGCTGTTTCACGGAGTCGCTCGCCTGAGCAAGCAGATCGTCCATGGTCAATGGATTTGCCATACGTCCAAATAGACTCCCATATTACGTTAATATTCTTATCCAAGCGGCCTGCCAAAACAGTCACCTCTTGGAGGTCTCGCTTTATTATATCGTAGATAACGCCTCGAGTAAAGAGAAGGAAGCTAAACTACCAACATTGACCGGTGATAAGCAAAGCCCGCGGCCACAATCAGCCCCAACACGAAGCCAACTGCCAACGAGTCAGCCGGCCCAGTTGCTGGTAAGCGGGATGACCCACGGCTATTGTTTTGAGCTGGCGGCGTTGGTTGATTCTGCGCGTGTTGTTGAGGCTGCTGCTGCGCGGACTTATTTGACTCAGCTGAAGAAGTGTCTTTTTTCTCATCGCTCTTCTCGTTCTTCTTTTTGTCGGCCGATTTATCGTCAGTTTTCGTGTTGTTCGTCTCTTTTTGCTGCTCACTCGTCGCAGTATTTTCCGTCGATGAGGCGGTCTGGTTCTGTGCTGATAATTGTCGCAACCCGTATAACGTTGCCAAAGCGATCGCCGCCAAAATAACCCCTACAATCACGTAGATTACAACATATCCTCGCTGGCGGTTCTGCTTCATACTATTATCTCCCTGATGTTACTAATACTTACTGTACCATATTGTCACCGCTCTCGTAAAGGGGTATACTAGCTTCATGATTATTGCGATTGATACTGGAGGCACAAAAACATTAGTCGGACGATTTACCGACAACGGTACACTAGAAACAACAACTCGGTTTGCCACCCCAACAGACATTACGGCGTATATCAAACAGGTCGTTGACACCATCACCGTGATCGCCGAGGGCGCACCTGTTACAGACATCTCGATCGGCCTACCCGGTACCGTCACTGACGGTGTCGCTACATATTGCATTAACCTCGGCTGGTGCGAGGTGCCCATCCGCGACCTCCTGGCCGAGCACTTTCCCGACGCCCAAATCATCCTCGAAAATGATGCCAACCTCGCCGGCCTCGCCAGCATACGTCGCCTTGAACCACAACCAGCCTGCGGCCTCTATGTCACTGTCGGCACAGGCATCGGCACCAGCATTATCCTTAACGGCGCACTCCACCCCAGCCTACGTAGCAGCGAAGCCGGTCATATGCAAATCGCGTATCAGTCAACCATCGATTCGTGGGAAAACCTCGCTTCCGGACGAGCGCTCAGTCAACAGTTTGGTGAATTATCGGACGCAACACCGCCCGAAGCTTGGTTTGAGGCTGCCAAGAGACTCAGCCTAGGACTGCAGGCACTGATAGCTGCCATTCAGCCAAACGTTATCGTTATCGGCGGCGGTGTCGGCCGCTACACCGATAAATTCTCTGCATCACTAGCCGGACTTATCACCGAGAAACTACCGTCATTTATCACCTGCCCGCACATCGTTGGTGCAGCGCACCCCGAGGAGTCTGTACTCTATGGTTGCTACGATAACGCTATCGCCCATCGTTAAGCAGCTGGCCAGCGACTACCCAGAGTATCAGTTCCAGGCTGGCGATGTTTTTTCGTGGTCGCACCGTTCACGGACTATCACTTATATTAACGAGGCGTCACCAGCCGCTACCGCCCAGCTGCTCCACGAAACTGCCCATGCCATCCTAGGCCATCATCACTATACTCGTGACATCGACCTCATCGCCATGGAGCGCCAAGCCTGGGAGCTAGCTGTCCATCAGTTAGCCCCGCGCTATAACATTACTCTAACTATGAATGACGACGTCGTTCAGGATGCACTTGATAGCTACCGCAAGTGGCTACATGCCCGCAGCACGTGCCCAACATGTAGCGCTGTCGGCATAGAAATCGCCAAGCACCACTATCGCTGTCTCCACTGTGCTAGCAACTGGCGCGTCAACGAGGCTCGATCCTGCGAACTCCGCCGCTACCGCAAATAGCCCTCTACGAAAAGAGGGCTATCGCGCATTTTAAGCAACTTGGCTACGCGGCCAGTGTCACGTCGTCTTGGGTCGTTGCCTGTACTGTTGATACCGTCGTTGCTGGATTAACGGTTGTCGTGGCCGTCGTCGTTACCTTACGCCGACGAGAAATGCGACCACCTTTAGCACCAGCGATCCGCGCCAGAGCTGGGTTTGCCGCAAAGCCACCGGTCCGTCCGTTCCGACCGCCCTTCGCGCCGATCTTGGCATAAAAGTCTGGGTCACGCGCTAAGTTTTTCGCTGCCGCTTTCATACCGCCAATTTTTGTACCTGCCATGTGAGTTTTCCTCCCTAATTAAAAGATTTCCACATCATTTACTATGGAAACCCTCGCCTTTATATATCACACATGATATGTGTTATGTATGCATATTATCATACTGCTCATACTTTGTCAACATTTACATAAGCTATTTTTATTGTGAATAAAATATTGCAATCAGCGGTTTACTTCGCTATAATGAGATCTGTCACCTTGTGACGGCACCTGTTGGAGCTTAGAAATGATGAGTTCCACCACTCAAAAACCACCCTTTCTGCGAGATGGGTGGTTTTTGATTGTGAAAGGAATTTCGCTAATAGCTAAAATTGTCTACATCGAAAGTTACCCCGACAACGAGAAAAATACGTATACCCACCTTCAACTTTCCGACTACAAAGCCCGCGTCCATAGAGCTAGCTCAATAACAAAGACGCGGGGCCCCTGACTATACCGTCCTCACTTCAGTACCGATTAATGCACCGCCAACAGCTGCGCCGCCGGTCCAGCACCAGCTGTCATCGCCACAAACTGCGCTCTCGTCCAATAGATTCGTCCTGCAATCGGGTCATTAACATAGAACCCGAGCGGATCGTGCGGCTCACCGCGAACCCCAACAATGAGGCGTACATGCATCGGTATTGGCCCACTGACTATCCGACCTGACGGCGTCCTCCAACTATCAATTTTTGCACCAATCCGCCATACGCCCCACGCAATGACTGGATTACCATTGTGAATTTGCTGTGCTACGAAATTCGCATTGGCACCATATGCCACTGACGTCCTGCGACCATACTGCCCAGCCGCCCGTGCCACCGGACCAGCATATACACCCCAGCCCGTTCCCGCACCTTGGTTGCCGTTTACGTCGCCCACAAACTGCGCATTCGGATCGTCCCACTCATTTGTCGCCTTATCTCGCGGTCGTGGACGGTACCCAAAACGCTGCAAAATATTCCAATCATTATCATGTACACCACGATATGCCAAGGCCATACGCAGCGAGGCCGCTTCGCAGCTTTGGGCGTACGCCTGACGATAGAATGGTACGTTATTGAGTTTGACGACCCGTGAATTAGTTGTGAACGATGTCGCAATTCGCTCTACACTCGGCAGTCCAAATACTGGCTGCACGCCCGGCTCTACCCAAACCTGAACTTGCCGCTGAAAGCCCATATTGACCACCCGGGCAACCATCGTATTACCACGCCAGGAAATACTCTGAACTGTACCAGATGAAATCCTGAGACGATCCTGGGCGCTCTTGTGGTCAACTGCCTGATCAAAGGTTATCCGTACATCCTGCGCCGCTTGATCAACAGTGGTTCGCCACGGGGACGCCCCCACACCACGCACGTGCCCATTAGTGGTAAATGTCCTTTTTACTTCCTCGACGAGAACACCTCCACGAGCTGTCCGTAGGCCTTTCGGGATAGTATATGTATACGTCTTGCCCGGCTCCAATTTATCCGCCTTGAATACGTACTCGGTATCGCTCCGCCACGATCCATTACCAGCCGTATCAACCGCTATATTTGGCCGATCCTTTGCATCAATTGCTTCCTGAAACGTCAACTTCAATTCATCTGATGGCGTTACTGAATGCTCTTTAATCGGTGACCCAATCGCCGGTAGTGGCGCACTCTTCACCGTAAAACGTTTTAGCTCTTCCTTCTGGGCTTTATCGTATAATTTGAAGGTGTACTGTGTATCAGGTGCTAATAAGCCAGCATATTTCCATGAAAATGTTTGATCATCAGACGACTCACGCTTCAGCTCAAGCGCTGGCTCGGTCGTCAATTCTAGATCGCGCAATTTACTCGCCCGCGACCCCAAACGCACCGTCAACGCCTGATCCATTGCGATCACTTCTTTGCCGTCCAGTGATGTCGTATCCACTCGTGGTGCTTTTTGCGTCTTGAACGATACATCATGGATTGTCGCATTACCAAACAGCGAACGTCTCGCTCCCGGGAACGCCACGGTGTAATTTGTATCAGCTGCCAGTGGCTGGTCGGGCGTAAACTCCATCTCAAAAACGCCAAACAACTGTCGCTTTTCGCGCCACACGCCGCGCACTTCCGGCTTAATCTCTGGCCTCACCTCGCCAAGCTGTTGATTAAACTTCAAGCGGATCGGCCGGTCAATCGCCTGCAAATCCTCGTCGGACACGCGCTCAGCGCCGACGTTACCGCGCGTTGTGATAACAAATAGCACTCCAACTACTATCACCGTCAACGCAACGATACCGCCACCAATAATAACCCACGATTTTGGCCGCCTTAACCAAGACGCGCACATCGCCACAAACCCCCCACGCTCCGGCCTAAGGGACTCTGGCTGTTCTGTTTGTTTTTTATCCATTTCCCCATCATTATATCATACTTATGCTACTCGCAAGCACCTCCGGCAAAAACGAAAAAAGACTCCCTATTCGGAAGTCTTTTTTATAATTCGGCACCGTGCTAGTTTCCCACTAAAAGCAGTATAATCGCCGCTGGGGAGCTTAACTTCTGTGTTCGGGATGAGAACAGGTGTTTCCTCCTCGCCATGGGCACCGAAGGAGGGGGTTTAAAGCGCTTGGTTCCACATATACTCGCGTGGTGGGCCAAACCCCTTTCTTCGATGTCCAGTTTTCTGCACGGAATTGAATTGTTAATCGACCGGCGCTCATTGAAAAGCACCAATTACTAGTCAAGTCTACCTTATCCGCGAGCGTTATGCAAGCATAAACGCTAGCAGACAAGGACATAAAAAGGCAATGGGACTATTAGTACGCTTTAGCTCCATGCATTGCTGCACTTCCACCTTGCGCCTATCAAACAGATAGTCTTTCTGTGTCCTCATAGGGAAACCTTATCTTGAGGTTAGTTTCGCGCTTAATATGCTTTCAGCGCTTATCTAGTCCGCACATAGCTACTCGACAATGCAGCAGGTGGCCACAATCGATACACCAGAGGTGCGTCCGCCCCGGTCCTCTCGTACTAGGGGTAGA
>ERZ772917.808-NODE-808-length-20661-cov-10.436426_pt1 | contig 20661 bp, 18 predicted proteins | sample MGYA00511187_ERZ772917 | MGnify/ENA primary metagenome ERZ772917 (study PRJEB29015, sample SAMEA2737925) | human oral metagenome | biome: human oral; feature: human-associated habitat; material: dental | place: China | collected 2012 ...
CGCTTGCCATCGGCAAAGAGGGGCAGAACGCTCGCCTCGCGGCAAAGCTGACGGGGTGGAAGATCGACATCAAGAGTGAGTCACAGGTGCAGGAACTCATGGCTGCCGCCGATGAGGCGGAGGAGTCTGCGGTGGAAGCAGAGCCTGCGGCAGAGGAGGCATAATGACGGAGACGAAACAGCCCGAGCGGCTGTGCGTCGGCTGCCGTCAGCTGCATCCAAAGAGTGAACTCCTGCGTATCGTGCGGACAGCAGAGTGGGCGGCCGCATACGACCCGACGGGCAAGAGCCCGGGGCGCGGTGCGTATCTCTGTCCCTCCTCCGAATGCCTCCGATTGGCGCGGAAGCACAACGGACTTTCGTGGTCGTTCAAGGGGCGGGTTGCTCCTGCCGTCTACGATGCGTTGGAGGACGTTGTCCGACGTGAGGAGGACGGCGCATGAATGCAGAAATGGAAAAGCGCGCGCAAAACCTCCTCAGCATGGCGGCGCGCGCACGGCGCATCCTATCCGGTGCGTTCGTGGTGGAGGAGGCTCTGAAACGGAAGCAGGGAACATATCTCCTGCTTGCGGCGGATGCCTCGGAGGAGACCAAGGCGAAATTTTCCCGCATGGCGGCGCAGATGAATGTACCGTCGGCGGAATTACTGACTATGCAGCAGCTCGGGCACTGTCTCGGCAAGGAGTACCGTGCGGTTGCTGTGCTGATAGATAGAGGATTTGCGGACAGGCTCAGCGCCTATTTGCAGGATATACCGACGGGGGTGGATTGATGTCAGAATCGAAATACAGAATCACCGATTTGGCAAAGGAATTCAAGACGGACAAAGATACCATTATTGATATTCTCAAGAGCAAGAACTACAAAGTAAAGAATATGTTCAGCGCAGTCGGTGAAGAAGAGCGTGCGGCGGTTAAGGAAGAACTCGGCCGCACGGCAAAACCCGTACGCAAGGAATCCCTGCAGAGCAACTCCCCCGCTCCGAAGGCTGCCGAGCGTCCGGCAAAGAAAGAGAAGGAAAAGCGTCCTGCTGCGGCTTCCGCGTCGGCAGCGGAAAAACCCTCAGCGGAGCAGAGTGCCCCTCAAGTAGCTGCTGAGAAGCCGGCTCCGCAGCCGCCCGCAGCCGAGGAGAAACCCGTGTTGCGTGCGCGCACGAAGACACCCGGCATTGTGATTGTGCGTCAGGCACCCTCCAAGACGCGCGCGGAGAGTTCTGACCGTCCCCGTTCGTCCGGCAATGCGTCGGGCAGATCGGGTGATCGTCCCGCACGTCCTGCGGGTGGACGCGGCGGCGCACGTCCCGGAGCACCTGCGGCAGCGATTCCGCCGCCGCCCGCGACAGAGGGGCGCAGCGACAATCGCCGTCGGCGCGGCGGCGATAACAACGCCGTAGGCGGCGACCGCAATCGCGGCGGACGCGGCGGTGCGCGCCGTGACCGTGAGGAGCGCACAGATCTGCGTCAGGCAGAGCGCAGCCGCGGCGGCGCGCGCAAGGGGCGCAAGGGGCGCGCAGCAGCGCCCGCGCCGGCGGTGAAGGCGGAGATTGCGCGTCCGAAGCACATCAAGCTGCCGGAGACCATTGCCGTCAAGGATCTCGCATCCAAGATGAGCTATACGGCGTCTGACATCATCAAGAAGCTCATGCTCATGGGCGTCATGGCGAGCATCAATCAGGAGATCGACTACGATACGGCATCCCTCGTTGCAGCCGAGTTCGGCGTGACAACGGAGGAGCTACCGCCGGATGTCGACCCGACGCTGATCCCGGAGATCGAGGACGATCCGAAGACACTCAAGGATCGCCCGCCGGTCGTCACCGTCATGGGGCACGTCGACCACGGCAAGACCTCCCTGCTCGATGCAATCCGTAACACCTCCGTCAGCTCGCATGAGGCGGGCGGCATCACCCAGCACATCGGTGCCTATCAGGTCGTGTGTCAGGGCAAGAAGATTGTCTTCCTCGATACGCCGGGTCATGAGGCGTTCACAGCGATGCGTGCGCGCGGCGCACAGATTACGGACGTAGCGATTCTCGTCGTCGCAGCGGATGACGGGGTCATGCCGCAGACCGTCGAGGCAATCGACCACGCGAAATCGGCGCAGGTGCCCATCATCATCGCAATCAACAAGATTGACAAGCCGGGCGCAAACCCCGACCGTGTCAAGCAGGAGCTCATGGAGTACGGACTCGTCGCCGAGGAATACGGCGGCGACACGATCATGGTGCCCGTCTCGGCAAAGCAGCGCATCGGCATCGATGACCTGCTCGAGAATATTCTGCTCGTCGCCGAGGTCGAGGAGCTCAAGGCGAATCCGAACCGCGAGGCACGCGGCGTCATCATCGAGGCAAAGCTCGACAAGGGGCGCGGCTCGGTCGCGACCGTACTCGTTCAGAGCGGCACGCTCCGCATCGGCGACTCCATCGTCGTCGGTACGGCATATGGTCACGTCCGCGCGATGATCAACGACCGCGGCGACAACGTGAAGAAGGCAGGACCCTCCATGCCTGTGGAGATTCTCGGTCTGAACGATGTGCCGTCGGCGGGCGACATCCTCGCCGCTGTCGACGAGAAGCAGGCGCGCTCGATTGCAGAGGCACGTCTCGGCAACCAGCGCCGCGATCTCATCAAGTCGAAGAGCGTTTCACTTGACGCACTCTTCCAGCAGATTCAGCAGGGCGATATCAAGGATCTCAACATCGTCGTCAAGGCGGATGTGCAGGGCTCGGTCGAGGCACTCAACTCGGCGCTGCTAGGCCTCAACAAGAACGACGAAGTGCGCGTCAACATCGTGCACTCGGGCGTCGGCGCGGTCAGCGAGTCGGACATCATGCTCGCAACGGCATCGAAGGCAATCGTCATTGCGTTCAACGTCCGTCCGGATGCAAATGCGCGCCGTCTCGCCGACACGGAGGATGTGGACATCCGCACCTACCGCGTCATCTACGACGCGCTGAACGATGTCAAGGACGCGATGAGCGGCATGCTCAAGCCGAAGTACAAGGAGGTCATTCAGGGACGCGTCGAGATTCGTCAGGTCATGCGCTTCTCTAAGGCGCTGGTCGCGGGCTCATACGTCCTCGAGGGCAAGATTCACAACAACTCGAAGATCCGCATCCTGCGCGACAACGTCGAGCTTTTCGACGGGGAGATCGATTCCCTGCGCCGCTTCAAGGATGAGGTGAAGGAGGTCGCCGCCGGTTACGAGTGCGGTATCTCCATCGTCGATTTCCGCGATTTCCAGGAGGGCGACATCATCGAGGCATACACGATGGAGGAGATCGAGACCTCCATTGCCGAGGCGAACAAGGCGGCAGAGCAGAAGCGCGAGGCGCAGGCTGCTGCGGCTGCAGCAGCGGCAGCGGCGGAAGAAAACGCCGAGTAAATACTTGTGTGATACAGAGGTGCAGTCCATCGTCCCGCCGTGCGGGGCGGAGGGCTGTGCCCCTTTGTATAGAGAGAGGAGGCGTACCTTGGCAAAGGTTCGCGTTGAAAAACTACAGGAACTCATCAAACAGGAAGTCAGCGACATCATTTTCAACGAACTGAAAGATCCGCGCATCGGTTTTGTGACCGTGACCTCCGTCGCGTGCACGGAGGATCTGCGCGAGGCGAAGATCTACGTCAGCGTCATGGGGGACGAGAAGAAGGCGCGCGACACGCTGTACGGGCTCGAGAGCTCGCTCGGCTTTGTGCGGCGCGAGGTCGGAAAGCGCATCCGCCTGCGCTTCACGCCCGAGATCAGCTTTGCGCTCGACACCTCGCTGAACTACAGCGACCACATTCAGCGGCTGCTGAACGAGATTCACGAGGATAAGCCTGCAGGGGAAAAGGGGGAGGACGCATGAAGATCACATTGGACGAAGCCGCAAAGATCATTGGCGATGCGCAGACCATCATCCTCACCTCGCACATTCGACCCGATGGGGACTCCATCGGCTCGACGCTTGGGCTCATGCACTATCTGAGAGCGCAGGGCAAGGACGCGCGCGTCCTGATTGACGATGACCTGCCGCGCATCTTCAAAGTGCTGCCGGGGCTTGAGATGATCGAGCGCCCTGCAGAGGGCGTGCGCTATACCGCTGATCTCCTCATCGTCTGCGATGTCGAGCTGAAGCGTACGGGCAATGTCGTTTCCTCCGTGGATGCCGTGCGCGTGCTCAACATCGATCATCATGTGACGAATGACGAGGAGGCAGAGTACCTCTATCTGAATCCGGACTACGCCGCAACCTGCGAGATCATGCACGACCTGATCGGCGCGATGGGCGGCACGTTCTCACTCGATGTCGCGACCTGCCTCTATACGGGCATGGCGACTGATACGGGATTCTTCCGCTTCTCGAATACGACGCCGCATACGATGCGCGCGGCGGCCGATCTGATCGAGGTGGGTGTAAAGCCGAATATCATCTCCGTTGCAATGGAGCTCAAATCCTACGATGAGGTCATGGCACAGGTGCGCGCGATCCGCAATCTTGAGATGTTCCATGACGGCAAGGTTGCGGCGGTCTTCATCGACGAGGAAAAGGCGAAGGAGGTCACGACGACGGAGGGGCTGCTCGACAAGCTGCGCGTGATCGAGGGGACGCAGGTCGTCTTCTTCATGAAGTGGCTCGAGAAGGATACGTATCGCGTCAGCATGCGCTCGAAGGGCACGAATGTCTCGCGCATCGCGCAGGGATTCGGCGGCGGCGGGCACGTCCGCGCGGCGGGCTGCACGATTTACGCGCCCTTTGACGAGGCGAAGAAAAAGATCCTCGCGGCAATCGGGGAGGAGCTGAACCGTTAAGACGTGGACGGATTTATCAACGTATTAAAACCCACGGGGCTTTCGTCGCACGATGTCATCGACATTGTGCGGCGTATTTTTAAGCAGAAGCGCGTGGGGCATGCGGGCACGCTCGATCCAGCGGCGGCGGGCATCCTGCCCGTTGCACTCGGACGCGCGGCGCGCCTCGTGGAGTATATGGAGGGGGCGGACAAGTCCTATCGCGCGGAGATTGCGTTTGGATATGCGACGGATACGGGGGATGTGTATGGCGAAGTGATCGAGAGTGTCCCGCATCCGACACTGCCCACGGAGGAGGAGATGCGCGCCGTGCTTGCGCGCTTTGTCGGGGAGATCCAGCAGCGTCCGCCCGCCTACTCCGCGATCAAGATCGGCGGACAGCGTGCCTACGATCTTGCGCGTCAGGGCGCAGAGGTGGAGATTGAGGCGCGCACGGTTACGATTCACCGTCTGGAACTTGTGCACGTCGATGCCGTACGTCGACGCATTCTTATTGATGTGGACTGCGCGAAGGGGACATATATCCGCTCGCTTTGCACGGACATCGGTGCGGCGCTCGGACTGCCCGCAACGATGTGCTTCCTCCTGCGCACACGCGTCGGCGGCTTTGCCCTCGCGGATTCCCATACGCTCGAAGAACTTGCAGAGGAGGGGGAGAGTGCTGTGTGCGCGCCCGATACGGCGCTCGATCTGCCATCTTACGAGCTCGACCCGCAGCGCGTGAAGGCGTTCTACAGTGGCCTCTCGTCCTCGGAGCGCCGCCTCCCGCTCGCGGAGGGCTTCTATCGTGTCTATGCGGATGGCATCTTCCTTGGCATCGGGCGTTATGACGCGGCAGCGCAGGAGATGTACCCCGCAAAGGCATTTCCGCCGGTGTGAATGAAATATTGGACTGTTGCTTTGTCGGCAGTCCTTTTGTTTTGAGAATTTCCTTCTCTATGCTATAATGGCAGGAATGACAAAGGAGGAAAATTTACATGAAAATAGATGACGTAATCCACGGTTTTCGCCTCATTCGCTTGGAGGAGATTGCGGAGGCGGATGGGCGGGGGCATACGTTTGTCCATGAGAAGACGGGGGCGCGCCTGTTTTTCCTTGAGACGGCGGACGACAACAAGGTCTTTTCGATCAGCTTCCGCACGCCGCCCGTCGATGATACGGGTGTGGCACACATTGTCGAGCACTCCGTGCTCTGCGGCTCGCGCAAATATCCGTTGAAGGAGCCGTTCGTCGAGCTTGTGAAGGGCTCGCTCAACACTTTTCTCAACGCAATGACATTCCCCGACAAGACGATGTATCCCGTCGCGAGCCGCAATGCACGCGATTTTCAGAATCTCATGGACGTGTACCTCGACGCGGTCTTCTACCCCGCGATGCGCACGAATCCGCAGGTGCTCATGCAGGAGGGCTGGCATTACGAGCTGGACGATGCAGACGCGCCTCTGCGCTACAGCGGCGTTGTCTACAACGAGATGAAGGGCGCGCTCTCGGCGCCCGATGATCTCCTCGGCAGCCGCATCATGGCGGCGCTCTATCCCGATACGACGTATGGCTGCGAGTCGGGCGGCGACCCCGATGCGATCCCCGGGCTCACGCAGGAGATGTTCCTCGACTTCCATGCGCGCTATTATCATCCGTCGAACAGCTATATCTACCTCTATGGCGACCTCGATATCGAGGAAAAGCTTGCCTACCTCGACAGTGCGTACCTTTCGCATTTCGAGCGGATTCCCGCACCCTCGCGCATCGACCGTCAGCAGCCGTTTGCAGGGCAGGTCACAGCAGAGCATTTCTATCCCATTGGGACGGAGGAGCCACTCGAGGAGAACAGCTTCCTCTCGCTGAACTGGGTAATTGGCGACACGAGCGACCGCAAGCGCGTCATGGCACTGCAGATCCTCGATCATGCACTTCTCAGGATGCAGGGCGCGCCGCTGCGTCAGGCACTCATCGACGCGGGGCTCGGGCGCGATGTCGACTCGAACTACGAGAGCGACGTGCTGCAGCCGTTTTTCAGCATTGTTGTGAGCAAGTCGGAGACGGGGCGTGCGGATGAATTCGTGCGCGTTGTAAAGGAGACACTGCGGAAACTCGCGGATGGTGGTCTGGATCATACACTCGTACAGGCATCGCTCAATACGCTCGAGTTCCGTCTGCGCGAGTCGGACTTCGGCTCCTCGCCGAAGGGACTCATTTACGGAATCCGTATGATGAAGACATGGCTCTACGATGGCACGCCCGAGGACTATCTGCGCTATGAGGACGTGCTCAAAGAGCTCAAGGAAGGGCTGGCGAACGGCTATTTCGAGCAGGTGATTCGGGAATCCTTCCTCGAAAATCCGCATGAGGCGCTTGTGACGCTCACCCCGAGCCGCACCCTTGGCGCGGAGCGCGAGGCGGCGCAGGAGAAGATTCTCGCGGAGAAAAAGGCTGCAATGTCTGCGGATGAGATTGCGGCGGTTATGGACTCCTGCGCGGCACTGCGGGCGGCACAGGAGGAACCGGACACGGAGGAGGCGCTTGCGTCGATTCCGATTCTCGCGCGCTCCGATATCCGAAAGGAAGCGGAGCAGCTGCCGCTCGATGTGCGCGACTGCGCGGGGACGAAGGTGCTGTTCTCCGATCTTGAGACGAACGGCATTGTCTATCTGAATTTCTACTTCCCAATGTCGGCGGTTGCGCAGGAGGATCTGCCCTATGCCTATCTCCTCGCGGAGATGTTCGGTGCGGTCGATACCGCGCGGCACAGCTACGCCGAGCTCGCCATGCTCCGCAGCCTCTATACGGGCGGCATCGGGGCGGACATTGTCGCCTATACGCGCGCGGGTGAGCCGGACTCCCTCGCACCGCGTTTCAAGCTACGCGCGAAGGTGCTGAAGGAAAATCTGCCGCGCCTTTTCGATCTGCTCGCAGAGATCATGACGGAGAGCGATTTCTCGGGCGCAAAGCGCATCCGCGAGATTGTGGACGAGGAAAAGACGGGTATGGAGCTCTCGCTCCAGCGTGCGGCGAATCAGGTTGTTGCCGCGCGCATTGCGGGCTATCTGATGCCCTCGGGTTGCTATACTGAGGTCGGCGGTCTGCCGTTCCACGATTTCCTGCGCACATTCAAGGACGATTTCGCAGCACGCCATGAGGAGATGCAGGCGGCATTTGCGCGGATTATCCCGCAGATCTTCAACCGCAACGACCTCATGGTGAGCATCACGGCACCTGCGGCGGACTATGAGACAGTTGCAACGGGGCTCGCGGATTTCCAAGCGAAACTTTCCGCCGAGACGTTCCCCGCGGCTCCGTACACATGGGAGATTGCCGCACGCAACGAGGGGCTGATGACGCAGAGCCGCGTGCAGTATGTGGCTAAGGGCGCGAATTTCATCAAGCTCGGCTACAGCTATACGGGTGTTCTGCGCGTGCTTGAGACACTTCTGCGCTATGATTATTTCTGGACGCGCATCCGCGTGCAGGGCGGCGCGTATGGGGCGATGACGCAGTTCAACCGCAACGGCTTTATGGTATTCGCCTCCTACCGCGACCCGAATCTTGCGGAGACATTCGCCGTACTTGATGAGACGCCGGACTATGTGCGCACATTCGATGTGTCCGACCGTGAGATGGACAAGTTCATCATTGGCACGATGAGCAATGTAGATGCACCGCTGACATCTCAGATGAAGGGCGATATGGCGGCAACGTTCCATCTGCGCGGCATCACGTGGGAGGATCGCCAGCGTGCGCGTGAGGAGATTCTCACGGCACAGCAGGCGGATGTGCGTGCGCTTGCGGATATGATCGAGGCGGCGATGCGTGCGGATGTGCGCTGCGTGCTCGGCGGCGAGGAGAAGATCCGCGCAAATGAGGCGCTCTTCGGCGGGATTCGCCCTGCGTTGCGAACCTAAAATTTTTTGACTTTTCACGCCGCGCGTGGGATAATAGCAGAAGACGAATTTGAAGGGGGAACCTGCCATGAAAAAGATAATTTTCCGTGGAGCGGGCGTTGCCATCATTACGCCGTTTACGGAGACGGGCGTGAACTATCCCGAACTTGGACGCATCATTGAGGATCAGATTGCGGGCGGAACGGATGCCATCATCATCACGGGTACGACGGGCGAGTCTGCAACGATGACGGATGCGGAGCACCGTGAGGCAATTCGTTTTACGGTGGAGCAGGTGAAGGGGCGCATTCCCGTCGTGGCGGGCACGGGCTCGAATGAGACTGCCTACGCCGTCGAACTCTCGCAGTATGCGGAGCAGGTCGGCGCGGACGCGCTGCTCCTCGTGACGCCGTACTACAATAAGTGTACGCAGAATGGTCTCGTTGCGCACTATACGAAGATCGCGGACAGCGTCAATATCCCTGCGATTCTCTATAATGTGCCCTCACGCACAGGTGTGAATATCAAGACGGAGACATACGTTGCGCTCGCAAAGCATCCGCGTATTGTTGCGGTGAAGGAGGCGAGCGGTGATCTCTCGGCAATCCTGCGCTTGCGCGCGGCGGTCGGCGATGAGCTGGCGGTCTACTCGGGCAACGACGACCAGATTGTGCCCATCCTCTCGCTCGGCGGTCTGGGGGTGATCTCCGTTCTGTCGAATGTTGCACCGCGTGCGACCCATGACATCTGTCAGCACTACTTTGATGGAAATACAGCGGAGGCAGCGCGACTCCAGATCGCATACTCTGATCTCATCGATGCGCTCTTCTGCGAGGTCAATCCGATCCCCGTCAAGACGGCAATGCGCCGCCTGGGCTACGATGCGGGCTCCCTGCGCATGCCGCTCTCGGAGATGGAACCGGCGAATGCGGCGAAGCTCGACGCAGCATTGCGGGCACATGGTCTGCTGAAATAAAATATTTGACATAGACCCTCATTTCATGTAAGATATGCAAAACATATGAAATGAGGGTGATTTAGTATGAATTTGAAAACATATCTTTTGGGTGCCGTGCTTCTCGGCGCTTCCGCGCTGGGACTTACAGGCTGCGGCGGCTCTGATGCAGCAGGCACGCAGAATGTGTGGCGTGTCGGTACGGATGCAAGCTATGCGCCGTTCGGTTTTCAGGACGAGAAGTCGTATGAGTATGTCGGCTTTGACATCGACATCATCCGCGCGATTGCAGAGGCGCAGGGGCATGAGGTCACGATCAAGAATCTCAATTTTGACGGGCTGATTCCTGCACTGCAGACGGGCGATCTCGACATCGCCATCTCCGACATGACGATCAACGAGGATCGTGCAAGGACGGTGGACTTCACGGACTCGTACTATCGGGCGGGGCTGAGCATGGTCGTGCGCGCGGATGAAACGCGCATCAACAGCTTTGACGATCTGAAGGGGCTGCGCGTCGGTGTGACGATTGGATCGACGGGCGCGGAGGTGGCGCGCGGGATTCCAAACGCCGATCTGCATGAGTTCAGCACGATCTCGGATGCCTTCCTCGATCTCTACAACGGAGGGGTCGATGCGGTCGTGAACGATACGCCCGTCGATGAGTACTATGTTGAGAACAAGGGCAAGGGCATCGCGAAGGTTGTGCCCGCGCAGATCAATCAGGAGGATTTGGGCATCGCTGTCAAAAAAGGAAATGCGGAGCTGCTTGGACAGCTGAATGCGGGACTGCGCACAATCAAGGAGAACGGCAAATATGCCGAGATCTACCGCAAGTGGTTTGGGAAGGAGCCGCCGACGGAGTGAAGTGGGGTGCATTGCGTGAGGAGACAGGAGATTGAATGTAATTGAGGAGCGCCTTGCGGCGCAGGATCTGATCGTGCTGGACGGCGCGTTTGCAACGGAGCTTGAGGCGCGCGGCTTTTCCGTGAATGATGCACTGTGGTCGGCAAAGGCTCTCTTTGAGCGTCCCGACCTTGTGCGCGATGTTCATCTCGACTATCTGCGTGCGGGGGCGGATGTCGTTACGAGCGCGAGCTATCAGGCAACCGTCGAAGGCTTTATGAAGCGCGGCTTCTCTGAGGCGGAGGCTGCGGCGCTCCTTCAGAAGTCCGTGCATCTGGCGCAGGAAGCGCGCGATCTCTATCTCGCTGAGCGCGGCACGCATGACCCCGCACCGCTCGTTGCGGCGTCGGTCGGCCCCTATGGGGCATATCTCGCGGACGGCTCGGAGTATCGCGGCGACTATGATGTTGACGAGGATGCGCTTACGGAATTTCATGCAGGGCGCCTCCGACTCCTCGCTGCGGCGCAGCCGGATCTGCTCGCCTGTGAGACACTGCCGTGCCTGATCGAGGCGCGCGCCATTGTGCGCGCCCTGCGTGCCGAGAAGATTCGCATCCCTGCATGGTTCTCGTTTTCCTGCCGTGATGTGGCACATATCAGTGACGGGACGGAGATCGCGGAATGTGCACGCTTCCTAGACGGCGTACCGGAGGCTGCAGCGATTGGGCTGAACTGCACGGCACCGCAGTACGTGGAGGAGCTGATTCGGACGATCCGTCAGGAAACAGCGAAACCTATCATCGTCTATCCAAACTCCGGTGAAAGTTACGATGCATCGGATAAGACATGGCACGGTGCTGCGGAGGACTTCGGCGCACTTGCGCGCCGCTGGCGCAGTTCAGGGGCACGACTCATCGGCGGCTGCTGCAGAACATCGCCGCGCGAGATTGTGGAGATTTCCACATGGGCAAAGAATGCAGAGTGAGGTGACGAAGATGGAGAAGGGGCGTCCAACGGTCGACCTTCCGCGTGCGGAGCGCGCCATGCACGAATTCCTCACGGCTGTCGGCGTCGATCTTACGGCGCAGGGGATGGAGGAAACACCTGCGCGCGCAGCGCAGCTCTACGCAGAGCTCTTTGCAGGTTTACATGAGGAGACAGGGGAACTCTGGGCGGATGTGATGACGGAGGAGATGGATGGTCTCATTGCCGTGCGTACGATTCCATTTCACTCCATCTGTGAACATCATCTGCTTCCGTTCTTTGGGACGGCACATATTATCTATCGCCCGCACGCAGGACGCGTGGCGGGCTTTGGCGTTTTCACGCGGCTCGTTGACCGCATGGCGCGACGTCCCCAAATTCAGGAGCGTCTGACCTCGGATATTGCAGATGAAATCGAGCGCGGGCTCGACGCGGAGGGCGTGCTCGTCGTTGTCGACGCACAGCAGCTCTGCATGACGATGCGCGGTGCACGCGCGCACGGCACACGGACGACAACCTCCGCCTGCCGGGGCGTGTTTCTTGCAGATCCGGTGATGGCGATGCAGGCTTGGCAGATGCTTGGTATTGTACATGATACGGAGTCTTGCTGATGGGGCATAGGTGAGTGGAATGATAGCAGAGAGAACATATCTCTTTCGTGACGGGAAGGAACTGCGGCTTGGTGCGCGGACACTCGTCATGGGGATTCTGAACGTGACGCCGGATTCGTTTTCAGACGGCGGGAAGTGGAACACGCGGGATGCGGCGCTCCGTCACATGGAGGAGATGGTGCAGGATGGCGCCGACATCATCGACGTCGGTGCAGAGTCGAGCCGTCCCGGCTTCGTCCCGATGGGGGCGGCAGAGGAGACGGAGCGGCTTCTTCCACTTCTTGAGGCGGTTTTGCAGGAATGCCCCGTACCCGTCTCCGTGGATACGTTCAAGGCGGACACGGCGCGGGCGGCACTCGCTACGGGTGCTGATATGCTGAACGATATCTGGGGGCTGCAGTATGCGGAGGAGCCGGGAGAGATGGCACGCGTCGCAGCCGAGGCGGATGTGCCCGTCGTCGTTATGCACAATCAGAACGGGACGGCGTATGATGGGGATGTGATTGCCGCCATGCGCGGCTTTTTCCTGCGTTCGTTTGAGATTGCGGATGCGGCGGGGCTTTCCCGTGAGAATATCATCCTCGATCCCGGCATCGGCTTCGGCAAGACGGCGGCACAGAATATGCACGTTATGCGGCGAATGGATGAGCTCATCTCATACGATGGCGTCGATTATCCCGTCCTCCTTGGGGCGAGCCGCAAGAGCTTCATCGGGGCGGCGCTCGATCTGCCCGTGGAGGAGCGCATGGAGGCGACGGGGGCGGCGTGTGTTCTCGGCATCATGCGCGGTGCGTCCATTGTGCGCGTGCACGATGTGAAGCCGATTGCACGCATGTGTCGGATGACGGACGCGATACTGGGAGCTTGATATGGACAAAATTTTTTTGCGCGGCATGACATTTGCGGCGGCACACGGCGTATTGCCGCATGAGCACGGGGTGCGCCAGCGTTTCATCGTGGATGCGGAGCTCCTGCTCGATTTGCATGGCGCAGGTGTGCACGACAATCTTGCGGAGACGGTGAACTATGCCGAAGTCTACGAGATCGTGCGCAAGACCATCGAGGGCGAGACGAAGAAGCTGATCGAATCGCTCGCCGAGGACATCGCGGGTAGGGTGCTTGCGGCGTTCTCCACGATTCAGAGCATCCACATTACCGTACACAAGCCGGCGGCGCCCATTCCGGGGATCTTTTCGGACGTGGGTGTCTCCATCACGCGGGAGCGCGAAGAGCCGTGAGACGGACTGCCTATATCGGGCTTGGAGCAAATCTCGGCGATCGCGGGGAGACGATGCGTGCGGCATTACGGCGCGTGGCGGAGCTTCCTTCTGTAAATGTGGAGCGAGTCTCTGCGTTCTACGAAACGCCGCCGTGGGGCAAGACCGATCAGCCTCCCTTTCTCAATGCGGCGGCACGCATTGCGTTTGACGGTACGCCGTATGAGCTTCTTGCCGGTTTCCAACGGATTGAGCAGGAGCTCGGGCGTGTGCGTCATGAGCACTGGGGTGCGCGCACGATCGACCTCGACATCCTGCATATCGAGGGGCTGACCTGTGCGGATGAAGCACTGACCCTGCCGCACCCCTATCTGACGGAGCGCGCCTTTGTGCTTGTACCTCTCTATGAGATTGAGCCGGAGCTCTGCATTCATGAAAAATCCATCGCCTCATGTTATGATGAAATCGACCGTACGGGCATTGTACGTGCACCAGAGCTCTCCGCGCCGTATCCGCTCATGCTTATCACCGCTAGCGACGCGGAAGGCGGCATCGGGCGAAACGGACAGCTGCTCACGCACTGCGCAGAGGATATGGCATATTTTCGCGAGATGACGATGGGCGGCATTGTCATCATGGGGCGGCGCACAATGGAGAGCCTGCCCGCACGGCGCGCGCTTGAGGGGCGGGAGAACATCGTCCTCTCGCGTACGATGGAGCGGGCGGATGGCTTTCAGATTGTCCGAGACCTCGCGGAGCTGTGGACGCTGCTCGGACGGCTCGTGTACGATGCGGAGCGTCCGATTTTTGCAATCGGCGGTGAGGAATGCTATCGTCTGCTCCTGCCCTATGTGCATCGTGCGTATGTGACGTGTCTTGCGGGGACGTATGAGGCGGATGTCTTTTTGCCGCCGCTGACGGACTTTGTGCGTACAGGATGTCGGCGCAGAGAAGACTGTATTTTTGAAATTTACGAGAGAGTTTAGCATGGCAAAGGAAATCTTTCACAACGACTGGCAGGAACTTCTCGCCGATGAGATGGCACAGCCCTACTATCGGGAGCTGCGGGAGTTTTTAATCAGCGAGTACCGCACGCGGCGCGTGTACCCCGATATGTTTGCGATCTTCAATGCGCTGCACTACACGAGCTTTGCGGATACGAAGGTCGTCATTCTCGGGCAGGATCCATACCACGGCGACGGGCAGGCACACGGGCTTTCGTTCTCCGTGCAGGTCGGCATCGATCCGCCGCCGTCGCTGCTCAACATCTACAAGGAGCTGCAGGATGATCTCGGCATTGCACCGCCCGCGCATGGATGTCTCATCCCGTGGGCGAAGCAGGGCGTGCTCCTCCTGAATACTGTGCTCACCGTGCGTGCACATTCTGCGGCGTCTCATTCGGGGCATGGATGGGAGCAGTTCACCGATCACATCATCCGCCTCCTTGGCGCCCGCGAGCGCCCGCTTGCCTTCATCCTCTGGGGCAGTCCCGCACGCCGCAAGCGCAGCCTCATCACGAATCCACGCCACCTCATCATCGAATCGCCGCATCCAAGCCCGCTTTCGGCGCATCGCGGCTTTTTCGGCAGCCGCCCCTTCTCGCGCGTCAACGATTTTCTCGTGCAGGCGGGCGAGACTCCGATCACATGGCAGCTGCCGCCGGCGGAGGAGATTGAGCCGTAATATTGATACATACATAGGAGAAATATCATGAAAATCCCATCGTTACGAAACATCTGTGCGCTTGGTCTCGTCGCCTGTCTCGGCGGCTGCGGTTCGCCTGCAGTATCCTCGGCGGAGATGCCGCATGAGATCGTGCAGGAACATATACCGACGGACGGTCAGAAGGAAATCTATCTCGCGGGTGGCTGCTTCTGGGGAACGGAGCTGTATACGAGCCTCGTGTACGGCGTCGTCTCGGCAGAGAGCGGCTATGCGAACGGTGCGACCTCGCATCCGTCCTACCGCGAAGTGTGCAGCGGCAGCGGTCATGCGGAGACGGTGCATATCGTCTACGATCCCGCAAAGGTCAGCCTCGATCAACTGCTCCTTGCTTTCTATGACTCCATCGATCCGACGGCGAAGGATCGGCAGGGCAACGACATCGGACGCCAATACCGCTCGGGTATCTACTACGTGCCGAATGCGGACGGCGCGGAGAGTGCCGATGCCGCCGTGATCCGCGCCTCGCTTGACGCCCTGCAGCGTCGCATTGGAAAGCCGATCGCAATAGAGATGGGGGCGATTGTGAATTTCTACCGTGCCGAGGATGATCATCAGGAATACCTCGTGAAGAATCCGAATGGCTACTGTCACATTTCGCCTGCGCTCATCGCGCAGATGCGTGAAAAGCGCGCGGCGGCAGAGCGGGAAGCGGAGGCGAAACCCCTGCGCACATTTGCAAAACCGTCGGACGAGGAGCTGAAGGCGCGACTGACGGGAATGCAGTACGCCGTCACGCAGCAGAAGGCGACGGAGCCCGCCTTCCGCAACGAATACGATCATGAATTCCGTGAGGGCATCTACTGTGACATCACGACGGGAGAACCCCTCTTCATCTCTGCGGACAAATATGACTCGGGCTGTGGCTGGCCGGCGTTCTCACGCCCCATCGACAGCGCTCTCATCGCCGAGCATGAGGATCGCTCCTACGGCATGGTGCGCACGGAGGTCACGGCCGCGGGCAGCGGCGCGCATCTCGGACACGTATTTGACGATGGCCCTGCTGCGACGGGCGGTCTGCGCTACTGCATCAACAGCGCCTCTCTGCGCTTCATCCCAAAGGAGGAGATGGAGGCAGAGGGCTACGGCGACTATCTCTATCTGCTGGAAGAATAAAACTTCTGTTTCTGCAATATTATGATATAATGGAGAGAGCAGAGGAGGTGATGCCGTGCATACGATTGAGGACGCTAAGAAATCCTACGATGCCGCGTGTAAGGAAGTGCTCGCCGATCGTTATATCCTCGCGAATATCCTCAAGGAATGCGTGGAGGAGTTTCGGGACGAATCCATTGCATTCATCGCATGTGAATGCATTCAGGGGCGTCCTGAGATCAGCGCCGTGCCGGTGCGGGCAGATGAGGCAGAGCGTCTGCAGCTGGATGGGCTCAATACGGAAGATGTGTCTCTGACGGAGCCCGTTATTCACTATGATATTCGCTTTCGTGCAGTGCTTCCGCAGACGAACAGACCGATCAAGCTCATCATCAACGTAGAGGCACAGAATGATTTTTCACCGGGGTATTCTCTCCTGCGGAGGGCGATCTATTATTGCTGCCGAATGATTTCGGCACAGTACGGGACAGTCTTTTCGCATTCTGCCTACGATGATATAGAGAAGGTATATTCCATCTGGATCTGTACGCATCCAAGTGAAGAGTGGGCGTATACGATTACGAAGTATGCCATGCAGGAGCGAAATTTGATCGGGAATGCGCGCGCAGAGGTGGAAGAATATGATCTGATCGTTCCTATTATGGTCTGTTTGGGCAAAAAGAAATACCAAGAACTGAAGGGGCTCTTCCGTCTGCTCAACCTTGTGCTTTTACATCGCGGACGGGATGATCGCAGTACGGTTCTGAGTGAGTTAAAAGAAAAATTCAACGTCATCATGACGCCGCATTTGAAGAAAGGAGTGGCAGAGGTGTGCAATCTGAGTGAAGGTGTATACAGGGATGGGGTAGCATATGGCATGGAGCAGGGGCTTGAGCAAGGACTTGAGCAGGGGCGCAAGGAAACAGTGCTGGCACTCCTGCGGGAGAAAATGCCCCTCGATCTGATCGTTCGTGTCACAAAACTTTCGGCGGAGAAAATACAGGATATCGGAAAGTTGAACGGCTTTCTGTAAAAAACGTCTTCTTCTCTAAATAATAGAAAGAGAAAGTCCTTGAAAATATCATCCCTGCGTTTCATCCCGAAGGAGGAGATGGAGGCAGAGGGCTACGGCGACTATCTCTATCTGCTGGAACAATGAATTTGAAAAAATCTAGTGTATTGAGAGAATTCAAAAAATATTTCTTTAGCGTATTGACAAGCACTTCTTCCAGTGGTATCTTTAGAAAAGTGTCTTGAGAAAACTTTATAGGAATTGGATCAGGTATCGAGAGATTTAATAGAAAATCCGGTAAAGGAGTATCTCCATAAGCCGGAGCGGTCCCGCCACTGTATCAGTGAGCAAGCCTGCATGGAAATGTACTGTCATTTCCGAGAACGTCACTGGGGGAGTTCCCTTGGGAAGGCGCAGGTCTGCGATGAACTGGAGCCAGGAGAACTGCCTGATTGACAATCGACGTTTGACCTGCGAGTGATGGGGATGGGGATTTGCGTGCTGTTACGTCGCTTTGAGCCCCTTTGATTGAGAGCCTATGAGCCCTTTTCTGCTGTTGCAGGAAGGGGCTTTTTGTTTACCCCTATACCTAAAAGTTTTCAAAATATGATTATGGTGCATGGAGAGCACTTCACAAGAAAGGTGACAAAGGATATGACAAGAGAGAAGAAGTGGACACTGGCGGTGCTTGCGGCATTTGCGGGAGCAAGTTTTGTCGGAACGGCATATGCTGCAGAAAGTGCAGATGCCCCCCCCGAGGAGACACATGCGTTGACTGATACGGTGGTCACGGCACAGCGCCGTGAGAAGCGCGATCTCGATACGCCGGCAACAACAACGATCATCACGGCGAAGGAGATTGAAAAGGCGGGCTACCGCAACGTATTCGAAGCGATCGATCAGCAGCTCGGCTCTACGAGCACATCGTACGGCGAGGCGGGGCAGGATTTCGGCTTAGCCGCAGGCCGTATTACACTTCGTGGCTATGATCGGGGCACGCTCGTCATGGTGAACGGCGTACCGATGAATCTCAAGAACTACCCGAGTACGGAGAACATCCCTGCATCAATGGTTGAACGCATCGAGATCGTCAAGGGTGCAGCATCGACACTTTATGGTGCCGAGGCAATGGGCGGTGTCGTCAATATCATTCTGAAGCAGCCAAAGCCGGAAGAATCAGAGTTCCAACTCAGCCAAACCGTCGGAAATTATTTCAAGAAAAGTGAGGCAACCTATACAGGTGACCGTATCATCGTGGATGTGAGTCGCGAATGGTCGAAGGATCTCCCGCACTCCAACGGGTTTGGCATTGATAAGATTTCCTGGGTTGACTGGTGGGTCGGCAAGGGAAAAAAGAGCCGTGTTGGCGTGATTGCGCAGCTGACAGATGAACTCTCCCTCAACTACAATTATATGGAGGGAGATATTACACGCGGCGGGGTTCAATACAAGAAATCAGGGAATAGTCTTGTTCCGACGGGGACAAAGTACAACTACCGCTACAATGACCTCCGCCATACGGCAAGCCTTGTCTATCAGGGCAAGGATAATGGAATTCATGCTGTTCTCGGCTACAACTATCGCAAGGTTGACGGATATGACTATATTGCGAACAGCAAGGGGAAAAGCAATGCAGTGATGGACGGGCAAATCCTTGATGTACAGAAAAACTGGCAGCTCGGTAAAGACTCGGTGGTGCTGGGATATTCCTACAAACGCGAGGCATATGATGCTACCACGCCGGATACTAAGAGGTTTCGTGATTCGGCAGTGCGTACGAGCAACTCGCTCTATACGTCCTATTCCAAGCAATTCACGCCGCAGTTTAACCTGACGCTCGGTCTGCGCGGAGAATTTATCAACGACCCCGAGGAGGATCAGCGCGTCTTTATGCCGCAGTTCCAGACGAACTATCAGTTTGACCGCAATACAGCGTGGTATATCAATATCGGCAAGGCATTCCAGATGCCGACGGTAGATGACAGTTTCCGTTATAAGAATTTCAATCCGACGGGCTTAAAACCTGAGAGTGGCTGGACCTATGAGACAGGCGTCAAGATTCGGCGTGGAAACGATACGTGGAAAGCCGCAGTCTATCATATGGATATGAAGAATAAGATCGGATGGCGGTATGATGCAGGAACAGAGCAGCATTATGCAGTCAATACAGGACAGTTTCGCAATACGGGAATTGAGCTTGAGTATGCAAAGCGGTTTAATGATACATGGAGTCTGACACTGGGCGGAAGTGTGTCCAATCCGGAGATACAGAATCCGCAGGGTACGAACAATGCATGGGTGCAGGATGCAGGCCGTCTGCAGGGTCTTGTACGTCTCGACTATCAGATGGCAAAATGGCAGGGGAATCTGAACCTCAAATATCTTGGCGATCGTGAGTACATTGCGCAAAAACTCGGCGCTGCGCAGGATGTGCCCGATAAGATTCAGCTCAACATGAACGTCATCTACACGGCGGGCAAGGATGACACAGTGTCGCTCGGCATCTACAATCTGCTCAATCGTGAAAACTACTCCAACCGCTATGGCAATCTCGATCTTTCGAGGAACTTCCGCCTGACCTATACGCATGCGTTCTAAGAAATTACAGCTCTGCACGCTTCTCTTCCTCCTCATCGCAGTCGCTTTTGTCGGTGGCTGTGGAGGAGAGCAGGAGAAGGCGGCAGAGCATTCTGTGTTCTATCGCGGAACAGACGGCATGGGCGTGGAGGTCGTTTTGCCGGAGAAGCCTCAACGTGTTGTCTCGCTTGGGCTTGCGACAGATGAGATCCTCCTCGCCATTGCTCCACCCGAACAGATTGCGGCGCTCACGGCCTACGCGGATGATCCCGGGCTCTCCTCGATGACGGAGGCGGCAAAGGCGGTTCCCGTGAAGCTCAAAGATCGGAGTCCGGAGCGCGTCCTTGCACTTCATCCCGATCTCGTCTTTACCACGGACGGTGTGCCGAAGGAGCTCGTGGAGAGTCTACGCGATCTTGGGTTGACGGTCTATGCCTCGCGCACGCCGAAGCGTGTCGAGGGGATCTTTACACGCATTGAGGAGATCGGAAGGCTCGTCGGACAGGAGGAGAATGCTGCCGCACTCATCGCCGAGAAGCGTGCACGCCTCGCAGATGTGGAGCGTCGTGTTGGGGACATCCCCGAGGAGGAGCACCCCATTGTCGTCGCGTTTGCGTTCAGCGGCGTGTTCGGGCAGAAGGACGGGCTCTTTGACGATATGTGCCGCCATGCCTCGCTGCGCAACGGTGCCGCAATGGTCGGTCTGACAGCAGACACGCCCGTTTCGATGGAGCAGATTGTTGCGCTCGACCCTGACGTTTTTTTACTGCCGACATGGAGTGCAGAGGGGGAAAAGACGGAGGAGTTCCGTGCAAAGCTGCGCAGCGATCCGCTCTTCATGCATGTGAAGGCTGTGCGGGAGAACCACCTCTATACCGTGCCCGATACCTACCGCTATAGTGCGGGGCAGAATGCGATTGAGTGCGTCTATGAGCTGGCGCGCGCGGTGTACCCCGAGCGCTTTGCAGACGTGA
>ERZ772917.810-NODE-810-length-20612-cov-2.944496_pt1 | contig 20612 bp, 39 predicted proteins | sample MGYA00511187_ERZ772917 | MGnify/ENA primary metagenome ERZ772917 (study PRJEB29015, sample SAMEA2737925) | human oral metagenome | biome: human oral; feature: human-associated habitat; material: dental | place: China | collected 2012 ...
AAAGACTACCAGCCTTGGAACACTTAGAGGCTAAAATGCGAAAGACTACCAGCCTTGGAACACTTAGAGGCTAAAATGCGAAAGACTACCAGCCTCCTCGCTTTTTAGGTTCTTCGTGTGCCTTTTTTTCAAAGACGACTCCGAGGCGTAACGTGACAAAAATTTTAAAAATTATGTCACATTTTACCAAACGCAAGAAACCAAAGATTTTCAGATTGTTCATTTTTTGAACGTTTTCGCTTTTTAGATAACACTTACATGGTCTCGTTGCGACACATACGGCACAAAAAAGGCATGCGATGGGAAGCCGTTTAGTCAACACATACTACAAAAAAAGCGAAAGGTAAGAGACAGCGAAAATACAGGGATGATAGCCCAAAAAGCCTATATATATTAATAATTTAATAATTTAATATATATATAGGACACTTCGCCATTTTTGTCATTTTTCGCTTTTTGCCTTTTGTGTGTGCCTTTTTGCTATTTTTTGAGGGGTGTTTTTTAATTTTTTGGAAATTTTTCCGATTTTTGCGGTTTTGGGCGGTTTCCAACGTCATCGCATCTACCCTGTCACTTTTGGAAACCGTCGTACCCCCCTCGGATCGGTAAAAAACAGTGGGAAAAAAGTCACTAAAAGAACCCAAAAAGCAAAATTTCTTTGTAAGTCATTGATTTCATTACAATTAATTTTCACTTTTTGGGTTGTTTTAGTGACTTTTTAGGGTTTTTTGAACAGCCCCACGCAGAGAATAAAAAGTGTTGTGGATCAAGCGGTCGGGCGTTACATTTTCGCAAGTTTTCCGCCGATCTAAATATGTATAAATTTTAACCGATCAGCTAAAAATAACGTAATTATTTGCTTTTTAGGTGTTGACAACATGGAGCGATCTGCTATACTGTGCCACATAAAACGGTCGCATGGCGAAAGTTGAAAAATAATTAAATTTTTTAATAAAAAGTGTTGACAAATAGAACTTAAAAAGCGATAATGTTAACCCTTGATAAGCAAACAAATAGGAGCAAACAAAATGACTTACGATCAAGAACAACGTTTTACCCGTTTATCTAATGACGTGAATGGGAACCCGCGCTACTATATCGGCGTTTATGAGTTAGCCGATCTTGTGGGTACCACAACCGCAGAAGTGGAAGCGGTATCTTATAAAGCCGGCTTTCGCAAATATCGAGGCAAAAAATACGGCGCCGGCTACGTTGTAGTAAGTTACAATCTAGAGCAGTCGTTAAGCTATCTCAAGGCGCAGTTAGAGAGAGCAGCGCAGAAGTAGGCTAATTCAATGCGCCTAGCCTTTAATGATTAGGCGCATTTTGTGAGCTTATTTTTTAACTAATAAATAAAGGAGCCGATTAATGTTTACCACATTAAAGCGCATCGACGACGGGCGCAGAATCAAAATCTTAACACGTTGCAACCGTGAGCAGGTCTATCGCTACATGGTGCAAGTAGTGGAGCTTTATAAATACAACGGGCTGGCGGTGGAGAATAAGATCTATTCATTTGAGTCGCTTGCCGAGGCTAAGGCATTTTATGCGAAAGCCTTTGAGGTGCTGACGCTTGCGCAGCGAATTGAAAAAGCCGAGGGCATTTTGCGCAGAATTAAACGCAAGATCTACGATTTTGAGAATACGCATGATGATTTTGCGCCGGAAAATTGGATCCGTGCAAGAAGAAAAGTGAGCGCATGGTTAGGGCGCAATATACCGCAAAAAGCGGTGGAGCGTCGGGATGTGTTGGATGTCTACTATTTATAGGGGGTTAGAACGTGAATGAATTTGAATTGAAAAGCGCAGGTACTATCTTAAAAGTCGCGGTTTATGAGAAAACTCGAAATACGTATCTTTCGATAGACGACCCGACTAATCAATGTATGTCTAACAATTATGAGGGGGACTATGCAGCGATTGAACTCACATTTGAGCAGGCGAAAGCATTGGCGGAGTTTTTGAATACTTTAGAGGGCTTAAGAAATGAATGAGAAAGTTTATGAAATAGCGGTAGATGTAGCGGATCTTGCCTATCTGTTAGAGATTGAGCGACAAATCCGCCTCCGCAGCCGTTTAGTATCGGTATGCGGTAAGAAAGCGATGCGCATGGTGTTCACGATTGAAGGGCGTAAGAATGGGCATTTTGGATCGGCTTGTAAGTTTATTGACTTACCCGAAGGCGGTTTGCTACCCGATAGCGATCTTGTTTACCGTGGGTTATTGGATGCGTTTTGTAAACTGTGGGATCGGGAGCGTGAGGATGAAAACACGGAATTTATTAGCTTTCGCATTTCGCTGATGGATTATGACTCTGAAAAGCAATTTACCGACGTGTTTAATATTAAGGCGAAGGAGGTGTAGGGCATGGATAGAATCTATATTATGGCGGTGATTAAAGACCTGAAGGGCAAGCCTTGCATCGAATTAGGTACGGGTGGGATATTTTGGGTAGATAATCGGTTATCCCGTGCGAATATGGTGCGATGCGGTGAAGAAATTATCGCCAAATACAAAAAACAACGGCATCACGTAATTGGCTTCGTTCTGTGTTCCTGTCGGAATAAGCCGGATTATGTAGAGAGTTTTTATGAAGTCAATTAAAAGTGGAAGGGAAATCATAAATGCAAGATGTATTAGTAGCAGTAAGTAAGCACGGGCTATCACTGGAGGAGTTGATGGGCATCCGAGCGCTAAATGGGAAAGTTTATGATTGCATTGAGCAATTTTATGAGGGCATCGATGAAGCACTAAAGGCGCCAGGTGCAAACGTGAAAGTTATTTTTGGGAATGCGACAGACTGGGCGGAGTTTTTGGAAAATGAGCCGTTCGATAGCAGTGCGTTTATTTATATTTCATTCAAAGTAGAAAGTTTGTTAAGAACTAAGGAGGAGTAAAATGATTACATTAAAAGAAGAAAGCCTAATTGTCGGTGGCGTTGAAAGAAAAGAAGACAAAATCGCTAAACGAATGTTTGATTTACTAAACGAACGCCTAAGTGATGCCGTTGGGCAATACGGGTGCGACTTGCATAACTACTTATTCAATGAGGAACCAGCCTTTATCTACTATAACACAGCCGAAGACGCTTGCGAACGTGTAGGCGTGTTCAGTTCAATCCGACTGGTGTATAAGTATGAGAAAGACAATTTTGGCGAAGTAAGTACCGAAATTGAGCCGTGTAAGGTCGCCAATATGCTTACCTATATCTATGGGGAATATTTGTTACAGGCAAGCGACGCTGTGGATGAGAAGCAGTGGGATCGTGAGTTGACGGCGAAAGACTTGGTGCAGATTGAAAGACGCATTAAGAAATGGTGTAAGAAGAATCTGCCACAAAATGAGCAGTATCGCACGTTGGATGAACAGGTTTGGGACTACTACGGGAGCTACTAAGATGGAAGGGAAAGAGCCTAAAATTGACAGCATCCCGGTGAAGTTTGACATTTGGGACACGTACTACCACGTAAAAGACTACGGGGATAAGGTTGAGGTGAGCATACCTTGCCGGAAGTATGGGAAAGGTAGAGACAAAGAGAGCTGGACGTTGGGGCGTTACACCGAAGAGACGGTGAACCCTGAGTTGATGGCGATGATCCGCTTAATGGTGGAGAGTGGCAAGCCTGCCGTCTTTTCAAAAGAGGGTATGGCGCACTTCGACATGGTGCAGGTAGTTGTAGGGCTTCCGCTGGCGTATGGCTGGCGTGCGAAAGATTTTCCATAAACATAGGAGCAAAATTAATGCGTATTATTCACGGTGATAAATCCTTCGAATATGGAGCCGATCAAGATTTGTTTGTCATTACGATGACACGTTATTTTACCATTGGTAAAGATAAGATCGAAATTGAACTTGACCCGGTCGAAGGTGAGAAACTCTATCAAGAGTTAGGGGAATGGTTGAAGGGGACGAAGCGTGAACACGACGATGCCTTACAAGATCAAAACAAATAAGCGCACTGGGAGAGCGTACATACTTTTCCAACGCCACCTAACAAAAGACCGCTATCGCTTTCTACACGGGGAGCCGTGGATACAGAACGGAGAGTGTGTCTTTAAAGCCACTTACTACAAAGGACGTGTAGTTGTGTGGGTGTTGATGGGTAAGCGGATAGATGATCTAGCTTACCTGAATGTAAAAATCGTAGAGGGGCTGAAAGATGGAGATTTTGATGCCCTCTATAAGATAGCAAAAAAGATGGTGTAAGCATGAAAGTCCTAACACTTAAACAATTTAATGAAAAGATTCGACCTTACGGGTTTAAAGCCGAAGCGAAGAATTATGGCTACCACTACCTGATTCGGCGCAGAGGGTTTAGCGTGAGTTACTACCCCACTTCTGAGAAATGGGTTGGCGGAAACAATCGCGTAGGTTGCGGATTAGCGTCGTTTCTTTCCTACTTACGTAGTATTACAAATAAATCGCTGTCGATTAAGATGCCTACTCATGAGTTTATCTGTAAGCGTGTGTTTATGGCGACATTTATTGAAGCAATAGACCTTATGCCATTGTACGGGTTTGATAGTTTCGCTGAGTGGTATAACCACGCAATGCAAAGCCCAACGGATGCGTGGATGACGGCGAAAGATGGGACACGCTTAGTCGTGTTACCGGAATGGTGTGGCGCACCTGCGAAAGACGTAATGCGCCAAGTATATATTGATATTGAAGACCTGATCCGAGCTATTCAGACAGAAAATGTGGAGATTTAAAAATGAGTGATGCAGTAAAAGCAATTAAGGGTGAAGAGGCTTACAGATTGTTAGCGGAGAAGATTTTTGACCTGTGTACTGACTTATTGAATATGAAGTTGACAGAAGTAACCACGAAGGCAGCGTTTAACGCCGGCTTACATACCGTTGACTGCTCTAATAAGCCAGGTGTTTTTACAATGCACGATGGTGTGTCTGTTGGTGATGGGATAATGTTGCATAAACGGTTGATGGAAGGCGTGTTAGCCGAAATTGTAAGTCGCCATGTAACAGCGCAGAGTGTAAGACCATTCGAAGCCATTAAAGAATTTGCTCAATTAGTTGACGGCATTACATTCGAATTTATCTAGGGTGGCGATATGGCTAAGAGTAAGAACCGGCGTAAAGACGGGAAGGTCGTTAAGGTCGATCATAAGCAACGTTATAGACGGATGCTGGCGACTGAAATAAAAGACTTGATGGTATGTAATATCGTCGATAGACATGAGGTAGTTGACGGGGAACTACGAACCTCTATGACTCCACGCACACTGGTGTATAACCGCAGACTAAAAAAGGTCGTACCAATCACGAAGGTGCAAGAGGAAGGCCTTAGAGCTGAGCGTTGGAAGTGGAACATTCAGACAGGTGTCGTGTGTCGTAAACAAGACGGCACCGTCTATCTAGATCGTGAAATGAACACGCAGACTATCTCAGAAGTATTGCTGACGGAGATGAATGACCATGTAACGAATATGCTGGTCGATGCGTGGACGCAGGCTAACTCTTTACACGCGCTTACAATGTTTTGGGTAGCCTGCCCTTACGAGATTGAAGACATACCACAAGAAGCTGTGTTGGCGCCGATGTGGGCGTTTAATGTAACGGGAAATATGTTGACCCAGTATGAACAAGAAACGCCTAATTTAGACGTTATCCACTTCCGCACTGACTATCTTAGTGAATATGTGGAGTGGTTTAATAATCAACCTAAATTCGCTAACCGTGTGAAAGAGCTACGTAATGTGCGGTACTGGTTTGCAGCAGGTGAAGGCAAAATGAAGAAAGGTGAGCTTTCAACGTACCGCCAACGCCTCGTGGATAACACAGCCATTGAAGATCCAAGTTTTGGATATGACAAGTTTAACCCATTCGCTACGGTGCAAGGCTTTATTAATTGGGGCGAACACGTAGGGCGCATGGACGGCGTAAAAAGCGGAAGACTCCTTAGTTATTTTGAAGAAGTCCCACCGTGTTTAAAAGTCTATGTGGCGTTGGAATATGACAACGGCGAAGTGAACAAAATCTTGTTTTACAACGAGGAGGGAATGAAACGTGCGGAGTCAATCTATGATTAGAGACGGTCAACCGGCATACAAGGTCGTAGTTGAAGGCGGTGTTGAGAAGGTCGTTTACGTGGAGAAGTTTTGTGCGTGGGCTGAGATGTATGCGATGCCGTTTAAAGAGCCGGTAACACTTGGTGTGTTTGCTACCAAGGAAGAGGCTGAGGCTCACTGTGGGACGATGGTTGAGCGCCTTCGCCAAGAGTTTGCTAAATTGAAGTTATAATCGTTGCAAACTAAAAAGTAAAAAGTTATACTTGCACCGTGTTATTATTTAGCGGTGTGAGTATGGAATCGAAATTTATGTTACAGCTCCCAAAGAGCCTGAGAGCTGACATTAAAAGAGAAGCACGACGACAAGGTATAACGATGAACGACTATATCGTAACCGTGCTTACTCAATTCATTGAGATACAGAGAGGACAACGTGAGCGAAAGAAAGATTAAGAAACTTTCCGAGCGAGTTAAAACCAAGTTAGTGCAGGAAGGTGATTGCTTGATTTGGAAAGGTGCGATGGTGGGTCAATCACCGGTCATTGGGGTGCGACAAGAAGATGGATCGTATCGTAACTTAAATATCCGTGCCTTTCGTGGAACGAAAATCTATGAAGGTACAACATTAACCACCATATTTAAAACCTCATGTGGGAATCCACGCTGCGTGGCGAAAGAACATATTATCTTAGGTTCACCTCTAGCTGGTCGTACTTATTTCCGTGCCGGTGCGAAGAAAAACCTCATGGAGGTAAACAAAAAAATCTTCGACCTGGCCGTAACGGTGGCAGCCGAAGACATGGTGGATGAAGTGGGTCTCGCACCAACCGCCATTCGTAAAATCTTAGCAGAGAACACAGCGATGTACCCGTACTTTACTATCCGCTTGGCGGAGCATTGTAACCTTGAAGACGTAGCGGATTTTAATGGTACACAGAATGCTGCGCGCGAATATTTCAACATCTCGCAGTTCGCTTGGCGTTTTGTTAAGGGCAATAAAATGCAAACTGTCCTTGATGAAGAACTGTATATTAAGTTGTTGGATGAATGCGAAGTACGTGGCCCACACCTTGTTTGGGTAGGTGATACGGCTGGTGGTACTCCAGTGAGCGGTGCGTTGGGAAGTAAACGACGTGATGCGTTTAAACTGTTAGTGGCCGCTGTTCACGGTGGGTCTAAATCACACTTATTTGAAGGCTGTAATTGTGGGTTCGAAGGGTGCATTAACCCATTCCATGCAGGAGTAAAAGCATGAACTTTTTGAATAAATTAAATCCATTTTATTGGAAAAAAGTGGCGGATAAGTGCAACGAACTTACCACGGATCTCGTGAATAAGAATACACGCCTAACCGCATCTAACGTTGAGCTAAAAGAAGAATGCAGAGCCTTACGTCAAAAGGTAGAAGCATTCAATATAGACTTAGCTAATCGCCTTAACGTTGAGGATTCTGAGTTAGCTAAGCGCATCGCAACCGGCGAGGTTAGCGCAGTCGAAGGTAAATTACTCTTAGATTTACGCCTTCTACGTGATGAAACTGATAATGCGAATGAATATGCGCGGTACGCACAAGAAACGTTGACGGCGGAGCAACAAAAAGTCGTAGAACTACAAGCCACCGTTGATCGACTACGTAAACAGAACGATAAATATTTTGAAATTTTTACTGGCGTAGGAAAAGATGAAGGCATCCTCCTTACAGCGTCGCACCGTGGGAAGACGATTGTGTTAGCTTCACCGGATGTAGAGGAGAAATAGTTATGTCAGATGGAATACTAACGGATGTTTCGTCTCTAAAGAAAACTAAAGTAGATCGTTCAACATTGGCTGTACTTAGTAGTATAAAGGAGTTCATCGCATCAGAATTCATGAACAGTTCAAGGGTTTTTGTATCGGATTCAGTCTTTGTCGAATATGGATGTATGGATAGAACAGAAGTGTACGCCGAATTAGAACGGAAGGGATACCAAGTAGAAGAAATCCAACCTTGCCGTGGTGAAGAAGGCGGTATTGTTATTAGCGGGTGGTAGGATGGAACGCACTGAGATAACACTGGACTTCGAAACCTACTACGACAAGAAGTCAAAGTATTTTTTGAAGAATAAAAATAGCGGATTGACGATCGAGCAGTACATTCGCAATCCGAAGTTTGAAGTAATCGGTCTATCAGTTAAAGTGGGTAATAGACCGTCGGAGTGGCTATGCCCTCACGAGATCGAAGAATGGTTGAACCACGTAGAAATCGCTTACGGTTGGGACAATGTACGATTAATTGCTCACAATGGGCGGTTTGACTGCGCAATTCTTGGCTGGATTTATAATATTTATCCTGGCCAAATTGCTGACACGATGCTTATGAGCCGAGCAAGCCAACTGTGGGACGGTAACTCACTTGACGTAGTAACACATCAGCTACGCAACGTTTATAAGTGGGGAATTATCCGTGATGACGATGGCAACACAACGTGGGGGCATTTAAGCGAAGAAGAAATGTTACGGTCGCTTGATAAAGGCGATGAAGTAATAAGCGCGGATGGCAAGCACTTAATGGACTTCACGGATGAAGAATACGACGCTTATTCTAAGTATGGATGTACGGACGTGGACTTGACGTGGTCGGCATATAACTGGTTTATGCGTGAGTTCAAGTTCCCTGAGCTTGAGATCGACGTTATGACGGCGACAATCGAAACGTTTACTTATCCGGTAGTGGAGCTACACGAACCGGTACTTAAAGTAGTACGTGACATGGTAAATGGGAAGCGTGATGCGTTACTAAGTAAAGTTGGTGCAACGCTTTCAGATCTTCGTTCAGATGATAAGTTCGCAGAACTACTGCGTAACTTGGGCGTCGAGCCACCAACGAAACTAAATGCTAAAGGGCAGACTAAATATGCCTTTGCTAAGAAAGACCTTGATTTTCTACGCTTACTCGAACACGAAGATCCAAACGTGGTTGAACTCGTAGAAGCACGGTTAGGTAACAAGTCATCACAGGCGGTTACACGGGTTGAGCGGTTCTTTGAGTTGGCATCACGTAACCCAATGCCGATGCCTTTAGAGTACTACGCAGCGCACACGGGACGCTGGGGTGGTTGCTTAACGGCTGATACTTTGGTAATATGTTTAACAGCCGAGCAACAAGTGGTTCATAAGAAAATTGTGGACGTACTGTTGTCAGACCTCGTGTGGGACGGAGTAGAGTTCGTAGAACACGAGGGTGTTAAGTTTAGTGGGTATCAAGAGGTTATTACACATGACGGAATCACAGGAACAGCGTGCCACCCGGTGTTCATCAACGACACCGAAACGATTAGCTTATCTGAAGCAATGCGAACAGGAACGAAAATCATGGATTGCCAAGAACCGAGTGTTAAGTGAACTTACGCTAACGGGCGAACACCTAAATGACCGCGGTAAGTGGGTAATTGATTGGGTTTGTGCTTGTGGAAGAACGGGTCATAGCAAGAAAGCAGAGCTTGAAAGAGCTATGAGAGAAAGAGGTTGGGTAGGTTGCTATAACTGCGCGCAGAAGCGGAAAATGCTGAAAATAGTTAACACACCTAATTGGAAAGAACATCAACGGAAGATGACACAAGCAGCAATTCGCAAAGTGTCCGAAGAAGTAGAGAATCAACCGTATCGCCATTTACGCTTTATTTGTACAGGCGCAAAAGCTCGGTGTTCAAATAAAAACTCCAACGCATACAAGGATTACGGGGCTAGAGGTATAGAGTTTCGTTTTAATTCCCCAATGGAAATGGCGAAATGGGTGTACGAAAACTTAGGCGACCGCCCCAGTAAGAACCACTCAATAGATCGTGTTGATAACAACGGCCATTACGAACCAGGTAATTTACGATGGGCGACACGAGCTGAACAAGCAAGTAATAAGAGAGCGTATAAGGTGGGAGCAATAGGCGCGCGTATAAAACACTTATTGTCAAAGCGACCGGATTATTGTTATGAAGCTATACGGAATTTAATAAAACAAGGTTTTACTGATGAAGAAATTATCAGCAGAAGAAAAGGTAAACGTTCGCGTTGAACCTGTTTATGACATCGTTAATTGTGGCCCTCGGCATAGATTTTGGGCGAATGGTAAATTAGTTCATAACTCCGATGCAATTAACGTTCAAAACATGAACAGAAACCAACTTGTCGATAAAGACACGCCACCGGGAACAAAAGTTTTCTACAAAGACGTAGCGGACGCTGTGGTAAAAGTATTGGACGATAACAAAGTTCATTTAGCCCGTGCCGGTGTCGTTGAGAACGACGAAGAAGAACTCCACATCATGGGCCTTCGCGATGCTATCAAAGCACCTAAGGGTAAAAAACTCGTGGTACTGGACTGGAGCCAAATTGAGTTACGGTTCAACAGTTGGCTTTGGGGTGAGGTGTGGATCTTAGACACGTTAGTAAGCGGTAAAGACGTGTACAAAGTAACGGCTGCGATGACATACGGTATCGAATACGACGAAGTGAATAAATCACAACGGTTCGTTGGTAAATCGCAACAATTAGGGTTGGGGTACGGTGCCGGTAAGAACGGACTTATCGTCGTAATGGGTAAGCGCTCCGAAGAATTTACCGAACAGCAATTACAGTCGTTTGTAAATGCTTATCGCCAGTCAGCACCAAATATCAAGCGCGGTTGGGACAAGTGTAAAACAATGCTTAATGCGATGGTACAAGGTATTGACGTAGAGCTGGGCGATAAAAACGCATTGTTCTACTCAGTTGGTAACAAAGTTATGCGTCCTAATGGAATGGCATTAACTTATCGTGGTGTACACCACCGGCCGGGCGAAATGGGTAATGAGTTATGGTTTTGGGGTAAGAACAAACAGACCAAGAAACCTGACTGGGAAAAGACGTTCGGTGGAAAAATTACGGAGAACCTTTGCGTCGATGGAGATGCTGAAGTTATGACCGACCGTGGTTGGGTTAAGTTAAAAGACGTTAAGTTAACTGATAAGGTTCACGACGGGGTTGAGTTTGTAACTCATTCGGGTATCCTCTATAAGTCAGTCAAACAATGTGTTAATATTGACGGTGTTTATATGACAGAAGACCACGAGGTATTAACAAATGACGGATGGAAAGAAGCAGGGGTACTCATATCCGAATGGAGTACATCATCTATTCAAAGACTTGACCGGTCAACGCTACGGGAAATTAGTCGCTGTGGAGAAAGTAAGAAAAAACAACCAATGGTGGTGGCTTTACCACTGCGATTGTGGCAATTCTTGCGTGAAAGACCCCGGAGACGTAATGAAGTCAATCAAACGAGGGAGTGTACCGAGTTGCGGATGTATAGCAAACTCGCAGATAAGCGCGAAAAATCGTACGCATGGAATGACGAAGCACCCTCTCTACGCAATTTGGCGTTCGATGAAACAGCGTTGTACGCAGCCGAACCACAGAGCATGGCACAATTACGGTGGACGTGGTATCAAGGTTTGTTCGCGATGGTTGGAGAGCTTCGAGAACTTCCGAGACGATATGTTACCTTCTTACGAAGAGGGCTTGGATTTAGATCGGATCGACAACGACGGAAACTACGAACCGGAGAATTGCCACTGGGTGTCGAGAAAGGAAAATTGCAAGAACCGAAGACGCACGGTATGGATCGATATGAAGGACGGAACAAAGCTGACCGTAATGGAATTTTCACGAAAGTTTGGAATCGGGCATACAACAGTATTGTATCGCTTATCGCGTGGAGTGAAGATGCCACAACTTGCGGAGAGACCGGACGTTACAAGGAAGTTTACGACATCCTAAACTGTGGCCCACGGAATCGCTTTGTTGTTAAAGGCAACGAAGAACCGTTTATCGTTCATAACTGCCAGGCCGCTTGTCGAGACATCGCAGCAGAGAAAGTGGTAAACCTGCGCAAGAAGTTTTTTGATAATGGTTGGTCGAGAGATGACGCCCACATCGTGATGACTGTACACGATGAAATTATTGTGTGTTGTAAAGACGAACTAGTGGAAGAAGTATTCGACGTCATGCAGGATGTGATGACACATTCAACTGGGTGGTACGCTACGTTACCGTTGGCAGTAGATGGCTCAATCGCGCAACGTTATGGATGTGCAAAATGATTAATTTTGTTGTACAAATGCCAACACTTGACGTCCCGTTACCGTCGGAGAAGCAAATTCGCAGAGCATTAAATATCGCTAATGACGTAGAGATCACAACATACGAAGCATCGGACAGCTTTCATCATTTTATACTTCGCATTCATGTGCCATTTTCGGATAAGAAAGCGACGTTTTTTCAAGAGAAGTTGATGCGGTCTAAATTACCATTTACGCAGGTATGGAGAAAAAGATGATTAAGATCCAATTTTTTAAATTAGCTGAATTAGACGACACCTCCTTACTGGAGCAGATCGTTAAGAAGTTAAACTTACAAGGGATGCGTAGCAAAGTTACGCTACTAAGAAGTGAAAACTGGCCCGACAGCAAACGCGAACTGCGCATTGATGTTAGACCTAAAGCCGGACAGGAAAGCTACATGGCGAAGAAACTTCGGCAGTTAGAGATGGACGGTATGTCTATGATTAATAGCGTTGCGATTATCGCAGAGGTGGAATAATGGCAGATCTTACATACAAAGCGAAGGTTGAAACGCGTTATAAGTTGGGCGGTGCGTGGTGGACGATGCCTGATATAGACAAAATCGTTAACTTCGAAAACATGGATACCGGTGGGTTTCTACATGGCGTAATTTTAAGCCGTGTAGATGGTAATGAGTGGAGAGTTATAGAGGAGGGTAGTTCGCGTTATTTAAAACCGGTAGAGGTCGAGGTAGAACCGGAATTTATTGAAGTAATCTATAAACTACCTACCGATATGGGAGGAAGCGTATTTGATCCTTGTGAATTTCTACAGATGATGATCGCGGAGATGAACTATGAAGGAACTTATCAAATAAGCACTCCGCAAAGAATGGGGGTAATAGAGTCTAAGCTATGTGCGTTCAGGATAGAGAAAGGTTATATGCCACTTCAAACACTACTTACAAACGCCGGTAAGGCGATCGAGAAATTAGGAGCAGAAGTAGTAGCTGTAAGATCGCCAGTAGCTACGATTATCTACAGTAATGAAATTACTAAACTTGACACGGTTTATCCACCGTCTAACTAATTTGAAAAAGGAGCAAAAATATGATCGAGAATAATGTGATTCTTCATTTTTCTTCCTCTCGTAATGTTCGAGAGTTATCTGAACTAATAGAGGATGTTTTACGTGTAATGGGTTTAAGTGTATTGAACCGCGAGGTCATTAAGTTACGAGTACAACCACAACCTAACGAATATGAATTGGTTATTAACTTGGTGCTAACCGAAGCGCAAGAACGAGCGATCCGCGAAGTATTTAGAAAGCGTAAATACAATATCTTTTGGAGCGACTTCGAGAACATGGAGAGCTAAGGCATGATAGCAATCATAAATGCGGTAGGTGTCGTAGTAGGCGTTGCGCTTACCGCTAAAGGTATTCAGCTCGAAGACGTATTACGCGGTGTTATTGGCGTACTATGTGTGGTAGTAAACATTGGTAGCTTAGTACGAGGTGCAGTCTAATGGTCGCACCGAATGTAAAAAGCAAAACAGCACCGGAAGACAAAGACTTTTGGGCCACCCCGAATGAGATTTATAACGGGGCATTAACGTATTTCGTACAAAAGGGATTACTCGACCCACAATCTGTTTATGTTGGCGATGTATGCGCTAGTAAACACAACGCTAAACATGAACGGTTCTTCACCGAAGAACAAGATTCTTTGCAACAAGACTGGATTGAGTTCGTTTGTGCTGTACGGTGTAACGGCGTGTTATGGTGCAATCCACCATATAGCCGAAAACAAAAAGAACGCTTCATAACGAAAGGCATTCACTTCGCAGAAAACGTGAAGTTCGATGGGGCCGGGGTAATCATGCTACTACCGGCTGATACATCGACAGCGTGGTTCAGCGAGTGTGTTAAGCACGCCAAAGCGGTGGCATTTATCTGTAATGGGCGTATCAGTTTTATCAACAACAGTACCGGTGAACGAACAGACGGTAACAATTCCGGTAGCATCTTGGTGTTATTCGCTAAGCGCGATGATGATCAAAAAGTGGCGCGTACATTGTACGTAACGCGTAGTAAATTAGAAGAACTTGGTAAGGAGTAGCACATGGCTGGCACTTACTATTCACATTTAAGAAAAGTAACACGTGGAACAGTTGCGTTTAATGGGCGAAAGTATCGCCACGACGCCTTAAAGGAATATGAAGGTCAAATGGTGGATGTAGATAACGCAGATTTAAAGGATCTAACGAAAAGAAAAATCTATACTCGCGAAGGGAAATTTATTTGTGAAGCAACAATGAAGGAGTTAGGAAATGACAGAACTTAAACAAAAACCAGTAACAATTAAAGTATGGAAGTTAACACGCGAGAACATCGCTAAAGGTATTCCGTCGTGGGTAACATTCGACGTGCTTAAAAAAGAAAACGCACCCGATAGTTTTTCCCGTATGGATTTCGTGATGGTACTTAACACGAAACTCGGCCACGTGTATGCGACGGAAGGGCAATATGTAGTGTTGCTGGCAGACGGTTATTTACAAGCGTGGCCGGAAGAATTGTTACAGTTACTCTATGAACCAATAGAAGGATAGTAAAAATGAATCTGTATCTTGAATTCAAAAACTATGGGAAAGATAGCGCAATTTTAATAAATAAAAACGCTATTATGTCAGTAAGTCCTCACCATAACCTAAACGCGACAGTGGTAAGAGTACTCTATAACAACGAATTTCTTGTCGCAGAAAGTGTAGAAGAAGTTATTGCAAAGATGAAAGGAGCAAAGGATGCCTAAATACGTCAAAAAACCCGTAAAAGTAAACGCATGGCAACTAACAAGCGAAAACATGGAAAACGGTATGCCTGATTGGCTAGACCTAGACAAAGTGCGGATCTTCAATGGTGGCGCACCATTCGCTGAAATCGAGACGCTCGAAGGTTTGATGACAGCGTCCTATGGCGATTTCATTATCCAAGGTGTTAAGGGTGAGTTCTATCCATGTAAACCGGATATTTTCTTAGCGACGTACGACAAAGCTCCGGTGCTATTAAAGAACGGCAGCGAAGATTATTCCGTACTTGATGATCGTACCCTAGCAGGCAAGCTACGCGAAGCTAAGGAAGCGTATCAACGCTTAGGTCTGGAATCCTACAAACGTACGATCGAAAAGCAAGTAGAAGGTAAAGGCGTAGTGTTTGGCAAAAGCGTGATTACCATTGAAGGTATGAAAGGTGAATATTTAGTTTCAGATATGAAAGAGCAACTATCGCGTGCATCGTACGTGCCGTTCCCAATGCTCGCCATCCGCAATATTAAAGTGAACGGGGAAGTAAGTAATAAATTACAGTACGCCAATCGAACTCATCCGGTAGTAACAGTAGTCGGTGAGTATGTAGAAGGAACGAGAGGAGGGGTTGTATATGACTAAGCGCGAACGCCAAGTAGCGAAGATGATTACTTGCGGTATGATAACGTTAGCTGTACTAGCAGCCTGTACCGATGCGGAAAGAGAGCGGATTGTACGCTTTAACAACGAGACCGATATTATGTGTTTTTCTGGGTCAGCTACACCGGTGTTTACCGACAGATCTACAGGACGCGTGGAATACTCGGAGAGCGGTGGTGGTGTGTATTACAAAAGCAAAAACACCGGTAAGTTTGTACAGTTGTACATGGACTGCGTGATTACAGGGGAATAATAGTATGACTAAACATTTTATGGTAGATATTGAGACGCTATCTACCGCAGTAAATGCAGTGGTATTAAGTGTCGGTGCGGTCGAGTTCGATCCATTTACCGGTAAAATCGAACGAGAGTTCTATCGCGAACTCAGACTAGATATGCAGCGTGATCGGCATATTTCAGGCGATACCGTTCAGTGGTGGGCCAAGCAGTTAACAGAAAATAACGCGGATAATATCTTAACGAATCCTAACTCGAAAAAACTTGACCCTCATAATGCCGTGTTCAGCTTGGCAGAGTTTTTTAAATGCAGTACTTATGGGGTTACTACGCCGGAAGAATACGAAAATATTGAAGTGTGGGCGTGCGACCCTGACTTCGACTTGGCAATCTTAAGTAACTTATATGAATCATTATACCTAGTGGTACCGTGGAAGTTTTGGAATACTCGTTCGGTGCGCACGGTGCGAATGCTAAATAAAATCGCCGGTATCGAGGTGCCTAAATCGCCTGTTACGCATAACGCCTTGGAAGACTGTATCCGCCAAGCGAGAGAAGTCTCTGATCTGCTATCGACGTTGCACCGGTTAAATCAAAACAAACAAAACCTTATTAACGCCTATGATGGGTTGGCGGCGTGTCGTAAATCAGGTAACGAAACACATCTCCTTAGTAATGTGGATAATGTGTTGTACCAAATTGGTAAAACATTTAGCTTACCGGCGGAAGTGGAATAATGATGAATAACATAAGAACCGAACTACTCGAACACACGAACGGGGTAGAAAACATAAAATCAGTGCAATTAGCTTTACATACGGATATACATAACCCCCATAATGTGTCGTTATTTCATCTTCCGGAAGGGTATAGTAGCGAACAACTACAATCGTTCTTATTCGAAATAGATCGTATGTACGATGCAGGGTACGGAAGACAAGAATTGTACGGGTTTATTTGGTGGAAAGATGGTACTTGGTCTAGTCGATTCGAATACGATGGTTCAGAGCGATGGGAGCATCATGTACGTCCTACTTATCCGTTAAATCGCGAAGAAATGTTGGATTTAATATGAAACTAATGCCCCAATCGCCGTCTTCGGTAAGTACGTATAACACTTGTCCGAAGCAGTACTATGCCAAGTACATTTCCAAAGAGGTGGTGTTTAAGTCAACGGCGGAGACGGAGCGTGGAAACCGTTGGCATAAGCAGCTAGAAGAAAGACTGTGTGATAAGTTAGATTTACCGGAAGAAACCGCCATTTTTGAACCCCTTATCCGCCGGTTAGAGCTGATGAAAGGTGAGAAGTTAGCTGAAACAAGATTCGGTATCACGGCAGACTTCAAGCCGTGTGATTATAAGCAGCGATGGTATGGTGGTACAGCAGATGTGGTGGTATTAAACCATGAAGATCGTAAGGCGGTTATCTTCGACTACAAGACCGGTAAGGTCAAAGACAACGAAGATTTCCGTAAGCAGCTTACAAACTATGCACTCATGGCATTTATCGCTTATCCGCATATCCAGCAAATTCGCGTGGCGTATATCTTCTTAGACGCGATGCAATTTAGTCCGATTGAACACGGAAGAAAAGGATTACTGTTCAAACGATCTGATATGGAACAGATGAAAAGCGACTTAGCTTTAGACATCGAACGTATTGCTCACTCTACGGAAAGAAACGAATGGCTACCGAACCCTAGTGGTTTGTGTCGCCCAAATAAACCAACCGTCAACGGTGGTAAACCATGGTGCCAAGTTAAATCTTGCCCGTTCTGGAATAAAAGGTAAAAACAATGACTGAACAAACTAAAACTCCACAACAACGCTACGCCTATTTCATTAACAAAATCCGCGCGCAGTTTAATAAGAACGCAACGCACTTACAGGCAGCCGACAGTCGCTTGGAAGCACAAGACTACGATGGGTTCTTGGCGCACTACGCACAGTTAGACAAAGAAACGTTACTTGAAATCGTACAAGCGCAGCATATCAAAGTAAATGAGACATATGGCCTTATGATGCAACGCCAACAAAACTTGGAAGTCATCCTAAAAGACTTAGTTTACTGTAAAGACTTAGAAGACTTTATGAAGCTTAAGAAAAAAGCTATGGCGGTTGAGATGGCTAATCAACTTCGCCAACAAGGTATGAGTGAAGCCGACATCGTGAAAGCGATTGAAAAAGCAAATGCCGGCGAGACTTCAGTAATCATCCAACAGTAGGTGGTTTATGACTTTACATGAAAAATTCTTAGAGTGGCATTTTCGCCAATATCCTCCGGAGCATCATCACTTTGAATACGACCAGTACACGAATGGTAATTTTAAAGATTGGCGTGTACAAAATCGCTGGGAAGCCTTTCAAGGCGGATATGAAGCGACGAAGCAAGAGGAAAACGAACGATGAATAAGTTAGACATCGCTATGAACGAAGACCCTTGGTGGCGAGGTTTTAAGTTAGGTGTGTTCGTAGGTATGGTAGTTGGATTCATTCTTGTAGGAATTTCGGGGTAGATTATGGCTAAACAAACACCGGAAGGTAAAGTCAAAAAGAAGCTCATTGATTTTCTAAAATCGCTAGGCGGCGATTGTTTTTACTATATGCCGGTACAAAACGGTATGGGGCAGACAGGAATCCCCGATGTGATGGCAATTATTAAAGGTGTGCCGTTTGCGTTTGAATGTAAAGCAACCCCTAAACAACACCCGACGGTATTGCAAGCCTATGCACTTGACCGTATTCATAAGGCGAGAGGGATAGCGTGGGTGGTTGACAGTGAAACCGTCGAATACGTAGTACAACATATCGAAAGATTTGTAAGTATGGCTAAAACTATGGTTTTAAGCGATGACGACTGGATTGAGGATCTATGTAAGGGAGAACCTGCTTTGTATCGCTGGAAAGACAAACTTAAACCTTTGGAGTTCGACGATGGCGATCTGCGTTAAAGACAAGAAAGCTATCGTCTTAAAGGTGAGAGACCCTTCAAAGTACACGGAAGTACTTTCACAAGCTGGAATTAAATTTAAACAAGACGGTCATAACCTGGCCGTCAAACATAATGTCGATACACATAAAATCCTTGGTAATCTCGGTGCTAAACTCGAAGGATTAGAGCCTATGCGAGTACAGTACGCCTATCCCAAGTTGCATGGGATGTACGACCCGATGAAACATCAAGCAGAGACAGCCGTTTTTGTCTCGCAAAATCCGAAGGCGTTTGTGCTTAATACACAACGTACCGGTAAGACAGCGAGTTGCTTATGGGCCGCAGATTATCTTATGAAAGAGGGTATCATAGACAAAGTGTTGGTGTGTTGTACGGTGTCTAACTGTGGTACTTGGTTGAATGAAGTCAATGCCATATTCGCCAATCGCTGGGCGATGGTAGCACGAGGTAGTGCGTCGGTTAGACGGTCTGTTCTACGGCAGAAGTGCGACTTTCATATTATCAACCACGACGGAATCAAGGTGGTGGCAGATATTTGGGACAACTACTTAACGGAGAAGACTCTCCTTATCATCGATGAAGCTCGTTTGTTTAGCGACCCGAAGTCAGACCGCTGGGCGGTGATGAATGAGATGGCGATGAAGTGTAAGTACGTATGGGCCTTAACAGGTACCCCACTCTCCGGGGGCCCAGTGGCAGCGTACGGGTTTATCAAGTTAGTAGCACCTCACCGTGTACCGAAAACAGTCGGAGCTTGGCAAGCAGCTACCATGTTCAAGGTTGGAGAGCGGAAGTGGGTGCCTAAGCGTGGCTGGGAAGATATAGTGTTTAATGCACTCCAACCTGCGATTCGCTTTAACGCTGATGACGTATTAGACCTACCACCGTTGCAAATGATGTATAACGAGGCTGAGCTTACACCGGATCAGCAAAAGGCCTATGACAAGCTCCGTAACGAGGGAGCGATTCCTCTTCGCGAGGGTAAAGTCTCCGCAGCTAACGCCGGTGTGTTAGTGTTTAAATTGCTACAGACCGCAGCCGGCGTGGTTAAGTTAGACCAAGATGGTGACGATGATACCGCGGTGTTGAAGTTGCCACCGAAAGGACGGCTTAAAGTACTCGATGAAATCATTCAAGGCACCGACAACAAAGTTATTGTGTTCGCTAGTTTCAAGGCTGTGGTTGACTTGTTACAAGAACATTGTAATAAGAAGTACGGTTCGGTGTGGATCGATGGTCGTGTAACCGGTAAAAAACGGGATGAAGTCGTTCATAAGTTTCAGACCGACCCGAACATTAAAGTGCTTGTGGCACACCCGAAGACCACTTCGCACGGGTTAGAATTCGCGGTGGCAGATACGATTGTGTGGTTCACGCCACATCATAGTTTAGAGCTTTACGATCAAGCGAATAAACGCATTCAGTCTAAGCTACAGAAAAACAACATGGGTATTTACCACATCTTCTGTACTCCGTTGGAGCAAGCAATTTACCGCAAGCTCGCCAATGGCAGCGAAGCGCAACAAAGTTTTCTTGAGTTATATAAGCAAGAAATTGGTTTACAGTAAAAATTTTTCAGTATATAATCACCGTACTTAACAACAAAGAGGGCAATTATTATGGCAGGAAAAGGTAAATTCCTTTATATTTTTTCACCCGGTATGTCTAACGAAGTCACGGACGAAGAACACCGTATCTACATCGGTGATAGCGCCAAACACATGGACGAAGGTACGCAGTATTTTCCGTTAGGCAACTTCTCTACTGACGACTTACTAAAACTTAAAGCACAAATTGCTACAGCATTAGAATGTCGCATGGACTTAGACGACGTAACTGAGAAAAACTTGGAAGCGTT
>ERZ772917.811-NODE-811-length-20607-cov-16.077462_pt1 | contig 20607 bp, 12 predicted proteins | sample MGYA00511187_ERZ772917 | MGnify/ENA primary metagenome ERZ772917 (study PRJEB29015, sample SAMEA2737925) | human oral metagenome | biome: human oral; feature: human-associated habitat; material: dental | place: China | collected 2012 ...
GCGAGCTCGAGGCCAAGATCATCGAGCTGGACAAGAACCGCAACAACGTGGTCCTGTCCCGCCGTGCCTGGCTCGAGCAGACCCAGTCCGAGGTCCGCACCAACTTCCTCCAGACCCTCCAGAAGGGCCAGGTACGTCCCGGTGTGGTCTCCTCCATTGTCAACTTCGGCGCCTTCGTGGACCTGGGCGGCGTGGACGGCCTGGTGCATGTCTCCGAGCTGTCCTGGAAGCACATCGACCACCCCTCCGAGGTCGTCGAAGTGGGCCAGGAAGTCACCGTTGAGGTCCTGGATGTTGACTTCGACCGTGAACGCGTCTCCTTGTCGCTGAAGGCCACCCAGGAGGACCCGTGGCAGGCCTTCGCCCGCACCCACGCCATTGGTCAGGTGGTGCCCGGTAAGGTCACCAAGCTCGTCCCCTTCGGCGCCTTCGTCCGCGTTGAGGACGGCATTGAGGGCCTGGTCCACATCTCCGAGCTGGCTCAGCGTCATGTTGAGGTGCCTGAGCAGGTCGCCAAGGTCGGTGACGAGGTCTTCGTCAAGGTTATTGACATTGATTTGGAGCGCCGCCGTATCTCCTTGTCCCTCAAGCAGGCCAACGAGGGCGTGGATCCCGCTTCGGAGGACTTCGATCCCTCCCTGTACGGCATGGCCGCCGAGTACGACGAGAACGGCAACTACAAGTACCCCGAGGGCTTCGACCCGGAGACCAACGAGTGGCTCGAGGGCTACGACGCCCAGCGCGAGGCCTGGGAGGCCGAGTACGCGGCGGCTCACGCCCGCTGGGAGGCCCACAAGGCCCAGGTGGCCAGGGCCATGGAGAATGACACTGAGCCCGACACCGCCCCAGCCGGCTCCACCTCCTACTCCTCGGCCCCTTCGGAGGCCTCGGGCACCCTCGCCTCTGACGAGGCGCTGGCGGCGCTGCGCGAGAAGCTGACCGGCAACTGACGGGCCACTGAGCCCACGGTTGTGGGGCCCCACCCGAAAGGGCGGGGCCCCACAACCGCTGTTGCCCAGATCCGACCGCGGGCCGGAACAGCAGCGGCCTCTCCCAGGTCCGGGCGCCCGCGGGCCGCTAGCATCATCCGTGGTGGACTGCGCTCCCCATCGCACCCGCTAAGTGCCTGTGCCAGGCTGACCCGCGGGTGCCGGAGCGCCTGGATCTGAGTTGATAGGGAGGACCGATGACGAGCTGGGCCGAGGTGTCCACGCTGCTGACGGATATGGGTGACCCCCGCAGCCCGGCGCGCACGGGAAACCTGTACACCGCGTTGGTGGACCAGCCGCCCCAGGAGGACCTGCCCGGCGACATGACGGCCAGCATTATCCACAGCCTCACCCAGATCGACCGGCCCTGGCTGGCGACTCTGGGGGAGGACCCCGACCGCAGCCGAGCCGACATTGATCGTGCTGTGGCGGCCTGCGAAAAGCTCCGTACTGACAACGGGCACTCCGCCCTGCCGCTGCGCTACGCCCGCGTCGAGTTATGCCCTACCCTCGGGCAGCGGGCCGACGCCATAGAGCAGCTGCGTGTGGCACGCCTGTTCTCCTTCGGGGAGGTCGATGCCAGCGCCACCTTGGCGGCCGCCAAAATGCACGACGACTTCTCCGGTGTCATCCGCACCACGACGGCAGTAGTCACCCGCCCCGACGCCGACCCCGCAGGCACCGCCCGCAACCTGGCCGCCAGCCTCCTGCCCTACCTGGCCCAGAACCGCAAGGTCGAGGCCGAGGACGCCATAATGTCCCTCGGTCTGATAGAAATCCCCGACTTCATGCGCATCCGGGTCCTGGGCGACCAGATGGAGTACCTGGGTCTGTCCGGGCAGTGGGAGCGGGCCTTCGCCATTCTGCGCCACACCGACCTGACCGACGCCTCATCCTCCAGCGCCTGGTCGCTAATGAATGGTGCCGCGGGGACCGCCGTCGTTCTCAGAGAGTCGGTGCGGGCCGGGTACGGCGCCAACGCCCTGGGGTCGACCATCTCCTGGACCACGCCCTGGGGGCCGGCCCTGCAAGTCACTGGTTGGGACACTGTCGCCCACGCCTATGACGCCGTCACCGCCTTCGCCCGCTCCCTGGCCGTCCGTTTCGACCGGCGCAACGACAACAATGGCGTGTCCCTGCGCATTGAGACCCGCATGGCCTCCGAGATCGCGAGCCTGGCCACCCGCTCCTACGGCACTGTCACCGGAGGCGCCGCAATCCCCTCCGCTCGCCTGCTGAACCGGGGGGCCCTGCTGGAGGAGGTCAATGACCTGTTGGTCCTGGCACGCGGCTACGGCCTGGACTCGGTGCGGGAGCGGGCCATCTCCACTGCCGAGACGGTCAGCCAGTCGCTGGCCGAGCTCACCGACGACTCCCAGCTCGAGATAATCGTGGACCTGCGCATCGCCTTCTCCCGATTGCTCACGGCCCTGGGCGCCCACGAGCGCGCCGAAGCCGAGGCCCTGGACACCACCGAGTTGTGCCTGTCCCAGGGGTGGTTGGAGTTGGGCTGCGCCTCTATGGTCATTGCCGCCCAGAGCGCCGCCAGCCGGGGTGACCATGCCGGCGCCACTGTCCACTGGCAGCGCATCCATGAGCTCCTCACCGACTGGGGAACCATTCGCATGGGGGAGCGCCTGGGGGCTGTCATTAATGCCATCGGCGACCCCTGCGGCTCGGTGCGGCTCCTGACCGACCTGGCCGAGATCACCGCCGAGGGCGTTGAAACAACACCCGCCCGCGCCTCCGGTGCGCGGGAGGTGTGCAGGCGGGCGCGCGCCGAGCTCGAGCGGTGCAGGTCGGTTCCCGACGATGTCTCCCAACGACTTGCCGCTGTTGAGCAAACCATTGCCCCCTACGGACGAGGTCGATCCGGCCGGCGCCGCGCCGGCGGCGAAAGGACGGCGGCAACGCCCGACAGGGCGAGCCGGCCGGAGAAGTGCGAGTGAGAGAATCGCTTCACTTGCGGGGGCGGTGACCCCGCCCCCGCGCACGCCGTGCAGGTGCATGCAGGTGGCTGGCGAGCGCCCGCGCCGCTAGCCTCACCGCATGATGCAGACGCAGGACGCCCCCGGCTCTCCGGGCCCCGCCCCGACGGCCTCAAAGGCGGTCAATGCGCCAGTGCGGGTCCATGTCACCGGTTTCGAGCCTGTTGACGCAGCCGCGCCCAACGCTTCGCTGGCCGTCGTGCGGCTTCTGCCCGAGAGCATTGAGTTGGCCGGGGGGCGGGCCATGGTGACCCGAGAGCTCCTGCCAACGGCCTTCGCGGGAGCGGCGGCGGCCAGCCGCAGCGCCATTGAGCACCTGCGCCCCGACGTCGTCGTGCATGTCGGCCTCCGGGCGGAGGGAGGGGCGGTGACGTTGGAGACCACCGCCCGCAATGAGGCGGCGGCGCACCACCCCGACACCACCGGGTTTCAGCCCAACGGTGAGGCGCTCGTCCCCGGCGGCCCGCCCCAGCGCCGGGTCGCATGGCCGGTAGCGGCGCTAGTGGGCCGGCTCAGCGCAGCGGGCCTGCCGGTGGCCCGTTCGGACGACGCCGGAAGGCACATCTGCAATGCCGCCCTCTATGCGGCGCTCGACGCCGCCGCGGGCGTGCCGGAGGCGAACCGGCCCGTCGTCGGCCTCGTGCGCGTGCCGGCCAGTGGGTCCGTGTCCCAGTCGGAGGCGGTGCGGGTGCTGCGCGCGCTCGTGATCGAACTCGCCGACCTGGTTCGCCGTCGTCGCGCCGCGGCCGCGGGCATTGGCAGGCTTCGGGTACCACGCGGTGACCGAGCACTGCGCGTCGGACTCACCGGCGGCATTGGCTCGGGCAAGTCGACGGTGGCGCACCTGCTCGCGGTGCGCGGGGCGCACGTCGTGGATGCGGACGTTATCGCCCGTGAGGTGGTCGAGCCCGGCCAACCCGGGCTCACCGAGATCGTCGCCGTGTTCGGGACCGCGATCCTGGCCGCCGACGGCGCCCTGGACCGCAGGGCGCTGGCCGAACGCGTCTTCCATGACCCGGCGGCTCGCAGCGTCCTGGAGGCAATACTGCTGCCGCGTATCGCCCAGACGGCGGCCTGGCGCATGGAGGCGGCGAGGGCGGGGGGTGTGGCCGTCTACGATGTTCCTCTCCTCGTCGAGGGGGGGATGGAGGATCTTTTCGATTGCGTCCTGGTGGTTGAAGCGCCCCGCGCCATGAGGCTGGCGCGGCTGCGGGAACGGGGCCTGTCGCGGAATGAGGCGGAGGGCCGTATGGCCGGCCAGGCCAGTGACCAGGAGCGCCGTCGAGCAGCCGATATTCTGCTCCCCAACAATGGCAGCCGGCAGGACCTCGCCGGCCGGGTCGACTGGCTGTGGGAGCACCGGCTCGCCGCCGGCCCGACATGAGTCAAGGCCACGCCATGGTGGCCGCTGCGCTACAGGTCGCTGCCTCCCCATTCAACTGCGGTGAAGCCGGTACGGGCGGGTGCGGGGGTCAGGACCTGCTCGGGCACAGGAGCGGCCGGGGCGTCAGAGACAAGGATGTAGACGCGGATGAAGGTGGTCGGGGTGATCTCCTCACCGGCGGAGGCGAAGCGGTAGCGAGCAGTATTGGTGTACTGGTCGCCTAGGAAGGTCACCAGGGCCTCGCCCCGCTCGGCGATCCGCGGCCCCCAGAAGGTGATGCACTCGGCGGCCTCGCGGTCGTTGAGACCCAGAACGGCGAGCTTGTCCTCCAGGAAACCGGTGGCGTCGCCGGCCTTAACAACAAAGCCGGTGTCCTGCGCAAAGGCGGTGCTGCTCTCACCCTCCCAGAACAGTGAGGGGTAGTGGCGGCCACTGGCGTCGGTCAAGTCCCCATCTGGATGGGCCGTCACCGCCCATGACACGGTGCCGTCGGGCATCTGCTCGGGCTGCGGATAGGTGTAGGTGAGCCGGCCGTCATAGTCGAGTTCCACGGTGACATCGGTCATCGTCTCGGGATACAGGTACAGCACCGGCTTGTACGACTTCTCCGGTCCTCTTCTCGTGCCGCAGGCGGAGGCGGCCAGGAGAACCGTGGCCTGTCCGATCAGGGCGAGTGCACCGCGCCTGCTTGTCATATGGGTTGGAATCTTCCCCAGGGTTGGCATGGGTGGGAATCCTCTCGGTCGACGCCATTGAGGAGAGACGGTTGAACGGTAGCCTCCACATTCATCCGCAACTATGGGAAGTGCTACCCGGGCTCACGACGGGTCGGCGGCGAACCGGTACTCTCACAGCCGGCCGGCCCAATGCGGGCTCAAGAATACAAGAGTATGGGCTCACGTATGAGGACGGCAATGCGAACCGGGGGCAGGGGCACCGATATCGTGGATATCGGGGATATTGTGGATATCGTGGCCGCATGAGCGATGGAGCGTTCCACACTCTGCCCCTCGACAAGTGGCAGTGGCATCCCTCACCGGTGGCCGGACAGGTCGTCTACGCGGTCACCACCGACCGGGACGGCTCGGCGAGCCTGGCGCCCAAGAGCTGGGTATCCATGGCGGCGTTCACCGGACCAGTCATCGGCTTCGGCTGTCAACAGCACCATCGCACCTGCCGGAACGCGACGGAGACCGGCCGCTTCACGCTCTGCTTCCCCACCGTCGAGCAGGCGCGCGCGGCGCAGGCGGTAGCGTCGGCCCCTCACGCCGCCAGGCTCACTGTGTCCGGCTTGACGCTGAGTACACCCCTCGACGGCGCCGCGCCGCATCTGCTGGAGTGCCCGGCGTACTGCGAGTGCTCCCTCATCCGCACAGTCGGCTTCGACGGGGGAGAGGTGTTCCTCTTCGGGCGGATCGAGTTGATGGCGGTCCACGAAGAAATCTGCGGAATGCCCGCCGCCGAGGCCTACGCCCGGTTGGCCCCCGCCTTCTTCCTCGAGCCGGGCGCCATGGCGGGACTGGGGGAGGTGCTGCGCCCCGATGCCCGATGACGTCGCCGTGGCCGCGTAGCCTGGGGTCATGCGTCCTGTTACCGAGCTCCAGCGTGCAGCCAAGCCCTTCGAGGTCGTCAGCCCTTACCGGCCCAGCGGCGATCAGCCCACCGCCATTGCCGAGCTCACCAAGCGGCTGAGCGCCGGGGAGAAGGACATTGTCCTCTTGGGGGCGACCGGGACCGGCAAGTCCGCCACCGCCGCCTGGCTGGTCGAGCAGGTGCAGCGCCCCACCCTCATCCTGGAGCCGAACAAGACGCTGGCCGCGCAGATGGCCGCAGAGTTTCGCGAGCTGCTGCCGGGCAACGCGGTGGAGTACTTCGTCTCCTACTACGACTACTACCAGCCCGAGGCCTATGTCCCCCAGACGGACACCTTTATTGAGAAGGATTCCTCCATCAATGATGAGGTCGAGCGCCTGCGCCACAGCGCCACCAACTCGCTGCTGACTCGCCGAGACGTGGTGGTGGTCTCCTCGGTGTCCTGCATCTACGGCCTGGGCACGCCCCAGGAGTACGTGGACCGCATGACCCCTTTGCAGGTGGGCCAGCGCATTGACCGCGACGACCTCCTGCGCCGGTTCGTGTCCATGCAGTACACCCGCAATGACATCGACTTCACCCGCGGCACTTTTCGCGTGCGCGGCGACACCGTCGAGATCATCCCCATGTACGAGGAGCTCGCCATCCGCATTGAGTTCTTCGGGGACGAGATCGAGGCCCTGTCCACCCTTCACCCGGTGACCGGGGAGGCCATTGACGCCGCCGACCAGGTGTTCGTCTTCCCCGCCTCCCACTATGTGGCCGGCCCCGAGCGCATGGAGCGCGCCATAAACGGCATTGAGGACGAGTTGGCCGCGCGCCTGGCCGAGCTTGAGCGCGCCGGCAAGCTCCTGGAGGCGCAACGCCTGCGCATGCGCACCACCTACGACCTGGAGATGATGCGCCAAATCGGCTCGTGCTCTGGCATTGAGAACTACTCCCTGCACATTGACGGCCGCTCTCCGGGCACGCCCCCCAACACGCTCCTGGACTATTTCCCCGAGGACTTCCTCCTGGTCATTGACGAGTCCCATGTGACGGTCCCGCAGATCGGCGCCATGCACGAGGGGGACGCCTCGCGCAAGCGGACCCTGGTCGATCACGGTTTCCGCCTGCCCTCCGCCTTGGACAACCGGCCCCTGACATTCACCGAGTTCGAGGACCGCATTGGGCAGACCATCTACCTGTCCGCCACGCCCGGGGACTACGAGATGGGCCTGTCCGACGGCGTCGTCGAGCAGATCATCCGCCCCACCGGCCTGGTCGACCCCAAGGTGGTGGTCAAGCCCACCCGGGGGCAGATCGACGACCTTCTGGAGGAGGTGCGCACCCGCGTGGAGGCCGATGAGCGCATCTTGGTGACCACCTTGACCAAGCGCATGGCCGAGGACCTGACCACCTATTTGGCGGACCGGGGGGTGCGCGTGGAGTACCTGCACTCCGATGTGGACACTCTGCGCCGCGTCGAGCTCCTGCGCGAGCTGCGCCTGGGCCAGTTCGATGTGCTCGTGGGCATTAACCTGCTGCGCGAGGGCCTGGACCTGCCCGAGGTGTCCCTGGTGTCCATCCTGGACGCGGACAAGGAGGGGTTCCTGCGCTCCACCCGCTCCCTGATCCAGACCATTGGCCGCGCCGCCCGCAATGTGTCGGGCGAGGTTCACATGTATGCGGACACGGTCACCGCCGCCATGGCTGAGGCCATTGAAGAGACTGAGCGGCGGCGCACCAAGCAGATCGCCTACAACGAAGCCAATGGCATCGACCCGCAGCCGCTGCGCAAGAAGATCGCCGATGTCACCGACATGCTCGCCCGTGAGGACGTCGACACCGCCGAGCTGCTGGCCGGCGGCTACCGCGGACACGAGGAGAGGCGTGTGCGCGCCGGCCGCAAGAAGGCGGCCGAGGCGACCGTGCGCGAGAGGCTTGCCGGCGCGGCCCAGGGGGACTTGGTCGAGCTCATCTCCGAACTCACCGAGCAAATGCATGCCGCCGCCGAGGACCTCCACTTCGAGCTCGCCGCCCGCCTGCGCGACGAGATCCAGGATCTGAAGAAGGAACTGCGCGCCATGCGCGCCGCCGGCTGAGCGCATTCGGCACCCGCCGCGGGCCGGCGAGGGACAGGGGGCGCACAGTCCATCCGCGCACGTGACCCGGAGCCGCCCGGCCATGAGCCAGGGGGGCGAAGGCAACGGGCCGGCGACTCCGCCGGCCCGCAGCGCACCCCACCATGAGCCGGGGGACGGGAGCCGTCTCGGACCCGCCGTTGCCGATGCCACAGCCGCCGGCGGGCCCGACCCATCGTCGCCACAGGGTCGGGACGTTAAACTCATAATCGTCTAACGGAGGGGAGTACTCCCACCAACGGCGACGTCGTCATCACGGCGGACCGACTGGCCCGCAGGCCCGCGGCCCCCCGGCGTCGCAGGCCATCACGCCACGGCGACCAGCTCGACGGGGATGGCGGGAAGAGACCTCCGGTACTCGATCCGTACCGGAGGAGCACACGTGGAGGTCCACGCTCTCGGCTGGCTGGCCCTGGCCGCCATTATCCTGACAATGATTACCGTCGACATCGTCGGCCATGTCAGGACCCCTCACGAGCCCAGTGTGAAAGAGGCAGCCGGGTGGTCGGTGGCCTACATCGCCATGGCGGTGGTCTTCGGCGGCATTGTCTGGGCCGTCTGGGGGCACGTGTACGGTGCAGAATACTTTGGCGGCTACATCACTGAGAAGGCCTTAAGCGTCGACAATCTCTTCGTCTTCGTCATTATGATCTCGGCCTTCCGGGTGCCCCGGAAGTATCAGCAGGAGGTTTTGCTGGCGGGCATTGTCATCGCCCTGGTGCTGCGCCTGGTGTTCATCCTCGTCGGCGCGGTCTTCATCCAGAACTTCTCCTGGATCTTCTACATCTTCGGCGCCTGGCTACTGTGGACCGCCATCTCCCAGGCCCGTGAGGGGGTCGAGGAGCCCGAGGAGCACTCCCCGGAGGAGTACAAACCCACCGGTTTCGTCAAGCTGGTGGCCAGAGTGGTCCCCATGACCGACGGATTCGTCGGCGGCAAGATCATTCACCGCGCACGTGGGCGCACCATGATCACCCCGCTGCTCCTGGTCATTATCGCCATTGGCACCGCCGACGTCATGTTCGCCGTCGACTCCATTCCGGCGATCTACTCCCTGACCAAGGAGCCCTACCTGGTCTTCGCGGCCAACGCCTTCTCCCTGCTGGGTCTGCGCCAGCTCTACTTCCTCATTGACGGCCTGCTCGACCGCCTCATCTACCTGCACTACGGCCTGGCCGCCATCCTGGGCTTCATTGGTTTTAAGCTCATTAACCACGCCCTGCACGAGAACGAGGTTTTCTTCATTAACGGCGGTGAACACTGGGACGTCATCCCCGAGCCGAGCATCGTCACCTCCCTGGGCTTCATTGTGACGGTCATCCTCATAACGGTGGCCGCCTCCATAGTGGGCTCGCGCAAACGGGTCAAGAAGGAGAAGACGGCTGCCCTGGAGGCGGCCCAGGCATGAATACCGTCCCCGCACACACCCCCGCCCACCCCGGCCTGACTCGCGCCGAAGTGGCTGAGCGCGTGCGCAGGGGGCAGACCAACGCCTACGAGGAGAAGACCTCCCGCTCCGCGGCCGAAATCCTGAGGGCCAATGTTCTGACGATTTTCAACGGCATTCTCGGTACCGCCCTGGTGCTCATCCTCGTTCTCGGGCACTGGCCCGACGCCCTTTTCGGCTTCGTGCTGCTGATCAACACCACCACGGGGACCATTGCGGAGATCCGCGCCAAACGCGCCTTGGACCGCCTCGCCGTCCTGGAGGAGCCCTTCGCCCACGTCATCCGCGACGGTGAGGAGACCCGTATCGACATTGCCGAGGTCGTGCTCGACGACGTCGTGCGCCTGCGCAGCGGCGAACAAGTCCCCGCCGACGGGGAGGTGCTGGCCAGCGACGGCTTGGAACTCGACGAGTCCATCCTCACCGGCGAAACCCGCACCGTGCGCCCCGCGAAGGGGGACCGGGTGCTTTCAGGGACCACGGTCACCGCGGGCACGGCCCTCATGCGCGCCACCGCCGTCGGGGGGGACGCCTACGCCCACCGCCTGGCCCGCGAGGCGCGCCAGTACTCGGTGGTCGTCTCCGAGCTCCAGTCCGGCACCAACCGGGTCCTGCGGTGGATCTCCTGGGTCATCGTCCCGGTGGCCCTCCTGCTCGTCTGGTCCCAGATGCGGCTGGCCGGCGGCCCGGCCGAGGCGCTGAGCAACGGGAGCTGGAAAGCAGCGCTGGTGGCCGGCATTGCCGGCGTCGTGGGCATGGTGCCCCAGGGCCTGGTCCTGCTCACCAGCGTCAATTTCGCCACGGCCGCCATGGCCCTGGCGCGCCGGCGGGTGCTGGTCCAGGAGCTGCCGGCCGTGGAGGTCCTGGCCCGCGTCGACACCCTCTGCCTGGACAAGACCGGCACCATTACCACCGGCGGCATCACCTTGCGGGAGCTGCGCTCGGCCAGTGGCGCCGAGCCCGATGAGGAGCTGCGCGCCGCCCTGCGGGCGCTGTGCGCAGGCGCGGACGCCAACGCCACTGCCAAGGCGATCCGTGCCGGCCTGGACACCGGCAGCGGTGCCCCGCCCACGCCGCCGGAGAACGTCATCCCGTTCTCCTCGCGCCGTAAGTGGTCCGGGGCCCGCCTGGGCGCCATCACCTGGGTTATGGGCGCCCCCGAGATTCTTTCGGAGCAGTGCCGGGGCGGTGGCCTCGCCCTGGAGCGCTCCGACCAACTTGCCTCACTGGGGGCCCGGGTCGTTGCGGTGGCCAGCAGCGAGCAGCCGCCCACCACTGATGAGACCGGGGAGCCGGTTCTTCCCCAAGGGCTCACCGCCCGCGGCGTCGTCGTCCTCAGTGAGAGGGTCAGGCCCGATGCGGCCCGGACCCTTGACTATTTCCGCGACCAGGGGGTGGACGTCAAGGTCATTAGTGGGGACAACCCCGTCACCGTCGGCGCCGTGGCCAGGTCGGTGGGGTTGCGTTCACCGGACGGCGGCGAGCCGGTCGCCCTGGACGCGCGGGAACTGCCCACGGAGGTCACTACCGTGGCCGAGCAGGAGGCGCTGGGGGAGGTGCTTGAGGGCGTCCAGGTGTTGGGTCGAGTCACTCCGGAGCAGAAACGCGCCATTGTCAAGGCGCTTCAGCGGCGCGGGCGCACCGTGGCCATGACCGGCGACGGCGTCAATGACGCCCTGGCTCTCAAGGAGGCCGACCTGGGCATCGCCATGGGCAATGGGGCGCCCGCGACTAAGGCCGTGGCCCGGATCGTGCTCCTGACCGGGGAGTTCTCAGCACTGCCGGGGGTGGTGGCCCAGGGTCGGCGCGTCATGGCGAACACCGAGCGCATTGCCTCCCTGTTCCTGGCCAAGACCATCTACGCCTCCCTCATCGCAGTGGTCGTGGCCATGACCGCGATCGCCTACCCCTTCCTGCCGCGCCAGTTGACAATCGTCTCCTCCCTGACCATTGGCGTCCCCGCCTTCATCCTGGCGCTGGCGCCCAGCGCCCAGCGCTACCGGGCCGGTTTCCTGCCGCGGGTTCTCAGTCTCGCCGTGCCCGCGGGCCTGGTGGCGGGGTTCTCCACTCTGGCGGCCCGCACCTGGCTGGCGCTCAGCGGGGCTAGCGCAGCCCAGGTGACCACTGGTGCCACCCTGGTGCTGGTGGTCTCCGGCCTGTGGCTGCTCACGCTCACCTCCCGGCCACTCCTGGGGTGGCGCCTGGGCCTGGTCGGGGTCATGGCCGGTGCGGCCGTACTGGTTGTTCTTCTGCCGCCGGTGCGGGCCTTCTTCTGGCTGGCCTGGCCCGCGCCGAGCACCTGGCTCGTGGTCGCGGTGGTGGCCGGGGCCGCGGTGGCGGGGATCGAGGCGGTGCACCACGGGCGTTCGCGTCTGGTGCCCTCACACCGGCGCCCCTGAGTCAGGTCTCAGGCCAGGCGGCCGATCACCGGGTTCCACTGGCGCACGACGCGCTCGGCAATGAAGCCCGCCTGGTTGAAAGGATCCTCCTCCAGCAGGGCCAGCGCCCCGGCCTCGTCCTCAGCACGCACCACAATCAGCGCGTTGTGCGTACCCACGTAGGGGCCAGCGGCCAGGAGAAGGCCCTTGTCGGCCAGGGCCCCATTGAAAGCGCGGTGGGAGGGGCGAACCTGCGCCATCTCCTCGTCCTTGTCGGTGACGTAGTGGTACTCCACGGCATAGATCATGCTCATGGACCCACCCTATCCGCCGACGGACCGCATCCGGGCCGGGCGGCGCCCCCGGGGGCGCACGGAAGCGGCGGTCTTGCGCGCCGTCGTCTTGGCGCCCAGGGCCCCGGACGGCGCCCGGAAGCAGTCGGCCGGACCCGCCCTGCGGAGAAGCGGGGCGAGTGGTCAATCACTCGCCAACGACAGTCGAACAGGTGTTTGACTGTCCCGCGCCCCCACCTAGACTCGTGCCCCGTGAGCGATTCCCTCATCATTCGCGGCGCCCGGGAGCACAACCTTCAGGGCATTGACCTCGACCTGCCACGCGAGAAGATGATCGTCTTCACCGGACTGTCCGGCTCGGGCAAATCCTCGTTGGCCTTCGACACCATTTTCGCCGAGGGGCAGCGCCGCTATGTGGAGTCCCTGTCCTCCTACGCCCGCCAGTTCCTGGGCCAGATGGACAAGCCCAACGTCGAGCTCATTGAGGGGCTGAGCCCGGCGGTGTCCATTGACCAGAAGTCCACCTCCCACAATCCGCGCTCCACCGTGGGTACCGTCACTGAGGTTTACGACTACCTCCGCCTCCTCTACGCCCGCGCCGGCGTGCAGCACTGTCCCGTGTGCAACGAGGTGATCTCCTCTCAGACCCCTCAGCAGATCGTCGACCAGGTCGGGGCCCTGCCCGAGGGAACCCGTTTCCAGGTGCTCGCCCCCGTGGTCCGGGGCCGCAAGGGCGAGTACTCCGAACTCTTCGAGGAGCTGCGCGGCCGGGGCTTTAACCGGGTGCGCGTTGACGGCGAGGTCTCGCGCCTTGATGCGGTCCCCGCCCTGAGTAAGAAGCTCAAGCATGACATTGAGGTTGTTATTGACCGCCTCGTGGTGCGTGAGGGCATGCGCCAGCGCCTCACTGACTCCGTCGAGACCGCCCTGGGGCTTGCCGACGGGCTGGTCATCATTGAGCAGGTGGACCTGCCCGCCGATGACCCGGCCCGGGAGCGGCGCTACTCGGAGAAGCGCGCCTGCCCCAACGAGCACCCTCTTCAACTCGACGAGATGGAGCCCCGCACCTTCTCCTTCAACGCCCCTTACGGCGCCTGCCCGGTGTGCACGGGGATCGGTACGCGCCTGGAAGTCGACCCCGAGCTGGTGGTCCCCGATGAGGATCTCACCCTCGCCGAGGGCGCCATCGCCCCGTGGTCGGGGCACCAGAAGTACTTCATTCGCCAGCTGGCGGCCCTGGGTGAGGAGCTCGCCTTCGATGTCGACACCCCCTGGCGGGCCCTGCCCGAGCGCGCCAAGGAGGCGATTCTGCGCGGGCAGAATTACGAGGTCAAGGTCAGGTACCGCAATCGCTGGGGCAGGGAGCGCATCTACTCCTCAGGTTTCGAGGGCGTCCTGGACTATGTCATGCGCAAGCATTCCGAGACCGACTCGGAGTGGTCGCGCGAGCGGTACGAGGGCTACATGCGCGAGGTGCCCTGCCCCACCTGCCAGGGCACCCGTCTCAAGCCCGAGGTGCTGGCGGTGCGCGTGGGCGGCATGTCCATCGCCGAGCTGTGCGACCTGTCGATTGTGGAGGCCCGTGACGCCCTGCGCGACCTGGGTCTGACCGGCCAGGCCCAGCGGATCGCCGGCTCTGTCCTGGCCGAGATCAATGCCCGCCTCGGGTTCCTGGTGGACGTCGGCCTGGACTACCTGAGCCTGTCGCGCGGGGCGGCGACCCTCTCGGGCGGTGAGGCCCAGCGCATCCGCTTGGCCACGCAGATCGGCTCGGGCCTGGTGGGCGTGCTCTACGTCCTGGACGAACCGAGCATTGGCCTGCACCAGCGCGACAATCAGCGCCTCATTGAGACCCTGGAGCGCCTGCGGGACCTGGGCAACACACTGATCGTCGTGGAGCACGACGAGGACACGATCCGCTCCGCCGACTGGGTGGTGGACATTGGGCCGGGCGCCGGGGAACTGGGGGGGCGGATTGTCCACTCCGGCACCTTCGCGGGCCTGTTGGAAGCCTCCGGCTCGGTCACCGGGGACTACTTGGCGCGACGTCGCCGCATTGAGGTCCCCCCTCAGCGGCGCCCGCGGGGCAAGGGGCGCGAAGTCACCGTCGTCGGCGCCAAAGAGAACAACCTCAAGAACATCACGGTGAGCTTCCCCCTGGGAGTGTTGACCGCGGTCACCGGGGTGTCGGGCTCGGGGAAGTCCTCGCTGGTTAACGCGATCCTGTACCGGGTGCTGGCTAACCGCCTCAACCGCGCCCGGGGTGTGCCGGGCCGCCACCGAACCGTCAAGGGCCTGGAGAACCTGGACAAGGTGGTCCATGTCGATCAGTCGCCGATCGGCCGTACACCGCGCTCCAACCCCGCCACCTACACCGGCGTGTGGGACCACGTGCGCAAGATTTTCGCCTCCGTGCCCGAGTCCAAGGTGCGCGGCTACGCACCGGGGCGCTTCTCCTTCAATGTCAAGGGCGGTCGCTGCGAGGCCTGCAAGGGGGACGGCACGCTCAAGATCGAGATGAACTTCCTGCCCGACGTCTACGTTCCGTGCGAGGTCTGCCACGGTTCACGCTACAACCGGGAAACTCTGGAGATCCGTTACAAGGGCAAGACGGTGGCCGACGTCCTGGAGATGACCATCCACCAGGCCGCAGACTTCTTCGCCGCCACCCCGGTCATCGCCCGTCATCTCAACACCTTGGTGGAGGTGGGGTTGGGCTACGTGCGTCTGGGGCAGTCGGCCACGACGCTCTCCGGCGGTGAGGCGCAGCGAGTCAAACTCGCCACCGAGCTCCAGCGCCGCTCCACGGGCCGCACCATCTACGTCCTGGATGAGCCGACGACGGGCCTGCACTTCGAGGACATCCGCAAGCTCCTGGCCGTGCTTCAAGGGCTGGTGGACAAGGGCAACTCGGTGATCGTCATTGAGCACAACCTCGACGTTATTGCCAACGCCGACTGGGTCATTGACATGGGCCCTGAGGGCGGCAAGGGCGGCGGAACGGTGGTGGCCACCGGCACCCCGGAGGAGGTGGCCCGCAACGAGGCCTCCTTCACCGGCCGCTTTCTGGCTCCGCTCCTGGAGCGCCGCTGAGCCCCGTGAACACTCGTGAACAGACGGGCCCCTACCCGCGGGGAGGTCTGCGTTGCTCCTGATTGGCGTAGTGCGTGTAGGCCAGGGACAGCAGAAAACAGACGACTCCAGCGGCGGCCAGGGACAGCACCCTGACCAGGGAGGTCTGGTCGCCAATGTCGACCAGGGCGAGCTTAAGAACAGTCACCAGGACGAGCACGAGCCCGTAGTGCCGCAGGGCTGTCGCCCCCATCCGAAAGCCCAGGACAATGAAGGCGGCTCCAATGAGCAGGATAGTGGCGCTCATGAGCACTGAGGTCAGACTGGTCCCGGTGAAGATTAGGACCGAGCCGGAGACGAGGATCGTCATCACAATGGCGGCGACGATCGCAATCTCACTGCGACGCCTCCACGGCCACACCAGCCAGGTGCCCGCGGTGGCCGCGGCCAGGGAGCCGACCACAAGGACCGACTGTTGCAGGGGCGCGTCCATGAGCCCCCCTGGGCTGAGACACACTAGGGAGACGGCCCAGGCGAAACCGGCCGTCGCCCAGATGCGGTTCGGGATCCTGGCGAGCAGTGGCTCGCCGCTGGCGCTCACCCCCAGGCGCCGCTTGATGCAGCGGCCTGTCAGCAGGGTGGCGGGCCGCAGCCCGGGGGCCCCTAGCCCCAGAAATACCAGGGCGGTAGTCAGTGCCGTTGCCAGCGTTATGGCCAGTGCCATCGCCCAGTCCGCAGTCAGGTACTGCGTTGAGCGCAGGAGCCGATAGCAGGACACGGGCAGTATCACCACGAGCTCTGCGCCCAGGCCCCACGCCAGCACGGAGAAGTAGGGCTTGACGGGCATGGAGGCGGCGGAATCGCGGTGCAGCCAGCTGTCCGCCGCGATCACGGGGAGTGGGCAGAGCAGGACTGCCAGGAGAAGGCTCACCAGCACGCCCGTGCTCTCGGTGGGCAGGAGCGCCGCGGGCAGCCCCAGGAGGGCGAGGAGGAGCAGGGGGTAAGAGCGGTCGGCTTGTAGCGCCGGCAGGGCGGATGCGGCCAGCGCCACCATGAACACGAGCCACAGCCCGGCGCCGTCGGTACTGATCAGCCCGAACACGACCACGACCGCGGTGCAGCACAGCGAACTGGCTTCCGTTATTGTCCCTGCCTGGGCCGGCAGCAGGCGCGCCAGCAGGAGCAGGCAGAACAAGGAGCACACGGCCAGCAGCGTCAAGGTGAGGATGGTCTCGGCCTGGGGGCCGGGCGATAGGCGCGTCGGCCCCGGCCTGTTAAGAGCGGAGAAGAGCTGGAACAGGGTGAGCCACACGACGACGGGCAGGCCGCACCACAGTACGGTTACGGCGCTGCGCAGACGGGTGTGCCACAGCAGGGCGGTGACCACGTGGACATTCGCCATGAGGAGGACCATGGCCACGGTGACAACCAGCAGGGCACCGAGGAACGAGGTGAGGAGCATTGGGGGCATGGGCGCGGCGAGCAGGCAGGCGGCTACCACGACAATAGAGGTCAACGGGTACCACGCGGCGTGCTCGGAGGTGCTGCGGCGCGTGAGCACCGTCGTGGTGACGCTCAGGGCCACTGCGTCAGCGAGGATCAGCCACCAGAGCGTAATGGACACCTCGGGGCGCGCATGGGCGTAGCTGATCGCGAAGCCCATCGTCACCAGCCCGCCGACCATGGAGATGACCGCGGTGAAGACGACACGGGTCAGGTGGGACACGGCCAAGAGCAGCAGCCCCCATAGCGCCATGAGGCTAAAGGCGAGCGGAGCAGGCAGCATGCCGTCAAGAAGGACGGCGCCAATGATTGACACGAACCCCAGGCCGCCTCCGGTGCCGGTCAGGGTGGCTGCTGCCACGCGCTGGTGGGGGCGGGCCTGGCTGAGTCCGATGCCGGTGACCGTCATAACCAGGGCGATTGTTGCCAGGACAATGATCTTGACCAGGTCCGGGATGGAGTCCCAGACCAGTGCAAGAAGGCTGGCCCCGGCCAGGAGTACGAGGATCGCAGCGGCTATGGAGAGGGCGTACTTACCGATCTCATTCTCACCAATGGGCTGACGTGCGGGGCGGTAAGGGCCGGCGCCGGGGGCCGTTTGCGGCTTCGGGGTCACCTGCGGCTTCGGGGTCACCTGCGGCTTCGGGGTCACCTGTCCGTAAGCAGCCGGGCCCTGGGCGGCCGCCTGGGCCGCCGGGCGCTGCGGAACCGGGTATTGGGGGTCCCCGGGCCTCATGGCTGCGGGCGCCGGGATTGCCGCGGGCACCGGGCCTGCTGGGGCCCGGGTGACCGGCTTGGCGGAGATATTGCGGTTGGGCGCCGGCCCGTTGCCCGGGGTTGTGCCGGCGCCATCCCGCCCCGGTGGAGTCCATTGGGAGGCCGCAACGCGGGCTCCCGGGGGCTGGAACCGGGAATCCGACGGTGGCTGGGGCGAGGGCGGGGCCTCGTGCGCGAGCGCGTTCTCGGGACTCGTCGGCTGTTCCGTACCTGTGGGGGAGTGGCCCGGCGCGGTTTCAACGAGCAGTTGCCGGGCGATCCAGTCGATCTTGGCTTCAAGCAGGTCGAGTCGTCTCATCACCGGGATGATCTCGGGAGATACAGGGGCTCCTGAGCGGGGAGCAGAGACCATGACGGCTCCTCGGGCGAGGGATGGCAGATAACACGAACAGATTATGGGCGTGACTAGCCTTGCGCGAGCAGAACAACAACCCTGTGGATAACTGGCGACGACAGTCGCCACGAGACACTCAGAATCGAACAGAGACGAACAACATAGGACTTAAACCACCAACACGAGGTAGTCTTGGAGGCATGAGCGAGCAAGGACTCCAAGCTGCCCAACGCAAGATGCGCGACGCCGGCGTCGCCCAACAGGCCATTGACGTTTTCACCCACTACTACAGGGCCCTTGAAGAGGGGGCCACCGGCCTCATCCCCGAGGACACCATTGAGCCCCTGACCCGGATCGACTCCATTGAAGATGTCGAGGTCAGTGAGGAGGACGCCCGCCGGGCCCTGTCTCAGACCGTCCTCATTAAGCTCAACGGCGGCCTGGGCACCTCCATGGGCATGCCCAAGGCCAAGTTGCTCCTGCCGGTGCGCGGAGGCAAGAGCTTCCTGGACCTTCTGGTCGACCAGGTCATGGCCGCCCGTGCGCGCTACGGCGTGAGCCTGCCCCTGGTGTTCATGGACTCCTTCCGCACCAGCGAAGACACCCTGGCCGCTCTGGCGGCGCACCCGGGCATTGAGGTTGACGGCCTGCCCCTGGACTTCATTCAGAACCGGGAGCCTAAACTGCGGGCCGATGACCTCACTCCCGTGCAGTGGCCGGCGAACCCCGAGTTGGAGTGGTGCCCGCCGGGACATGGCGACATCTACACCGCGCTGCTGGCCTCCGGGGTGCTCGACGCCCTCCTGGAGCGCGGTTTCCGTTACGCCATGACCTCCAACTCCGACAACCTTGGGGCCGCCCCTTCGGCGCGTATCGCCGGCTGGTTCGCCGCCTCGGGAGCCCCTTACGCGGCCGAGCTGTGTCGACGCACTCCCGCCGATGTCAAGGGCGGGCACTTGGCGGTGCGCAAGGACGACGGCCGCATCATTCTGCGCGACACCGCCCAGACGCCGCCGGAGGAGATGCACTATTTCACCGACCAGTTCCGTCACCCCTTCTTCCACACCAACAACCTCTGGTTCGACCTGGAGGTCCTGCGCGACACCCTGAGGGAGCGCGACGGCGTGCTGGGCCTGCCGCTCATTAAGAACGCCAAGACCGTCGATCCCGCGGACCGCTCCTCCACCCCCGTCATTCAGTTGGAGTGCGCCATGGGGGCCGCTATCGAGGCCTTCGAGGGCGCTACCGCCATTGAGGTCCCCCGCAGCCGCTTTCAGCCGGTCAAGACCACCAATGATCTGCTGCTGGTGCGTTCCGACGTCTATGAGGTGGATGAGGAGGGGCTGCTGGTCCAGGTGCCGCAGGAGGCCTGCACCATTGATCTGGATCCGGCCTACTTCAAAACCATCCAGGACTTCGACGCCCGTTTCCCCAACGGTGCGCCATCGCTGCGCGGCGCCCGCTCGCTCACGGTTCGCGGCGACTGGACTTTCGGGGCCGGGGTAGTGGTAACCGGCGAGGCCGTCATCAAGGACGACGGCGCCCCCGGCGTCATCGCCGACGGCGCCCGGATCTGAGCCGCCCGCAGGCCCGTGGGCGGGGCGATTCGGGGAGACTCCGGGAGGCCGGCTCCGCCCACGGGCCGCGCGCTACAGGCCGTGGGCGGCCCCGGCGCCCGGACCCGCCCGGGGCCCCGGCGCCTCGCGCTACGCTGGCCGTATGAGCCTGACCGACTCCGACGTTGCTGTCCTCGCCGCCGAGGCCGCCGCCTCGGTCCACCGTTCGCGGACCGGCGGGGGCCTTGAGCGGCAGTGGAAGTCCGGCGCCGACTTCGCCACGGACGTGGACGTCGCGGCCGAGGAGGCGGTTCTCGCCCTCCTGCGCGAGCAGCGCCCCGATGACGCGGTGGTTGCCGAGGAGTCCGGGCACAGCGGCCCCCGGGACGCTCAGCGGGTGTGGCTCGTCGACCCGCTGTGCGGCACCCTCAACTACGCCGCCGGTGAGGGGCCCTACGGCGCCTCGGTCGCCCTGACGCGCGGTGACGACGTCCTGGCCGCCGCGGTCGCGGAGCCGCATCGGCTGACCTGGACGGACGGGACCGAGGCCCGGACGCGTGTCGCCGGTCACGAGGGGCCCGCCGTCCCGAGCGCGTCCTCGCGGCTGGTGGAGATCCTCATGGAGACCGTCGACCCGGACGAACAGGGCTTCTCCTCGGCACGGTTCTGGCGGTCCTCGGCCTTCGCGACCCTGAGCCCCCGGTTCGTCGGCACCGGGATCACCCTGGCCTGGGTGGCGTGCGGGCTCCGTGCGGGCTTCGTCCTGCCAGGGCGGCGCGGGCCCAGCGTCCACTTCTCCAGCGGGATCGGGATCTGCCGCGCCGCAGGCTGCGTCCTGACCGGGCTCCGCGGCGAGCCGCTCCACCTGGCCCACGACGGCCTGGTCTGCGCCGCGGACGCCCGGACGCACGCCGAGCTGCTCGCCGGGGTCGCTGAGCAGCTCGGTGGACGACGGACGTAGGAGACGCAGGAGGACGGGGCGGGGATCGGTGAGGGCGCCCCGAGCCGGTCCCAGGATCCGCAGGAACGGGCAAACAGGCAAAGGACGAACAAAAAAGAGGCTGGGACCACGTGGTCCCAGCCCTTATTCCCCAGCATGCCCTGAAGGTAGGGGAGTGGGCGATACTGGAATCGAACCAGTGACCTCCTCGGTGTGAACGAGGCGCTCTA
>ERZ772917.814-NODE-814-length-20578-cov-31.363787_pt1 | contig 20578 bp, 18 predicted proteins | sample MGYA00511187_ERZ772917 | MGnify/ENA primary metagenome ERZ772917 (study PRJEB29015, sample SAMEA2737925) | human oral metagenome | biome: human oral; feature: human-associated habitat; material: dental | place: China | collected 2012 ...
CTGAACCAACAGGTGCAGCCATCGTTCGTAGTTTAGACAATAAACATATCTTTGTCTTTGGTCATGCTGAATACGATTGGGATACGCTTAACCGTGAATACGTACGAGATATCAAAAAAGGCATGGAAATGTCTGTTCCAGAAAACTATTTTCCTGATGACGATCCAAAACAACGTCCCATCGTACGCTGGCGATCTGTAAGTACACTATTATTTACAAACTGGCTAAACTATTATGTATACCAAGAAACTCCATATATCATTGAACAAATAAAGAAAATGAAATTTGAACGTGATAAAAACTTAGGTGCTTACATCTAAACTATCGTTAGTGATAGCTGCCCCTAATTACTTCCGAAATCTCTAAAGTAATCTAATCGGTCAAAAGTAATTAGGGGCTTTTTTGCCATTTTTTACAAAACGACTTAGCTTGCTTTGGAGGCTTTGGGGGAATGTTTCTAACGTTATTTGCTTTCACCATAGTTTAAAGTTATGGAAAAGATAATATAAAAAATAGTAGACATAACTTTTAAAGCATAGTACTATACTAGGTATAAAGAACGAAGTTAATGTATAGTCAATATAAAGGAGTTATCATAATGAGTAAGCAATACAGATTTGAAACATTACAATTACATGCCGGACACACGGTGGATCCAACAGGTGCTCGTGCGGTGCCTATTTATCAAACTACATCTTTCGTATTTAAAGATGCTGAGGAAGCTGCTGGTCGTTTTGCATTGACTAATCCTGGGGGCATTTATTCCCGCCTTGGTAATCCTACTACTGATGTGTTGGATGCTCGTGTGGCAGAACTTGAAGGTGGTGCAGCAGGTATCGCAGTAGCATCTGGCTCTGCAGCGATTACATATTCCATTTTGAACGTAGCTAACGCTGGTGATAATATCGTATCAGCATCTACATTGTACGGTGGTACTTATAACTTGTTTACTGCTACATTGCCACGTTTTGGTATCGAAACAAAATTCGTTAATCCTGATAATTTAGAGGAATTTGAAGCGGCTATCGATGAAAAGACTAAAGCTGTGTATATCGAGTCTATCGGCAACCCTGGTATTAATCTTATCGACGTACAAGCTGTAGCTGATATTGCGCATAAACACAATATCATCTTGATTGTAGATAATACATTTGCATCTCCATACTTGTTCCGTCCATTAGAGCACAGTGCTGACGTAGTAGTTCACTCTGCTACTAAATACCTTGGCGGTCACGGCACAACATTGGCCGGTATCGTTGTAGAATCTGGTAAATTTGATTATAAAGGTTCTGGCAAATACCCTGGTTTCTCCGAAGGTGATGAACACTATAACGGTTTAGTATTTGGCGATTTACCAATTCCATTCACTGTAAAAATTCGCGCTCAATTGCTTCGCGATACAGGTGCATGCATTACACCGCTTGCATCTTGGCAAATCTTGCAAGGTATTGAAACATTGTCCTTGCGTGTAGAACGTCACGTTGAAAATACTCGTAAAGTAGTAGATTTCTTGAGCAAACATCCTAAAGTAGCATGGGTAAATTACCCAGAATTAGCAGACAGCAAATACAAATCTTTAGCAGACAAATATTTCTCTAAAGGTATCGGTGCTGTATTTACATTCGGTGTAAAAGGCGGTAAAGAAGCAGGCATTAAATTCGTTGATGCTTTGGAAATCTTCTCCAACCTTGCTAACGTAGCCGATGCTAAATCTCTCGTTATTCATCCTGCATCCACAACACATGCACAACTTAACGAAGAGCAACAAAAATCTGCTGGCGTAACACCAGATATGATTCGTTTGTCCATCGGTCTTGAAAATGCAGATGATATCCTCGAAGACTTAGCACAAGCTTTAGACAAAGCATAATCTTTCGTACCTCTAGTTTGGACACTATAGATCAAACTTTCAGAACTTACAAATGACATCCTTAAGCAAGACTTAAGAAATAGAACACATAACTATCAAACCTATAAAACTTATACAAAAGGCCTCCCAATGGGAGGTCTTTTTGTTAGTATGTAATAGGTTTTATAAGTTTGAAGAGTTATATAGGGATGAATACAAATTTGATAGAATTGAACTCATAATATTGCTGATGGAGGGATATGTGTAGTTTCATAATGAGGAATGAGGAATGAGGATAGAGAATAGAGAATAGAGAATAGAGAATAGAAGGTATAATTTTATATATAAAAAGACCTTGGATTCAATGATCTAAGGTCTTTAAGGGAGTATAGTGTGTGTAACGTTTGGTCTGTGGTGTGTGAGCACAGACCGTTTTCCTATTGTGTGAGATAGGATTTTAGGGAGCCCGCTGTGAGGGTTACGGGCTCTCTAAGAGTGTGTGTTAGAGAGTGTATCCAAAGGATACAGTGTGTATAGTATGTGTGTTATATGTGTAGTGTGTCATCTAAGTGGGTTAGGATAGGGTTTCACTTGATGAAATAAAAATCTTAGTATTTTGTGTTTTTAACTTTTGCGCTAATAACTTTACCGGATGTAGCGTCAACTTTTACTTCAGCTTTTTTGCCACCGCCAGTTGTCATATCAAAGTCGTATACAATTCGACCGTTGTCGCGTTCAAGAGTCCAATCCATAGTTTGGAAGTCACCACCAACTTTTTCCATAGCTTTTGTTTCAGCTACTTCAGGGATGATAACGTTTTGAACGTTGATAGTTTTAGAAGCTTTGGAATAGCCTTTTACTTCTTTACCAACAACTTGACCAGATGCTTCGTCTACTTTAATTTCTACTTCACGGTTGCCATAGTAACCTTCTACTTCATAGTAAGGGTTGTGTTTAGCATCGTAGGAAATAGATTTTACAGTAGCGCCAGGGAATTGTTGTTGGAATACTGTAACAGCGCCCATGTAGTCAACAGAATAATTAGCACGAGCGGATGGAGCAACGCTACCAACACCGTCCCAGTTGCTACGGTGGTTGTAACCATGGTTGCTAGCGGCGCCAACTACACCTGCCAATAAGAATGTGCTAACGCCGAATGCGCATAATACTTTGGATACTTTCTTAACATTTTTCATAATTAATGCCTCCTGATACCAAATTATAATTTTCGATTATTTACGATTTTGTAAAAGTAGATTTTACTCAATCTACTTACGTATAATTTAATCTTGTTATATGAGAGTAAAATGAAGTTATATACATTTTGTATGAAGATGAGTATATCTTTTAGTTATTATGAAGTGATGATAATAACTATTAGTTATAGTCAAACTATAAGAGGTGCTAAAATATAGTTATATATAGTATTAGACTACATAGTAAACCAAATGTCAATCGCTATAGTTGACAATTAAAAATACAAGTGCTTTAATTTAGATAGTTAGTAGTTTGTTTCCGTGTTATCTTGGATCGGCTATATGTATAAAGTTATATATTCTCCATTGATAGCACAAATTTCTGCTTAGGTCTGTTATGAATGGAGGTATACCATGAGCTCTACTGTATCAAAACAAACTCGCATTACCACCCGTCAGTTAACGATGACAGCACTTTTTGTGGCATTAATTGCAGTTGGTGCTTTCATACGGGTTCCATTACCGAATTGTCCGTTTACATTGCAAATCTTATTTACTACATTAGCGGGCATAGTATTAGGCAGCCGTTTAGGCGCGGCCAGTGTTGGTATTTATATTGTGCTAGGTCTTATTGGAGTACCTATTTTTACTTCTGGTGGTGGCCCTGGCTATATTTTACAACCTACCTTTGGATATTTAATTGGCTTTATGGTTGGTGCTTATGCAGTAGGACGTATTGCAGAGTCAATGGATACACTATCGTTTAAACAATTGTTAGCTGGATCTATATTAAATCTATTTATTGTATATGGTCTTGGCATGGTATACCTATACTTCATTATGAATCTATATTTAGGTAAACCGATTGGTGTTGAAGCTGTCATTATTACTTGCTTCTTAATCCCAGTTGGTCCAGATATTTTCTTATGTGCCGTAGCAGCATCTCTTGGTAAAAGAATTATTAAAGAATTACAGCACTAATAAAACAATTTCTATTAAAAACGAGGCATAAAGCCTCGTTTTTCTTTTTACTTATTCTATTATGGGTATACATAGCCTAAAATTGGCTCTGCAGATTTGATTTTTGTAATTTCTATATAAGGTTGTTTACGGCCGTGGAAGTCTCGAGTAGAAACCTTACCTTCGATGGATACCCATTGTTCATTTTGTAAGCTATCACCATCTGTTTTATAAGCTGTCATGCCAATAGGGGCAACGTCAGCAATACAGCAAGCCATAGCCATACGAGAAATAGTGAATTCGTTCGATTTTAGTGTGTTATCTTCGCGATTAACATAGCCTGTCATGTAGACAGTATAGTCTTTATATTGTTCAGCGTTAGATCCAACTTTTACAATGGTTTGATAGAAATTGTCTGAGTTTAAAACGATTTCTTTTTTGTCTTTGGAAATACCTGGTTCCTTACTTTCACTATTAACTGTGATAACCTCGCCAATAGCGTCGTTCGTAAAGTCAAAGTTATTAGTGTCATCGTTTACACGAACGGCACCATGAACACCTGTTGAGGGTACAAGTACTGGTGGAACGATGAGCAATACAATAGGAATAACAATTGGCACGATAGATTTCCAGTTATGTTTATAGTATCTAGAAGGAGCCCAAATGATTGTCGCTAGACCGCCTAAAATAAGGGCTACACTGCTGATGCCTAGTAAAAGCTCATAACGTGGTGCAATATAGTTTAAATAACGACCTGTCACAATGAGGTAAATACAACAAATACCTAATGTAAGATACAATAGACCTTTCACGATGGAAAAACGATCTTTCAGTCCTAATGGCATGAAATCATCTCCTTTTAAGTAATAATTGGCATACTAATTAAGTAAAATTTGTAAACTAGCTAAGTAAGAATTTAAATACTAATGCTGCCATATACGACATAACGGCAATCGTTATGCTTAATCGTACGATAAATGAGGTAGGCATATATTGTTTTAATATATATACGTTTTTGATATCTAGCATCGGACCCAAGATGAGGAAGCCCATTACAGAGCTAATAGGGAACAAGGTGCTTAAGGATTTACCGATGATAGCATCTGATGTAGAGCAGATAGAGAAGAAGAATGCTAAAATTAGTAAAATTGGAATAGCTGCAAATTCTGGTAATGTAAATCCTGCATTGAGAAGCCAAGGTTTGCCATAGACTTGAACTACGGATAATACACCTGCAGCCATGGAGAAATAGAATAAGAGTTGAGAGAATTCTTTCTCCATATGGATTAACAATCTCTTCTTATTGATATGTTTAGTTTTAGCAGTTTCTAAAACGATTTCTTCGTAGCTAAGGCCCTGCGGCGTTCTTGCTTTCATCATAGATGTGGATGGAGGCCAGAATCGGAAGGAAAGGGCTACTAATAAGGCAACACCTAGTCCTAAAATGATACGCCACACGGAGAGCATCGGGTTATCTGGGAATGCATACCATGTAGAAAGAATGGTGACAGGATTGATGATTGGGCTTGCGAGCATAAATAGAAGGGCTACCGACAAAGGAATGCCTCGATCTATTAGAGCCTTGAATAGTGGGATGATGGCGCAGTCACAGACTGGCAAGGCAAAACCACTGACCATGGCAGCTCCATAGCTTTTCCAAGAATGGTCACCTAAAAGTTTCAATAGCACTCGTTGTGGCACGAAATAGCGAATAATCGTCGAGCCTACCGTGCCTAGCAAAAGAAACGGGATGGCCTCTATGATAAGACCAGTGATTATGGCAAAGCATTGGTGAATGGAATAGGGAATATCGTGGCGAAAGGCCGTGACTAACAGTATATAGGTCGTAATACCAATAACTAATAGATTAGGAATGAGTCCCCACGTAGAGTTCCGACATAATTGTTCCACCTTTTCTGGGGTGGGAGCTGTTACAATTTTAGCCTCTCCGTTGTAGTTGCGCAATAAAGCGTGATGTGTATCGGATTCTGTGATGATACAATCTGCGCTGTACAATTGACTCATTACGTCATTACCTAAACCAGGGAGTATGGTTGATACAAATTGATCGGTAGAAATATATAATATCTTCTCTATTTGTATTAGGTGCCTTAGTTTATCACTATATAGTAAGGCTTCTAATTGGTGAAAGCCTACCATGCCATTCCATTCAATCCATAATTCTTTTGGCTTTATTCGTTCTAGATAGTCCGCAATTTTACAGGCTAATGAGTCGTAAGATTTGGCATCACTAGGAACAATGGCACTGAGTTCGTCCGCATTGAGTTGTAATGGCTCTTTGACGAGTGGCACATTACCTTCTTCAGCGCTGATTAGTGCGGTACCACCCAACTTTTTACGATACTGTACTTGTTCGTTTATGAATGTGCTTTTACCAGATCCAATAAACCCCGTAACGATATAAACAGGTATCATGATTGACACACTTCGTTATGTACCATTGGTACATTAAAATCTGTGCCGATAACGACTAAACTATAGTCGTTGGTTTCACTAGGTGAAAGCGAACAGTAATGTGTGCTGTATTGGAGTTCATGAGGACCTTCCGTGGTTGGTACAATCCCTTTGGCACGAAGAACTGTATTTGGCATTCCTTCTAAAATGGTTTTCCACTGTGCGAGACTGAGAGTGCGTAAATCCTTAAATGTATGGCTCATAAATAAATGTTCATCGTGCAAGCAGTGGTCATCATGACAATGATACAGGCGCTTGATGTAATCTCGCAAACCAATGGTATCCCATGTTTCTTCATGGATTGGCGTATGAGGCGTAAGGTCGCGAATCATACGCTTTGTAATGCTTGTTTGTTGAATATCCTCTGTGTGGCTCAAAAAAATAGCATCGCTATGCGTGATTTGATCCTTGAAGAAGAGGCCAAAGTTTTTGATAAACATTGGTGCCTGCATAGCATCGACAGTTGTTATTGATGCATGAACGTAAGCCGATTTTGCAATGTCCTCGTCGTTACAAGTATGGATAATTTCACTAAGTTTGCTTACGCCAGATGGTTCGATGTAGATAATATCGATTTCGTAATTTTGGAGAATATCAAGCAGTGCTTGTTGGAAATTTCCTTGTAAGCTACAGCAAATACAGCCAGAGGTTACTTCGCGGACTGTAGCACCTGTTTTTGCTAGGTTAGCCGCATCAAGGCTAGTTTCACCAAAATCGTTTTCTATAATAAGAATTTTATCTTTAGATGTATGTTCTTTTAGTATATGTTGTAAGAATGTTGTTTTTCCAGAACCTAGAAATCCGGATATGATAACAATAGGGATCATATACACCTCCTGAGTAATGTAAACACAGTATACACCCATAGGATAACACAGAAAATACTCTATGGGGTATATGGAAAGTGGCGAACAGATCAGAGTTTAACGGACTTTTTTGAAATTTATAGGTTATATACTTTATATGAGTATACTAGCACATGTAGTTGATATTCATAATTATTTGTAAATATAATGACATGTGCAGTTTTGATTATATATGAAAGAATACGCCTATATGAATAAATATTTATTTGTAAATTCGGAGAAATTTTTATAAAAAAACCCTCCTACAAGATCGTTTAGTCGGAGAGGTTGACTAAACTACTTGTAGGAGGGTTGGAGAGACATTATTACATAGTTCTCGTGTTTTAATATATTATTTGCTTATAGTATAACAAAATATACATTAAAAATATAGTAATTATTATTTTATTGTAATTTTGCTAATAATGCTTTGAGATACACATATACATTTTCAACAGATGGTAAATGAACGCGTTCTGTTGGCGTATGCGGGCTCACGATAGTAGGGCCAAAGCTAATCATTTGTGTATTTGGTAATACCCCTTTTAACAAACCACATTCGAGGCCTGCGTGAATGGCATTTACATTAGCTGGCGTATCAAACATTTCGTTATGCAAGGAAATCGCTTGCTCTTCCAATTTGGAGCCTTTGTCGTATTCCCAGGCAGGATATCCACCTGTACGTTCTGCAGTTACGCCAAGCGCTTTTGCAAGAAGCATCATTTTCTTTGTTAAGAATTCGAGACTATTGCTATTGGAACTACGGATAGAAATGAGCACTTCAATAGTATGCTGATTTTCACGAACGATAGCAATATTATTGGATGTTTCCACAAGGTTTGGAATAGATTTACTTACAGAATGAACTCCATCTTGTGCAAGGTAGACATATGTAATAAGTGCTTCTGTTGTGTCTTCTGCATATACTATTTCAGGTGTAGCCACATCTTCAACTACGAATGTCAGACCTGGATCTTGTACGGTATATTCGTGTTGGTATTGTTTTTCTTGGTATGCTAATAATGTTTTAATGGCTGTCACGTCTTCAGAACGTACAGATAATACAGCGACTGCCTTGGACGGAATCGCATTATGTTTTACGCCACCTTCGAAGGACGCCAAGCTAATAGGATATTGTTGTTGAATATCATAGAGTACGCGAGTTAACACTTGGTTTGCATTTGCTCGTTGTTCGTTGATTTCGATGCCAGAGTGACCACCTTTAAGACCGGTTACTGTAATGGATAAGCCCGTATCATAGCCAGGTTGGTTGTTATCGCGTAACAATGGAATTCTTACGTGTACGTGGCAACCACCAGCACAGCTAACGGTAAAGTCGTGTTCTACCTCTGTATCAAGGTTGAGTAAGTAATCACCAGTTACTTGACCTTCTTTAATAGCAAAGGCGCCATCCATACCCGTTTCTTCGTTGGTAGTGAATAATAATTGCATTGGACCATGTTGTTGGCTTTCATCTTCAATGATAGCAAGCATCATAGCCGCACCCATACCATTATCAGCGCCTAATGTTGTATGGTCCGCACGCATCCATTCGCCTTCGATGATATTGGCGATTGGATTTTTAGAGAAATCATGGTTGGAGTCATGGTCTTTTACACAAACCATATCGATATGACCTTGCATGATGATGGATGGACGATTTTCATAACCTGGAGAAGCAGCTTTTTTGATGACTACATTTAAGAGTTCGTCTTGCTGCACTTCAAGATTTAAGTTTTGGGCGAAGTTTACGATGTAATCGCTGATGCCTTTTTCATTGCCAGACTCACGAGGAATTTGGCTCATTTCTTTAAAAATTTCTAGTACGCGTTTTGCTTGAACGATTGTTTCCATAATGGTACCTTTCATTCTCATGTAAATAATCGATATGTATGTATTATTGAAAGCTTTTAAATCTATATTTTAGTGGAACATTTAATTTATACAGTCCACTTGTTTTATAGCTTATAGTAAGAACTTTCACAGACATACATATGGAATATATAAATAATTACTATATATATATAGTTATATCATAATAAAGATTATTAGGATAGCTTATGTCAGGTGCTAGCTATATAGGAATTATATTGTATAATGAGGGTATACGAATAACGATTAACTAAATCCAATAGATTTTAGAAGGTTGGTGAACCAATGCAACATGAAAGTCGCAATATCAGCATGCTTATGGATTTTTATGAGATGACCATGGCACACGGCTACTTTACAAAGTTAGAAAATATGGATCGTGTCGCATTTGATGTTTTCTTTAGACGCAATCCAGACAAGGGTGGCTTCTCTATTTTTGGCGGTCTCGAACAAATCGTTGAGTACATTTTAAATTTACACTTTGATGAAAGTGACATCTCCTATTTACGGGACCAAGGCATTTTTAGTAAAGAGTTTTTAGCGTATTTAAAAGATTTTTCCTTCACTGGTGATGTATATGCCTTTCCGGAAGGTTCAATTATTTATCCCAATGAACCGATTATTACTATCGTGGCGCCTCTCATAGATGCACAAATCGTAGAAACTGCAGTGCTTACTATGATGAACCATCAATCTCTTATCGCCACAAAAGCTAATCGTATCGTTCGAGCTGCGGATGGTCGTATTGTGGCTGACTTTGGCGCTCGCCGTGCACATAATGTAGACGCTGCCGTATATGGTGCAAGAGCCGCTTATATTGGCGGTGTTCAGTCTACTGCAACGGTTTTAGCGGGTCAACAATTTGGTATCCCTGTCAGTGGGACCATGGCACATAGCTGGGTTATGTACTATGGCTCTGAATATGATGCTTTCAAAGCCTATGCCGAAGTATATCCAGATAATGCAGTATTCCTCGTTGATACCTATGATGTGTTAAATTCTGGTGTGCCAAATGCTATTAAGGTAGCAAAGGATGTATTAGAGCCAATGGGGAAACGTTTAAAAGGGATCCGCCTTGACTCCGGTGACCTTGCATATTTGGCTAAAAAAGCACGATGCATGCTAGATGATGCAGGTTTAGAGGATTGTAAAATCATGGCATCTAATAGCCTAGACGAATATACAATTACATCTTTGCTAATACAAGGTGGACCTATTGATATCTTTGGCGTAGGGGAACGCCTCATTACCTCTAAGAGTGATCCCGTATTTGGTGCCGTATATAAGATTGCTAGCATTGAAAAAGATGGTGTGTGGGAACCGCGCATCAAGATTTCTGAGACTGTTGAAAAAATTACTAATCCAGGGCTTAAAAAGGTATATCGTGTTTATAATGATAAGGGTCGTGCGATTGCAGATCTATTAACATTGTTGAGAGAGGTACCTGATACGGAGGAACCATATCGATATATCGACCCTGAACAACCTTGGCGTGAATTATATTTTGAAAACTGTACCTTCAAAGAGATGAAGCAACTCGTTATCAAGGATGGTAAACTCGTTGTAAACTTGCCAACATTAGAGGAGATTCGACAATATGTACAGGAACAATTATCTAATGAAATTTGGCCTGAAGAGCAACGCTTTGAAAACCCACATCGTCACTATCTTGATATGAGTCCTAGCTACTATCAATTGAAGATGGATTTATTGAACCGTATTTACCGGAAAAAGTAGGAGGGTTTATGTTAGAAAATCCACAAGCTACAAAGGATGCCCTCGTTCAATGGATTCGAGATTATTTTTGTGAAAATGGTCCTAACTGTAGTGCTGTAGTCGGCATTTCAGGTGGTAAGGACTCTACTATCGTGGCCGCTCTTTGCAAAGAAGCCCTCGGTGCAGATCGCGTTGTGGGTGTTCTTATGCCAAATGGAGTTCAATCGGATATTGATGATGCCAAGGCAGTTGTGGAGTACTTAGGTATTCCACATATGACGGTTAATATAGGTGCTGCCTATGAGGCTTTAACTCAAGCTATCGTTCAAGGTGAAGGGTATGAAGCTGTAACGGAAAGAGCTGATTTATCTAAAGATGCTGCCATTAATACGCCACCTCGCCTCCGGATGGCAACTCTCTATGCAGTAGGGCAAAATTTGCCAAATGGTGCTCGAGTAGCAAATACTTGTAATGGCTCTGAAGATTATGTAGGGTACTCCACAAAATTTGGTGATAGTGCAGGAGATTTTAGTCCTCTCGCACAACTCGTGGTAGAAGAGGTTCGTCAAATAGGTAAACTCCTTGATATTCCATTATATCTAGTTGATAAGGTACCAAGTGATGGTCTTAGTGGTCAGTCAGATGAGGATAAATTAGGATTTACCTATGCTGTACTGGATCGTTATATCAGAACTGGTGAAATTGAAGATCAGCCGACAAAAGAGCGAATAGATCATCTGAATCGAATCAATAAACATAAATTAGAATTGATGCCGTCATTTGATCCAAATCTTTAAATTCAACAACAATAATTGTTTTATAGTTTTATAGTGGAGATAATATGGAGACAAAAATTGCTTTGATTGGTACTGGTGGGACCATTGCAGGACAAGGTGCTTCTGATACCGATCTGACAGGCTATACAGCAGGGGTGTTAGGTCTCGACGAAATTCTAGCCTCTGTACCTGGTACAAAACCGTATGGTCCTTATACATATACTCAGTTTAGTAATATTGAAAGCTCTGATATTACCGTAAATCACTGGTTAGAACTTTCTAAGTTGGTGCAAAAATTGGTTGATCGAGATGATATCGGTGGTGTTGTTATTACTCACGGCACAGATAGTATGGAGGAAACTGCATACTTTTTAAATCTAACTGTTCATACTGACAAGCCAATTGTTGTTACTGGATCTATGAGACCTGCTGGCGCTATCAGTGCTGATGGTCCAATTAATTTGTTGCAAGCTATTCAAGTAGCGAGAACACCAGCATCTGTAGGCAAAGGTGTGGTAGTAGTGTTAAATGGCTATATTGATGGGGCGCGGGATGTATCTAAGTGCAACACTACTAATGTAGCGACCTTTGATAGTCCATTGGTGGGACATCTTGGTATTGTACAAGATGGGGTTGCACATTACTATAAAGAGTCTACTCGCTGTCATACTAAGGACTCTGTATTTGATGTAACTAAATTAACAGAGTTGCCTCGTGTAGTGATTTTGACTTGCTATGGCGGTATGGATGATATGGTACCTATGAGTGTGGTTGCTACAAATCCAGACGGTTTGATCTTAACAGGCCTTGGTCATGGCACAATCCCGCAAAATGTACGTCAAATCACACAAAGTACAACGTTCCCAATCGTACGTGCGTCTCGCACTGGTAGTGGCATGGTATCTGCAGTACCACAAGATTCATTGGCTGGCTATCTTGTAAGTGATACATTGAGCCCGCAAAAAGCTCGTATCCTACTGATGTTAGGGCTTACAAAAACTAAAAAACTTAAAAAGTTACAACAATTTTTCCATGAATATTAATGGCGCATTGTATTAAAGGAACATAATGATTCCTTGAATCTATTCTTTGAATATAAAGAATAAATTGATAAAAGTTGAGAAAATATCTCAAAATTTAATTTGATATTCATTTTCAAGAATTAAACTATGTGTAACAGTTTTATATGCAATAAACCGCACATTCCGATCGCCTAGGATGTGCGGTTTTTCATATGTATATATTATTTTTATAAATGAGCGGAGCATAGAGCGATAACTTCGGGTTTATTAAGTCAGATTGTTTTTATATCACCTTATATGGTTATTCAGCGCCGATAGCATTTTCTAGTGCCCTTTGCACACCGACATAAACTGCCTTGGCTAAGGTGTCGCCAAATAGCGAGAAGGAGCCTGCATCAGTTAAGATATCACCGTTTGTATCGATGGTGAGAATGATACCGTCTGTAGAAGTGCCCGTAGCGGATGATTTGCGTTCTTTTGTAATCGCGTCAGGAATGTCTTCATTAATAAATGGATGGAGGCGTACGCTTTCAACATCCCAATCTTGTAGGGCTGCGGTTTTAGCCTCGGTAATCGTCATGATAGCTTTTACCATAGCACTATCTGTTAAAGCCTTGTTTGTAAATACAAGGATGTTAATTGTGCCAGGCACTACGAATTCTCCATCTCGCTCTTCGTAGCAATAGCCTGTACCTGCGCGATGAGCTGTTTTTTCATATCCTGCAGTTACGATGGTTTCCACGATAGTATCATGCTCCTCGACTTTGGCATAGGCGTGTAAATTCATTGTCGCAGACGTAAGGAGTGCCGTACTAAAATGAACTGGTGTATCGATGTGTTCAAATTCTTGAGCCAAATAATTGGCTACAGAGCCACCTGGTAAATCTTTTTCTGTTTCGATTTGATATGTTAGCTGTTGATTACGCACAGCTAGAGTATGGTGATAACCGCCGTTTAATTGCCCACTAGAAAGGGAATAATGAATATCGTCAAAGTGTATTGTGAGGGAGTGTAACTCTCTAGTTACATAACCTCCAGTGGCAAGCTCTTGGGGTGCTTCGTATGGATTATTGAACATTTCAGTCTCCCTGAACTAATTACTAATTTATTTACCCTCTATATTGGTATATATGATATACTGTATATTCTTAAATCTATATTGTTTGCAATATATTATTATATAATATTTCTATAACTTTACTGTTATAGGAGAAATTATATCATACTTTTACTATGAAATTTGGTATACTAGCAAGTGACTAAATAATAAATTAATAGAAGAGGATACATAGAAGAGGATACGTTGAATAATAAAATATCGAGGAGATTTATATGACTGAACTTTGGGTAAATTTGTCATCAATGTTGTTTGATGATGCCAATGTATTACTTTATTTTAAAGACTGGTTTTTTAATCAAGCTGGAAATATTTTAATTGCCTTAATTATATTTTTGATTGGTAGACGACTCATTCATTGGGTACAAAGTATTGCAGAACGCTTGATGACACGTGCTCAATATGATCCGGCAGCGATGAGCTTTGTGAGCCAAATTCTTTATTATGTATTATTGGTAGCGCTCGTTTTAATTTGTATTAACCAATTAGGTGTTCCTACTACAAGCTTTATAGCTGCCTTTGGTGCCTTCGGTTTAGGTATTGGTTTGGCTTTACAAAATAACTTGGCAAACTTGGCATCTGGTTTGCTAATTTTGTTGTTTAAACCATTTCGTGCAGGTCACTACATTTCAGTAGGTAATATTGAAGGTAATGTACAAGCTATTCAATTTATGAATACTATCATTACTACGAAGGACCAAAAACGAGTTTATATTCCAAATTCTCAATTGACGTCTAATCCAGTAACAAATTTTTCTTATATGAAAGAACGTGTAATTCCGTTTATTTTCGATATTGGTTATAACAATGATCATCATGAAGCGATTCAAGTATTAAAAGATGTGTTTGCAGCTGATAAACGTGTAATAAATCATAAGAATATGGAAATCGGTATAAAAGAATTTGGCGATAACTCAGTCCGTATTGCTGCTTTTGTACGCGTAAAAACGAGTAATTATTTGGACGTTTATTATGATACGATGTCTAGTGTGAAAGATGCTTTTGACAAACATGGCATCGATATTCCATTCCCTCAACGTGTAGTATATGTACAAAATATTGATTCTCCTGCAGTTGAGCATGAGGCAAAACTTGATGGTGAAAATAATAGCAATAAATCATAGCTTTTAAGGAAGGTCTTTGATAGATAATATTACTTACATGAAATGCTATTTCGTTAGGCAGATGTAATATGTATATATTTTAGGATGATAATATTAAAAAAAGTATGCTAGAAGTCATATTTGTTTAGAAAGAGAGAAGTATGTTTAAAGGTTTTAAGAAGATGGTTTTGACTGCCACCTTCGCTGTGACAGCTGTGTTTGGTGCTGTAGGAGGTGTGCCAACGGCATTGGCAGCATACATTGCTCCGCCATCTACCGTAGGTGAAGCAGTGGTCCTCATTGATGCGGACACAAAAGAAATCTTATTTTCTAAGAATCCTGATAAGTGGATGCACCCAGCAAGTACTACGAAAATGGTTACCTTGTTAACTGCTCTAGAGCTAAAAGGCACGCAGCTTGATGAACTAGCTACTATTAGTAGCTATGCTACAAGCATGGAGGAGTCAAATCTCGGTGTTCGCGTTGGCGATCAAATTACATTAGAAGGCGTTATTGAAGGTATGATGGTTGCCAGTGGTAATGATGCGGCCGTTGTGGTAGCTGAAAATGTAAGTGGTTCTGTAGAGAAATTTGGTAAAGATATGACTCGCATTGCTGCAAAAGCAGGAGCGAAGAATAGTGTGTTCTTGAATCCTCATGGTTTAACGCAAATGGGGCACCACTCTACGGCTCGTGATTTGGCAATGATTGCCGCATATGGCATGAAATATCAAATGTTCCGCGATAAGGTTGCCAACGACTACTATAAGGTGCCATACCAAAATCGTGCACCAGAAACAATACGTACCACAAATCATTTTATTCGCAACAAATATCCAGGTGCGAATGGTTTGAAAACGGGCTTTACAAATGCTGCTGGTGAATGCTTGATTGCATCTGCGACGCGTAAGGGACATACTATGATTGTGGTTATGCTTAATGATGATAATCGTTGGGAAGAAGCGGTTCAATTCCTAGATTATGGATTTAAATTACGTGGGGTAATTTAAGGATCTATTGTGTAATGGAGGATATATGAGTTCATTTTTCGCATTTTTAAAACGTATGCGGTTTATCAATCGATGGAGCCTCATGCGAAATACGGAAACAGAAAATATTCAAGAGCATAGCCTTGAAGTGGCCATGGTAGCGCACAACTTGGGGGCTATAAAAAATGAATACTTCGGCGGTAATGTAGATATTAATAAGGTAGCTGTCATAGCCATGTATCATGAGGTGAGTGAAATCTTTACAGGCGATATGCCGACTCCCATCAAATACTTTGATCCAAAGTTACGGGAGCTTTATGGCGAGGTTGAAAGATTGGCACAAGCGAAGATGCTCTCCACCTTACCAGAACGACTACAAGCTGTTTATAAGCCTATAATCGTAGATGCTGAGGATAGTCCAGAATGGTCCATTGTTAAGGCTGCTGATACGATTTCAGCCTATATGAAATGTGTGAACGAACTCAAGGCTGGAAACGATGAATTTAAAGAAGCGCATGACTCTATCTTAGCTAAGCTAAAAGTACTCCATATGCCGGAGGTGGATATGTTCCTTGAAACATATATGCCAGCTCTTGGTAAGAGTTTGGATGAGTTGAACTATTACGAAATCAAATAACTAATAAAAAGAGACGACCATTGGTCGTCTTTTTTTAGTTCTATGTAATTATAGATTTCTACTTATGTGACTATTATTGCTAGTTTACTTATGTACTATTATTGCTGGTTTGCTTATGTGACTTATTGGCAGTCTGCTTGTATGACCATTAGAAACATATTGCGTAATCATTATATGCGCAATCATTATATAGTGTAATAATTATAATTTGTTTTTCCTATCTATAATTTCTTGATTTCTTATCAATATTTTTTTACCCCTCCACGAGAAGGCGCGTTGCCCATATTTTGCTTTGAACTCTTTGTTTGTTAGTGTTTCTAGTTCGTTTATATCGATATACGGTTCTATCTGTTGAAATTCAGGGATAGGCGTAGTTGGAATATTTTTGTTGTGAGGACACACCTCTTGGCACACATCACAACCAAATACGAGTGGAGTTTTAGCGAGGATATTTTCCTCTTCATCAGTGAGCTCTCCTTTTTTCTGAGTCAAGTAGCTTTTACAAGTGTCGTATTTAAACTCGTCATGGCCTAAACATTGACCCAAGCAAGCTGTGATACAACGATTGCATCCCATACAGGATTGTTCAAGAGGCGTATTTGGCTCGATTTCAAGTGTTGTTAAAATTGTACCGATAACGATATAGGAACCCCATTTAGGACTGATGAAGCAATTGTTTTTTCCATAAAAACCAAGACCTGCCAAATAGGCCATGTACCGATCTGCTAAAGGTGAGGTATCACAATGAATGGAGAACTGAGCTGATTCATCTATTATTTGTAATTTTTCAATAAGTCGTTCTAAATATTCATTAATGACCAGGTGATAATCTTTAGCCCATGTATAGCGAGATAGATTTGAGGGGGCCTTATGTTCTACGTAATATGGGAATAGACAAACGATTGCACTTTTAGGTGTAAACTGGGTTGTTCCTAGCAGTCTTGCTTCCACATCTGCAGTAGTAAAGGGGCATGGGTTACTTTCAGATAAAATGGTTTTTGCATTTTCAGGTAATGGCCAAGAGGCAATCCCAAATTCATAAATATGTAATTCTTTGCAAATTTCATGTAAATTTGAATATTTTATCATAGATTTAGTGGTGAATTATTGGTAAAATAAAAGTATAGAAAACGCAAGGAATTCTATAGATTCTTGCTAAGTTTGTAGTTTGGTGAGAACTATATTTTCATAGTTATCACCATAATTCTGTTAGTATTAGTATACCATTGAGAGGACAGATTATGTTAGCATTTATGAAAGTATTACAACCGAAGACGGTGGAAGAGGCTTATGAACTAGCCGCCAAGAACAAAACTGCTCCAATGTTAGCTGGCGGCTGTTGGCTGCGTTTAGGTCGACGCACATGGCCATCAGTGATTGATATGGCAGGTCTTGATTTGCGTTATGTTCGTGAAGAAGATAACGAATTTGTAATTGGCGCTATGGCGACACAAGGAGATGTGGAACGTTTTGAGCCATTACAACAATTCTGCGGCGGCGCCGTAGTTAAAGGAGTCAAGGAAATCCTTGGCGTTCAATTTAGAAATACTGCTACCATGGGCGGCTCTGTAGCAAGTAGATTTGGTTTCTCCGATATCATTCCTGCATTATTGGCGGTGCATGCAGACATCGTTACCTTTAAAGGTGGTCGTATGTCCATGCAAGACTATATGAAGTATAGAGAACGTGATATCCTCGTGGAAATTCGCATCCCTAAAGTAGATGTACCTGTAGCTGTTGAAGCTCTTCGCATCTCTCGTGGCGACTTCCCATTATTGACAGGTGCTCTTCGCCATGACGAAAAAGGCGTTGAATTGTACATTGGTACAAGACCTGGTACACCTCAATTGGCAGAAAAAGCAAGTGCTTTACTTTCAGAAAAAGGATTGTCCGCAGCAAAAGAGGCAGGTCAATTGGCATCTGAAGAACTAGTTTATCAATCTAATTCCCATGCGTCTAAAGAATATCGTATGGAGATGGTAAAAGCAATGGTTCAACGCTTAGCTAAGGAGGTGGCACAATAATGGAACTCGTACTTAATATTAATAATAAAAATGTAACGGTTAATGTGCCAACTGATGAAATGTTGTTAGACACATTGCGTAACCTTGGTTATTACAGCGTGCGTTGTGGCTGTGATACAACAAACTGTGGTCTTTGTACTGTATGGGTAGATGATGAAATCATCTTGTCTTGTGCATATCCTTCCTTCCGTGCACCAGGCCATAAGATTACTACATTAGAAGGCTTACAAGAAGAAGCTGAATTATTGGCGGACTGTATCGCTAGTGAGGGTGGGGACCAATGTGGTTTCTGTACGACTGGCATGATGATGAGTGCAATCAATTTGAAACGTAAAAATCCAAAGGCTAGCGATGATGAAATCCGGGAGTACCTCATTGGTAACCTATGCCGTTGTACTGGCTATGAAGCACAACTTCGAGGGGTTCGTAAATTCTTAGAAGGAGGCCTATAATGAAAAAGCACATTGGTAAATCTTATGACAAAGTTGACTACAAAGGTATTTTGTCGGGTAAACCATCCTATACAGGTGATTTTGTTCCAAAAGATGCGCTAATCATAAAGGTTCTTCGTAGTCCTCATGCACATGCGCGCATCAAATCTATTGATACATCTAAAGCTAAGTTGATTCCGGGTGTAGAAGCAATTTTTACACATGAAGATGTGCCTAAAACTCGCTTCACATTGGCAGGTCAAACATATCCAGAGCCATCTGCATATGATGCGCTTATCTTGGAGCCTGTAGTTCGCTACGTTGGAGACGAAGTAGCCCTCATAGTAGCAAAAGATGAGGCTACAGCGCTAAAAGCTATGCCTCTTATCAAGGTTGAGTACGAAGTACAAAAACCTGTGCTTGATATGCATACAGCTATCGATCATGAAACAATAGTACATCCTGAAGACGATATTCACAACAATATCCCTGTAGGTCAAGACTACAAACGAAATATTTGCGTATCTTATCACAAACGCGTAGGTGATATTGAAGCAGAACTTGCTAAATGTGATTACGTGGCAGAAGGTACATACTTTGATCAAGCCACACGCCAAACATCGATGGAAACATTTCAAAGTTTTGGCTACATTGATACATTAGGTCGTGTAGTTGTCGTATCCTCTACACAAATCGTATTCCATGTACGCCGTCACATCGCTCGCGCACTTGGCATTCCTGCTACGAAGGTTCGCGTGTTGAAACCTCGTATCGGTGGGGGGTTCGGTTCTAAACAAACGGCTTGTACAGAAATTATGACAGCTTTTGTAGCGTGGACTTTGAAAAAACCTTGCTACCTCGCATATGATCGCACAGAGGCGCAAACTTGTTCCACTACACGTCACGCTCGAGAATGGAAAATCCGCGTAGGTGCTACAAAAGACGGCATCATCAAGGTTATCGACATGGATTCTATTACAGCCGCTGGTGCTCACGCAACACACTGTTTCACTACTACAACGGCTGGTGAACATAAATCTGTGCCTTTGTACAACAAAGCTACTGCTGTTCATTATGGTACAGAAGGTGTGTATACCAACCATACTCCAGGTGGTGCTTTCCGTGGGTACGGTGCAACAGAAGCCTTGTGGCCATTAGAATGTGCTGTTAACCAATTGGCTGACAAGATGGGAATTGATCCAGCTGAATTACGTCAAAAGAACTTGATCGCGGAAGGTGAACAAAGCTTAGTATATGCTCCAGATGAATACCTTGATTCTGGTCTTTTCCAAGATACAGTAAATCGTGTAAAAGAAATGGCTCGATGGGATGAACGTCCTCACTCTTGGGATATCGATGAACGTTATCGCGGTGGCCTTGGTATGGCTTTAGCATTACAAGGCTCTGGCGTCGCAAATATCGACGTAGCATCCGTTGAAATTCGTCTTGGTGATGACGGTAACTATACATTGTATACTGGCTCCTCTGATATGGGCACGGGCTCTAATACTGTATTGACTCAAATGGCCTGTGAAGTAATAGGTTGTCCTATGGAATATATGACTG
>ERZ772917.818-NODE-818-length-20539-cov-18.138157_pt1 | contig 20539 bp, 15 predicted proteins | sample MGYA00511187_ERZ772917 | MGnify/ENA primary metagenome ERZ772917 (study PRJEB29015, sample SAMEA2737925) | human oral metagenome | biome: human oral; feature: human-associated habitat; material: dental | place: China | collected 2012 ...
GGGGCGGGGGGGGAGACGTTCTGGGGGGTGGTGGGGGTGCGCTGGCCGTCGGAGCCGACGACGACCACCGGGGTGGTCTGCTGCTGCCTGGCGGCCTGGGTCTCCGGGGCGGGCTGGAGGGCAATGGAGGTCCAGGCGCAGGTGGAGCCCTCGGTGCCGGGGCTGAGCGTGCCGCCCTTGGTGGTCAGCAGGGCGCGCAGCGTGGACCAGGAGGACAGGTTGCTGGCCGTCCCGGGGTGGACCACCTTGGCCCCGTCAATGGTGAAGGCGTTGACGGGGGCCCACTGGGTGCCGTGCTCCTGGGCGACCACCAGGCCCGTGGTGGGCGGTGTGTCGGGGTCCGCCTGCCAGCCCGCGCACTGGGGGGTGCTGTCGGGCAGGACGCCGGAGACGGCCAGCAGCAGGGCCCGCTGGCGGGAGGTGTTGTCGGGGTTGGTGCTCCACCACTGCAGGTTGGTGGCGTCGTCGGGGCCGGTGGCCCAGCTCCAGGCGACCAGGCCGGAACGGTTGCGGCTGGTGGAGCCGTCGGAGTAGACCGAGCTCCAGCCTGAGGGGACGCCGTCGCGTCCGACGTGGCCGAACTGGGAGCAGGTAATCAGGACGAGGAGGTCACCGGTCCGGGCCGACACACTCAACGGCGTGCCCTGTCCGGCGGTGGCCTCACCGTAGGCGGCCTGGCGGATAGTGATCACGAGACAATCTCCTTGAGTGGTTTCAAGCCATCTCATCCTAGCAACCAGGCAGTCCTCACGACAGGGTTACAGCTCGGTCACGACAAGGTCACAGTCTAGGCTGGTGCCATGACCCGTGAGTACCCTTCCGACCCGCCCCCTCTGACCAGGGTCGTCTTCCTCATAGACGACCTGCACCGGCCCAACGGGATCGTCTCGGCCACGGACCTGCTGGCCACCGAGATGAGACGGCGGGGGCTGGACGTGGATCTGTGGTGCTTCGGCCCCTGCGACGACGACCTGCGAGACCGCCACCACGTCGTGAACCCCTTCCCCGGTCGACGCCTGACCAGCAGGATGGCGGGGTTCGAGCGCTCCCGGCAGGGGCTGCGGCCGGTGCGCCGCGTGGTGGGCGCGCTGTGGTGGCCGCTGGTACGGGTGTGGATGCACTGCCTGGCCAGCTCCTGGGACGAGGGCACGATGGTGATAGGGGCTGGCCTGGAGTCCACGCTCTTGGTAGCCCAGGCGGGGGTGCGGCCCAGGATCCTGGTCTCCCAGGTCCACGAGGACGTGTCCAGCCTCACGCCCAGGCAGTGTGACCTGGTCCGTCAGGCCGCCCAGGTGTCCCGGGTGGTCTCGGTGCTCACCCCGCCGGGGATCGGCGCGCTGGCGGGCTGGGGCCTGGAGGCGGTGTGCCTCGTGGACCCGGCGCCCCCGCTGCTGGGCCGGGCGGACCCCGCCACCTCCCAGACGGTGGTCTACCTGGGCAGGCTGGCCCGCGCCAAGCAGGTGGACCACCTGATCGAGGCCTTCGCCGCCGTCGCCCCGGCGGGGTGGAAGCTGCGGATCTACGGGGACGGGCCGGCCAGGGAGTCCCTGGAGGCGCAGGCCAGGGCCAGCGGGGCCGACATCGCCCTGTGCGGGACGGTCCAGGACATTGGGAAGGTGCTGCGCGGGGCCGCCATCCACGCCCTGCCCTCACGCGCCGAGGGCCTGGGCATGTCGGTCCTGGAGGCGAACATGGTGGGGCTGCCCACGGTGGCCTACGACTGCACGGCGGGGATCCGTATGTCCGCCGGGCCTGACGCGTTCCTCGTGCCCAACGGGGACCGCCAGGCGTTCCAGGAGACGCTGGGGTCGCTCATGTCCGACGCCGAGGCGCGGGCACGGGCGGGAGAGCTGGCCTTTGAGTACGGCCAGAGCTTCGCGGCCCCGGTGGTGGTGAACCGCTGGTTCGCCCTGTGGGGGATGCTGAACCGCCCCCAGGGCCTAGGGCGGGAGCAGGGGTAGGCGGGCCTCAGGCCCGCAGGCTCCACTGGTCGCGGACGGTGTCCACGTACAGGCGGATCTCCTCCACCATCCCGGTGGCGACCTCCGCACCGGCGGCCGTGTCCGGCGTGGTGGCGCACAGCCACTGGATCTGGAGGCCGTCGCTCAGGGCGGTCAGGGTGCGGGCCACCATCCGGGAGGGCATCTCGGCGCGCACCAGCCCCTTCCTCTTGCCCCGCTCGAAGCTCTGCTCAATGAGGCGGATGGTTTCGGCCAGGTGGCCCGCCATCCAGGCGTGCCCCGGGTGGGTGGCGTCCAGGACGGTGGGGGTCATGGCCGTGTAGACGGCCACGAACTCACGGTGGCGCACGTTGCGCTCCATAATGTCCAGCCACTGGTCCAGGAAGATCCAGGGATCCTCCCCCTCGGTGGCCAGGAAGGCGATGACGTCCTCGGCGTCGCGGCGCTGGAGGACCTCGGCGAAGAGGGCGTCCTTGCTCGGGAAGTGGTGCAGGAGGCCGGCCTTGGAGATCTCCGCGGCCCGGGCGACCTGGGCCAGCGTGGTGCCCCAGTAGCCGTGCGTCCCGAAGATCGTGACGGCCTCAGCGAGGATGCGCTCGCGCTTGTCCTCGCTGCCCGTGCGGGGGCGGCCCGGTCCCCTGCCGGGCCCTCCCCTGCGCCGGTAGTGCGTGCGAGGAAGGGTCCTGCGAGGTCCAGACGGTGCCGGTCTGCCGGATATGCTGGTCATGCCTGTATTGTTGCACGTCAAGCACACTTTGAGGTAAAAATCCCGGATCCGGAGGCCACAGGTTGGCCGTGAGACGAACCTCAGCGCGCCACCGAGCGCACCCCGGTGGGCAGGGAGTATGGTGATGCCATGGCTGCTTTGACCCTTCTGACCTGCGCTTTGACGGTGCGCACCCCGGTCGTGGGTCGAATGCGCATGCGCTGACAGCGCCAGCCGTCGCTGTAGCCCCAATACGGTCAGAGTCCGAGCCGCGTGTGCTGCTCGTCGCACTCCGCGGGGTCGTCTGTGCCCGCCCCCGTGTTCATCCGCCCCCCAGACACCTTGACGGCGCCCTACCGCAGCCCCGCCGACCGCGCGGTCCCGGGCTGGCTCTGGCCGACGTCGGGTCGGCTCCGGTCCACGTCCCAGGCTGGCCTTGGTCTACGCCCCGGAAGTTGGAGCTGGCCGCCCGGAGCTGGCCCGGCTCCGGCCGGAGCGAGCCTGACTGGCAGCGAGCTGGCCGCCCGGAGCGAGTCGGCCCGGACGCATGAGGTAGCCGTCGCGCCACCGTCCCCAGGAGCCCCGCCATGACCACGACCGCACCCGCCCCCCTGACCACCACGCCTGCCCTCCCCCCGGAAGGCGGCCTCACCAGCAGCACCGCACCCGCCCTGGGCGGCTCCGCCTCCCTGGGCACCCCGGGTACCGCCACCTTCCCGGGTACCGCTACCTTCCCGGACACCGCGCCCGCCCTCTCAGGCACCCTGGGTACCGCCACCTTCCCGGATAGCGCCGCCTCCCCAAGCGCCCTGGGCACAGCACCCACCGCCCTGGGGGGCGCCGACTTCCCCACTGCCTCTCTTTCCGGCGCCACGGCCTTCCCCGGCACCTTCCTTCCCGACGCCCCCAGCCAGTTCGACCTTATTGCCGACCGCCGTGGCACGGGGAGCTTGAAGTGGGACTTCGCCGCCCGGCGGCGTCGGCCCCAGGACGCCCTGCCGCTGTGGGTGGCGGACATGGACCACGCCACCGCCCCCTGCGTGACCAACGCCCTGCTGTGGCGGGTGCGCCACGCGATCTTCGGCTACTCCGAGCCCGACGCCGCCTACGACCGGGCCCTGCGCAACTGGTTCTCCCGCCGCTACGACTGGCAGGTGGACCCGGAGTGGAACGTGGTGACCCCCGGCGTCGTGCCCGCCCTGGCCCTGGCGGTACGCGCCTGCACCGGTCCCGGGGAGGGCGTGGTCATTGAGGAGCCCGTCTACTACCCGTTCCGCCAGGTCGTGGAGGGTGCCGGGCGGCGCGTGGTGTCCGTGCCGCTGGTGCGAGGGGCTGACGGCGCCTACCGCCGCGACCTGGGGGCCCTGGAGCAGGCCCTCCAGGCCAGCGGGGCCCGCCTGCTCATCCTGTGCAACCCGCACAACCCGGTGGGTCGGGTGTGGTCGCGCACCGAGCTGGCCGACCTGGCCGAGGTCACCGGCCGCCACAGGGTGACGGTGGTGGCCGACGAGATCCACGCCGACCTGGCCCTGCCCGGCTACCGGACCACCCCGTTCGCCTCCCTGGGGCGTCAGGTGGCGGCCCGGACCATTAGCTGCACCTCGCCGTCGAAGTCCTTCAACCTGGCTGGCCTCCAGGTGGCCAATATCCTCATTGCCGACCCCGGCCTGCGCGCCGCCTTCCGCACCGAGCTGGACGCCGTGGGCTACTCCCAGCCCGGCGTCCTGGGGCTGGTGGCCTGCCGCGCCGCCTACGAGGGCGGGGACGAGTGGCTGGACGCCCTGCGCGAGCACATTGCCCGCGCCCACGCCCACGTGGCCCGGCGCCTGGAGCGGATCCCGGGTATCACGGCCACCCCCTGCGAGGGTACCTACCTGCTGTGGCTGGACTGCACCGGCCTGCTGGCGGACACCGGCCTGGAGGCGGGTGAGCTGGACGCCTTTATGCTGGAGCAGGCGGGCCTGTGGCTCGACGACGGCGCCGTCTTCGGGACCGGGGGCGAGGGCTTCACCCGCATGAACGTGGCCTGCCCCCGGGCCACCCTGGACGCGGCCCTGGACCACCTGGAGCGCGCGGTCCAGACCCTGCGCCACCACCCCCGTCCCCGACCTCGCCCCCGTCCCCTCCGCGAGAACGGTACTTATTGCTCGTGAGAACGGTACTTATTGCTCGCGAGAACGGTACTTGTTCGTCGTGAGAACGGTACTTGTTTGTCGTGAGAACGGAAGGCGGTTCAGCTCGCAGAACTGCCCTGGCCCCGGAAGCCAGCTGGCCCACGCAGACGGGGCCCACGGCGGAGGCTGGCCAGCTGGCGGCGCCCGTAGTGAGCTGGTCCACGCAGACGGGGCCCCACGGCCCAGCCCACCCCGGCCTCTCCCCCGGAAGCCAGCTGTCTGCGCAGTTCAGGAGCCTGGCCGTACGCGGCGCAGGGAACCGCCCTCACTAAAGTGACAGAACCAGCCACGGTACGACCAACAGTAAGCAGACCCCGGGAGCACCGGTCGGCAGGACCGGTACCAGCACCTCAACCACACGGAACGGGAACCACAATGACCACCACCCCCTCACCACGCCCCCACAGCACCGCCACCCACCCCGGCGGAGCCCCGGACCAGCTCGGCACCCCCGCAGCACCGCACCACGCCGCACGCCACGCACCCGTCCACCACCACGCCAGCTGGCAGGGGGACGCCTCCGGGGCGCAGTACGCCATAGAGACCGTCCTGGCGCAGGCGGGCACCGGCACCGACCCCGCCACCGGCGCCATCACCACCCCCATCCACCTGTCCACCGCCTACGGGCACCCGGGCCTGCGCCAGTCCACCGGCTACGACTACACGCGCACCGCCAGTCCCACCCGCGACGTGCTCCAGGACGCCCTGGCGCTCCTGGACGGCGGGAGCGCCTCCTTCGCGCTGTCCTCGGGGATGGCGGCCGTCGAGCTCGCGGTACGCACGCTGGCCCCGCACAGGAGCCGGATCGTGGCCCTGGAGGACCTCTACGGCGGTACTTACCGCTTCCTGGAGGTCCTGGCCGAGGAGGGCGCCTACCAGGTGGACTTCGTCAGGGGCGAGGAGGGGCTGCGCCGGGCCCTGGCCGACCCCGCCAGCCTGGTCGTGATCGAGACCCCCACCAACCCCATGATGACCCAGTTCGACGTCGCCACCGTGTCCGCCCTGGCGCACGACGCCGGGGCCCTGCTGGTGGTGGACAACACCTTCCTCACCCCCTACCTGCTGCGTCCCCTGGAGCTAGGGGCCGACGCCGTGGTGTACTCGGCCACCAAGTACCTGGGCGGGCACAACGACGTCATGGCGGGCGTGGTCACGGTGGCCGACTCCGAGCTGGGCGAGCGCCTCCAGTACCGTCTCAACACCACCGGCGCCACGCTGGGGCCCCTTGACTCCTTCCTGCTGCTGCGGGGCCTGAAGACCCTGGCGGTACGTATGGACCGGCACGAGGCCAACGCCCGGGCCGTCGTGGAGTACCTGGAGGGCAGCGACGCCGTCACCCGGGTCCTCTACCCGGGACGCAGCGGCATGGTCTCCTTCGACCTGGCGCCGCAGGTGGACGTCGCCGCCTTCCTGGGGGCGGTGCGGGTCTTCACCTTCGCCGAGTCCCTGGGCGGGGTGGAGTCCCTGGTGACCTGTCCCGCCGTGCAGACCCACGCCGACGTCCCGCTGGCCACGCGGGCCGCCTACGGGCTGAGCGACCGGCTCCTACGCCTGAGCGTGGGGATTGAGAACGCCCGTGACCTGGTGGCGGACCTGGACCAGGCCCTGGCGGCGGCCACCCGCGGCTGAGACCAGGCCTGTGCCCTGGGGCACGGGGCGTCGCCGTCGGCGTCCCATGAGACCGCGTCGGCGCTGACCCTGTGCCCTGAGGCACGGGGCGTCGCTGGCCACGACGGCCCCTGGGCCCGGGCCCGCCGCCCCGAGGCACAGGGTAGCGCTCTCCGACGGGAGGTGAGGGAGCCCAGTTATATGCCCCTTACAGGAACCGGGCGGTTGATTTACAGGTCACATCGAGCCTTCCGTTATCTGATCGTAATAATCCCAAGGCATTTATATGACCCTCTTTCATCATCAACAGCGCATTGCCCTTCGGGCGGCTAACCCGCAGCTCACGCCCCCTGCGGCGCGTGCAGCGCATACAGGTTCTGGTACCCACCCCCCTCAGCGGTTGACAGTCGCCCCGGCCGACCAGAGAATCTGATCCGTCCACAGGACAGGTAATCTACGGCTCGGGAGACTCGCGGTCGCAGTATCGTGGTCGCGGCGTCCCGGTCCTGCCACACCAGGGGCCGCACTCGTGCGCGCACCGCTAGGGGAGGAACACTCATGGCAAAGCAGCACAAGTACCACAACTCGCGCATTGAGGCGCTGACCACGTTGCCGGTGGATACCGTGCTCAATCTCGTGGCGCAGGTCGCCGAGCGCCAGCGCACCATTAGGATGGTGGGGCGGGACGGGACCTCGGCGCGTCTCAACGTCAAGAACCTGATGGGTGGCACGATCATCGAGTTCGTGGTCGCGACGTCGTCGGACGGGTACCGCACCCGCGTCACCTGCAGGATGGAGAACTACTCGACCAGCAGGATGACGTACTTCTACGTCATCCCGATCTCTCCCAGGTACATTGACGGCTACGGCGTGTACCGGCGCTTTATGCGCTCCCTCCAGGAGGCCATCACGGCCGCCGACCCCTCAAGCCGCTCCAGCATTATCGAGAAGGACAACGCCATGTGAGGGACACTCACTGGCGCAGCAGCCTGACGGGCCCCGGCCAACCAGCTCCCGGAGTGCGAGGAAAGACACCGGACGCCCCTGACCCGCGCCCGGGCGGGACCAGTGTTCCCAGGCTGCGGAGACGTCCCGCCGCGGGTCCACAAGCTCCGCAGCAATACTCCCGGGCCACGGGGAGGTCTACACCCCGCGGCATAAGGAGCCCGGTACCCCCGGCCACAGGGAGCCGGAGGGTTGGTGGCGCGCCTCGAGATGTCGAACAGGTCCGTGACCACCCCGGCCACGGGGAGCCGGAAGGTTGGTGGCGCGCCAGTAGGGGCGTGAACGACCCGGTGCCCCTGGCCACGGGAAAGCCGAGCGCCGAGGCCCTGAGCAACCCGCACGCACCCGCCGGTGCCCCCGGCCACGGGAGACGTCCGGGCCGGGTGCTGTCCTCATTGAGACGGCAATGCTCTCGGGGCCCGGGGAGGGCAGGGGACGGCCGGTGATCTCATCCGAGCGCATTTTTGTCAGCAGCGGGGCCCGGGGAGGACAGGGGACGCCCACGGCCACCAGACGCCGCAGGACAGACCCGGTAGCCTAGGGCCGTGGATCTGCTCTCACTGGCCGCCGGGCGACGCGACGCCGGACTGGCCGCGCTCGACGACGGCGCTCGGGCGGATCTGGGCCAGTTCCTCACCCCGATCGAGGTCGCGCGGCTCATGGCAGCCCTGCCCCGCCTACCGCGTCAGGGGGTCCTGCGCGTACTTGACCCGGGTGCCGGCTCGGGCGTGCTGTCCGCTGCCGTCGTGGACCGGGTACGTCGCGAGGCCCCGGATCTCCGGCTGGAGGTCACCGCCGTCGAGGTCGACGAGCGCCTGCACGGCGTCCTGGCCCAGACTCTCGGCAGCCTAGAGGACGTCGGCGTACGGACCACTCTCGTACGGGACGACTTCGTGAACTGGGCCCTGGGAACTGACGAACGGTTCGACCTGGTGATCCAGAACCCGCCGTACCGTAAGATCAGGTCAGGTTCGACGCTCGACAGGGACCTTCGTAGCGCAGGAATCATAGTACCCAATATTTACGCAGGTTTTATGACGCTGGGATCCCTGCTCCTGGCCGATCTCGGCCAGCAGGTGTCGATCACACCTCGCTCGTGGATGAACGGCACCTACTTCTCAGAGTTCCGACGCACCCTGTTGACACACCTTAGAATCGACTGCATCCATACGTTCCAGTCACGTTCCCAGGTATTCGGTGACCTGGGGGTCCTTCAGGAGACAATCATTGTGGCGACGACGCGGGGTGCCATCCCTCAGGAGGTCCGGTTGTCCTCATCGTTGGACCATCGAGACACCCCGGCAAGTCGGTCGGTCCCGTACTCTCAGGTGGTGACGGACGACTTCATTTTTGTTCCGGCGTCGGACGAGGACGGCGCTGCGGTGTCGTGGATGGAACGTGTCCGGCACACCCTGGCGGACCTCGGGCTGACGGTCTCCACAGGAAAGGTCGTGGGATTCCGTTCCCGTGACCTTCTGACGGACAGAAGCGGTCGGCACAACGCCCCTATGGTCTACCCGGCCAACCTGGTGAATGCCCAGGTGGTTCACCCTCGCAGCACGGTCCGAAAGCCTCAGTGGCTCAGGACCGCTCCTACGCATGCGTCCGGACTCCTGGTACCTGCTGGCTCCTATGTCCTGGTCAAGCGTTTCTCGACCAAGGAGGAAAGACGGAGGATCGTTGCCTCCCTCTGGTCAGACGACCGCGCTCCCGCTTTTGACAACAAGCTTAACTATATCCATCAGCAGGGGCACGGCATAGATCCGCGGACCGCGGCCGGACTGGTTGTGTGGCTCAACTCAAAACATGTCGATGACTACTTCCGCGTATTCTCCGGACATACGCAGGTCAACGCCGGGGACCTGAGACGAATGAAGTTCCCCACCTTAAGCCAGCTGAGGATGCTGGGAGAGTCCGCGCTCAGCCCGGACGACGCCGTAGAACAGATAATGGGCGATTCTGAGAGGTGTAGCGTGCTCCGCTCCTCCCCACGAGGACCCTCCTCTCCCCACCGGCGACGACGACCCGGCCAACAATCTCCTCTAACCCACGGACGTAAAACAGCACACCGGGCCCGCCCACGACAACACCACAGAGGGCACCCTGCCCCTCATGATTAGGCCTTGCCCTATCGCTGTGCTGAGGAGTCCGATATCGTGGTCCGCTGTTGCGCGCGTCCCGTACGGGAGAGGTAGGGGCGAACGGTGCGGCGCCCGCGTCCGACGACGAGGGCCTGTACCGGGAGATACCCCTATTGGAGCACCTGGTTCTGTCGCAATCTGAGGATCAGAGCAGGCCCCACCCCGTTCTCATCTTTGTACACCTAATATCCACGCAGGTCAGGGGCTCGAGCCTTGACATGGTTGAGGGTGGTCCTCGTTCTGATCCTCAGATTGCGACACGCGCACGGATTCTGGTCGTCAGACAGGTGCCAGGCCATCTCAGAGGACTGCGTAGAGCTATCCGAATCCGTGCCGTGAGAAACGAGGCGGTGTAGTGTGGGGTGTATGGTTAGTGGTCTGCCGTGGGGTGATGAGTGGGTGGAGCAGAAGATCCGTGAGGGTCTTCTGGAGCTGGAGGGTGGGCGCTGGTGGGTGTGGGGCGTCCGGTGCCTGAGGGGTACTTTGAGCGGTTTGGTGGTGTGCTGCCGTCGTCGGTGTTGTACGTGTGGAGGCGTCTGGGGTTCGTGGGTCTGGGTGGTGGGCGGTTCTGGGTGACGGACCCGTTGGAGTGGGCTCCTGTGGTGGGGGCGTGGTTGGAGGGGGTGGTGCTTCCGTTCCCTGATCAGGTGTGGTGGTGCCTGGGGCGTACGGCCCTGGGGCAGATGTGCCTGTGGGGGGAGGTCTCGGGCCCGGCCCTGAGGGTCGACCCCCTGGACGGCACCCTCAACCCCAACGCCGACAACGCCGGGGACATGGCCGACCCGGTGATGCGTGAGCGTATGGGCTGCATCCTGTTCACCAGCCCGTGGGAAGACAACTACGTGGACGAGGTGTCGGGTCGGCCGTTGGTGGATGTGGCCCTGGGGCGTCTGGGGCCTCTTGGGGCTGACCAGGTGCTGGGGTTCGTGCCGCCGTTGGCGGTGACGGGCCGCCAGGAGGCTGGTCTGCTGGGTGTGCAGGAGGCCGTGCCCTACCTGGTGGTGCTGGCCCAGACGGTCGAGCGTCGTCTGGGGGTGGACTACAGCGCCCAGATCGGGGCGGTGATCGAGCGCTTCGACCTGGCCAGGCCCCTCACGCCCGACGAGCCCGACGAGCCCGGGGGTGACGGCGGTGGTGGGTGGTGAGCCCGGCGCGCCGGGCTGGTGGCGCGCGTCCTGCGGGCCCGGCGGGCGGAGCCCGTGCTGGTACCAGTAGCAGCATCGGCGGCGCGAATAGGAGCCTCAGCTTCTTGCAAACAGGTTCTGCCCTGTCTGCGCTATAACTTACCACACTGGAATCCACCACGCTGACGCAAGTAGCCAAAGCGCCATTACCTTGCACGTTACACATTACATAAACTGAAGAGGTGGCCACCCTTGTACACGACTTCGGACAGCTCTTCCAGAATATCGCACGCTGGCGGCCTAGGTGACCGTCGTACCCACTCCGAGCTGCCTAGACGCCTGGACCTGGCGATATCTCGAACAACCTACCCAGAAGGAGACAGCCCATGATGTCGATCGACGACCCCGTGGCCCTGGCCGTCATGGAGTGGCTCTCACCCCAGGCCGGAGGGAGGCGCAGCGGACCGCCGTCGTGGCCCTACGCCGCGACCTGCGACTTCCTTGAGGAGGATATGCGCCATCACCCCGGGCGCAGCGAGAGCCCGGGGTACACCATGTCCATTGTGCTGGAGCCGACCGAGCTCGTCTCGGTCACTGTCTGGAAGGTCAAGATAGACTTCCTGGTAAGGGAGCTCGTCCTGCCTCGCCTGTGGCCGGGGAGATACATAATCATCCGAGAGGGCGGCCATTCGCCGCCGTCGCCATGATCACCGACGTCCTCGTCGAGATCACGTAGGCGACACATTCCCCGCACACCGGACTACTGGTCGCGACAACACCCTCCCGCCCACTGGTCACAACCCGTCCTCGCACGTCAGACCCACACCGGTCAGCTCCAGGCAGGTACAGGCAGCCTCACGAGGAGACATTTTGTGCACAGGGGAACCGATTGCGCAGAAGGTAACCAATCGAGGTTACCTTCTGCGCAAAACGTCACCCTGTGCACAAAATGTTCCGCCCCGCACAAAACGTCCCCATACACCGGTCCGACGTCGTACCACCCAGCTCCGCGGCGCCAGCCCACCCACTACAGCCCGCCTCAGGCCAGCCGCCCGGACCAGCAGACGCCCAGAACACGCCTCAGCCCTGGGGACGTACCCGACGTCGTCGCCGTGAACGTACCTTAGCCATGGGAAACGTACTTTTAACGCCAGGAAGACGATTTTCAACGCCGTGGACGTACCTTAGCCGTGGGGAACGTACCCTAGACGACCTCTAAGGTACGTCTCCGACGACTAAAGTACGTTCCCGACAGCTAAGGTACGTCCGCGGCGCCAGCCACCCACCCGGCACAGCCCATCCGCGTGTGCCCTCACCCGCCCGGCTCGAAGAGGCGCACCTGAGCTGGTACGTCCGCCTAGATGCCCTCAGCCCTTGCTCGGCTCAAAGAGGCTGGTGACGTCCGGTTCACCACCCCCACCCATAAGCGGGCCGCAAGTACCAGAAGACCACTCGAGGACGGCGAATTCACAATATCCACAGCCCAATAACAGCCTTATGAGCGCCTCGGGCAGCCTTTGTCATCAGCTACCGACCACGAACACGTGTTCGACTCGCCCACTCCACAACCACGCCCAGGACGCCGGTGGCACGAAGAATGTCCACAGACGTCGTCCACGCCCTCGTCTGCCTGCCGTACCTGGTCCACCCTCGTACCATGACACCCTCACCAGCAGCCACCGCCCCCTCCTCCGTATCGGCCCAGCCTCTTCACCCGCTGCTCAGACGGGAGAACGACCAGGGCCACACCCGGTACCAGTACTCCTCCCCGCAGTGGCTGCGTGTGGCACCGGGCGTCCACGCCCCACGTCATGCCTGGGAATGCTCTAGCCCACGTGAACGGCACCTCTTCCTCATTGAGGCCGCACGCGGGAAGTACGGTGACGAGGTGGTCCTGGCGGGCGTGTCGGCCGCGCTCGTCCTGGGTCTGCCGCTGGTCGGCCCATTACCTCACCAAGTGGAGGTGGTCGCGAACGGCCGCACGCGCAGACGGACCGCCCTGCTACGCCGTCGTGCCACCCCTGCTCATGCCGTCCAGCGCGCCGGGTGCCTGACTACCCCCGTCCCCGCGACCCTGATCGACCTCGCCCGCTGGCACGGCGTCGTCATGGGGGTGTGCGCCATGGACCACGCTCTGCGCACGCACCTGTGTACATACGATGACCTCAGCACCGCGCTGGAGCAGCTTGTCCGAGGCAGTGCCGGTGCACCCGGAGCCCGCACGGCGGTGCACCTGGCCGACGGGCGATCAGAGTCCCCCGGGGAGTCCCTGTCGCGGGTGCGGATGTGGGAGGCCAGGCTCCCGCGCCCGGACCTCCAGGTCGAGAAGGTCGTGGCAGGACGCCGTGTCCGCGTCGACTTCTCCTGGTCCGACCCGGGACTCGTAGGCGAGTTCGACGGCCGGGAGAAGTACCACCAGGCCAGTTACGGTCGTGACCCGGAGGATGTCCTGTGGGGCGAGAAGCTGCGGGAAGACGAGATCCGGGCCAGCGGCCTGCGGATCGTGCGCTGGGTGTGGGAGCATGCATGGAGTGCAGGCGGAACCCAGATGCTCCGGCGCCTGGCCCTCTACGGGGTGCACCCTACCGGGCGGCGTTGGTAGCAGCCGACCGGTCGGTGCTGGTGAGGGAGGGGCAGCAAGACCTGGGGCTGGCAGAGGCAGACGCTCTCCGAGGCGACGTCGGACCAAAGCAGGCGGAGCCACCAGGCCCCGCCAGGAGTAACCAATTGCGCACAGGGGAACATTTTGTGCACAGGGGAACCGATTGCGCAGAAGGTAACCAATCGAGGTTACCTTCTGCGCAAAACGTCACCCTGTGCACAAAATGTTCCGCCCCGCACAAAACGTCCCCATACACCGGTCCGACGTCGTACCACCCAGCTCCGCGGCGCCAGCCCACCCACTACAGCCCGCCTCAGGCCAGCCGCCCGGACCAGCAGACGCCCAGAACACGCCTCAGCCCTGGGGACGTACCCGACGTCGTCGCCGTGAACGTACCTTAGCCATGGGAAACGTACTTTTAACGCCAGGAAGACGATTTTCAACGCCGTGGACGTACCTTAGCCGTGGGGAACGTACCCTAGACGACCTCTAAGGTACGTCTCCGACGACTAAAGTACGTTCCCGACAGCTAAGGTACGTCCGCGGCGCCAGCCACCCACCCGGCACAGCCCATCCGCGTGTGCCCTCACCCGCCCGGCTCGAAGAGGCGCACCTGAGCTGGTACGTCCGCCTAGATGCCCTCAGCCCTTGCTCGGCTCAAAGAGGCTGGTGACGCTCTTGTCGTCGAAGACCGCCTTAATGGCGCGGGCCAGGAGCGGGGCGATGGGCAGGATGGTGAGGCGCTCAAAGCGCTTGGCCGCCGGGATCGGCAGGGTGTCGGTGACCACGACCTCCCGGGCCCCGCAGGTGGACAGGCGCTCGACGGCGGGCCCGGAGAGGACCCCGTGGGTGGCCAGGACAATGACGTCCCTGGCCCCGGAGTCCAGGAGGACCTTGACGGCCTTGGCAATGGTGCCGCCGGTGTCGATCATGTCGTCCACCAGCACGCAGGAGCGCCCGGCCACGTCGCCCACCACCCGGTTGGCCACGGACTCGTTGGGGCGGGTGACGTCACGGGTCTTGTGGACGAACGCCAGGGGGGTGCCGCCCAGGGCGTTGGCCCAGCGCTCGGCCACGCGGATGCGCCCGGCGTCGGGGGAGACCACGGTGGCGGTCGAGGGGTCCACGCGGGTGCGCACGTAGTCCACGAGCACGGGCTGGGCCCACAGGTGGTCCCAGGGGCCGTCGAAGAAGCCCTGCTCCTGGGCGGTGTGCAGGTCCACGCTCATGAGGCGGTCGGCACCGGCGGTCCTGTACAGGTCGGCCACCAGGCGGGCGCTAATGGGCTCGCGCCCCAGGTGCTTCTTGTCCTGGCGGGCGTAGGGGAAGAAGGGCGCCACGACGGTAATGCGCTTGGCGGAGGCCCGTTTGAGGGCGTCGACCATAATGAGCTGCTCCATGAGCCAGTCATTGACGCGGTCCGCGTGGGATTGCATAACGAAGACGTCGCAGCCGCGCACCGACTCGTTAAAACGAACGTAGGTCTCGCCGTTGGCGAAGTCGTACGCCGTCGAGGAAAGCACCTGGGTGCCCAGTTCCCGGGCGACGTCCTCGGCGAGCCGGGGGTGCGCCCGCCCGGAGACGACGACCAGTCTCTTCTCGCCGCTAGTGATAATGCCCGTCATGACGTGGTTCCCCTCTCACGGCCTCTGTGGGGCCTGGTCGGTGCGCGCCGCCTGCACGATCACGCCTGTGCACGCCCCATGGTGGAGGTGCGGGAGTCGAGCCAGGAATGCGGCGCCACCACGGCGCCGGCCGGGACCTCGACGTCGGTCACGATGGCGTAGGCGCCCACGGTGGTGCCCGGGCCAATGCGGGCGGTCCCGCGCAGAAGGGCGCCCTGCTCCACAGTCACGTCCTGGGCCAGTTCAACGGTGACATCCACCCAGGTGGTGGCGGGGTCCACCACGCCCACGCCCTGCTCCATCCAGTGGGCCACGACCCTCCGGTTGAGTTCGGCCCCCAGGGCGGCCAACTGGGCGCGGTCGTTGCAGCCCTCCACCAGCCAGTGGTCCTCGACCACCAGGGCGCTGGTGGGGCGCCCCGCCCGGTGGGCGTAGGCGACGACGTCGGTGAGATAAACCTCACCCTGGTCATTGTCGGTGCCCAGGGTGCCCAGGGCGGCCCGCAGGTCGGCTGCGTCGAAGACGTAGACGCCGGCATTGATCTCGGTAATGCCCCGCTGCTCGGCGGTGGCGTCGCGCTGTTCGACAATGGCGGACACGGTGCCGTCCGCCTCGCGCAGAACCCGCCCGTAGCCGGTGGGGTCCTCCAGGACGGCGGTCAGCAGGGTGACGGCGTCACCGCGCTCGACGTGCTGGGCGACCAGGGCCCTCAGGGTCGCGGTGTCCAGGAGCGGGACATCCCCACTGGTGACCACCACCGGACCGGTCACGTCCTCCGGTAGGGCCGCCAAGCCGCAGGCCACCGCCCGCCCCGTGCCGGGAACCTCGTCCTGGTCGGCGGGCACGGCGTCGGGGGCCACCTCGGCCAGATGGGCCACGACGGCGTCGCGCTCGTGGCGGACCACCACCACCAGGTGCTCGGGGGCCAGGCCGCGCGCCGCGGTGAGAGCGTGATCCAGGAGGCTGCGCCCACCAATGCGATGAAGCACCTTCGGGGTCGACGAGCGCATGCGCGTGCCCTTGCCGGCGGCCATGACAATAACGGCGGCGGGAGTAGTGGGGGCCACGGGCCTCTCCTCAACTGGGGTCTGGCGGGTCCGCCCCGGGTGGACCGGACGGCGCCATCCTAACGTCCCCTCACAGGGCTCGGCCGGGGCGCGCCGCGGCCCGCGCTCCGCCCCCAGGGTTCGAACCCGGGCCTCAAGGCTCCAAAGGCCTGCGTGCTGCCACTACACCAGGGCGGAAGACCGCATCGCGGGCGCAGGCCCATCGACGCGACCGCGCCAGTGTCTCATGACCTCCCGGTTACTTCCCGGGCAGCGGGTCGCGCGGTGGCGGATACCACGTTTCCCGCCCGGCCCGCCGCCGGCCCACTGCGAGAACCCCCTGCATCCTTAGCGGGCCCCGCCCCGGGGCCCGCTCGGCATCTGCTCATCGTCCTCGACCTGCCGTCACCGCGCCCCGGGGCCGCGGCACCGGTGCTGTGGCCGCGACAACGCGGCACCCGCGTCGCAATCGCCCCGCGGTGCGGGCAGGATGGGGGCATGTCCACCCCCCCGGATGACGCATCCTCCCGCCGCGCAGCACGGCTGACCGAGCTCGACGGCCTGCGCGGCCTGGCCGCCGTCGTCGTCCTCATTGACCACTGCCTACAGACCGTCCCCAGCATTGCCGCAGTGGGGACGCACCCCGGCGTCACCCCCGACGGCGCCCTGGAGCGGATCCTGACCGGCACGCCCCTGCACCTGCTGTGGGCCGGGCACGAGGCCGTGCTGGTCTTCTTCGTCCTGTCGGGGGTGGCCCTGGTCTACCCCATAGCCCGCAGGCACGCCCGATCCCAGCCCTTCGACTGGGTCGATTACGCCCCCCGCCGGGTGGTGCGGCTGTGGCTGCCGGCGGCGGCCTCCACCACGTGGGCCATGCTGCTCATTGTGCTGGTGCCCCGCTCCACCGATCCCGCCCTGGGCTCGTGGATGACCACCGGCCATCCCCCGGGCCTGTCGGTGGACCAGCAGATCCTGGAGTTCCTGCTCATCTCCCAGCACTCCTACCGCAACACCGTGCTGTGGTCCCTGCACGCCGAGGCGATCTTCTCCATCATGCTGCCGGTGGTCGTGGCCCTGGTGGCACTGGCCGCACGGCGGCGCCTCAGTTGGGCGTTGCTGGGCGCGGCCCTGGCGGTGCCCCTGGCGACCGGCAGCCTCGGCTGGGGAAGATACCTGCCGGTATTCACCATTGGCGCGGTCCTGGGGTGGTCCTGGGGGCACCTGGACCGCCCCCTGCCCCCCAGGCCCCGCCCCTGGGCGACCCCACTGGCCCTGCTGTGCCTGCTGCTGATCACCATCGCCTGGTGGCCGCCCTTCCTCCACGGAGCACTCCAGCACGTGGCCCTGAGCATGACGACGGCGGCCGTGACCTGCCTGGTCGTGCTCGCGGTGCGCGCCGGCGCCCTGCGGGGCCTGCTGCGCTCGCGGGCGGTGCAGTACCTGGGGACAATGTCCTTCTCCCTGTACCTGGTCCACGAGCCCGTCGTGGTGGCGGTGAGACTGCTGACCGCCTCCTGGTCGCCGTGGTGGATGCTGGTGCTGGCGCCGCTCGCCAGCGCCCCCTTAACGATCCTGTTCCACCGGTTCATTGAGGCCCCCAGCCACCGCCTGTCCCGGGAGGTGGGCCGCAGGGCCTCGGCCCGCTTCCGCAGGCGCCGGGGGGCCGACGCCGTGGGCCGCCCCGACCGGGCCCGCTGGAGCGGGGGCGGCACCCGGGTCGCGCTCGAGGAGTGAATCGTCGTGGCTGCCAAGAGGACTAGGACCAGAATGAGCGCCGGGGAGCGGCGCGAGCAACTGATCGACGTGGCCCGCGGCCTGTTCGCCGCCAAGGGCTTCGACGGCACCAGCATTGAGGAGATCGCCTCGCGGGCGAAGGTCTCCAAACCGGTGGTCTACGAGCACTTCGGCGGCAAGGAGGGCCTGTACGCCGTCATCGTTGACCGTGAGCTGACGACGATCTCAACCACGATCACCGCCGCCCTGGGCTCCTCGGAGTCGGCGTCGGTCACCGTGGAGCGGGCGGCCATGGCGCTGCTGACCTACATTGAGGACTCCCCCGACGGCTTCCGGCTGCTGTCCTCCGGCAACGACCGCGCCTCGGGCACCTACTCCACCCTCCTGGCCGACGTCGCCATCCAGGTCTCGGGGATCCTGGCCGCCCAGTTCTCCTCCCACGGCATCGACCCGCGCACGGCGCCGTTGTACGCTCAGATGCTCGTGGGGATCGTCGCCATGCCCTCCCAGTGGTGGCTGGAGAACCGGACCATGAGCAAGGAGGAAGTGGCCGCGCACATGGTCAACCTCGCCTGGAATGGGCTGCGGGCCATGGAGCCCCACCCCTCACTGCGCGAGTCCCGGGCCCGCTCCTGAACGATCGACACGCCGCGCCGGCCCCGGCGCCAGGGCCGGCGCGCGACCCGCTGTCGGCGCGCTACGCTGAGGCCGCCAGGACAAGGGAAAGCAGAATATGGAACCGGACAGAATCATTAAAGCGCTGCGCAGGCACTCCCTGCTTGTTGTCATGCACGCGGTGCTCGGCACCATTATTGGTCTCGCCGTGGGACTCCTGAGCCCCCCCGTGTACGTGTCCACCGCCTCGGCGCTTATTGTCACTGGCGAATCCGACGCGACCCAGGGCGTGTCGAGCTCCTCGGCGGTGATCGCCACGGTCATGCCCACGATCATTGAACTGGGCACGTCCCAGTCGGTGCTCACCGAGGTCTCCGAGGCCACGGGGGCGAAACCGGGGGCCCTCAAGGGCTCACTGTCCTTGTCCACCCCCACGAATACCTTCCTGTTGAAGATCTCCGCCAGCGCGGACACCCCCGAGGAGGCGCAGAAGATCGCCCAGGCCGAACTCGACGCCCTGAGCCGGGTGGTGGGAAGGATGTCCCTGACCGGGCGGGACCAGGACGGCAACCTCGGCCTGATCCTGTCCCCCTACGACGCCCCCTCCCTCCCGGGGGCGCCCACGGGCCCCTCCACCATCTCGATTGCGCTCGCCGGTCTTGTCATTGGCGCCCTGGTGGGGGCGGCCTTCGCCATCATTATTGAGCTCCTGCGCCACGGCTCCCCCGCGGCCGCCCAGCCGCCGGTCGGCGCAGAGGCTTCATGACCGCGCCGGCGCCCCAGGCCCACCGCCCTGGGGCCGCGGTGAGCGATCAGGAGCGGAGCCGTCGGCGTGAGCGGGTCATCGCCTTCGCCCTGCTGGTGCTGGTCGGTATGCCCACCGCGGTCACCGGCTCCGCCCACCTCAGTGAAATCGTGGCCCTGCTGGCCCTGCCGGCGACCTGGTCGGAGGTGCGCCGCTCACGCGTGCTGGGTCTGCTGCTCATTGGCTCGGTGCTGGCGGCGGTCACCGGCCTGACGATGTCGATCGCGGCCCCTAACGACTTCACCGTGATCGGCTCGATCAGGCGCGCCACCTTGGTGTCGGTCCTGTCCGTCCCCTGCTCGGCGACCGCCTTCGCCTGGGGGGCGCGGCGGCTGGGGCTCGACGGCGCCGCGCTGGCGGTGGGCCTGGGCCTGCTGCTCAACTCCCTGTCCCTGTTGGGCAGCGTGTCCAACCCGTGGAAGTTCGGTATTGGCCTGTCCACCTCCATTGTGGTCCTGGCGATCGTCTCCCGTCTGGGGCACATTATCCAGGTCATTGCCCTGGCGGTGCTGGGGGCGCTCTTCCTCCTCCAGGACTCGCGCGCGGCACTGGGCTTCATAGGGGTGACGGCGTTCATGGTGGTGTGGCACGCCGCTATTCAGCGCATCATTCCCGCCATCCACTTCCCGCGGCGGCGCGCCGCCTTCCAGGCCGTGGCCATGAGCGTGGCCGTGCTGGCCATGGCGGTCGGCGTGCTGGGGGCCTCCGCCGCCGGGGCCCTGGGGGCCGACGCCCAGGCCAGGACGCTGGCGCAGTCCACGGGCTCCACGAATATTCTGCTGGCCGCCCGCCCCGAACTGGCGGCCTCCTGGGCGCTCTTCGTCAACCGCCCCTGGGGCTACGGCGCGGGGATCGCTCCCCGGCACCAGGATGTGCGCGCCGCCATGGACGGCATGGCGGCGGTGGGCTACGACCCGAATAACGGCTACGTCTTGAACTTCATGTTCGGTCACGGTTTTGAGCTGCACTCGGGCCTGGTCGACATGTGGGTGGCCTGCTCCCTCCCCGGCGCCGTGCTGGTGGCCAGCATCCTGGTGCTGTCCGTGGTCGCCCTCCTGCGCGACCTGGGCTCCCCGCAGATCCACCCCTGGCTCTTCCTGGCCGTCCTGGTGGCGGTCATGAACATCCTGGTGGGTCCCTGGAGCGTGCTCCCCCCCTTCTTGACCCTGGTGCTGGGGACCGTGCTGGTCCAGGTGCCCTTGCGTCGCACGCGCCGCCGCTTCCTGCGCGATGTGCGCCGTAGCCGGCGCTATCAGCGCTGACCGTACTCGCTGTGCGCGCCCCGCCCCAGGGCGGCGGCGACCATCCCCCGCCCCCGCGCCATGAGGCGCGCCCCCCTGGCCCGGTGCCGCAGGTCGCCGCTGAGGGCACCCAGGAGGCGGCGCGCCCCGCC
>ERZ772917.819-NODE-819-length-20499-cov-17.472902_pt1 | contig 20499 bp, 17 predicted proteins | sample MGYA00511187_ERZ772917 | MGnify/ENA primary metagenome ERZ772917 (study PRJEB29015, sample SAMEA2737925) | human oral metagenome | biome: human oral; feature: human-associated habitat; material: dental | place: China | collected 2012 ...
TCAGGGGTTGCGATAGGCACTTGGAGCCTCCTAATCGAGTGACAGTTTTGTCGTGTCCAATTCTCTCACATTTTGCACGAGCGGGGAGGGGATGGAAGTCCCGTTCGGACAGGGACTGTTCATCGCGCAGGGCTGTGTGGTGGGCGTGTCGTGAGGCCGGGGTCGCGCGCGTTCGTGGATGGTGACGAGCTCGTTTGACGAGGCAGGGGTTGGGTCGCCGGGGTCGGAACGATCGGCGGGTGGCGGGTTGAGGAGTCGGTGGGGTCGGCGAGGCGCGACGCGTGCGCCCACATAACGATCGCAGCGGCGTGTCCAACGTTCATGGACCGAGTCGAACCACGCTGAGTAATAGCGACGACAATCTCGCACGCTGCGAGCATCTCCTCGCTCAAACCGGAGGCTTCGGACCCAAAGACGAGGCACGCGCGCTCCGGCAGCACCGCGCCTTCGAGCGCTATCGACCCCTCAACGTTGTCCACGCCCACGAGTGTCAAGCCCTCCCGGGCGCAATGATCGACAAGTTCACCCACCTCAGGGCAGTGATCCACGGGCAGGTAGCGGTCGGTGACCATCGCGCCACGCCGGTTCCATCGCTTGCGCCCCACCACGTGCACGCGGCGGGCTCCCATTGCGTTCGCCGTGCGCACAATCGACCCAATATTGAAGTCATGATCGAGATTCTCCACCGCCACCTCGAAGGGCAGCGAGCGGGCAGCGACATCTGCTCGAATCGCATCCATCGTCCAGTACCGGTAGCGGTCTTCGACGTTGCGCCGATCCCCCGCCTTCAGGAGTTCCCGGTCGTAGCGCTCGCCAACCGGCCAGGCGGCCTCCCCGCCCGGCCACGGACCGACCCCGACCTGCCCGGACTGCGCGGCCCCGGCCTCGTCGTTCCCGCACGCGCCATCACGCGAGATGTCACACCCGTTTTCGAACTCGTTCACGGATCCCACCCTAGCGGCACCGTAGAATGGAGGCATGACTGCCCTGACGCACGAACCCACTCCCCTCACCGATCTGCCACCCGTGACCGCGTGGCTCTCCGACATGGACGGCGTCCTGGTCAAGGAAAATCGGGCGCTTCCGGGCGCGAACGAGTTCCTCGCCGCTCTGCGCGAAAAGAACATCCCCTTCCTGGTCCTCACCAACAACTCCGTGTTCACGAACCGCGACCTGTCCGCACGCCTGGCGAACTCCGGCCTGGACATCCCCGAGGACAACATCTGGACCTCCGCGAACGCGACGGCCGCGTTCCTGCACCAGCAGTCGCCCGGCTCGACCGCCTACGTCATCGGCGAGGCAGGCCTGACCACCGCGATCCACACCGCGGGATACGTGATGACGGAGATCGACCCCGAGTTCGTGGTGCTCGGCGAGGTGCGTTCCTACGACTTCCACGCGCTGACGCACGCGATCCGCCTCATCGAGGGCGGCGCGAAGTTCATCGCGACCAACCCCGACGTGTCGGGCCCCTCCGACGAGGGCACGCTGCCCGCGTGCGGCGCGATCGCGGCGATGATCACGGCGGCGACCGGTCAGAAGCCCTACTTCGTCGGCAAGCCGAACCCTGTCATGATCCGCGCGGGCCTGAACAAGATCGGCGCGCACTCCGAGAGCGCCGCGATGGTCGGCGACCGCATGGACACGGACGTACGCGCGGGCGTCGAGGCAGGCCTGCGCACCCACCTGGTCCTGTCAGGTTCCACGGCCCGCGAGGACGTCAACAATTTCCCGTTCCGCCCCTTCGGCATCCACGAGGGCATCGGCGATCTCATCGAGCTCGTCGAGGCGGCGCACTGACCCACACCGATCCGGAAGGAACACTCATGACCAACGATTCCCACAAGGCGCGCCTGGCTGCCCTCGTCCAGGAGTTCTCCGTCATCCACGAGAAGGTCACGCTGGCCTCGGGCCGCGAGTCCGACTTCTACGTCGATATGCGCCGCTCGACCCTGCACCACGAGGCGGCTCCCCTCATCGGCCACGTCATGCTGGACCTCCTGGAGGAGTCCGGCTTCGCGGTGGGTGAGGACTACGTGGCCGTCGGCGGCCTAACGATGGGCGCTGACCCCGTCGCCACCGCGATGATGCACGCTGCCGCGTCGCGCGGCCTGGACCTGGACGCATTCGTCGTGCGTAAGGCCGCGAAGGATCACGGCATGAAGCGCCGCATCGAGGGCCCGGACGTCGTGGGCAAGAACGTCGTCGTCCTTGAGGACACGTCCACGACCGGTGGCTCGCCGCTGGAGGCAGCGCTCGCGCTGCGCGAGGCCGGTGCGAACGTCGTCGCCGTCGCGGTGATCGTCGACCGCGCGACGGGCGCGAAGGAGCGCATCGAGGCCGAGGGCTTCCCGTACTTCTACGCGCTGTGCCTGGAGGATATCGGCCTGGCCTGATTCTCCCTTCTCTCTGACGAGGCCGGGGCCGGGTTCTGCGCGAACCTGGCCCCGGCCTCGTGTCAGTGCGTGCACCCTCACATGTGGGGAACGGCGCGCATGGCGCGCGCGGTCACCCAGCGCGGGGCGAGCTTCATGGCACCCATGGCGACCTTGTAGGGGATGGTGGGGGTGACCTGAACGCGGCCCGCACGCACAGCGTTGAGGGCATCTGTGACGATCCGCTCGGGGCTGGCCATGAGCCAGGAGGGAGTCGAACGCATGTCGACGCCCGCGCGCTCGAAGAAGGGGGTGTCGACGGGGCCGGGGCACACGACCGTGGCGGTGATGCCCGATCCCTTGAGCTCGGCGGCGAGGCCCTCGGTGAAGGCGACGACCCAGGCCTTGTGGGCAGAATAGGTGCCTGCACCCGTGCGCGAGGCGACGGACCCAACGTTGAGGATGGCGCCGCGTCCGCGCGAGCGCATGGAGATGCCGGCGTGGTGGGCCAGAGTCATGACGGCGCGGACCATGACGTTCAGGCCGTTGATTTCTTTCTCGAGGCTGTTGTCCAGGAATTCGGTTCCCAGCCCGAAGCCGGCGTTGTTGACGAGGAGGTCAACCGGCGCCAGGTCGATCTTCTCGCGATCTGCGGGGCCTCTCACGTCGAGGCGCGCGGAGACGCGCGCGCAGCCGGAGTCGGTGGACAGGTCCGCGGCGATCACCTCAGCGCGCACTCCTGCGACGTTCGCGAGAGAGTCCGCGAGCGCGCGCAGAGCGTCTTCGCTGCGCGCGACGAGCACCAGGTCGTGGCCCGCGGCGGCCAGCTGCCAACAGAATTCTTCACCAATGCCGGAGGTCGCTCCGGTGACCAGCGCTGTTCCCATGCGGGAAGTCTAGCGCTGCAAGGTGCGTGCAGCACGAAGCCGGGGCGGAAACGCGTGTGCGTCCCGCCCCGGCTTGTCGTGTCATCGGGTCCGGATCAGGTATCCGGCTCCGCCGCCGGCGAGGGCCGCCGGGATGACGAGGAGGACCAGCCAGTAGGGGCTCCATCCGCCTGTGCGGCTGCTCTCGGCGGCCGCGGCGATCGGCATGGCGCCCGCCGCGTTGGCCGTCCCGTTCTCGGAGGCGCCCACGCTACCGCTCTGCTCCGCCTCACCGCTGGGCGCTCCGCTCTGGGGAGCGGCCGGGGGACTCGCGGACGGGGTGGCCGCGGGGGCTGCCTTCGGGGCGGTCACGGGTGCCGAGCTGGTCGCGCCGGTTGTCCCACTTGCCGCTCCGTTACTGCGAGCAGCGGGAGCGCCAGTCGCGCTGCCACCCGTGGCTACGGGGGCCGACGTGCGAGTCGCGTCAGACGAGGCTGGGGTTCCAGCGTTGCTGGAAGGCGCTGACGGCGCGGGCGCTCGTACCGGAACACCGGAGGGGGCTGGAGCCGGGAAGGGCGTCGGCATGGGCGCCGGTGCGGGAGCCGGATCGGCACTCGGTGCAGGTGCGGGCGCAGGGTCGACGCTCGGCGCCGGAGCGGGGTCCGCGCTCGGCGCGGGTGTGGGATCAACGCTGGGAGACGGCGCCGGGGTCGGCTCCGGCGTGGGCGCAGGTCCGGGTGAGGGCGTCGGGACGGGCTTTTCGTCCACCGGGGCGGGCTGCTCGTCGCGGTGACCGGAGCGCACGATCACGGTGAAGGACTGGGGCTCGACGAGGCTGCGCTCGCCGCTGCGCGCGCCCACCTCGATGCGGTAGGTACCGGGCGCGCTGAAGACCCAGTTGCCGTGCATGTGTGTCGCCTCGGTCGTGTGGACGAGGCCGTCGCCCTTGGACGAGTCGAAGTGGACCTTCGCGCCCGCACCGAAGGTGCCACCCTGGAAGAAGGCGACGCGAGCGCCTTCGGGAGCCTGCGCGAGGTGCAGGGTGAGGTCGGCGCCGTCGGGCAGGGCCGCGTAGTCGATGCCCTCGGTGGACAGGCCGGGCCATACGATGTCACTGTTCTGCGTCTCGGGCAGCACGTAGGTGGCGGTGCCCACCGTGCCGAGCACGTCGTAGCTCGGGTCAGACAGGGAGGCGGGGCGCACGAAGCGAGCGTTGGGTGCGACTGTAAGGGTCGTTGAGCCGACGGTGCGCAGCACGGAGGTACGCGCATTGGTGAGGGAGTCATCCTTGACGGCCAGGCCGTAGGTGAGGCCGCCGTCGCCGCTCGCCTGGGTGAGGCGCACGTCCAGGTGTCCACGCCCGATCTCCACGGGGTCGCTCAGCAGGGACGAGGCAGGAGCCGGGGTTGCGTCGTTTCCGCCGTTATCGGGGGCGGGAGCAGGCGTGGGAGTCGGGTTCGGAGCAGGTTCCGGCTCTTCGGGGGCGGCGACGCCGTCACGCATCTTCAGCATCGCGGTCAGGCCGACGTGAGATCCGACGGTGACGTCGGAGGCGTCAGCGACGGTTATGACCGCGTCCGAGAGCGGGTGGGGCCGCAGGGTGACGCGCATGTACATGGGGTCGGACTGGCACACGGCGAGATCCTGCGTCTTCGTGTCCGCGCCGCCAGCGCCCAGCGTGCCCTCCATGGAACACCAGGGGCTGAAATCCCACTTGGACTCGAGGAACTCGATCTTGTAGGTGGCGCGCAGGTTCGGGTCGTTGGCACGAACCGTGGCGGTGTACTGATCGGTCGAGCCGGGGACGAGGTCGTAAGAGACCTCGACGCGGCGCGAGGAGATCGGCAAGTGGTCGGGGTTCCACACGGGTGCCGGGTCCGGGTTGGAGGGGCCGAGGATCGTGTCGGTACCGCCGACTGTGACGGGCTCGGTGTCCTTCTGGGAATAGTGAACGGTCTGGGAGATCCAGCGTGCTGAGGCGGAGTCGCCGGGGATGTAGATCGCCTGGACGGCGCCAGTATCGGCACCAAGCAGCTCGGAGACCGTCGCTCGGCCACCGTCAACGGGAATCTCGGTCAGGAAGTAGCCGTTGACGGTGATCCACGCGCGTCCCGTATCGGTGGCGACGCCCGTGTCGATCGTGATGTCGGTCAGGTGGTTGTCGCCGGGGTGCTCACGCTCGGCGTGGTGAGACAGGGTCAGCGTCGGGGTGGCTGCGCTGCCGTCCGTGCGCTGCGCGCGCGCCGCGTTGTATGCGGATTCGATGTCCTTGATGGTGCCATCGGTGGGGTTCGCACCGCCAACCTGCCAGACCAAAGGGGTGATCGGCGAGGAGTAGATAGTGGTTCCGTCGGCGCTGCGAGCGGTCATCTTGTAGTTTGCGACGTAGCGGCCCGGCTGGGTGAAGGTCGTGTACAGGTGGGTGTGGCGCGGGTTGTAGACGCTTCGGTACGCGGTGTCGTGACTGGAGAGGAAGCGGTTGACGCTGTCGCCATTGTCGATGAACATCTCCATGCGGCCCGGGCCGTCGACGCTGATGAGGTCGAGCGTGTAGGTCTCGCCCTCGAACTTGTCGGTGTCTCCGATTTCGCCGGCGCCGAGACCCGCCCAGATGGGCGTGTTTCCGGGGCCGGGGTTCTGGGGTGCGGCGTTGAGAACGGTACCTTCGGTGCCCAAGAAGGCCAGGTCGGGACGCTTGGCCGGGATGACGAGCTGCGACTTCGCCTCGTCTTTCTCGCCCGTGCCGGTCCAGGCCTTGGGGATCCACAGAGCAGTCTTTTCCATCGGCATGTTGATGGTGTTGAGGGAGAAGCTGTTGGTGTCGTCATGCCAGACGGGGATGGGTGCATCAACGTGCTGTCCGGTAACGATCCATTCCTTGTCCTGGTCGGGACCGGCCCACGCGGCGGCGGGGGTCAGCGCCAGGAAGAGGGCGAGCGCAGCTGTGCTGATGCGTCGCAGGTGTGACATTCGAGTGCCTTTTCTAGCTATGCTGTAGGTGAGAATCATTATCACTCTAAATAAGCGCTCACACAACTCACACCGGCCAAGCATGTTTCACGCGCGTTTCACGCAGCCACTACCCTCCGCCGCCGATAGGCTCGACTCCATGAGATTTGCGACCTGGAACGTCAACTCCATCCGCACACGCGTCGACCGCGTCATTGCTTTCCTTGAGCGCTCGGGCACGGACGTACTGGCCATGCAGGAAATCAAGTGCCGCCCCGACCAATTCCCCACGGAGGCCTTTGAGGAGGCCGGCTACCACGTCGCCATCCACGGTCTCAACCAGTGGAACGGCGTCGCCGTCGCCTCGCGCCTGCCGATCCTGGACGTTCAGGACCACTTCCCCACCCAGCCCGCCTTTGGCGAACCGCCCGTCGTCGAAGCCCGCGCGCTCGGCGTCACCATCGACACGACTGACGCGCTTCCCTCTGAGGATGGGCAGGCCTCGTCGATGACGATCTGGAGCCTGTACGTGCCCAACGGCCGAGAGCTCACGCACGCGCACTACGCCTACAAGCTGGAGTGGCTCGCGAACCTCGCCGAGCAGGGCCGAGGCTGGCTCGCCGACCCGGACACCCTCATCGCCCTCGTCGGAGACTGGAACGTCGCGCCCCTGGACGCAGACGTGTGGGACATGAGCGCCTTCGAGGGGGCCACGCACGTGTCAGCCCCCGAACGCGAGGCCTTCGCAGCGTTCGCCGCGGACGGGTGGGTCGAGGTCACGCGAGATCGCGTCACGAACTACACCTACTGGGACTACCAGAAGCTGCGCTTCCCCAAGAACGAGGGCATGCGCATCGACTTCGCCTACTGCTCGCCGGCGCTCGCTGCGCGTGTGAGCGGCGCGCAGATCGACCGCGACGAGCGCAAGGGCAAGGGTGCATCCGACCACGTGCCCGTCATCGTCGACGTCGACTGAGAGGTTAACGAGGCCGGAAGTGGGCCGCTTACACAGGTCGAGGCCTGGGCACGCGCCCAGGCCTCGTTCCGTACCGATTACGTATGCTCGCGCGCGAGGCGCAGCAACTCAGCATTCAGTGTCGACCAGTTGTCGTGATGCCACTGCCCGAAAGGCTCCGCTCCGACGAAGGCGGCGCTGGCGCGAAGGTCACGGTCCGCCCACACGAAGGAACCGGACTGCCCGAAGTGCCCGATCGTGCGCGCGGAGGCGTCGGGCGCGGTCCAGTGCGGCGACTTCTCGCCGCGAATCTCGATGCCGAGGCCCCACGGACAGGGATTGAAACGCCCGTAGCCCGGCACGACGCCAGCGAGCGCAGGGAACTGCGACAGTGCGGCGAGCGCAGCCAAGGGGGCGTTCACCAGGGTTGGGCGCGCGAGCTCGGCACCGAAGAGGCTGACGTCAGACGCACTGGCAATCCCCGCGTGGGCGGGACTGCCCGGAATATCCGCACTCGCCATCCCCAGCGGCTCAAAAATCGTCTCGCGCACCCACTGGGAAACACCGACGCCGGTTGCAGCCTCAATGACCTCTCCGAGGACATCGAACCCCTCGTTCGAGTAGATCCGGCGCTTCTCGGGAGCCGCGACCGGTCGGTACCCCTCAAACGGCAGGCCCGAGGCATGGGCCAGCAGGTGACGGACCGTCGCCCCCTCGGGCCCCGCCGGATCGTCGAGGGTCATCAGGCCTCGCTCGATCGCGACTAACACCGACCACGCAACAATCGGCTTGGTCACCGAGGCGAGCGGGAAGACACGATCGACGTCGCCATGCGAATAGACGACGTCGCCCTCGACACGAAGGACGAGGGCGACATCGAAGGATGGCAGTGAGCCGATCACGCGGTGGCCTCCGGAGCCACACCTGCCTCGGCGGCTGCGGTGGTCTTTTCGCTGATCTTACGCAGCGTGCGAGCGTACACTTCCGCAACCTCCTCGGGGACCGAGGCCCCGAGCTGCAGCACGTAGTGCGCAGGCAGGCGCAGGAGCTGCACACACACAGCGAGGAAGTCCGCGACGAACTCACGCGCGTCGATCGGCTCGTCGTTGTAGCGAGCCGAGACGACAGAGCCGTACCAGTAGCGGATGAGGATCCTCGCGAGCGTGCGAGGAGTCGTGCCGATCTCGGCACCTTCCTCATCCACGAAGGCCTGGATCATCGCAGTGAGGGCTTCCTCCATCTGCTGGGTGCGGTACTTGTAGTGTGCGTGTGCAGGGTGCGTCTCAGAGGAGGACGCGGCCCACAGGACACAGTCCAGTGCGATGGCCGCATCAGCACCGGGCTTCATGGCGAAGCGCATCTCCCCGACCGCCCAGTCAACAAACGATCCTGCGGTGATACCACCTTCGTCGAACCCGCCTTCTGCCTCTTCGTTAATGGAAACGTCAAAGAGCGCGTTCATCTCCTCATGACGCTGGATCGCGCTACGCAGGATGGCTTCCTTCGAGGGGAAGTGATAGACCACCGCGGGGTGCGAAATGCCGACTCGGCGGCCAAGGTCACGCAGGGAAAAGCCGTTATAGCCTCGCTCTGCAATCAGAACCATCGCTGCCGAGAGGATGGATTCATGCGTCGCCTGTCCTACGGAGTAGGCGCCACGGGCCTTCCTCGGGGTTGTCATATCATCTCCTACTGTTACGGACACCACATACCGAGTGCCCAAAATACACACTGGTAGTGAGTGTACCGCGCAATCTCAGGGTTTATCAACATTGATGACAAGCCCGTCGAAGGAGTCGTTGATATCAACTGTCACATTCTGACCATCTTGAACGTCTCCACTGAGCAGCAGCTTGGCCAGTCGATCGCCAATCTCGCGCTGGATCAAGCGGCGCAGCGGGCGCGCTCCGAAGGCCGGATCATAGCCGACTCGAGCGAGCCATCCACGGGCCGGGTCGGTTACTGTCAAACCGATGCGACGCTCGCGCAGACGAGACTCCAGCGACGCGACGAGCAAATCGACGATCTCGCCCAGATTTTCGCGGGTAAGAGCATCAAACATGACCGTCTCATCCAATCGATTAAGGAACTCCGGACGGAAGGCCGCCGACACGACCGACATGACAGACTCCCGCTTCTCTTCGGATGTCAAGTCAGGGTCCGCCAGGAACTGTGATCCGAGGTTCGAGGTGAGGATCAGAATGGTGTTGCGGAAGTCGACCGTCCGCCCCTGCCCGTCGGTGAGACGTCCATCATCCAGAACCTGCAAAAGAATGTCGAAAAGCTCAGGATCGGCCTTCTCCACTTCGTCCAGCAGAACCACGGAATAGGGGCGACGGCGAACCGCCTCGGTCAGCTGACCGCCCTGCTCGTAGCCCACGTACCCCGGAGGGGCACCGACGAGGCGCGCCACCGAGTGCTTTTCGGAGTACTCGGACATGTCAATACGCACCATCGCACGCTCGTCGTCGAAGAGGAACTCCGCGAGCGCCTTGGCCAGCTCCGTCTTACCCACGCCCGTCGGGCCGAGGAAAAGGAACGAACCGGTCGGACGGTTCGGGTCGGACAGGCCCGCGCGAGAGCGGCGGACCGCGTCGGACACCGCACGCACGGCATCTTTCTGACCGATCAGGCGCTTTCCAAGCTCGTCCTCCATGTGCAGGAGCTTGTCGGTCTCCGTTTGCAGGAGCTTACCCGTCGGAATTCCGGTCCACGCCTCGATGACCTCGGCGATCTCTGCGGGGCCGACCTTCTCGGCGATCATCGGCTCGTCGTCGCTACGGGCATCCTGCGCCTCGGCCTGCGCTTCCGCCTCGGCGATCTGACGCTCGACGGCCGGGATTTCACCGTTCTGCAGGCGCCCGGCCTCCTCCCAGCGCCCCTCGCGCACGGCCAGCTCAAGCTGGGTACGAAGCGAGTCAAGCTGGACGCGCAAGTCACCAACGCGGTTATGACCGGCCTTCTCGGCCTCCCAGCGAGCCGTCAGAGCGCGCAGGCTCTCCTCGCGGTCAGCGAGGTCGGCGCGCAGCTTGCTCAGCCGCTCCTGGGTCGCCTCATCCAGACCCTCCGGGTCGGACTCGGTCAGGTAGGACTCCTCCATGCGGAGACGGTCCACGCTGCGACGCAGCTCGTCGATCTCAACCGGCGAGGAGTCCAGCTCCATGCGCAGGCGCGAGGCGGCCTCGTCGATCAGGTCGATCGCCTTGTCGGGCAGCTGGCGCCCCGTGATGTAGCGGTTCGACAGGGTCGCCGCAGCGACGAGGGCACCGTCGGAGATGGTCACCTTGTGGTGGGCCTCGTACTTCGGCGCGATACCGCGCAGGATCGCGACTGTGTCCTCGACAGAGGGCTCGCCGACGAACACCTGCTGGAAGCGGCGCTCAAGCGCCGGATCCTTTTCGATGTTCTCGCGGTACTCGTCAAGGGTCGTCGCGCCGACCATGCGCAGCTCGCCGCGGGCGAGCATGGGCTTGAGCATGTTGCCCGCGTCCATCGCGCCCTCGGAGCCGCCGCCCGCACCGACGACGGTATGCAGCTCGTCGATGAAGGTGATGATCTGCCCGTCCGAGTGAGAAATCTCGGACAGAACCGCCTTCAGACGTTCCTCGAATTCGCCGCGGTACTTCGCGCCGGCGACCATCGACGCCACGTCGAGGGAGACGAGGCGCTTGTCGCGCAGCGACTCTGGAACGTCGCCCGCGACGATGCGCTGAGCGAGGCCTTCGACGACGGCCGTCTTGCCGACGCCGGGCTCGCCGATCAGAACCGGGTTGTTCTTGGTACGGCGGGACAGGACCTGCACGACGCGGCGAATCTCGTTGTCGCGGCCGATGACCGGATCGAGCTTGCCTTCACGCGCAACCTCCGTCAGGTCGCGCCCGTACTTGGACAGGGCCTCGAAGGATCCCTCGGGATCTGCCGAGGTGATTGGATCGGGGCGCAGCTGGGACAGCGCCTGCGTGAGTGCATCGGCCTCGACGCCACCCTGGGTGAGGATGCGCCCAGCCTCGGTCTGCGACGCAGCAAGCGCGATCAGCAGGTGCTCGGTCGAGATGTACTGGTCACCGCCAGCCTCGGCGCGCTCGCCGGCGTCGCGAACGACCGCGAGCAGAGCGTTCGAGGGCTGGGCGCTACCAGCGGATGCACCCTGCGCACTCGGGAGCGCCACGAGGGCATTGCGGGTGCGCGCGCCGATCGCACGCACGTCGGCCGCAACGGCCTCGAGCAGGGAGAGCGCGATGCCTTCGCGCTGTTCGATCAGTGCTTCAAGCAGGTGGATGGGCTCCACCTGCGGATTACCGGCTGCAGCGGCAGCCTGGAGCGCAGAGGAGACGGCTTCCTGCGCCTTTGTCGTCATTTCACGTGCCATGAAATCACTCCTCCAAATGGTTTGTCTAGTGGCGTCGAGTCACTCAACGCCTTCTGACAGACACAACGAAGCCAAAGTTGAGCTTATTCCACTCAACTTGAATTCTGAGGAGGATGTGAGTCAGTTCTCGGGCAGCCAAGCAGGACCATCAAACCCACGCTGATGCCCACCGGCAGGACCAGGCCCTTCATCATCGTCGAGGCCATAACGCTCCTCGAGCGCACGGAAAAGCTGAAGGGTCGTTGCCAGCGCGCACATCACCTGCTGCACAAGCTGCGCATCCGTCGCGCCGTACTCGTAATCAGCATTCACCTCGGCGACAACGCGGTCACCCTCGTCCTGATCGGCGACGTACGCCTTCGGCCACAGGAACTCACCGTGCCACGCCTGCAGAAAGTCGCGCAGATCCTCACCGCATTCGATGGGGACAAGGCTCTTCATGAAGGCAACGATTGACAGCACCTCGCGCGAGTCGCCAAGGAAACGGAAGCAGAACAGATGCCCCTCCCAGAAACCGCAGAGGTCCCCATCACTATCGATACGCCAGGACCATCCCTCAGAGTCAAAAAGGAGGCCCAAGCGCTCCTGCGTGATGGGACGAACCATATCGAAACGATTGGCTTCAAACTCCGAATTACCCGTGACAATTCCTTTCGGAGGTGCTGCATTGCTACCTCCCCATTGTTCCATATCAGAGGCGGTATCGTCCGGGAGTTCGCGGCGGCGAGGCGTCTCCTCGCCGCCGGTTCCCCCGTCGGCATCCGCCCGCCATAGCCAGCCCATAATGTACCCCTAGTCGTGCCGATGATTGGTGACGCGCCACGGCGTCGCTATCGATGGGGCGAGAGCGCGCCGATCGCCCCTGACAGTGGTCTGCACATGCATACTCATTGGCGCCTCCTCAGCTCACCTCATCGTGTTATCAGCACGTGTCTTGATGCCTTCACAGTAGCGCAGAAACCGCGAAAAACCAACGCCCCCAACAGGTTCAGGCCCTCTGAGGGGGCGCGCGATGAGACAGCGCGTCACCATCGTCGCAGCTCACCCGGGGGAGCTCGCGCCACTTCTTGACAAATGTATTGTTGCTCACATTTTGATATAGCTCTTGCGAGCGGCGCTTATTTCTATTAAATAGGAAAACTTCACTCGGTTTCGCGCATACTCCCCTGTGCACTCCCATTGGGCTCGACACTCGGTGCGACGACCGGATCCGCCGTGACCAACCAGGCCTGCGCGACTCCTGCGAGCACGTTCGATCGAACACCGGGAACGGGCACGAAGGTCGGCATCGGCCTCTTCTTCGCACTCTTCGCAACCAGCCATCGCAGCGCCCACTCAGCGGGACCGCGCGACGATCCAAATGCCTCGGCAATGACACAGCCGAGGCCGATCAGCGCCCATACCCCCAGAGCGATCAGTCCGGGCACCGCCACGCCCAGCGAACGCACGCCACACGCGCCGAGCACGCTGAAGACGAGAACGAAGAGCACCGTCTGGGACAGATAGGCGGTCATCGAGCGTCGACCGAAGGCGCTGAGGAACGCGCACACAGTACCCAGATTCTCGCGCGGACCGCCACCCACGAGAGCCAGAAGCGCCAGCCAGCCGCACGCACCGGCGACACCGGACGCATGGAAGAGCGGGTAGGACCAGGCGGCCGAGCCGACGAACGCCCAATCCACCTGCATAAGCGCAAAAGGCAACCCTCCGAGCACTCCGATCCCCAGGCCGCAGGCCGCGATGCCGGACAGCAACGCACCGCGCCCACGCGGGTCCTGAAGGAGACCCCAGCGCGCCACACCCACGCCAATCATGACGCAGGGGACCACGAGGGACATCAGAACCGTTGCGATGGTTGCTCCCAACCAGTTCCCCAGGGATGCCAACGGGTAGAACATCGTCAGCGCCATCGGGCCGTGATATTCGAGCACCATGGGCGTGCCACCCATCGAAAACCCCATCCCCCACAAGCCGAAGAGGCTGAGCGCAGCAACAAGGGAGCCCACCAGGACGCGAGGCCACGCGCGCTTCATGACGATAACTTCGGCGAAGAGCACCGCGACGAGGCCGTAGGTTCCGATGATGTCGCCGGAGAAGAACAGGGCATGCACAGCGCCGAAGACCAGCATCCACCAGCCGCGGCGACGGATTAGGCGCGCGGCCACGCGGCGAACGTGACGCTCGATGTTCTCCTCGGCAATCTGTCGCTGGACTGGATGCCAGTCGGCGACCACCTCGGAAGGCACGTTCTGCTCAATGACCCTGCGCTCGCGCTCCATCGCGCGCGACGCCATGATCGCCATGCCGAAGCCGAAGAGAATCGAAAACAGTGGGTAGGCTCGACGATCGACAAACAGAGTCCGCGCCAGATACCACCACTGGTCGGCGCCATTCATCGCTTCAAGCGCCGCGTGTCCCGCCTGGGGAGTCTCCGGGAAGTAGGCAATCCAGAAGGGCACATTCGCCAGCGCAATGAGCGCAAGCATGAAGCCGCGTGCCACATCGGGTGCCGGATATCGAAGCTGACGTTCTCCCGTGAAAGACAGGGTGTGCATGGCGTCCTTACTCGTCCGGGTGTCGGTGTGACCAAGGGGCGAGGCCGGAGAGTGTTTCCGATCCTCGCCCCTGATTGCGTCGCGCGGGTTAGTACATCGCTGACATCATGGCCTGCTGCTGAAGCTCTTTGCGCTTGCTGCCGGCTCGAACGACGAGGACGATGCCCACGATCAGCAGAACGACGCCGGACACGCCAACCACGGTACTCCACAGGAATGCGTAGCCGATCGTGCTCGTAAAATCATTGGGGCCTACGCTCATGCCCGACATGCTTGCCTTCTGATCGACGCCTTCGCAGCGGACCGTGTAGGTGCCATTGTTCAGGCCGTCGATGAAGTAGATCGACTTGTCGCTCTGGTACGGGGACATGTCGTACACGTTGTTGCCCGAGTCAATCATCTTGCACGTAGTCGCCTCGCCGCCCGAGATCATGACCATGTAGCTGCCGACTCCGCCGACCTCGACGGTGCCACCATTCGAGAAGGTGGCACCTTGAGCCAGAGCGCCAGTCACATCCGTAACGGCCTGGAACCACAGGACGAAGAAAAGGATGGGAGCAGCGACAAAAGACGCGAGGACGCCGAGGATGATGAGAATGGTGCCGGGGGCTTTGCTGGGACCCTTCACGATGGGCATCGCGACCGGACCACCGTAGCCTCCTCCCTGGAAGTTCTGGGGCCCTCCCTGCATCGGCATACCCTGCATGGGCATACCCTGCATCGGAGCGCCCGCTCCGTTGTCGCCGTACTGGGGCCAGGGTGTGCCCTGATTGCCGGGAACACCGTAGGGGGGATTCGACATGTGCGTGCCTTCCTGAAGGAAATTTTACTTAAGCATAACAATGCGGAACACGGACTGGACAGCGCGTCGACGCAATTGGAACGCTCGGATACCCCTCGATCGTACGCCGTTTCCTCCCGTGGGGGAAAGCGCCAGAGGAAACCGCAAAGGGGACGAGGCCCGGGATAGTTCCCCCGCCTCGTCCCCTTTCACGGAGCATGAGTCAGCGCACGGCGCCCAGCATGGCTTCCTGCGTGATGCGGCGGCGCTTGCCGTTCACATTCACCAGGAGGACAATGCCGACGATCAGGACGATCAGGCCGGCGACACCGACGACGGTTCCCCACACGAAGGGCATGGCGAAGACCTTTGTCACAACCTCAGGCGACGCGTTGAAAGCGGTAATGTTCGCACCGTTGGCGATGCCGTCACAGTGCAGTACGTACGAGCCCGCGGGCACGTGCTCCGCCACGTACGCGCCCTGGCTGCCAGCGTAGGGTTCCAGCTCGTAGCTCTTGTTGTCTGCGCCGATCAGCGAGCAGGAGGGATCCTTGCCCCCGCCGGCCTGCACCATGAAGACGCCGTCCGTGGTCACGGTGACGACGCTGCCGTTGGCGGTGGTGCCGCCCTTGACCGAGTTGCCCTCAGTGCCGGCCGCACCGGCGACCATCGTGGCGAAGAAGACGATCGGCGCGATGATGACCATGAGCACCACGCCGAGAACGAGCGTTGTAATGGCACCGCCTCGACCGGGCAGCTTCGGCATGACCACCGGAGCGGGAGCACCGTAGCCCTGTGGAGCTGCGGCACCCGGGTAGGAAGTGCCGTTCGTGGGCACCGCGCCCGGCTGGCCCGCGGGACCGTAGGAGGGGTTCGACATGTGTGTGCCTTTCTGATGAGAATTCTGCTCGACCGGGAGTGAGGCGCGCAGATTGATGAGAACGCGCCAACGTAGCACATCGATGTCCCCCGCGTGTGATCGGCGGGGAAACACTCCGAGTTCTGGTCGTGTGTCAGCTCAGCGACACTCCGCTCAGACGCTCCTCGCGCAGCTCGGCAACACCCGGCACATCGAGCGGCTCCAGCGTCGCGCCTGTGGCGCGCTCAAGCAGCAAGTCCGCCAGCTCGGGGTTGCGGGCAAGAGCGGGGCCGTGCATGTAGGTGGCGATGACGGAGCCCTGAACGGCACCGTCGTAGCGCACCTCGGGCGCTTCTTCCCCCTGGGGCGTGCCGTTTCCAACACCGGAGATGACGCGTCCCAGCGGGGAGGCGTCGGGGCCGAGGACGGTGCCGCCCCCGTGGTTTTCGAAGCCGGTGAGGGTCTGTGTCAGGCCATCGAGGACGGGCTCACAGACGAGCTCGCCGATCGCTCGGTGCCCCTGGGGGCGCGTCGTAATGTCGAGGACACCCATGCCGGGAACGCGTCCACCGCGCGCGTCCTCGTACCAGTGGCCGAGAACCTGCAGCGAGGCGCAGATCGCGAGGAGCGGGCGACCCGCGTCGAGGGCTCGGGCGAGACCGGAGGTGCCACGGAACTTGTCGGCCGCGAGCGCCTGGGCGGTGTCCTCGCCGCCGCCGAGCGTGTAGATGTCCAGGCTGTCCGGAATCTCCTCGGTCAAGCCGACATGAACGACCTCGGCGTCGATACCGCGCCTGCGGGCACGCTCGGCAAGGATCAGAGCATTACCGCTGTCGCCGTAGGTACCCAGGACCTCGGGCATAAGGACGCCGATTCGCAGCGTGGAGGCGCTCATCGCGTGCCTTCCTTTCGATCGAGCAGGACCTTGAAGTCGCGCATAGCCGTGTAGTTGAGGAGCATCTCGACGCGACCGGGCTCGCACGCGGCCAGGGCGTCCATGGGCAGCGGAACGAGGTCGCAGTGGACGCCCGCATACTCGAGGCGCACGGCCAGGTCGGCGCCGCGCTCACCGCAGGCAACGACGCGGCGGCCGGGCTGCTTGACGGCGGAAAAGTCGACGTCCCACAGCCAGGAGAGGTCCTGACCGTCGGGCACCTGGCCGTTGACGCCGATGACAACCTGATCGACGCGCGGGTCGATCATCGTCATGGCCTCCTGCCATCCGGCGGGATTCTTGGCGAGCATGAGGCGCGCGCTGCGTCCGTTGACGTCGTGGACGGAGTAGCGTCCCGCGACTTCGGTGACGCTGCTGACGGCTGCGGCGGCAGCCGCGGGGTCGATGCCCATCGCGACGGCGGCGGCGACGGCCTGTGCAGCATTGCCGAGGTTGGCGCGCCCGGGAAGCTTCAGCTCGAGGGGGACGCTGACGCCGTCCGGTCCGCGTAGCGTCGCGCGCGGACCCTCGGGGGCCAGCTCGATGTCCTCGAGCCACCACTGAGGCTGCGGACGGGCGTTGAGCTCAGGCATAGCCTCGCCGTCGAAAGCCGGGATCAGGTGCCAGTCCTCGCCGGAGCGGACGACGCGGCCGCCGCGCGGGTACGCCGCGGAGTCCCCTCCCCAACCGGCACCCGCAGCCACCCACACGACGTTCGGATTGTCGGCGGCGGCCGAGACGATGAGGGGATCGTCACAGTTCGCAACGACGATGGCATCCGCATGGACAGATGCCCCGTCACGCAGGCGACGCTCGACGGAGCCGATTTCGCCGACGCGGTCGAGCTGATCGCGCGAGAGATTCAAGTACACGAAGACCGCCGGATTGACGTCGGCGGCGACGGCGGGCACGTGCATCTCGTCGACCTCGAGGGCGGCTCGCGTCGCCCCCTTGCCCTGCATGAGGGCAGTAATAACGCCCGAGGTCATGTTGTCGCCGTTGATGTTGGAGGCGACGGGACCGGCGCTTTCGAGCGCGGCGCGCACCATGCGGGTCGTCGTCGACTTTCCGTTCGTGCCGGTCACGATGACGGAGGAGTAGGGGGCTGCCAGCTCCGATAGGAACTTCGGCGAGATACGCATGGCAACCTCGCCGCCGATCATGCCGCCGGATCCGCGTCCGAGGGCCCGGGAAGCGAAGCGGGCGGCACCGCCGGCCGCTTTGGCCACGCGCGAGCGCACCGACAGGTGATGCGAAGATTTCGTCATGCGTCCACGTTAACGCATGCGGGGCGTCGGTCGCGCCGCTGACGCATCTCAACCCTTTCTCTCAGGACACAGACGAGGGGCACCGAGGGGACCGTTATCCACGCGCGACACGCTGATACGCGCCTGACCCGCGCAGATAGTTACGCATTGCATACCGACGTTATCCACGCCATCTCTGTGTGACGGCATCGATATATCCCACCGGATAATACCGGCCAGTCAGACACCGAACAACGCCGCCCCAACATCTCACAACCTGAGCAATCACAAGGAAAACGCCTGCCCATTGACATAATTGCAGGTCAGAGGATATTTCCGAAAAATAGTCGCAAATCTGGCGCACGGATTTCACGCACCCCCTGCACGTTTGCGCCAAGCGGTCCACACGCCACCAATCGACTATCGAAACCGGTCGTGACCTGGTAAAACTGTTTTCAGCAGGCGAAAGCCTGTTGCCTGTTCCAGGCTTCGGTCGGGGATCCTGTGTGCCCCCGGATCCTCGACCGAACATGCTGCGGGACCCATCCACTGGATGGGTCCCGCAGTCCTTTATGTCTCGATGCCCTAGCGGTGAGAGACGATCGTCCCCTCAATCACCGCGCGCGCCTTCGATCGCGGCGCAGCCGGAAGCGCAGAACGCGCCGGAGCCTCGGAGGAGGCGAGAGCCGCGAGCGCCCGCACCGGATTCCACACGGTGAGAGAGCCGCCAGAGCGAGCCTCAGACCTCGAGGAGCTATCCCACGGGCGCTGGCCTCGTCGCATCGGCATGACCTGACCGTCCGCAGACGCAGCGAACACGCGATTACGCTTGGCTTCAGCCGCAGCGACCGCCCCACGTAGGGCGTCCCGCTCCTCCTCCAACGCCTCGACGCGCCGCTCAAGCTCGAGGATGCGCCGGATGCCCGCCAGGTTGATACCCTCTTCCTGACTCATCCGCTGCACGTCGCGCAGACGCTGCACGTCCCGCTTCGTATAGCGGCGACCCCGCCCCTTGGTACGGGCGGGGATCACCAGGCCGAGGCGGTCGTACTGGCGCAGGGTCTGCGGATGCATGCCCGCCAACTCGGCCGCAACCGAGATGACGAACGTAACCGCATCGTCCGATCCCGTCGTCGCCATGGCTTACTCCTCCACGGCCTCGAACAGGGATGCGCGCACGTCGAGGTCACCCTCGGCCTTCGCCATCTCCTTCGCGAGCTTCTTGAGATCGCGGCTCGGCTTATCAGGAACCTGGATGGCCACGCGGGCAATCAGATCACCCGTCGCCTTGGAGGTCTTCACTCCCCCGCCGCGCACGCGAATCTCACAGCCCGAGGAGGAGCCCGCGGGCACCTTGACCGTGGCCGTGTTGCCGTCGATCATCGGCACGTCAACGACGGCACCGAGGATGGCCTCGGACACGGTCACGGGCAGAGAGACGACCAGGTCGTCGCCCTCGCGCGAGAACACGGGATGCGGCTTAACGGTCACAGCGACCTCGAGGTCGCCAGCCGGACCGCCATGCGTACCGGGCTTACCGTGACCCTTGACGCGAACCTTCTGGCCGTCCTTGATACCCGCAGGGATACGGACCTTGATCGGAGAGCCACCGACCTTAATGGTCAGGGTCGCACCGTTCAGGGCTTGACGGAAGGAAATGGCCAGCTTTGCGCGCACGGTCCCACCCTTTTCAGGGGTGGGCGCGCCCTGCTGGGCGTGACCAGCGGCGCCGAAGGGAGAACCGTAAGAGTCGCCCCCAAATCGCGCGCCACCGCCGCCACCGCCGAAGAGGCCGGAGAGGATGTCCTCGAAACCAGCCCCACCGCCGGGCATGCCGGAGGTCTGGAAGCGCACGTTATGGCCGCCGCCACCGAAGCCGCCGCCGAAAGCCCCGAAGAGATCCTCGAAGCCACCCGCGCCTCCCGATCCGGCGGAGAAGCGCGCCCCGCCGCCAGCCATCGCGCGGATCGCGTCATAGCGCTTGCGATCCTCGTCATTGGACAGGACGGCGTAAGCCTCGCCGATTTCCTTGAACTTGGCCTCAGCGGCCTTGTCGCCCGGGTTCTGATCCGGGTGCCACTGCCGAGCCAGCTTGCGGTAGGCCTTCGTGATGGCCTTCTTGTCCGCCGTCTTGTCGACTCCGAGGACCTTGTAGAAGTCCTTGGAGAACCATTCCTGTTCACTCACGCGCGTGTCACCTCTCTTTCAGTTGCGAGCGTGTCGATGTCATTCAGGGTTGTTCACCAGCACCTTCGCGGCGCGCACGACGCGTTCGCCACGGCGGTAGCCGCTCGTGAGGACCTGCCCGATGACGGGATGGTCGACGTCCGGGCTGGTGGTCGCCATGAGAGCGTCGTGCAGTGCGGGATCGAAGTCGTCGCCCGGGGCGCCGTAGCGCTCGAGCTCGAAACGCGTCTTGAGCGTCTCCTCGAGCTTCGTGGCGATCGACGCGAAGGGACCGTCTTTCAGGTCGCCGTGCGCGCGGGCGGCGGCGATGTCGTCGAGAACGCTGATGAGCGACTCGATGACCTCGTCCTGACCCGCGGTCTTATGACCGGGGATGGCCTCCTTGGAGCGGCGCACGTAGTTGGCGTACTCCTGGCCCTGGT
>ERZ772917.820-NODE-820-length-20497-cov-6.836366_pt1 | contig 20497 bp, 15 predicted proteins | sample MGYA00511187_ERZ772917 | MGnify/ENA primary metagenome ERZ772917 (study PRJEB29015, sample SAMEA2737925) | human oral metagenome | biome: human oral; feature: human-associated habitat; material: dental | place: China | collected 2012 ...
AGTTGCAGAAGTTTCTAATTCAACATCATTAGTTAACAGATCATTAGGTGATACTAAGATCATAGGTTCTAAGACAGCTAAGGTTGACGTTGCAGGTATCGCATTATCTAAGTATGTAGTTGTTTCATCTTCAGGTGCATTACAAGGAAGAGGCGAGAGAAAAGACGGAAACGAAGTTCATCTTGTAGTAAACAGCAACAAGGAGCTTGTAGGAGCTTACTTAGTTAGATAATTTATAGATACAGCTATTAGAAAATCGAAAAGAAATACTAATTGCGGCAGAGGAGCCTTTGGCTCCTCTGTTTTTTTATTAAAAAAACTCAGTTATAAGATGATTTGAACATAGAATTTTATTACTGTTTTTGCTTATGATCTTTATTTTTTAGCCGGTTAATATGATTGAAAAGTGAGATTTTTTAAGAAAATCCCTGCGTTTATTTTCCATCTGCCCTTCCTTTTAAAGAGATCACCTTAAAATTGCAATTTGTGGTAACACCTGTTACGGAATTTAAGTTTGACGGATTATAACGAAAAGGCAGTGAGACAATAATTAAAATTTTAGTTACATTTTAAATTTTATTTAAAATTAAAAATATAAATATCTAATTAAAATATACGTTCGCAAAATTAATGCTTGCAAGGCTTAAGCTTAGATCAAAATTTTAGCCGTTTTATTAGAAATCCGTTAAGATTCTTTATTTATCAATCCAGATCAAAAATATCTTCAGGATTTGTAAATTTATTTTGATATCCGCCCTTTTTAATCGCCTCTTTTGCGATACTTATGTCTTTTTTCGGCGCGTTTAGCGCTAGCAATGAGCGCTCGAGCGCAAAAAAGCTCTTCATCAAGCCGCCCAAAGATCTGAAAAAATCCGCCTTCACATGCCCGCACAAAAACTCCCCGAATTCATCCACAAACCCATTCGTCACATTAGTAAAAAGCTCGGTAGATAGAGCCTGCGCACCCTCTTCCGCCTCGCTACGCAAAAGCGTCGAATGCAGGTAAAAAATAAATCCCACATAGTCCTCGCACTCTTTGCAAAGCTCCATATTACGGCGAAATTTGCTCTTTTTTAGCACGTCGATTACCGCGACGCGCATACGCCCATCATCGCGCCCCTCGTCGTAAAAGCTCGCACTCATCGGCACGTTGGCGTATGAAAAATCAAAAAGTACGGAATTTTGCTCGCTTTTAAATTCCTCGAAGCTAAATTTTTGCAAATTTTCAAATTCCGCCGCGTCTGCGGGCGCGATGGGCGAGCCTTTTAAAAACTCCAGCTGCTGCTGCCAGCGTTTAAATTTAGCGTCCGTATTGTAGAAAAAAAACGGAATCGCGAAAAATTCGTAGTAGTAGCTTCTTGCTTTGATTAAATTTGCATCCATTACATCGCCCCTTTTCTAGCATCTTCTATCTGTTTTTTTATCATTATTTTCGCCTTGCAATCGCCGCAGCAAAAAAGCGTCTTCATCTTTTCAGGCTCGCTTGAAAAATGCGCGCCCATCATATCCGCGATCTTCATAACGGCTTTGGTCGTCGCAAATTCCTTGCCGCATTCGATGCATTTGAAAAGCTCGTCTTTGGCTAGCACGCGATAGGTAAAAAACTCCGGCGCAAGCCTAACCCCGCTAATATTTAGCGCCATCGTGTCCTTTTCGGCGCAGCTTAGCACGCAGTAGTTGCACGTCGTGCAAAGCGAGGCGTTAAATTTAATCGAATTGTCGCTGTTATCGGCATACAGCGCGCCGGTGTTACAGGCACCCACGCAGCTAAGGCACAGCGTGCAACTCGATTCGTTTATGCTAACCTCGCCGAATCTCAGCCGCTCGCCGCTCTTTACGGTGCCGAAACTGCCCTCGCCCACCATCGCGCTTACTCGTTTAGAGAAAATTTCTTTCTTGCTAAGGCCCTGCTCGTTTATCGAAAGCCCCCACGGCTGCGCGCTTTGTGCAAACCCTAACGCCTCTTGCAGCTCGGCTAAATTTCGCGCTAAAAATACCGCGTCCTTGCCGTAGATCGCGCGCGAAATTCCATTGATGAGCTCCACCGCCTCGCGCGTGCCCTCGCCCGCGTCCGCGCCGTAAACGATCACGCTCGAGCCGCTTTCCTGCATAGCGCTTAGCAAATTTACCTCATCTATTTGCTTGCTTCCAAAAATTCCAAACGGCAGCACGCCGCACGGAAGCTCTATTTTTAAAGCGGATGAAATTTCGCCTTCGGCGATGAGAAGCGGAATTTTGCCCTTATAAAGCTTTGAAATTTCATAAAAGACGCTCTGCGGAAGCGGCGCAAATTTAAGCGCACCGCTAGGGCAGACGCTCACGCATTCGCCGCAGCCGATGCAGTCGATGTGCGAAAACACCAGCTCGCGCTTTTCGTCGTTTTTCAAAATCGCAACAGTAGGGCAGACTTCGACGCATTTTGCGCACAGATCGTTTCGCCTGCCCTGATACTGGCAGATCGCGGGATCGAAAATCGTAGAATTTCGGTAGCGATAAACGGGGCTTTTGCTTTGCAAAATTTCTAAAATTTCACCATCTTTTAGCCCCGAAATTTCATAGCAGCCGCTTTGGCGCAGCTGATATGCCTGCGCGCCGCGCACCAAGAAAAAATCGCTTTGCACCTCAAACTCGTCGTCCTCGCCCGAAATGCTCACGCTAAGATCGCCGATCTCGCCGTAGACAAACTTTATCTCGGCCCTGCTTAGCGCGATCACCTTAAATCCATGCTGCTTTAATAACGCCACGAGTTCCTCTCGCGGCTCGTCACAGGCAAGGATGACGTTTTTGCCCACGGGCTTTTGATGATCGCTATACAGCGCGCCGTCAAAGGCTGCGGCGGCGGCTTCGTATAAAATATCTACGTTTTGCGCAATTACCAGCGGCTCGTCTTTGCTGTTTGCGATATAAAAATTTATCTGCGGCGCGTAAATTTGAGCCTTTAATTTAGGTGAGTTGGCGACGATAAATTCCTCGTTTTTCGCCCCTTCTTCATCGTCGCAAATTTCGATGCCGTCGCTCAAAACCACATCGGAAAACCCAGCGCTATAAAATCCAAAATCTTTCATAATCTATCCTAATTGATAAAATTAAGCCCCTTTTACTCTTAATTTATAAATTTTTCGTAAATTTAGCGCCGCTCGCTTTTTTATAAGAATAAAACACTCTTCGGTACCCAGGATAAATCAACTGAAATATAAATTATAATATAAATTTAAATTGCGCTATATCCGGTTTAAGCTACATTAAACCTATGTTTAAATATAATCAAAAAATAATCTAAATTTCTTTTTAAAGGATTGCAAAATGAAGCGAGTGGGAATTCTACTATCTTTTGTAGTGATGGGTTCTTTGTACGGAGCGGAAACCGTAACCATAAATGCAGATACTCCGAAATCTCAATACGAACCGTATTTGGAGATGGATCAGGTTATGGGGGGATACTGTAATTTCAATGCCGGTAAAAAAACCAATAATTTCTCCGGCAATACGCTCATTTGGAACGATACGCCGCCCAATATAGATGAGGGCAAAGGCCTATTCATCTACGGCGGATTGGCTGCCGAAATGATACCCGGCAAATTACACTCCAATGATAATAAGGTCTTTATAAACGGCGGCGACGGTATCCAGATGGTTTACGGAGGTTCTGCGGAGATAGGCGGCAGAGCCGAGCGCAACAGCGTCGTAATCGACGGAGCCAATACTAGAATAATTCAGAATGTCTATGGCGGCTACACCAACGGTAGCGCTCTTACTTCAAATTCCGTCTTGATTAAAAACGGCACTATCGAAAGAAATGTCATCGGCGGGTATTCCACAAGAGGCGATGATATCACCAAAAACGAAGTGACGATCGAAGGCGGCGTTATCGAAAAAGACGTCAGAGGCGCTTACTCCGACGGCAGAGGCAATGTGCACGGAAATATCGTAACCATCAGAGGCGGCGAGATACGAGGCACCATATACGGCGGCAAGTCAAATTCCTTAGTAGCGATCGATAACACCGTAAATTTAGACGCAAGCGGGCTAAATTTAAATACTATAATAGGCGGTAGCGGCAACTGGAATAACTTTAACGACTCGGTCAAAGGAAACACGCTAAACGTCCGCGGAAAAAATATAAACGCGGGTAATATTTTAAATTTTGAAAAGATAAATTTTTACCTGCCGAGCGATATTAGAGCGAACGACGTCGTGTTAAATTTAAGCGGAAGAATCAAATGGGGCTACATCACGAGCGATAAAAAGACCGATCTGAATATAGCCAAACTCGCCGTTACCATGGGCGGGCAGAGCAACAATCTAAATAAAAACGACAAGATCGTCCTGCTAAAAAATCCTCAAGGCATAATCTATCCCGCAGAGATGACGAACCATAAGGAAAATCTGCAAGCCATAGCGGGAATTTCTACGATATATGAGTTCGGTCTGCAAAAAGACGGCGATGAGCAAGCCAGCGAAGGCAAGGAGCTATACGCGGTGGTGCGAAGCAAAGTCACTCCGCTAACGCCGCTGGAACCATCCGAGCCTATAGGCGATAATAATGGCGGAGGCGTAAATAACGCAAAAAGGCTGATCGATACCGTCCAAAAAAGCATCCTAGAACCTACCGCAGGAGCGATGGCCTTGATCGGACAGAGCTTTGATGCCCTATCAAATTCCAATCTAAGCAGCGACGGCGCGGGCGGCGCGGTGCTAAGCGGAATGAAGGCTTCGGATATGAGGCTGGAATCGGGCTCGCACGTGGACGTCAGATCGGCCTCATTCGTCCTGGGTTTAGCGAAGGAATTTGACTCTTTGCTTACCTCGCTCTTTATGGAATTCGGCGGCGGCAAGTACGATACGTTCAACGAATTCGGCGGCACTTTTAACGGAAACTACATATCCGATATCAGAGGAAGCGGCCATATGAGATATTACGGCGCGGGCGTTTTGGGCAAGCTTGATCTACCTAGCGATTTTTACGTCGAAGCTTCCGCAAAGATCGGCAGGATCAAAACGGATTACAAAACCGTACTACCCGGCGGCACGGAAGCAAGCTACGACGCTAGCAGAAACTATTACGGCGCACACGCAGGAGTTGGCAAAGTATTCGAGATAAACGATGCTTCGGACTTGGATCTTTACGCGAAACTCTTTTTTACCAGAGTGGGCAAAAAACAAGTCGAGATAAATTCCGAAAGCATACTTTTAAAACAGAGCGACTCCTTAAGGACCAAGCTCGGATTTAAGTACTCTTACGAGCTGGGGCAAAGCCTGGATTTTTTCGGCGGGCTCGCTTATGAGCGGGAATTGGACGGTAAGGCAAAGGGTTTAAATTTAGCCTACGGTACGGACATCGCTTCGCCTTCGATGAAGGGAAATACCGGCATTGCAGAGGTCGGAGCGAAGCTAAAAAATCTAGGAAATTTTGAAGCCGCAGCTAAATTTGAAGGTATGGTAGGCAAGCGAAAAGGACTTAGCGCAGGACTAAACTTAGAATATAAATTTTAACCTCGCAAGAAGTGTCCGCCAAAACTCGACGCATTAAATTTATAGCTTACGCAAGAGGCTTGCTTAAAATTTTAAAAACGCAGCAAAGCCTCTGCGCGCGGGGCGATCTTTCAAAATAAAGTTTTGCAAAAGCTTATTTTGCTAAAATCGCCTAAATTTTAAGGCATCGGGGTCGCAATGCAACAAATCAAACTACCCAAAATCGACAAAATCGCAAACGCGCAGGAGTTTCAAAACTGCCTCCGCCCGCAAATCATCAAAATCGCGCAAGAGCTCATCCGGCAGGAGCGCGAAAAGGCGCTGCAAGGAGGCTCGGTCGCAAGCGAAAGCGAGATCATCGCGCGCATCAAATTGCGCTACGAAAAATTTCAAAATATAAGCCTCAAACCGCTCATCAACGCAACCGGCGTCGTACTACACACAAACCTCGGCCGCAGCGTCATTGGCGCCGAAATTTTAGCCCGCGCGCAAAAGATCATCACCTCATATTCAAATTTAGAATACGACCTATCCGAGGGCGCACGCGGCAACAGATACGACTACATAGCGCTTTTGTGCAGCGAGCTCTTCGGCGCGCAGGACGCACTCGTGGTAAATAACAACGCTGCGGCGGTCTTTTTGGTACTAAATACCTTCGCGCGCGGACGTGAAGTCGTGGTAAGCCGCGGCGAGCTAGTCGAGATCGGCGGGAGCTTTCGGGTAAGCGAGGTGATGGCAAACTCGGGCGCAAAGCTTGTGGAGATCGGCACTACGAACAAAACCAAGCCGGACGATTACGAAGAGGCGATCAATGAAAACACGGCGATCTTGATGAAGGTGCACCGCTCAAATTTTAAAATTTCGGGCTTCAGCTCGAGCGTAAGCGCTGCGGAAGTTGCGGCCCTCGCACGTCGCGCCTCACAGGCAAAGAGAGAATTTTTAGCGCTCAGAGCGGCGAATTTTAAAAATTTAGCAGATCTTTGCGGCGGCTCTTCGGATACAGACGGCGAAATTCTAAATTCCGCGCCGAATAGTTTAAGCTTAGCGGCGAGCTCTGCAAATTCTTTAAATTTAAATAGCGGCGAGCCGTCCGTAAATAACGAGTGTTTTTATGGAGGCGGCACGGGCGAAATTTCCGATAAAGCTTCTAAAATTTACCCCGCAAAATTTAGCATGAAAAAAGAGGAAAGCTTTAATGAGATCATTGATTATTACGATCTTGGAAGCGGCTACGTAAGTGAGCTGGGATTTGGGCTAGGCAAAAGCGAGCCCTCTATTTTTGAGCTTTTAAAAAGCGGCGTGCGGCTGCTTAGCTTTAGCGGCGACAAGCTCTTCGGCTCCGTGCAGTGCGGCATCATCTTAGGGGATCGCGAGCTCATCGCGCGTCTGCGTAAAAACCAGCTACTGCGAATGCTGCGCGTGGATAAGATCACGCTAAGCCTGCTTGCCGAGACGATCAAGGCGTATATAAATAAAGAATTTCACCTCATCACGACGATAGATCAGATCCATCTGGGCCTGGACGAGCTGCGCAAGCGAGCGGAGCTAGTGCGATCGCGCATCGGCGTAAAATCGCAGATCGTGCCTACTACCACCTTCGTAGGCGGCGGTACGATGCCGAGCGCCTCCTACCCTAGCGTCGCGCTTGCGATACTTGACGGCGCAGATCCGCAGAGCACGCAGGCAAAATTTCGCGCTGCGGGCATAATCGGACGGATCGAGCAGGATAGATTTTTGCTCGATTTCAGATCGATTTTAAAAAGCGACTTGCAAGATTTAATAAAAAAGATCGGAGAAATTTATGAATAGCGTAATCATCGGCACCGCAGGCCATATCGATCACGGAAAGACCGCATTAATCAAGGCGCTAAACGGCTTTGAGGGAGACCGAATGCCGAGCGAAAAGCAGCGTGGCATCACGATCGATCTTAGCTTTTCGCATCTGCGCTCTGGGAGCACCAACGTCGCATTCATCGACGTACCGGGACACGAGAACTTAGTAAAGACGATGATTAGCGGCGCGTATGCCTTCGACGCTGCGATGCTGGTGGTCGCCGCGGACGACGGGCTGATGCCGCAAAGCAAAGAGCATATTCAAATTTTATCGCTGCTTGGGGTAAAAAGCGTGATCTTGTGTATCAGCAAGTGCGATCTGGTGGGCGACGCGCGCAGGGCAGAGGTCGCGGCGCAGTGCAAGGAATATATCTTCAAATTTAAAGATTTGCAAATTTTAAACACCTTTTTTATCAGCATAAAAGACCCCGCAAGCATCGCCGAGCTGAAAAATTATCTCTTCAATATCAAGCCCGCGCAGCGCCAAGGAGGCGGCGTGGTGCACTACTACATCGACCGAGTTTTTTCGCTTAAGGGGCTCGGCACCATCGTAACGGGCAGCCTCATTAACGGCGCGATTTCAAAGGGCGAGAAGCTTTATAACTGCGATCTGGGTAAAATTTTTAACGTCAAAAGCGTGCAGATCCATGACGAGGACACGCCGCTGGCGCAGGCTCCAAACCGCGTCGCGCTAAGTCTGGACGCCAAAACGAGCGAGCTTGAAAAGGGGCAAATTTTAACCAAAAAAGGTTTTTTCCGCGGCTTTAACGAAGCCGACTGCACCTTTAGCGGCGAAATTTCACATAATCAAGACGTACTGTTTTGCGTCGGAAGCAAACAAAGCGCGGCAAAAGCGCTCATTTTAAAGGAACTTCCTAGCGGCGAGAAGCTCGTAAGCTTTAAATTTGACAAAACGATGTTTTTGAAATTCAATGAACCCTTCGTCTGCCTGGCAAACTCACGAGTAATCGGCGGCGGGCGCGTGCTAAACGCCGTAGTCGAGCCACTAAAAAAGCAGAGCAAAGCCGTGCTTCTAACCGCGCTTTTGAAGCGAAATTTCACCGAAGCGTTTAAAATTCTAAGCGGCTTTCACAAGCATGGATTTGGGCTATTTTCGGCGTATCAGCGCTTCGGTATGGAATACGACGAAGCGGCAAAGATCGCGCGCGGCCTAGAGGGGACGTATTTTGACGAAGCAAATTTATGCGTTTACGATCTAAGTGCGATCGAGGACGTAAAAAGCCTCATAAAATTTATCGTCTCGAAAAATGACTACGCGATCTTTTCGCCCGCCTCGATCGCTCTAAAGCTCTCGTGGGCTAGCGAAGAGCTCGCCGCGCGCGCGCTTAGCGAGCTTGAACGGGGCGGCATCGTCTCCAAAAAGGGCGGAGTTTACGTAAAATCGGGGGTAGATTTTGACGCGCTCAAACAGAGCCTGGAGAGTAAAATTTTTGATCTCATCAAAAAGGGCGGCATAGCGCCTCTCGCGCCGTATAACGTCTATGACGAGCTGGAGATCGACCGCAGTAGCGGCGATGACGCGCTAAAGAAGCTGACCTACGCCAAAAAGGTCGTCCGTCTCGCGCACAATCTCTTCGTCGAGGCTGAAAATTTAGCCCTGGCGATCAAACGCCTCTACGCAATCATCGAAAAAGATGGCTTCGTAAACGTCACGAACGCTAAAGAGGAGCTTGGGCTTAGCAGGAAATTCGTCATCTGCTATCTCGAATACCTAGATAAAATGGGAAATATCGTGACGATCGATAATAAACGCTATCTGAAAAAGTAAAAATTTAAAATTTTGCACTACAATGCGCGGAATTTTTTGCAAAGGAAAAAAATGAAAAAAGCTATTTTAACTTCAGTTGCTCTTGCAGCGAGCCTAAACGCGGCTCTAAGCGACAGCGAAATTCTATCCATCTACGGCGGCGTACCGCAAGGCATCGACATAAAGATCGCCGAGCGCATCCCGCTTAGCGAGCCAAAGGGCGTCGAGGCCGTCGTTTTAAAAATTTCTCAAGGCGACATACTGCAAGAGGATATTATTTTTACTCAGGGCGATCTGATATTTACGGACATCATCGATCCTAAAAAACGCGTGGTTTACAAAGAGCAGATCAAGCAAGACCGCGTTGCGGGGCAGCTGGCAAAGGTCGTAAAATCCGAAAACAAAGATAATATCATCAAGCTGGGAAACGATCCTAAAAAGCCTACGATTTTGATGCTAACGGATGCCGAATGCCCGTTCTGCCGCAAAGAGATGGATAGAATCGAAGAGACGCTAAAAACAAATAACGTCGATATCGTCATGACCTCGGTGCACGGAGACAGCGGCCACGCGAAATCCGCGCTCATCTACAAAGAGATCAAAGGCGCCAAAACCGACGCGCAAAAAATAGCGGTCCTTAAAAAATATTACGCAGAAAATAACAAAGCGGGCGCCAAAGACGTAAGCGCCGCCGAGCTAGACGCCGCCAAAGCCTTAGCCGGCAAATACTTCGGCGCAGGAGTAAACTCGGTGCCTTACATCATCGAACTAGACAAGCTAAAATAATCTCTTTTAAATTTTGCGGAGCGATCCGCAAAATTTCGCTTCTTTTGTCAAATTTCGACAACTTCCAATCAGTCTAAATTTTGCCTCGAAAATTTGAATGCTCCCTTGGAATTCTTAAAATTTTGCTGCTTTTAAAAATCCTCAGTTGCGCCGTGCATAGAATTTTAAAATCACTTATGGATGAAACGCGATCCGCAAAGTTTTAAACGGGCAAAAATTTAGAATTTTAAAAAATCCTCAAGCATTCGCGCAAAATTCTGCGGCAGCGATTATATCTCGTGGCTTCGCATCCGAAGCGGCGCAAAAGCGATCATAAATAGAATTTAAAAGCAGAGATTATGCGAGTAAAGATATTACGGCCGAAATTTTAAAATTTCGAGGCAAAGCCCCGTTAAAATTTAGCCGCAAATTTCATAAAATTTTCGCTTTGCGGCAAAGAGGAATTTATAATCGTGCTTAAGGCTACCTATCTTGGGCTACGTCCGATTAAAATCAAAACTCAACGTCGAAAGCGGCTCTTGCCAGGCTATTTTTGCTCTCGCTTAGCTCGTACGACGCGCTAAGTGCGACGCTTTGAAGGATCTTATATTTCAGTCCGATCGCGCCGTTAAACACGCCGCTAGAATAATCAAGCCCCTCGACGTCGTATCTGTCCGAATACTTTCTGCTCGCGTGATACGAATCGCCGCTAAATCGATGCTCGTACTCCGCATTTGCGAATATCTGCAGATCGCCGAAAGCCTTGATCGCGTAAATTCCCGCGGTGCCGTTCGGTGCGGTTTTTGAAGCGGAGCTAAACCTAAGCCTAGAGATCGCATCCTCGTTCACTCTAATCACTCCAAGCCCCAAATATGGCTTAATGTAGCCGTTTTCAAATAAGAATTTGTACCCGGCTCTGGTACTGAAATCCCAAATTTGCGATTTGTATTTCGCGCCGTGGATAGCGCCGAATCCGTTGTTGGTTTCAAATTTATGATCGTTCGTCGAATAGGTTAAATTGACCGCCAGATCCACGTTTTCGTTAAAGTCGTATCTGCCCGCGAGGCCGAACTCGTAGGATTTGATGTTTTCTTTGACGCCGTCGAATTTACCCTCGTACCAAACATCCGATTTTTGATATCCAAAGATCGCGCCCAGCATAAAATCGTCCATCATCTTAGAAATTCCGACCAAAATTCCGTCGCTCTTGTAATCGTATTTGACGCCGCCCGAGCGGTCGCTGTAATCCCCGCCGTAGTTTCCGATCGCGCTTACGTTTACGTTGAACTCCTGCCCGTCGGTGTCGGTTAAATTTTTATAAGCGGAATTTCTTGCTAGCTTGGTAAGATCCAGATCGACCTTCGAGCGCGGCATCTCGATACCTACCCGGTTGCCGCCTCTTGCGACCTGCGAAAACAGGCTGCCGTTTTTAGGCGTGAAGTTATTGATCGCCAGCATCAGCGCTTCAAAATAGGTAGGCAGATCGTCGTATCCGCTAGGATAGGCATTCGTATCGGAGGTGATGAATAGATTTGCCGCGTTGCGCTCGCGAGATAGCCTTATGATCTCGTCGTATTGATCGGGTCTGGCGTTGTATATGACATGCAAAATTTTAGAGGAATTTGCCGGGTCTTTTTCAAACTCAGAGGTTCTAGGACGATAGTGGTTTATATACTCATCCGCGCTCACCTCTTGCAGCATCCAAACGTCCGCATAAGGGGCTATGGCATCGCGCACGCCCCAGCCGTTGTTTGCTAAAACTAGCATTCCCGGATATTTAGTCTTGATATAATTGTAGATATTCGCCATATAGGCGATAGTTGCGGGATTGTTTTCGGTATTTACCTCGTCGATGAAGTATCCTGCGATATTTTCTCTACCGTAGAAATTTACGAAATTATCGATATCGGCATAGACTAAATTTAGATTTCTAGTAGAATTTTTGGTATAGGTATAGCCTAAATTTGCTATGCCTGCCGCAATATTTCGCTTCATCTGAACCGCGTCTTCGTCCCTTCTGACTAGATATTGCGTAGTTTGATCGCCCGGTATCGCCGCCTCGTATGAACCGAAAGCCACATAAGGAACCAGCGCACCGCCTATATTGGTAATGCCGTTCCAAAATTCGGCATTTACGCCACTATTGCCCGTCCAGCGAAACGCAGGCATCATAACGCGCTGATTATTAAGCCTGCCCGAATATGAGCCCTTTTTAGCAAAGCCTCTTGCGTACTCGAGTTTGATACGAAATGAGTTCTCATACTGCTCGCTTGCGGAGTTATCGCTAGCCGCGTCGCGCCTACTTAATTTCGCGCCCAGGCTGTCCGCAGCGCTCATTACGTCGGAACGGGAAGTGTTGTTGGAAGGTGATTTTTGCGCGTTTGCATAGCCCCAGGAATTCTGCTCGCTCGCATAGCCGAACCCTGCTGCACCGATAAGCGCAAGAGATACGATTTTTTTCAAAGACTTTAGCATTCTGCACCGCCTCAAATAAAATTACCTAAATTCTTAAATTTCGACAAATTTGCAGACGCGCTTTTAAAATTAAAAGCTTTGTCGAAATTTAAAAATTTAGCCGCCTTGGAGGCGACCAAATTTTAAAGCTTATTTTAATGCCGCTTTTGCCTTCCTCGCGACGGTTGCGAAAGCTTCGGCGTCGTTCATAGCCATATTTGCTAAAATTTTTCTATCAAGCTCGATGCCCGCTTTTCTAAGTCCGTTTATAAATTTAGAATAGCTGATGTCGTTTAGCCTACAAGCTGCATTGATGCGCACTATCCAAAGTCTGCGGAAATCGCGTTTTTTCGCGCGTCTGTCACGGAAGGCGTAAACAAGGCTTCTTTCTAGCTGCTCTTTAGCCTTTCTGAAATGTTTGCGTCTTGCGCTATAAAATCCGCGCGCAAGCTTTAGCACCTTGTTGTGACGGCGGCGTCTAACGATGCCCGTTTTTACTCTTGCCATATTAATCCTTTCTTAATCGGCGTCCCTTTGGGGATCTTGCCCTAAAATACATAAATTTAGGGGAGTTTGAATGACTTTCGTCAAAAACTAACTTCGCACTATTTGCAAAGCATTTTTTTAACCGCAGATACGTTCGTAGAATCGACGTATTGGGCTTCGCGCAAATTCCTCTTGCGTTTTTGAGACATCTTCGTCAAAATGTGGCTGCGAAACGCTGAGCCTCTTTTGATCTTGTTTTTGCCCGCTTTAAAACGCTTGACGGCACCGCGCACGCTTTTCATCTTTGGCATGGTCGTCCTTTTTTTAAAGTGAATGGGAAGTATATAATAAAGTTTCTTTGAAAAATTTGAATTTAAGGAATTTTATAGCTCAAATAAACGCAAAATAAATTTAAAGTTAAATTTTACCGATCGTTTAGCTTTCGGTTCCGCTTGATTTGAAAATTCTATATAAATTTAAAGGGCTAAATTTAGAGATAAATTTAGCCTGTATAAATTTTAAAATTTACGCTATTCGGCTTAAATTTACGTGCTGCGCCGTGGAGAAAAACAGCGTAAAATTTTAAAATTTTGCCGCACGCAGCGCAAAATACCGCTAAATTTACGCTACGCCTTTTTCGGCGTGATCAGCATATTTACGTAGCGGCCCTCCAGCGCAGGCGCCTTATCGCGATCGGCAACTTCTGCAAAAAATTCGTCCCAAATTTTATTGAGCAAATTTACGCCGATTTCCGGGCTTGACATCTCGCGCCCTTTTAAAAATACGCGAAGCTTGACGTGTTTGCCGCTACTAAGGAATTCTTTCGCGTGTTTTACTTTGTAATTAATGTCGTTTTGAGCGATTTTGGCGGACAGTTTAATCTCCTTGATCTCGATGATTTTTTGCTTTTTTTTCGCCTCTTTGAGCTTTTTTTCCTGCTGATAGCGAAATTTGCTGTAGTTCATGACCTTGCAAACGGGCGGCTTTGCATCGGGCGCTATCAAAACCAGATCCACACCCTCTCGCTCGGCGATTTGCAGCGCCTGCGCCTTTGAAATTATGCCGTAAACCTCGCCGTTGTCGCCTATGCACCTGACTTCGCTAGCCGGAATGTCCTCGTTTAGAAAAACCTCTTTCTCTCTGCTCAAAAATTCACCTCGTTTAATTTAGCTTTTACGAAATTTAAAAACTCATCCAGCCCTAAATTTCGCTGTTCGCGCGCCCTGCGATCGCGCAAGGCCACGCTGCGAGCCGAAACTTCATTATCGCCTAGGACGATAATGAGCGGCACCTTCTGCTTTTCAGCCGTTCTGATTCGTTTATTTAACGTCTCGTTTTTATCTAAAATTTCGCCGTCAATGTCTGCTTCGCGCAGCAAATTTAAAATTTCTTTCGCGTAGTCTGCGTGCGCCTCGCCGATCGGCACGATCGATACCTGCGTAGGACAGATCCAAAACGGAAGCTCGCCCGCGGTGTGCTCGAGCAAAATCCCCACGAAGCGCTCGAAGCTTCCCAAAATCGCGCGATGCAGCATCACGGGCTGCTTTTTTTCGTTATTTTCGTCGATGTAGCCAAGCTCGAAGCGCGCAGGCAAGTTAAAATCGACCTGTACCGTGCCGCATTGCCATTTTCGACCAAGCGCGTCAGTGATTTTGATGTCGATCTTAGGCCCGTAAAATGCGCCGCCGCCCTCGTCTAAGCCGTATTTTAAGCCCTTTTCGTCAAGCGCGTCTTTTAAGGCCTTCGTCGCGATATCCCAAACCTCGTCGTCGCCGACCGCCTTTTGCGGTTTGGTCGAAATTTCAAGCTCATATTCAAAACCGAAAGCCTTCATCAAAAGCTCGACGAAATCTAAAATTTCATAGACGTTTTCTTTGATCTGGCTCGGCATCACAAACAGATGCGCGTCGTCCTGCGTAAACTCGCGCACGCGGAAAAGCCCGTGCAAGACGCCGCTTTTTTCGTGGCGGTGCACGACGCCGTACTCGCAAAATTTAAGCGGCAGATCGCGATATGAGCGGATCTCGCTTTGATAAACCTTGATGTGACCGACGCAGTTCATCGGCTTGATGCCGTATTCTTGCTCCTCGATCGTCGTAAAATACATATTTTCTTTGTAATTGCTGTAGTGTCCGCTGATCTTCCACGCGTCGGATTTTAAAATTTCAGGGCCGCGCACCGGCTCGTAGCCGCGCTTGCGAAGCTGCCTATAAAGGCGCTCTTCGAGCCTTATGCGCATTCTTGTACCCGCAGGAAGCCAGATCGGAAGTCCTGCGCCGATCTGCTCGTCGAAGGTAAAAAATTTCATCTCGGCTCCGAGCTTTCGATGGTCGCGCTTCTTGGCTTCTTCGAGCATCGTAAGGTGCTTTTTAAGGCTATCTTTATCGGCAAATACGACGCCGTAGATGCGAGTTAGCATCTCGCGTTTCTCGTCGCCGCCGAGATACGCCCCCGCGATGCGCGTAAGAGCAAAATTTTTCAAAAATTTCGTATTTTGCACATGCGGGCCGCGGCAGATGTCCTCAAACTCGCCCTGCGCGTATAAGCTAACCGGGCCTTCGGGGATACGTTTTAAAACCTCCTGCTTAAGATCGTCGTTTGCATATTTTTTCGCGACCGCCTCTTTGGTGGAGGCTATCTTTTTAATCTCTAAATTTGCCTCGGCGAGTGCTCGCATCTTTTTTTCGATCGTCTTTAGATCCTCTTCTCCGAGCTTCTCGCCGTTATCTTTGCTGACGCGGATGTCGTAGTAAAACCCATCCTCGATCGCGGGTCCCACGAAAAATTTTGCGCCCGCATAGAGCTCGCGCACCGCCTGCGCCAAAAGGTGCGCACAGGAGTGGCGGATCACCTTTAGCGCGTCCTCGGAGTTATCGAAATATATCGGCTGCGCCTCGCTTGCGCGCTCACCGATGCTTTGAGTATCGTAAATTTCACCGTTAAATTTATACGCGATAATATCGCCCATTGGCTCGTTTCCTCTTTTTACCGAATTGTCTTTCTTACGCTGAAAGAACGAGAGCTAATTTTAGCCAATCAATCCTTAACGATAAATTTAAAAAATATTAAATTTGTAAATTTCATCTTTTTTCGCGCATTACGAAATAGATCGCGTTGGCGCTTAGTGCGCAGATGATCATCACGCCCGCAAGCAGAAGCGGCTCGTTTGCACCCACGGCGCCTACGATAAAAGATACCGCTCCTGCGATCGCAAACTGCGTGGTTCCGAGCACCGCCGAGGCCGCGCCGGATCTGCCGCCCTTAAACAGCGCCATCGCAAGCGTCGTGGCGTTTGGCGCGATAAAGCCGAGCGATGAAAGCAGCGCGAAAAGCGAGAGTTCAAAGCAGATAAACGGTAAGTCAAGCATAGAGCATGCGAGCAGAATCAGGCTCATCGCAAACATCGCGATTAGGCCGAAATTTAATAAAGCCGCGGGTTCGCGCTTCTGCACGAGCTTGGCGTTCAGCGCCGATACCAAGGTCATCCCAAGAGCGTTTATGCCGAATATCGCGCCGAAAGCGCGCTCGCTAAGCCCGTAATAATCCAAAAATATAAAGCTCGAGCCCGTTATATAGGCAAAAAGTGCGCTCATCGCAACCGCAAAGCCGAGGGTGTATCTCATAAACTCTTTGTTGCGTAAAATTTCGCCGTAGTCCCGCGCCACGGCTGCTACGCTTATCGCGGCGTCGCTTTTTATCTCGGCGCTTTCATCCAGCCCGAAAAATATGAATATGAAAAGCAAAATTCCAAGCGCGAATAAGATCGTAAAAATTGCTTGCCACGGGAAAAACTCAAGCACGAATCCGCCAAAAGTAGGCGCAAGCATCGGAGCGAGCGAGCCCACGACCATCATCAGCGCAAACATCGCCGCAGCCTCGTGTAGCTCAAATTTATCATTTACGATCGCCCGCGCAAGCACCACTCCCGCGCATCCGCCGAGCGCTTGCAAAAACCTAAAAAATATAAACGCGTAGATGTTATCGAAGCTCACGCAGGCTAAAGACGCCGCGATAAAAAGCGAAATACCCGCATATAGCGGTTTTTTGCGGCCGAATTTATCGCTTAGCGGCCCGTAGAGCAGCTGTCCTAGCGCAAAAGCGACGAAAAAGCTCGCAACCGAAAGCTGCGCGTAAAACTCGCTCGTGGCGAAGCTTTGTTTGACCCTTTCTAGCGCGGGCAGATACATATCGGTAGAAAGCGGCGCCAAGGCCGACATATAGGCGAGTATGACGACGAGCTTGATCTTGGCAAATCTGCTCAGGCTAGCTTTTTCCACCGCCGTCCTTCATCATCTTCAAACACAGCTCAAACGTGCGAATGGCGGCGTTTAAATCTTTAAATTTAGCCGGCAAGAGCCTTAAAAGCAGATATAGCGGGCGCAGCTTCAGTACTTTAGTCCACGCGTTTTGCACGATGTCCACTCCGTCGTTTGCGGCGTAGCTACGGACGCCTTCGCGCACCAAGCTTTCGCTCAGCCCCTCGCGGCACAGATCATAGACGAAAAGCAAAAAATCGCGCGTTTTAAGCTCTTGCAGATCGCCGTGCTCGCCGTCGTTTTCAAAATCTATAAATTTAAGCTCGCCCTCTTTGAAAAGAATGTCGCGCAGCGCGGGCCTGCCGTGGGTAAAGCTTCGCGCGTGCAGCCCGGCTAGCGCGCTCGCATACCGAGCGATCAGAGCCGCTTTATTTTCGTTCGTCGCGTTGTGCAGCACCGCATCTAGCGGCTCGCCCGCATCTTGCAGCACGAAATAATCCTGCCCGCGCAGCACTAAACGGGGCACGGGCAAGCCTGCAGCGCATAAAATTTCATACTTTTTCGCCTCGTAATCAAACGCTTTTTTGGGATTTCGCTTAAAAATCTTCGTAAGTAGCCCGCCTCTGATATGCAATTCAGGCTGTTTGAGCCAGTATTTTTGCCCGCCGTATGCAAAGCCGAAAATTCGCTCGCCCGAATGGTTTTTTAAAATTTCATTCACATGGTTTTGAAAATTTTGCATAAGCGCAAATTTAGCATAAAATTTTTAGAGCGAGCTAAATTTCGATATTATCGATAGAATTTTAAAATTTTACGCCTACCGAGCGCAGATAAAATTCATCAAATTTAATTTTAATCAAAAATTTCTGGAAAAATTAAATTTAAAAGGGTAGAATCAGGGGAAATTTTGGCGACCCCTACGAGATTCGAACTCGTTTTACCGCCGTGAAAGGGCGATGTCCTAACCGTTAGACGAAGGGGCCAAATGGGGATAAATTGAGAAAGCGTATTTTATATAAAGCCAACTTAAAACGTGATTAAATTAAGGAAAAATTATGAAACGAAAAACTTTGCTATTTTTTGCGATCTTAATGCTCGCAGGATGCGCTAAAATCGCGCCTCAGAAAACAAACGCCGTGAACTTCACCGTCGTTTCGCCGCTTACCCGCACCAGCGACGCGGGCTTTATGCGTAAATTTAAAAACCAAACCGAGGTTCAAATTTACGCAAGCGGCATCAGCGTGCTGAGCCTGGTTTTAAAAGGCGATAAAATTTGCATGAACGGCGCGTGCGACGACGAGCTTGTTTTCAATAAAAAATTCTTCGGCGCCGAGCACTATCGCGGGCTTCTGGGCGAAATCCTAGACGGAAAGCCGATCTTCGGCGGCAGCGACGCGGGTGGCCACTGCTTTGAACAAAGCCTGCAAGAAGGCTCTATCGATTATAAAGTTTGCCGCGGCAAGGACGGCGGCGGAAGGTCCATAAGCTTCGCCGACGCAAAACGCGGCGTAAAGATCAAAATCCGCGAGCTGCAGTAAAATTTCACGCGGTGCGTTCTTGTAAGCGCGCGAGAATAATGCGCTCTAGCAGCCGCCCAAAACACGGTGCGAGCGGTCAAAATTCCATTACTCGGCGGGGTAGCCGCCTAAGTTGCGCAAACGGCGCGGTTTTATTGACGCTCTGCGCCGACTCTTCGCGGCGAAATTTACCAAGCAGAGTATGTGCAAAAGAAAAAGCGCGCATTTAAATTTAAAAAATCCGCGTGCGGCTCGGGTTTATAAAATTTTGCCGCACGCGGCGTAAAATAAAATTTAGGAGGTAGGATGAAGCGGATCGGAGCGCACGTGAGTGCTAGCGGCGGAGTTTCCAACGCGCCGCTAAACGCCGCAAAGATCGGGGCGGACGCGTTTGCGATGTTCGTCAAAAATCAGCGCAGATGGGACGCGCCGCCGCTTAGCGCAAAGGAGATCGCCGCATTTAAGGACGCGCTGAGGCAAAGCGGTATCGGCGCGGAGCATGTTTTGGTGCACGACAGCTACCTCATAAATTTGGGCCATCCGCGCGAGGCAGAGCGCGAGAAGTCCCTAAACGCCTTCGTGGATGAGATCCGTCGCTGCGAGGCGCTCGGGCTTAGGCTTTTAAACTTTCATCCCGGCTCGCATCTAAATGAAATTTCAGCTCAAGAGTGCCTGGATAATATCGCAGGGTCGCTAAATTTCGCCATCGCAAACACCGCAGGCGTCAAACTCGTGCTCGAAAATACCGCCGGCCAGGGCTCCAATCTCGGCTATGATTTCGCTCAGCTCGCTTACGTGATCGATAAAATTTCAAACAAAGATCGCATCGGCGTCTGTATCGATACCTGTCACGCGTTCGCCGCAGGATACGACCTCCGCAGCCCGCAGGCCTACAAGCGCACGATGAGCGAGTTTGACCGCGCGATCGGCTATAAATTTTTAAGAGGCATGCACCTAAACGACACGAAAAACGAGCTTGGCGTGCGTAAGGATCGGCACGAGAGCCTCGGACGCGGATTTTTGGGGCTCGCGGCATTTGAAAACATCATGAACGACCCGAACATCGATGAGATCCCGCTGATTTTAGAGACGATCGACGAGAGCCTCTGGGCAGAGGAGATCGCGATGCTTCGGGCGATGATAAAATAGCGCCGCACTAGGTTTGTTTTCGGTGCGCGGCATGATCCTTATGCCTAGTAAATACAGCGCACAACGCGACTTTGCAGTGGATACGTAAAATTTTAATAAGATATGTGCGGGAAACTGTGGAGCGAAATTTATACAGCTCGTAGCAGACTCTGAGAAATAATGAAATTTACGTCGCATCCATTTGCTCGCGCAAATTCGCTTAAAATTTTACCGCAGAATCAATCTCTAAATTTAAAAACCATAAAAACCGAATAAATCAAACACGAAATAAAACAAAAGCAAAGCCGAGGAAGAAGTGCAAAAAGGTAAAATTTCAAAGCCCACGGAATTTATAGAATTTATAAGAGAGAGATAGATAGAAAAAAGAGAGACTATAAAAATCTTAAATTTATAATAGAAACGATCAGAAAAGAATAGAACTATAAAACATAAACCAAAGGAGAAGCCCAATTTACGCTCCTCCTTTATTTTATATATTCTTTCTTATTGTTCTTTCTTAGATTTTTTAACCTTCTTTGCCGAAGCCTTTGACGAGCCGTCCTCTTTAGCCTCGTCTTTCATTTTATCCATAGAGCTTTTTGCTTTAGTCTTACCGCCCATAGCCTTATCCATGCCATCATCCATCGCTTCTTCCATCTTTTCCGCTTTGGCATTTGCCTTAGCCTTAGTAGATTTAACGGTATCTTTGGCTTTTTTGTTTGCTTTTTGCTTTGCGGATTTTATATCGCTTATATCTGTTTGTCCGCTTACGGCAAGATCGTCCTTAATGGCTTCGAATCTCTTATCGCCTATGCCTT